>Ga0207655_1000112_pt1 | contig 170624 bp, 167 predicted proteins | sample KBSM44metaG_FD_184398 | JGI IMG/M metagenome (GOLD analysis project Ga0207655, IMG submission 184398) | Miscanthus rhizosphere microbial communities from Kellogg Biological Station, Michigan, USA - KBS M4-4 metaG (SPAdes) (version 2) | ecosystem: Host-associated > Plants > Roots > Rhizosphere...
AGCCTGCATTCTTCCCCAAGATGCGGGTTTTTTTTATGCCTAAAGAAAAGTTATTATTAACCTCACTTAAATAAAAAAGATAAATTATTAGTTTTTAATATCTTAAGTCATTAAGTTTTTTAGAAATTTTCTTACCATATATAGCCTGACTAAATCAGCTATAAAAACTTTCTTATGCGTTACGCGACTAGGCACGATAGGCTTGACACGCTTGAGCACAAGCTAGGCTTGCTTTAGCACAAATTTGGCAGTGCTCATGTTCATGTTTGCCGCATTCTGCTGCACAAAGTTGACATGCATGGGCACATAATAGCATCGCTTGTTCAGCTAACTCAGAATGCCTTAATTCCAAAGAAGTACATAACTGACAGGTTTCTACACAAGTTAGACAGTGTTTAATACACTCACGCATCATATGTTCTTCTTGCAAACAGGCGGCTGCACAGGTTTTACAAGCAATCATACATTCTACACAGGCTTGAATTGAGGTAGAGGCTTGGCAAAATAATGAATTATTTGCTTCTTGATTGGTTTGCATACGAATTCTCCTATTCCAAAAGTTTTTATTAAAAAATGGAATATTGTTATGTTTTTCTATTTTATAGATCATTTTTCAAACAATGGGCATTTGAGATGAAAGGGGTACAAATACCCAATACATAATTAACCTCGTAGTAGAATGTTACATCCAGTTTTTAACTTAAAAGCGCTTATTTCTTGATGATAAGAGGTGTTAATAAAATTTAAGGATTGTGTTAAATTTAATTGCATATAATACTTTTGGCTAATTTCTTATTGTGTGAATATTAGGCAAATTAGGAATGTGAACTTTGAAGGACACGAAATGGAAAACGTTAATCAATACGCTCACGGAGCTGAGCATGAAGTCCACATCCATTGCAAACGATCATTAAGCACATTAATACTGAGTATGTTCGTATTAATTACAACTGGTCGTTAAAAGAAAAAGCACCCGAGGGTGCTTTTTCTATATTTAAATCTAACATCGGGTTGAATGAAAGAGTTTATGAAGACCCTACAAACCCACGACGCTTTTTGTAGGCTTGGCGGTCATAAGAAGGAATATTGGATTGTTGCAGATCAATAGCTAACTGTTTTTTACGTTGAAACTGCACTTCACTTAAAAGCGCAGCATAGATTTTGGGACGATCAGTTTTAAACTTGTCTACATCCAATGGAATCTTATCTTCATTCTTGACAATGTACAGCACAGAACCATTGCCATTCGTTTCATAAACCGTCCAACCGAGCCGCACAGCATAGAGGCCAGTTTTCTGATTTTTACCTAAGTAAGATTTGAAACCATCGGGATGAGGGCGAACATAAGCATTCATCATGCATCCTCCATCATTTGATTTATTTGATGAAAGCGACAATCAATGAATTGATGGGGAGCCAGACATCATATTCAGTAAAATCACGATTTCTAATTGTTTATATATTGTTCAATTTTAAAATTTCAAGTGAGGCAAAAAGCTGCTATCTACTCAGTTATATAAGTTCAAAATATTAAAAAAACAGCAGATTTTTTGAGTAAAAAATTCTCAAGTTAATGTCCTAGAGAATTGTAAGAATAGCTCATTATGCTCTATTTATGTGATCAATTTTGCACATTTAAAATTATTTAAATCGTAAGTGAATTTACAGTCGGTTTGAGTTAATTGTTTGTTTTAGAAATAAATAATTTAATTTTAATATTTCTTGTTACAACCATTTTGTCGACAATAGATGCTACTTTTTGACATATTTCGCCTAGCATAATTAAAGAGTTCGTTGCCTATGGTGTCATTTCTGTTTATTGGACTTGTGGTCACCATTTTGTTGACTCCAGGCCCCACAAACACATTATTAGCCTCGGCTGGAATACAGGCAGGGGTGAAGCAGTCTCTTAAACTTATTCCTGCTGAAGTGATGGGTTATCTCATTGCAATTACTTCATGGGGCGTTTTGCTTGAGTCAGTTTCACGTTTAATCCCTTGGCTTCCTGCCTTATTAAAGTTAATAAGTGCAACTTTCATTCTCTACCTTGCATTTAAACTTTGGGTAACATCAACAAATGACATCAAATTAGACAACCCACTTATTACGCCTAAGGCTTTATTTGTCGCAACACTTTTGAATCCTAAAGCTTTACTCTTTGCTTCTGCTATTTTTCCACATGCAGCATGGGAAGTGCTTCACGTTTATTTTGTGCATATTGCTATTTTTTTATCATTAATTACACCCATTGCATTTTTATGGATTGCTTTTGGAACCGTATTAATTTCAAACAAAGTAACTTGGTTAAACCAACGTAATTTACAACGTACGGCTGCATTTATTTTAACTTTTTTTGCTATGCCAATCGGCTATTCAGCGATTAGCTCATTTTAGATTTAACCCATTATTAGTATTAAAAATTTTAATTTTTAGGAGATTTTTATGAAAAGATTAAAAGTAATTATTAAGGACCAGTTTAACCAAGAAACGATTGCTTTAGCGAAAGTTAGACCCATGAACGACCACGCCCTTGAACTTCATAAAAGCGTTGAACATATTGAAATTGATGATGACATTATTTTACCCAATATGGATTTACTCTATGAAAACCCTAAAGACGGGAAAATTTATCAATTGATTGGGCCATTCAACGAGGAATAATTTTTAGATTCACTTTTGAAAATGACACCTAGAACACATTTGTATTTCATCACGATTTTAATAAGAAAGTTTTTAGCTAGAATCTGGTGAAAATAAGAGCAAAATTAACCATTGAATACAATTAAAATATTGAATATCAGGAATTGTTGTGGGACCATGCTTTTTGTAAAAGTGTGACCTAATCCACACTTTTGCATTTCAGGACTAAGTGGTTTTCACTAAGCCCATTTCTTCAATGAGAAGTAGAAATGGGCTTTTTTTATTCTTTAAATGTTTCATCTAAAGCTTGTTGAACTGCTTCTATGCGTGATTTACAAGCTTTATAGGCAGTAATCGATTCTTCAACAATTTTCATTAAATTATCAATATCTGGGCTTTCTTGAGATTCAAGTAATTCGGCATTTTTCTTCAAAATGTCATGACCATCCTTAAACGTTAACTCTTTATTCTTCATTTGGAATTACCTGTGTAATGTTGGCTTCGATCACACCATCTTGCATTTCAATGGCAATGGCGGGGCTTGAAATTTGATGTATAGAACGAATTGCTTTTCCTTCTGATCTAACAATCGCATAACCTTTGGCTTGAACCTGTTTTGGGTTTTGCAAAAGGACTTCTTTCATTAAAGATTCGATTTGGGCTAATGAAAATTTAACTTGTTGCTGTGAACTAAACTGAATGCGTTCTTTCATCTGGTCAAGCAGATGATGCCCCGAGTTAAGTTGACTCTGTGCTGAAGATTTAATGTGGTGAAGCAGTTGGTCATTCTTGCTTTGATAGGTTGTGATTTGATGCTGAGAAAGGAGCTTAATGGTTTGTAGACTATCTACCGCTTCTTGTACACGTTCTACAATATGGTTACGAATACCAGCAATCACTTTACTTGGCGTGTCAAATGAACGATGGGCAATTTCATCAAGAATGGTACGGTCTTTTTCATGACCAATGCCGACCCAAATGGGTACGGTGCGTTTGCAGAGCAGAGCGGCAAGTTCATAATCATTCAAATACGCTAAATCATTAACCGACCCACCACCACGAATAATTACAATCAAGTCCGGCGGAAATGTAAATGTGCTGGCCCATTGCCGTAAACCTGTCCCTAAAGACTCTATTAAGCTAGTTGCGGCTGTATTTCCTTGAAAAGTAGCGGTGTTATACACAAAATGGCAAACACCATTTCTTTCTAGCGCATCGGCATCTTTTTTAAAGTCACCGAGGCCCGCAGCATTTTGAGGCGCAATCACTAAAACATTTTGAATATCAAAAGGAGTGGAGAGGAGTTTGTTCTTATGGATTAAACCTTCTTGAGTGAGTCGTTCAATAATTTGCTGATAACGTTTAGCAATTTCGCCTAAGGTAAAACTTGAATCAATCTCTTCAATATTGACTGAAAATCCATATTGAGGATCGAAACGTGCTCGAATTTTTATGAGAACATTTAAGTCACTTGAAATCTCAATACCAGTTTCACGTTCAAACTTTAAAACAATTTTACTTGCCGAAAATTTCCAGATCGTGGCCTTACAACTTGCAATGACTTTATCAGTCTCTGCATCTTTTTCTGCAAGCTCTAAATAGTAATGACCGCCTTTAATATTTAAATTTCGAATCTCTGCTTTTACCCAAACTGGCTCATCAAAAGCCAAACGTATGACTTCCTGAACTGTGCCGAGATATTCACTAAGGGAAAACTGAGGTTCAGACATACGAACTAAACATTAAAGGACCAACTTAGATAGTATAAAAGCCATCCAACCAAGGCAATTGCTGTCTGTGAATTTAGGGTTCTGTTTAAAATAAATACAACAATTCAAAAGATTAAATTTAAATTTAGGTTGTTCATCACTAATTAATTCAAAATATAAAATTAATTAAAAAAGATAAAACTGATGAATTACAACAGATTAAAAAATAAAGTTTGCTTTATGAAATAGATGAGCGTATAAAGCTTACTTCCAATTGCGGGGTGGAGCAGTCTGGTAGCTCGTCGGGCTCATAACCCGAAGGTCGTTGGTTCAAATCCGACCCCCGCAACCAAAATATTATGCTCTGTGATGTACCACTTTTCATAATGCAAAAATTATGAAAAGCATTAGCTTATAAATAACCCTATATCAAGCTAAATATTAAATTCTAGACTGACTGTCCATACCTTAAATCTAGCGTTCTAATTAAATACCGTTAAATCACATGAGCTCAGTGATGAGTGAATGATTGTGAATATAGTAAATGAGTGGCAAATTGCCACAGCCGTAAATGGCAATGAAATTAATGTGAGAGTGGTTCCTCACGTACGTAAGCAAAACTCTCAAGATGGTTATCGTTGGGTCGAAGTTGGTAAGAAAATTCAACTTCAAACTGGTGAAGAAATCGAGTTGAACCAAGATGGTAAAAGCTTTTATGCTGCATTTAACCAGCTTTATCGTTTAAGTACGTATTGCTAATAAAATGTTTAGTGCTAAAGCTAAAAAACCTATCCCTTTAATGGAGATAGGTTTTTTTATATCTATACGATTTATAAATAATTAAAGTTATAAAAAAGAGAAGTATATAAAATCGATAGAATTATTCTTTTAATTATATTTATAACTCAATTAACCTGCTCGCCAGAATTGACGGCCCATGACCTTAAAGTTCTTTCCATTTTCTTCGGTAACACGTCGGTCTCGAAACTTTTCATTTAAACTGTGCAAAATTAAAGAACCATCTGCTTCTTTAAAAATTTGCTTAATCATTCCTTCCCCTGCAAAGTAAACCGCATAAATCTCGCCATCAATGACTTCAGTCTGAGAGATATCAATGCCGACTAAATCTCCATCTTTAATGTAATCAGTCATGCTATCGCCTTTAGCTTTAATAATACGCATGCACTCTTGAGCAACCCGTTTTTCTTTAAAAAATGAGGCTGGAAAAGGAATTTTTCCATTAATTGCATCGAAGTGAAACTCAATAGATTCACCTGTACCACAAGAAAAGCTAGCTTCTACGACTTCAATCCAGGCATATTGATCGGTGGTTTCAGCACTCACAACGGTAGGGCTAAACACGTCACTTTCTCTAAAAGAATCTTCGGTATTTCCAGTCGTTAGCCAATAACCATCTACACCTAAAAATTGGGCAATTAATGGCAGAAACGCAGATTTCAAATTTTTACCTGACTCTAAAGCTTGATAGGCAGGCTGAGACATCTTGACTGCTTCTGCTACTTCAGCCTGAGTTTTTTTCGCTTTAAGCCTAGAGTCTTTTAAACGGTCTTTAAGAGCCATAATGGTCACACCAGCAAACTTATAACAAATATATAACTAAAGTTATATCGAGTAAAACAACTATAGTTATTGACTAATAATAACTATAGTTATAATATCAGTTATATCTTAAGATGAATAGATAAAGTTTAAATACTCTTTGATTCTCTATTTATATGTTTATCAACGTGTTGAGATGAAAGCTAAATTTATTTTGTTTTTATAGGAGGCAAAATAAAAGGGAGATAGCTCATTATGATGTGCAGATAGGCTATCAAAACAAAAATTGGAATAAAAAAAAGCCCGATTCCGTGGATCAGGCTTAATGTTCGTCGATAAAGGGTATCAAGAACATGAAGAATTTAACAAAGATTGTGAGTCGTAACAAAAGTTTCCGATATACGGCAAAGCCTTATTTGAACTTTTTGGTCAAAAAATTAAAGTCCGAAAAAGGCTTAAACTTAAGAGCTTTAATACTTTTTTACAATTTCAGAAAAGGAAATATCTATTTTTAAATTAATGCTTTAAACGCATATTGTTTGGTTCTATATGTTTGTTGTACCAGTTGAAACGTTTCGAACATACATTTGTAGCCATAGCTTAGCTATATTGCTCAAAGAATGCGTCAAAACTTCAAGAATAACAAACGATAAAGATGCCTTATTGAACAAGTAAGTTGAGTTGGAGATAGTGAATGACTACAGCAATGCAGAACAGAGCTAAACAACTTAAAAATGCAAAACGTGGAGGGTATGTCCCAACAATTGCAAAAGATATAAACAAATTAAAGGTACAAAAAATAAAAAGGGCACTTGAAGAGGCAAAGCAAATTGCGAGTGAGCTTGAAGATGAAGCGTTCGAATTCGACGATCAAGTCTCTATGCAAAAAGCGATAGGTGCAATCACCGTGATTGAGTTGATTGAACAAGCCTTAAACAGTGCACACTAAGCAGCTTTAGCACACAAACATTCTTTCTTGGACCCTGAAATTAAGTGGGTCAAGGGTAAGTTCGTCTTGCAATTTAGCGCCGCTTTAAGCGTTAGTGTTTTTTATTGACTGTAATAAAGAAAACTAAGGGAATTTATAAAACCTGGAAAACAACAAGCTGGTCATTGTGATGGATTTTCAAGTTTTACCCTTTAAAGCAGGACAAGATTATGAAAACAGTTCCAACAAGTGGATTAGCCACATTTTTAAATTTTTATAGCATCGCAATTATGGTGGCTTTAGCAGTCAGCTTAGTTGTCGCAGTCGTGTTAATGATGCGTTTCCCTCGCTCTCCGCAAGAATGGATTGTTGGGCTGATATGTACAGTGGTTTCAAGCTTAACAGGTGGTTCATTTATTATCATGAAATGGAATTTACATGAATGGGTATCGGATATTTGGGGAATGATCACACTATGTGGATTCTTCTTCATATGCGGTTTGCCTGGTTGGGCTATTGTGAGATGGATATTTAACTTCATCAATAAACAAGAAGGTAAAACGATTGTGGAAGTAATGAAAGACTTAAAAAAAGCGAAAGATGATCTGCAAAATAGCTAAAAACAGTTTCAATCATATGGGTAAAATAAAATGAATATCGACCAGTACTTAGAAGTAATCATAAACAGAGAAGGTGGGTACGTTAACCATCCATCAGACCCGGGACATGCCACTAAATTTGGCATTACAGAAGCAGTCGCTCGGTCACAAGGCTATCAAGGCAATATGCAAGATTTACCATTAGCTGTGGCCAAATCTATTTATAAGAAACAATATTGGTTTGAACCCCAATTTGACCAGATCAATGAGATTAGCCCGACTATTGCAGAAGAGTTATTTGATACGGGCGTAAATTGTGGCGTCAATTTTGCAAAACCCTTGTTGCAGCGTGCTTTAAATTTGCTGAATAAGCAGGGAAAAGAAGGTTGGCCAAATCTTGCTTTAGATGGTCAATATGGGCCTCTCACTTTTCAAGCTCTTAGAAGTTATTTGAACAGGCGTCATAAAGAAGGAGAAAAGGTATTGGTACGCGTTTTAAATATTATGCAAGGGCAGCACTATATCGAAATTACAGAGAAGAACCCAAGTTATGAAGACTTCTTTTATGGTTGGATTTTAAACAGGGTGTCGTTTTAAACAATGTAATTAGATAAAAATATGCTGAATCATCGAAATGCTTTAAAAGTCTAAACATGAGTTAAGGCTTTTAAAGCATCATTCTTAAAGTAATGATTTATTGTGCGATGAGTAAAATTGCAAGAAGAAAGAAAATAGCCCCACTGATTTTATTGAGTATCGAAAAATTATTTCCAGCCAACATCTTTTCTTTAAAAATTGAAGAGAAATTTGCATAGACCAAATGAATTAAAAAACCAATCAAACAAAAGGTTAAAGATAGAACTAAAAACTGATTTAAAATTTCTTTCTTTATATCGATAAATTGAGGGAAGAGAGCAATAAAAAATACGATTGTTTTTGGGTTAAGCAAAGATGCGAGTAAGCCCTGATAAAATAGTTTTGATTTACTTACATTTTTATCACTTTCCTGATCAGGGATTAAATCTTGCGATGGAGTTTTTTTACTGAAGTTTTTATATCCGAGATACATTAAATAAAATGCACCAATAAATTTTAAAGCCATAAAAATAGTAGGGTTACTCGTAATAATAAGACCTACACCACTGGCGGAAATTACAGCAATTACAAACATACCAATAATTAAGCCGCTAATACCGAATAAAGCGGTTCTAACACCATAGTTGATTGAATTTGTGACAGTAAATAAAACACCGGGGCCGGGGCTTAATAGGGTAAGAAATGCAATTGTTATAAAAACTAAAAGACCGCTCACGCTGATATATCCTATTTATCAATTGAGACAAAATTATGCGATTACTTTAAATGAGAAAATAATTTATGTATACAGAAGGTTATGTATATTTAAAATAAATAAATTAAATATTAAAATTTGAAAGTTTCGAAATAGAATATGCATTTATATAAATAGATAATGTATTTAAAAGCATAGCCGTTATTGCAACATAAACATACAACCCCGACAAGTAGGCGTGTTAGTATGCTAAGTCTATACCTCAAGAAATATACAGTATGACGAAAAAAGAACGGCAGTTTAAATCTGGCGAATTTCGATTTTCCTTTTTATCGTTTAAATATTGGGGTCTATGGGTTTTAGCTTTTATTCTGATGTTATTTGCGATGTTACCTTGGGCTATTCAATGGCGTCTAGCCGATTTTCTTTCAAAAATAGCATGGAAATCTTTAGGTTCAAGAAGAAAAACAACACTACGTAATTTAGAAGCATGCTTTCCTGAAAAAACACCTATGCAAATTGAAGTGAAAGCTAAGCAAGTCTTTGTTGATACTTTAACGGGTGTATTTGAGGCTTTAAATGCTTGGTATAGTCCAAACTGGTTTAAAAGCCGTGTTCATATAGATGGATTAGAGAATTTAACCAATAATCAGGAACACGGCGTACTTTTACTAGGCACTCATAGTACCCTTTTAGATGCAGGCGGAGCCGCTTGTACCTTATTTTTTAACATGGACGTGGTTTACCGACCTCAAAACAATCCCTTTTTAGATTTTCTGATTCATCGTAGCCGTGCAAGAGTGTATAAAAACCAGATTGCTCGAGACAACATGCGTGGACTTATCCAAAACCTTAAACATGGTCATGCCATATGGTATAGCCCAGATCAGGATTTTGGCTTAAAGCAAGGTGTAATGGCATCATTTTTCGGGGTACAAGCAGCCACTGTCACTGCTCACCGCAGGCTTATGGATATCTCAAAAGCAGCAGCAGTGCCTTTATACTTTTACAGAACTGGCAATATTAGAAATCCTCAATATCATGTTCTCGTTGAACCCAAATTAGAGAATTTTCCAAGTGGATGTGAAGTTAGTGATGCTGAAAGAGTAAATAAAATTATTGAGAATCAAATTCGCATCGCACCTACACAATATATGTGGTTCCATCGACGTTTTAAGACGCGCCCAGCGGGTGAAAAGAAGTTTTATTGATGGGCTTACGGGGAAAGAGCAGATGTACATCTTTCGATTAAAATGAAACAAAATTTGACTTTTAATTGAAAGGAATCTTAATTAAATCAATATGAAAGACGAAGGGCGAGAGGCATATAATTTTTCTTGCTTTAATTATTTTGAATATCGATTGCAAATGCTTCTGAAGCGTGTATTATCGAGCATAACTAACAAAATATTCTTGTCATCATAAATTTCTATTTGCGCAGTTTTATTTATAATCCTTCGGTTTTTGCAGATATTTAAATTTCGACGTCTATTTTTTAGTTAAATTGGTTTCCCCAATAATAAGTTATAATATTTTAAGATTTAGGATATAACATATGTCTACTACTACTGGTACAGTAAAATGGTTCAATGAAACTAAAGGTTTTGGTTTTATTGTGACTGATGAAGGTAAAGATATTTTTGCTCATTTTACCGATATTCAAACACCTGGTTTTAAAGTTCTCTTGGAAGGTCAACGTGTTGAGTTTACTGTAGTACAGGGTAAAAAAGGCCCGCAAGCTTCAAATATTGTGATTGTTCAAAACTCATAAATAAATAGAGCGTTTAATTGATTTAAATATATTATTTAAATAAAATATATTTGAGTCTAAAGCATTTTATTAGAGTTAAAAAAGCCCACTTTATATTTTGTGGGTTTTTTATAAGTTTTAATTCAACTTATATTGAAAAAAAGAAGTATAAAAATACTCTTATAAAAGGTTTTTAAAAGTTAATGTTATAATATAACTAATTAGGTGTATGGTATTAAAATGGATATTTGTATCGGCGGTATTTTTGACGGTCAAAAAATAGAAAACAATAATGATTTCTTTAAGGTTGAAGAGCATTATTCAGATCATAGTTCTAAATATATTAAACAGCACTTCCACTTGTTTGGACAAATTTTTACTTTTTGGGTTTGTGAAGATGTTGATTTAACACAAGCTATAAGTAAAGCTGAGAGAATTTTAAAGAAGAAAGAAGAAGCTAATTAGCTGCTTTTTTAATTAATAAATATGAGTATGAATGTTTTTGACTGATAAAAGCATTAGCAATTGTTTCATGGAAAAGTAGGGGCTTCTATTCCTCCATTTTTTGTTTAGAAAACTTAACAATTTCATACTCTTTATAAGCCATTAAAATAGTGTACAATTTTATAATGATAATTACAGACTTTAACAATTCCTGTGTGGAATTTGCTATAAATAGTTATACATTAGGCTTAAGCTAAAGTTGTTTTATTTATTGCGCAAATAAAACGAAACCCACTTTAATATAGTTTATTGGAGTGGGTTCTTTATTAAGATAGCCTTTCATTAACTCAATACTTATAATTAAATTATAGATAATATTAATTACTATAATACCCCTAGGAAAGGAAAATATTTTAAATGTTAAATGAAGTACAACCTCATATTTGTTTTGTTGGTAGTAGTAATTTGGCGTTAGCATTAATAGGAGGCTTGGTTTTAAAAGGATTCAAAAAAGAAAAGATCCATCTTATTGAAGAGAGAAAAAATAACGATGAGAATATGTTAAAGCAAAAGGAAAAGGAAAATGGTTTAAAGAAAGCGGATATTGTTATTTTATTATTGGAACCAAAAAACTTAAAAGAAACGCTTGAACCATTTAAAAAGTATTTATCACGTAAAGTTATTATTTCTATGATGGCTGGGATTGATATTGCAAAATTATCAACGATTACTGGCTCAAAAAAAGTTGTTCGGGTAATTTCAAATCCTCCTGTGCTTACGCATACGGGTACTCACGTACTCATTGCTTCTGAGCAAATGGACCAGCTCGATAAAGATGTCATCGAAATGCTGTATTCTGCAACGGGACAGACTTTCTGGGCAGCTTCGGAAACACAAACTGATGCAATTATTGCATTATCTGGTTCAGGACCAGCTTACTTTTTTTATATTTTAGATAGCATGATTAAGACGGGCGTTTCATTAGGCCTCGACAAACAGTTTGCTTTAGATTTAGCACTTCAAGCCGCTACTGGTGCAGTTGAAATGATCCGTAAAACTAATGTTCCACCTGCAGATTTATGTGGAAAGGTCACTTTGGCGAATGGAATTACCGAATCTGCTTTACGCATGTTCGATTTAGGCAATGTATCTGATGATATACGTTTAGCCATGAAAGCCGCATATCATCGTAGCAAAGAAATTACTTCAGAAATTATTTCTGAGATTGGTTAACTCTTCTTTAGCAAACTAGGCCTTTAAAAAGTATTCCCAAATAATGAAACCTAAGCCAAACCCAATAAAAGAGTAGAGAGTAATAATAAAGAATACAAAACTGGCCTTATTTTTTTTCTTCAAAATGTTCATGGCGATGCCTCCAATTCAGATTAATTTTATTATGGAGATGAGGAGGCTGTAATCATAGATACAGAATTTTTTAAAAAAAATATAACAGAGTCTAAATCTGTTATGGTCTAAGCCGCTTAAGTTAATAAAGATTTTAGAATCAATATTTTAAGTCGATGTGCTATAGGCGCTACATCTTTTATTCAATTAACATTAAATCTGCTGTATTGGCAGATTTAAGAGGGCGCAGGGCAAAGGTTGAGCGTGTGTGTCGAATACCTTTAATTGAATAGAGTTTTTTCCGTAAAAAACGTTCGTAATGCTCCGCATCTTTTACGGCTACTTTGACCAAATAATCATAGTCGCCTGTAACCAGATGAGCTTCTACGACTTCAGGTATATCTGCTAATGCTTCGCTGAAATTCTCTAACATTTCATCATCATGGCGCTCTAAAGTAATTTCAATAAAAAATACCTCATGAATGCCAATCGCTTTTGGGTTTACGTTTACCGTATAGCCTTCAATAATTTTTAAAGTTTCCAGACGTTTTAGTCGTGTCCAGCATGGAGAAGATGAAAGACCGACTTCTTCAGCTAATTGAGCAACGGTTAAACGACCATTGCCACGTAAAGCAGATAAAATTTTCCGATCTATGCGATCTAGTGTGTATTCTGTTCTGTTCAAAATATAAACCAAAGAAGAATCTTCTGATAAAATTAAATATACTTCATTTTTATGCTGCCATCATTTAAAAAAAGCAAAAAATACAGGAAACATTTTGAGCTAAAGGTACATACACTATTTCTATGCATTGAACCTTTCTGGATAGGGGTTGTGATGGAGCAAAGAGCACTGTTTCAGTTAGGGTGACTAAACAGTGCTCTTTGCGGATTTCATAAGAGAACAAGCATCTATTTTTAAAGAATGAAACTCTCTAATTTATTAATTGCTGTTTCTAGCTGATCATAATGGCTAATTTTTTTATCTGCTAAAGGAGAGTCGATAGAAGGATCTGGGTGGAAAAAGATAGTTTTCATTCCAGCTTTGTGAGCACCTTCAATATCGGCTTTAGAGTTATCACCTACAAAAATGCATTCATTAGGAATGTAGCCAAGCTCTTTACACGCATACTCAAATATTCGTCTATCTGGTTTCCGTATGCCTATGGCCTCTGAAACAATAATTGTAGAAAAAAACTCTTTGATACCCAGTGCATAAAAATTATTTTCTTGAAACGGGGATTTGCCATTAGAAACTAAGCCTAATTTATATCCTTTGTTGTAAAGATTTTGAATTGTTTCAGGAACTCTTTCAAATGAAGAGGAAAACTTATTAAAGTCATTAACGTAGGATTCAAGTAATGTCTCGACGTTAAAAGATTTGATATTAAAATCTTCAAGTAATTGGGAATAAACCAAGTCTTTCCAGACATTTCCATTGTTATCTAATTCAATAAATCTGGCGATAAAATCTTGCTTATTCTGTTGTGGCACTAGTTGAAAAAAGTTTACTTGCCATTCGACAAATTTTATTAATGAGGTATTTCTGTCAAGTAGAGTTTGATCTAAATCAAATAAAATAGCTTTTGGCATTTTCTGCTTTTATAAAATTTTTAGATAAACATAGTATAGCTGTCTGTTGGATTTAAGGATTTTAAAATTTTATGATTACTGTGTATTAAAACAAATTAAATAATAACTTTTATTTATCAATTGAAGAAAAACTAATCATTATTTTTTATCTAACTTTTCCTTTATGGTGATTTCATTGCATAGAAGGAAGCAAGGTTATGATCACCCAGCATGATATAAATCAAAAACAATATCAAAATAAGTCTCTCGACTATTTGAACAGCCAAGCTCATTCTGAAGGAATTGAATTTAATAAATTTATTAATGAAATTCAGAAAATTGAAAAGGCTGTAGTTCTTGATTTAGGCTGTGGTGGTGGCCATGTCTCTTATAATGTTGCTCCGCATGCAGACCTTGTTTTTGCTTACGATTTATCTCATGAAATGTTAGACACAGTGTCTAAGGCTGCCAGCCAACGCAAATTAAAAAATATCTTTGTGCAGCAGGGCATTGCTGAAGATATGCCTTTTAGTGATCACCAGTTTGATGTAGTCATTAGCCGATATTCTGCCCATCACTGGCAGCATGTTCCTAGCGCCATGAAAGAAGTAAACCGCGTTCTTAAGCCTGACGGCATTGTTATTTTTGTAGACATTATTAGTTCTAGCTCGCCGATATTAGATACGTTTTTACAGACGATCGAAACTATTCGAGACCCAAGTCATGTACGAAACTATAGTGTGAAAGAGTGGGTTTATTTTATCGAAGATGCGGGCTTTGACTTAGTGGGTTTAGACAAACAAACGCTTTCGTTAGACTTTGATAGTTGGGTAAAGCGTATGAAAACCCCTGAAGATCAAATCAAAACTTTGCGCTATTTGCAGGAAGGTTCATCTGACCTCGTTAAAAAATATTTCAAAATTCAAAATGACGGTAGCTTTGAAAGCCATGTGGGATATTTTGTCTTTAAGAAATTAGGATTTTAAGGAAATATATTCTTGATATTTAATGTGTTGTCAGTTTGATTATCACATTGACTCCTAACTTATCTCTTATTATTCTCTGCAGTAGGACGGAGGTGGGACGCTCTATGCGTACTGATTCTTTTGTATCAGTCTGTCAACTCGCCTTCGTTCTATTACCATGATTTAATGAATCGAATAAATTTAAAAAAAAATTGTCTGGATGATGCTTATAGCTTTGATTAAAGATAGGTATAAAAAAAATCTAATATCATTTATTTGATAAAACTTAATCACACAATTTTTATAAGGAGATTAAGTATTCAAAAGATAAGAGGATTTATTTAATTTTCTTATTATTAATAGACACTTATAAGTAATTATTATTTAATACGCCCGCAACATTACCACTAATACTTTTAATAACTTTGTCGGGGAAATAATGCGTAATATTTTAGTAACAGTTTTCACTTTATTGGTAGGAACATCAGTTTATGCTGAACAAGAGCCCAAAACTTATATACAGCGAACAACTTGCGAGAGAACAGTACAACTACATGGTTTTTTAAGCCGCGCTCAACTTGATTGTAATTATCACTATACTTCACAAGAATTAATTCATGAATCTGAAAAATGTACTAAACATGAGCTAGGTGATAAATACGGTAAAGAAGTTATGAGATTAGGTATGGACCAATTTGAAGCACGCAAGAGAGGAGATATGAAAGGTCAATTATGTAGTTCGGTTTTAAAAGAGTTTCCAAACTATATTAAAAAATAAAATAAGGTTTTAAAACCTCTTCTAGCAGGCCGATAAGATGGATTTAATTATTCATTTTATCGGTGTATCACCCCATATAATTTGCCAATTAAACCAGATAATAAACTTTAAGAATTCACCTAATATCACATTGACACTTAAAATCTATCTTATTATTCTTCGTTTCAGGATGAGAGAGGGACGCTTAATGCGTGCTGAGCTTTAGGCTATCAGTCTGTCAACCCTTTCTCGTTCTATTATTATTTTTACTAAATAATGAATTTCTAATGAAGTAATAAAATATTCTAATCCAATGAACAATAATATTTATTCAATTATTTTCTAGCCAATATCACATTGACACCTAAAACCCCTCCGATTATGCTTTGCGTGCTGGCCTACATCGCCAGTCGATTTTGACAGATCGATATAACACACAAGACATCAAAAAGTTCTCTTTTTGGTGGCGAACTCGTTCGTCCCCCTTCGTAGCGGTAGGGCGAGGGAGGGACGCCTTGTGCGTGCTGATTCTTGTGTGTCAGTCTGTCAACCTTCTCTCGTTCTACCACCATAATCATTTGACAGTGATCTGGTAGAACTCCTTTACACACAAGGAGTCCGCACATGCGTACTATTTCTTCTCATTTATTGGCTTTTGCCAAACTCTCTCTATCTATACCTCCCAACTGGTCTTTAAAACGGTTTAACCGACTTTAGGTTTTCTACGCCTTAAGAATCGTTACGACTAAAAAATCATAGCAACAATAAACCCGAGATAGCTTAGGCACATTTTTGTGCTGCTTTTGCATGCCTGTTTTTAGCACTCATTTTAAGAGTGACGGCATTTCTATCTCTTTTAGATACAACAAAAAATTATTTTAAGCGGTATATCTATGCCAAATTTAGAATCTTCATTTAGAGCACTCAGAGTGCTTCACACAGCAAAAGACTTATTTAATCAATATGGCTTTCATAAGGTGGGTGTCGACCAAATTATTATTGAGGCCAAAGTTGCCAAAGCTACTTTTTATAATGATTTCCACTCAAAAGCACGACTCATCGAGATGTGTCTGACTTTTCAAAAAGACGCGCTAAAAGATAAGGTATTTTCAATTTCTAATTCGTACCGTGAACAAATGGTGCTTGATAAACTCAGAGAGATTTATTTTCTACATGTCGACTTAAATGGTTTTTATCATTTACCCTTTAAAGCAATTTTTGAAATTGAAAAGCTCTATCCGGTCGCCTACAAAGTCGTGGTCGATTATAGAAACTGGTTTGTTGGCGAAATTCATAAGTTGCTTTTAACCTTAAAATCTACGGCCTCAATCCAAGATGCTTATATGTTTTTATTTATGATTGATGGGGCAATGGTTCAGCTTTTAGGTGAAAATGGGGTAGATGAAAGCGCACGACTGTTGGATTATTTCTTTTTAAACTTTGCCTAATTGCTAGAACTTAAATAGAAAAAAGCCTCTTATTAAGGAGGCTTTTTCTTTGAAATAAAATAAGTGCTTAGCTTAATGTCGCAGGTTTTGCAGAATGGGCCATTTGTTCAAAATATTGAACCGCAGGTGAACGAGCCATATAAGCCAAAGCTTGTTCGGTGTCACCTTCATGGATTGGGTTAAATTTTGGAGATACCCATCTTAAAGTCGCTTTCCATAAATATTTAATGGTCGGTAGGTTGTCTGAGCGAGTCGCAGTTTTTTCAAATTCACGAATGAAATTAAAGAAACCACGATGCATCAATTTTTGAATGTTTTCGTGTTCTAAATCTTGCTTGCCCAGACTACGGGCAAAGTCAGCAAGGAAGTAAATAAACAGTGGGAAAATAGCCGCCATAATGACTTGGCGCGACACATAAAAACCCAACTTGTTTGTTAATAGATGTTCAAATAAATCATAGGCAACACAGCGGTGTTCAACTTCTTCGGCAAGGTGCCAACGGAATAAATCTGCCATTGCAGGGTCGGCGTTATCCCAAGACTTACTATCAAGCGTCCACTGACCAATCGTTCCCGTAAAGTGTTCAATTGCAGCAATAACACCTACTCGGAAAAGTAACCAATATTCTTCAAGTTTTTTACCTTTTACAAGCGGCAGACCAAAGGGTTTATCGCCCAATAAAATATTAAAAACAAAATGCGCACGGTTGAGTGGGTCTTGAATGTCGTAGCCATTTTCACGTAGAAAATCTTGAGCTTTTTCATGGGCACGGGCATGGGCAGCTTCTTGGCGAACAAAGCCAATCACTTCTTGTTTTAATTTTTCATCGGTAATGTGGGGAAGGGTTTTATTAAACACTCGGCAAAACCAAAATTCACCAGCGGGCAAAAGCATATTAATCCCATTGGCTACATGTGAGCATAGCGGATCATTTGGCATCCAACATACAGATGACTCCGCAAAATCAAAATATACTTTTCGAGCTTTAAGCTGATGATTCCCTGTGAGCATATACGTCACCCTATTCATAATTATTCATTTAATGCGAATGCACAATTTTTAGCATTAAGTAAAATAGATCACCATGTGCTTAAGGGACAAAAACATTCTACAAACGGTTTATAGAGATAAAAAAGGTCTAAGTGAGAGATTGATCAATAAAAAAGGCCCCTTATTAAAAGGAGCCTTCATTTTTATAATCTAGGCTTTAAATTCTTTAAGCCTATTCATTTTTTATAAGCTAAAACTTTTTATTATAAAGCTTACGGTAAGTAACTCGCCGTGCTTAAAAGCCTAGATCGCTTGCCATTGATCTTTAACTTCTTCTGAATTTTTATTGAGTATGACTTGGTTTTCTTTGACTTCCCCAATCCACGCAGTAGGAATGAGATGATGTTGACCACTTTCGTCTCGAGTCAGCTTTAATTGGTTTTCACCGTCGAGATGGTCAACTGTCCCTACTTTAGTACCGCAAGAAGCAATAACATCTGCGTGTTTTTGAATATCATTAATATTTAAAGTACTCATTTTAGACCTCTTCTTTGAAAATAGAAAAACGGTAGAAACTAAATTACTTTAAATAATGAGCTAAATGTTGAATTTTTAATAAACCTTACATGATCAGTTTATAAACTCACTTAATGAATGTATTTGAGTAACAATGAAATAATTAGATATAAATCTAATAATAATTATCTTTTTATTACAATTAATGTGTTTATTTAAACAGAAGTCTTTAGATATGTTTAACTCAAGTCTTATAAATAATTTTTTGCAATGAATATTAAAATATCTATAAATATGACGATATTGAGTATGTTGAGTGAATTTGAATGTGCCTTAGCTGAAAATAAAAATAAGCTTTGTATAGATTTGCTCTCTCAATTGGTAAATTTAGCCAAAAATTTACCTTATCCAGCGTCGGGCCAAACCTATCAACGGTGGCAACTTTTTGCTCAGATTGCTGGAGTCGATTTAAGTTTGGCTAAATTATTTGAGTCTCATTGTGATGCCTTAAGTATTTTAAATGAATTGGGTTATCAAGAAGAAATAGATGACCAGATTTGGGCTGTCTGGGCAGCAGACGGTGGACCAGCTCCATTGCAAATAAAAGATAATCTTTGTAGTGGCATAAAACCTTGGTGCTCCGGTGCGGAGTTTATTCAAAAAGCTTTAATGAGTTATAAAGACCAGCAAGGCCAGGCACAGCTTTGCATTGTCGATTTAAATCATTCATCAATTACTACAGATTTGAGCCACTGGCATGCAGTAGGGATGCACGCCACACAAACAGCCAGAGTCACTTTTGAAAATACGCCTGTTAAGCTGATAGGTCAGCCAAACAGTTATTTAGAACGCCCAGGGTTTTGGCATGGTGCGGCTGGAGTTGCGGCTTGTTGGTACGGTGCCGCTGTGCGTTTAGTCAGCTTTTTGCAGGAAAGTTGTCAGGCAAATCCGAATCCTTTTAAAAAATTGTACTTAGGAGAGGTCGCTCACCAATTAGAAATCACGAAGCAGTATTTTCAATACGTTGCTGAACTGATTGATCATCAACCATTGCTGAGTCATGAGCGAGAAATAAGAATATTACGTGCCCAAACAGAACAATGTTGTTTGAGTGTGGTTGAGCGAGTGGGGAAAGCCTTAGGTGCTCGGCCTTTTTGTGAAGATGCAACTTTCGCTCAGCTCATGGCTGATTTACCTGTGTTCATCCGACAAAGTCATGCCGCTTTTGACTATGAACAAATTGCAGAACTCTGTTTATCGGAGCAAAGCTTATGGGAACTTTAAAACATCCTTTGGTAGAAGATCGCATTATTTTTGGTGAGGGTACGTCCAAAGAGCAATGGTTAAAGACGTTTAAAGAACATCCATTAGCGCCTTTAGATCTTGAGTTATTTCGCTCTAAAAGGGTCGTAATTGTCGCTCCACATCCTGATGATGAAGTGCTCGGTTGTGGCGGATTAATGCAGCAACTCATCGCGCTGGATTGTAAGATCCTAATTTTAGCTGTGAGTAATGGTACTCAAAGCCATCCTAACTCTACAAAATATTCTCCAGATCAGCTCAATATTCTTCGTCCGCAAGAAAGCTTGGCTGCCTTAAATTGTTTAGGCGTGGCAGAGTCTGCTGAGCGCATTGCACTCGATTTACAGGATGGACAGATTCCTTTTCAAACCCATCAACTATGGCAGAGTTTAGAAAAGAGTGTTCAGGCTGATGATATTGTCATTTGTAGTTATGCATTGGATGGTCACCCAGACCATGAAGCCGTAGGTAAAACCGTGCAAGCTTATGCAGACGCTAAGCAGATATTGTGTTTACACGTATTAATTTGGGCTTGGCATTGGGCTGAGCCTTTAGACCCACGAATTGATTGGCAGCGCGCAAAAGCGTACCACTTGACCGAAGAACAGTTAACTCAAAAACATCAAGCAATTTTGCAGTTTAAAAGCCAAATTGAAGCAGATGAAACCACGGGGAATATGGCAGTTTTATCTCCCTCTACAATTAATCGTCTTTTAATGCCTTATGAGGTCTATTTGAGTGATTCATTCTCGCATGTACTTTGAAGATTTATATCGTCATAACAGTGATCCATGGGGCTATGACTCTCATTGGTATGAAGCACGTAAGAGACAAATTTGTCTTGCGCTGCTCACAAGGCCTCGCTACCCAAAAGTGTTAGAGGTGGGCTGTTCAAATGGGCATTTAAGTATTCATTTAGCCCAAAGAGCTGAGCAATTGCTGTGTATAGACGTCTCTGAGTGCGCTGTTCAATTAGCTTCCGAGCGCCTACAAGAGTTTGAGCATGTTGTTGTTGAGAATAGAAAAATACCAGAGGACTATTCGATTCAAAAATTTGATCTGATTCTAATTAGTGAGATGGCCTATTACTTGTCGGCAGATGAATTGCATCATTTTATTGAAAAGTTAAAACATAGTTTAAATGACGACGGTGAAATTCTATGTTGCCATTGGCGTCATGAAATTCAAGATTTTGAATTAAATGCCGAGCAAGTCCATCAAAGTTTTCAGCAACATTTTCCATTTCATCATTATCTAAGTTTAAATGATCCAGATTTTATGATTGATCTTTGGACGGCGAACACTTCCTCTTTAGCACAGCAGGAAAAACTAAGATGAAAATAGGTATCGTCATTCCAGCACATAACGAAGAGCAATATCTATCAGCCTGCCTGCAATCGATTCAGATTGCCATAGATAATATTAGCGGTCATGACGTAGAAGTGATTGTTGTACTCGATAACTGTACAGACCAGTCGCGGTTGATTGTCCAAAGCCATCAGATCAATTGGATTGAATGCAACTATGCATGTGTTGGAAAAGCACGAGATTTAGGTATTCGTCATTTAATTGGGCGTGGAGTGACATGGATTGCATGTACGGATGCAGACACGGTGGTTAGTCCTGATTGGCTACGCTATCAAATACAGCATCAACCAACAGATGCAATTTGCGGTACGGTGACCTTAGATGACTTGAGTCATCTATCTATAACCAAACGGCAGAAATACTTGGCACATTATAAAGATCAGATGGATCACGCACATATTCATGGGGCAAATTTAAGTTTTAGTGCGGAAGTCTATCTTTTAGTAGGAGGTTTTGAGCCTATTTCATGTCATGAAGATATTTCCCTCATCGAAAAGATTAAAAGTCTATCTTGCAATATTACTTGGAGTAATCTGGTTAGAGTGACAACAAGTAGTCGATTAAGTGGGCGCGCACCTCAGGGCTTATCTTACTTTTTAAATAACCTCTAATGACTCATAACATCACTTCTCCTAATATTGAAATATTCTTTAAGTTCTGTGGGTCATATTTAATTTTGATGATGCTACCGACTTTATATTGATCGTGATTTTGTTTAGCAACAAGCACCTTTAGATTTTCAGTCATGCAGATAAGACCTCATCGTTAAGAGCCAAAATTAAAAGATTCTTAATTAAATTAAGGCAGGGTATATAACTTAGTTGTTGTATTTATGACTACATATGTAAACAAGTCTTATTATCAAATGCTTTAACCCTTAAAATTCTAGAATTAAATTTTTAAGGGGTAGATGTTTGGATTTTTTAAATTTTTTTCGAGATATTCGGGTTGAGTTAAGCCATTATCCATGGCTAGAGATGTTGGTTTCACTCATTATTTTGATTTTATTTGCAGCTTTTGCAAACTTTATTGCTAAACGAATTATTGTTCGGGGCGTGCGTCATTTAATCACAAAGCTCAAATCACCCAATCAATCTATTTTTGCTCAGCATAGCGTCATAAAGAAATTTGCAAATATTGTTCCTGCCGTTGTGATTATGAATGGTATTGCAACAGTTCCTCATCTAACTCAGAAGGTTATTACTTTTGTGGAGATGGGGGCGCAAGCATTTATTTTTCTTACACTCGCACTCACAGTCAGCGAAGTGTTAAATATCTTCAATCTTATCTATCAGCGTAATCCAAAATCTAGAAATAAGCCGATTAAAGGTTACCTACAGCTAGTCAAACTCATTTTATTTGTTGTGTGTGGCCTTATGATTTTGGGCACATTCCTTAAAAAAGATGTGTTCACTTTACTTGCAGGTTTTGGTGCGATGGCAGCAGTATTAATGCTGGTTTTCCAAAACACGATTTTGTCTTTAGTTGCCAGCGTACAAATTGCATCTTATGACATGGTTCGTATTGGCGACTGGATTGAGATGCCATCACTGAATGCAGATGGTGATGTGATCGATATTTCGTTGCATACGGTGACGGTTCAAAATTTTGATAAAACCTATACCACCATTCCAACCAATAAGCTTGTTACCGATACATTTAAAAACTGGCGAGGCATGAGCAATTCAGGTTGCCGTCGAATGAAGCGTTCACTCTTTCTCGATCAAAGTAGTGTTCATTTTATGACTGATGAAGAGCAACAAAAGCTCAAAGAGTTTTTATTATTAGATCAATATCTCGATGCAAAGAATTCTGAAATTGAAGAATTCAATAAACATTTAAGTAATCAATCTCGCTATAACAAACGCCGTTTAACCAATATTGGTACATTTAGAGCCTATGTTGAATTTTATTTGCGCCAACATAAGGGGATTGCTCAAAATCAAACGATTATGGTTCGTCAGTTGCAGCCGACTAGCCAAGGCCTGCCTTTAGAAATTTATGCATTTAGCAATACAACTGCATGGGTTTCATATGAAGCAATTCAGTCCGATATTTTTGATCATTTAATTGCGATTCTTCCTGAATTTGGCCTACGCGTTTATCAGGCACCTTCGGGTCATGATTTGCAAAGATTAACCGCAGAGATTAACCCAACTTAAGTCTTAAGTTGTAAATAACAGACCCTAAACTATTTTTGAAAAAGCTCCCATAAGGGGGCTTTTTTAATCTTTCTCACTCCTGAAATTTTCTGTTAGCTATTATTTTAAAGATTAATTTAAGTTTTTGACCGTTCTGACACAGGAATTGTCCTTTAAAGATATTAACAAGTTCCTTTTTGGAACTTAATGTGTGGTTATCTTGAGGAAGAGAAAAAGAACATGTACCCAAACGCATTCAAAGATATGGCTTCTAAAACTTTATGGCCTTTATTTCCACGTCGTGTCGCTTTTGATTGGAATGAGTCACCACTACACTGGATGCCACAATCTCCAATAGGAAGTCATGCTGTAAACCATTTCAGTTTTACACTTGTGCGAGGAGAGTACTTTTTCTGCCGAATATTTAATAAGGCGTTGCCATTCGTAACTGATGAAAAATTAAAAAAAGATGTAGAAACTTTTATTCGCCAAGAGGCGATTCATGCTCAAGCGCACAAAGAATCTATCGAAAAATATATACAGCGTTATGGGATTGATATTGAAAAACAGTACGAACGTGTAATGGAATTATTTGATTATATGCTTGCAGATAAGCCGTTTGGCAAAGCTCTACCAAAGCGTATGCAAAAATCTTGGTTATTGTTCCGTGTTGGTATTGTCGCTGCTGCTGAACATTACACTTGTGCATTAGGCCAATATACTTTGACGAAAGCTCACTGGGAGGAAAAAGGCTGTGACCCAGCAGTAAGTGATCTATTTACTTGGCACTGTGCAGAAGAAGTTGAACATCGAGCGGTTGCTTTCGATTTATTTGAGCATTTAGGCGGTAACTATACATTGCGTGCTGCAATCATGAGTTTAACTGCACCAATTTTTACTTATTTAATGATTAAAGGCACCCAAGAGCTGGCAGCGGTAGATCGTAGTTTACCTAAATCTCAACAAAGCTTAGCTCGTCTAGGTTTTTGGCAACAATGGTTTAAAGCAAGCTCTCAAGATTTAGTACCAAGTCCTGTGTGGTTTATCACGATTGCTAAAAACTTCTTTAAACCTGCGTATCATCCTTACTATGAAGGTTCAACCGAGCTTGCATTGGATTATATAAATCGATCACCAGCGGTCAAACTTTATGAAGAAATACAAAAAGGATTGGTGAGCTAATATGAATACCAATGTTGAAAAACGACAAAGATATATTCAGTCTGCTGATGTGACTCTATCTGTTTATGAGTGGGGACAATCATCAGCAGATCGTGAGACCTTGGTTTTCATTCATGGTTATCCAGATGAGGCACAGATTTGGGATGAGCTGGCTTCATTACTTAAATCAGATTTCCATATTGTGACTTACGATGTACGAGGTACGGGTTTATCTGGGGCTCCGTTATCTGAAGCGGGATATCAGATGGACTATCTCATTTCTGATTTAAAAGCTGTTATTGAACAAACAAGTCCCGATCGTCCTGTACACCTAGTTGGCCATGATTTAGGGGCATTACAAGGTTGGGAAGCGATTTTAGACGACAAGTTAAAACCATATGTCAAAAGTTATACGGCTTTAGCACCTAGCATTGATCATGCTGGTATGTGGTTTAAAGAAAATCTGAACAGTAAGGAGCTAGCGAGACAGTTTGCTGGTATCAAGCAAATGATTTCTTCGAGTTATATGTTGTTTTTTAATATTCCAATTATTCCAGAGCTAAGCTGGTATCTGGGTCTATCAAAAATATGGCCACAAGTGGTTTCGCAACTCGAAGGTAAGAAAGTTAGACCACATCCTAATCAACTCAAAAATGCCGTACGTGGGTTAGGTTTCTATCGATTGAATCTATTTAAGCCATTAATTAACTCTAAAAAGCGTTATACCTCGGTACCTGTACATGTTTTATCAATGACCAAAGATCGCTTTGTGCCTCAACACATCGTAGATAAACAGGACAGATGGGTAAATTCATCTTTTACACGTACTGATATTCATGCGGGTCATTGGGGAATTGCGAGCCATCCTGATTTAATCGCAGTACCTATTCGTAACTATATTCAAAAGCTCACTGCATAAAAAATAAAGCTGGAGGTCTAAGATGAAAAACGAATTAAAACTGGCATCACCCTTTACTTTAAAAGATGGCTTTACACTCAAGAATAGGTTGATTAAATCGGCTTTAAGTGAGGGGCTGGCACATACAGATGGGCGACCAAGTAAAGAGCTAATTCAGCTTTATCAAACGTGGTCGCAATCTGGTGTCGGAGTTCTGATTATGGGTAACGTGATGATTGATTCTAGAGTAATCGGTGAACCGAGCAATGTCATTATTGAAAACGAAAAAGATAAAGGATTGGGGATTTTCAAAACTCGTCGATTACGTGAGTCTTAAAATTATAAATTAACGTTTTATATCAATGAGGTTATAAGTTATGTCGACCGCTTATCAGATAAAAATATCGAGATTTAGTTTAGTCGCAAAATTGATGGGAATTAGCTTTCTACTATTTTTTGCAGGTGCAGCCCTTTTTATCTTTTTAAATATTCCTGCGATTTTACTTCAGTTCGAATGGGGTAAATTTCTTGTTCGATTAGTTCGCTGGGGAGAGTTGCATGGTGGAGGTGAGCATTACGAGTTGATGATCTCAGCGATTTATATTGTATGGGGCTGGTTTCTATTAAAAGCCGCCAATGAACCTCTAAAAAACTATATGTTTTTTGAATTTACCATGATTGCAAATATTGCTCATTTTGGTGCAATGTTTGTTATGGGATTGGTAATGGCACATGAATCTCCACATTTAATTGGAGACGTATTGTTGGGTTGGGTCATGCTATTCATTTATATTTATTTCTGGTTGCCTATCAGGAAAATATATAAATCTGATCATCAGTTAAATCAGCCAGTTTAAGACTTAGCGGTTGAGGGGGGCGAAAATTGAATTCGAACCCTTCGCTGTAGATTATCCAGCAAACCAAATATTCTGATGATCACACATTGGGCTTAAATGTTTAATGCGTAAATTGTCTTGCTCAAAATCACCTAAACCCCCAGTAATATCTAATTCACTGCCTATGGCGATATGTTTGCCTTTATAACTTAAAGTTTCTTTTTCAGAATCCCACTGAGCGGTGTGTTCCGGAAAAATAACCAGTATATCGTTCACATAAAGACACTCTTGTTTTAGCTGCAATATTCCTTTTAAGTGTGCTGAAGCTGAAACACCATTAAACTGATAAAAAGGTAGTTTCACTGCACTCGTTTCTTCGTTCGCCTCTTGCCGCTGACATCCCGTAAGGAGTACCAAAACAACTGTGCAAATCAATTTATTATTAATACCCAATTTTGTTCCTTTAGGGACTTCCATGTATTTTTGATAGTAATGGACTAACGTTGCATATCAACATTTAGATTGTTAGAGAAGATTTCATCTCATTATATTTTACTTATTCATATATTGTTATCTTTTTCGTCTGTGTTTGGGGGCAAAATATGACGTGTCATCCACCAAAATAATAGCGCCAATAGACTCACACCTGCACCTAGAGCACACACGCCAAGCCATCCAGCATAGGCATAAGTAGCTGTTGTACTAATTGCACCGACTCCACTACCGATTGCATAAAATAGCATGTAAAGGCCAACAAGCCGGCTATGAGCTTCTGGACGAGTACGAAAAATCATACTCTGATTAGTCACATGTAAAGCTTGTCCACCCAAGTCTAGCAATACGATGCCAATCACCAGTGCCCAAAGTGAGTACGCCATGAGTGAAAGTGGACCCCATGCGATGAATAATATTAACAGTGCCGCCAAGCTTGTACGCTGGGCATATCCGCGGTCAGCCCACTGTCCAGCACGTGCAGCGGCGAGGGCACCAACAACTCCAACAAGACCAAAAGACCCAGTAATAGTATGTGAAAAACGATAAGGTGGCTCACTCAATGGCAATACCAATGCGCTCCAAAAAATATTGAATGCCGCGAACATGAATAAAGCTAAGACACCGCGCACTTGTAGTACTTTTTCTTGTCGCAGCAGTTTTATCATAGAAGCCAGAAGCTGCGGGTAGTGCATTGAAACGGGCTGAACTTTTAAATGAGGAAGTCTTCTCCAGAGTGGTAATGCAATCATGAGCATGATTACAGCTGCACAAAAATACACGCCACGCCAACCAGCTACATCACTGATTCCCCCTGAAAATACTCGGGCAAGCAGTAAGCCAATGAACACACCACTTTGGGCAGTGCCAACTACATGTCCTTGCTCATGTGGAGCCGCAGCACTCGCAGCATAAGCAATAAGCCCTTGGGTCATGGCTGTACCGAGTAAACCCACAGCAAGCATTCCTGCCAAAAGAACAACAACAGAATGAGCAAATGCAATAACTAGCAATGCAGATACTAAAGCCAGTAACTGTATAGCCATTAATCGACGCCGATTTACAAGATCACCCAACGGCACCAGAAACACGAGGGCCAGCGCACAACCAATTTGCGTGGCTGTAACTACACCACCGATGGCGGCATGATTAATGCTAAATTCCCTAGCCAATATGTCGAGCAAAGGCTGTGCATAATAGACATTTGCTACGCTTGCACCACTTGCAATAGCAAACAGCAATATGACGCCACGAGGCATGCCTGAAAGCGGTCTATTGTTTGCTGTGGGTGAAGCTGAAGATGCAAGAGACGCTTTCATAACCCTAAATCCATTTAATCTAGTTTTAAAATGAAACTAGTTGAATGTTAGATTGACTAGTTTTAAAATGCAACTAGATATTTTATTCCTGATTATTTTTAAGGAAACCTGATGGCGAATGCTACATCTTTAAAAGAAGAACCTTGTCCTGTTGCGCGCTGCGTCAATCTCATCGGAGATCGGTGGTCACTTCTTATTGTGCGTGATGCTTTTGATGGAATGCGCCGTTTTGGAGACTTCCAGCGGAGTCTGGGAGTTGCGCGAAATATTCTTTCTGATCGACTGAAAAAGTTAGTTGATGCAGACGTTCTTGAAATGCAAGATGCTTCAGATGGTACGGCTTATCAAGAGTATGTGTTGACAGCTAAAGGGGAGAGTTTGTTTCCAGTGGTTGTGGCTCTACGACAATGGGGTGAGCACAACCTATTTGAAAGTGGTGAGCGCCATTCTTTGTTAATTGATAAGAAAACAGGTCAGCAAATTCCATTCATGGCGCCAGTCAGAGCAGATGGAAAAGTGCTCAATGCTTCTGACACCCAAGTGCAAAAGGTCAAATAAAATTATTGGCAACACGTCAAACTTTTTGCACCTGTAAAAGAAGCGAAAAGAAAAATTAACCTTTCTTAACTTAAATTTTGGGAAATTAGTTGTTAACCTTGCGCGTCAAATTAAGGTGAGACTATGAGATTTATATTCCTCTTTATCAGCGCAATTTCTATTCCATGTTATGCAGCGTCAGAAGCAATGCAGCTTCATTACTGTGAAACTGTAAAAAAAGCAGCAAGTGGAGTGATGGATGCTAGACAACATGAGGTGCCAGCTAAAGAGCTACATGACATAGCGAATCATCTTGAAGAGGAACAAGCCAAACAAATTTATCAAGAGCTTATCAAATCTGCATATTCTTCAAAGTTATTTGAAGACCCTCTTATTAAGTCAAAAGCTGTCGAGAATTTCCAAACCACCTGGCATGAACAATGTTTGGCAAAAGAATTGGCTAAAAATATATGAGAGTTAGGGGGAAATAGCTAAATTGCAGGCTACCTAGCTTTAAGAAGTAAATAATAAATGAGAAGGACAATGCTCTGTAAAAATTGATCCTGATATAGGTGCCTTGTAGTTTGATTAAGAAGAGGGTTTTGTCTCATACTTATATCGCTGTTATGCAAAACACCCAGAAGTTCGAAGGTCGGGGTGTTTTTTTTATTGTCTAAGAGATAAATACTACTTTAAGTAGGTATTTTGTGCGGAATTAAAAAGTAATAATTGTATTCGAGTCTATTTCCTTTTTTAAATCAGTAAAATATTTTAATACATCTATGTATTTTTCCTTCTGAAGTAAAGACTTCTTACATGAAAGTGTAATAACATTTGCATTTTCTTTGAATGGATCTAACGCTGTATTTTCCATTGCACAAAGGAAAATCTGCATATTCTCTGAAAACTTATTAAATAACGTAGAAATAATTTTTTCATAGTTTTCTTTGGCCTGCTCCTGCTGGTTAGGAGTATCAATAATAAAAGGTGCAATAACTTCCTTACTAAATCCCTCAATAAGTTTAATTAAAATTGAATGATATAAAAAAATTGATCTTGTACTATCAGCAGCACCACCATTAGTATCAAATTGAGTGTAAGAGTAAATATTAGATTTAGAAATTACATCATTTGAATAGTCTGTATTTAAGAAACTATTTAGCTCTGTAAATATTTCTCGAAATTCAGAAAAAATCTCATTTTTTGTAAATTTATTATTAATAAGTTTTTTATCTTCATTGTTTTTTGTAATTTGATCTTCCAACTTATTGATAATTATATTTTTATTTTCAATAAGTTGGTTTGCTTTATTCTCAATTAAATTTATAGATCTTTGCGTTGTTGCACAGTTAATTAATTTTTCTGTATCAAAAGAAATCTTTGTATGCAAAGAAGCTAGAGCATTTCCAATGACAAATAATTCTTCTTTATGAAAGCTTAAGCGAATTTCTGCCGAATATATTTCTTCATCAAGTTGTGAAATAAGTTGAAATAAATCATCTTTTTCTTTAACAAGTTTAGATTTTTCTAGAAGAGAATTTTTATGATGTGTTCCACATAGTGGACACTCAACTGAATCAGTTGATATATTTTCAGTTGCGAAGAAGAAGTCATTTTCTAATTCTTTTGCTAGTTTAAGACTATAATTCCTTTGTGCTTTAAGATCTAAAATTATATTTTTTTCAATATTTAACTGAGATAGAGAAAAATTTTGATCTTTAATTAAGCTTTCATAGTCATTGTCAATTAAGTCGAGATTGTCATCTAATTGGGCCCTATTAAGATTGAAAAAATTATTTTCTTCATTTATTTCAGATACAATTTCTATTGTATTTTCTACTTTCTTACGCTCTTCTTCATGGGCTTTTATTTCAAATTTATTTTTTGAAATTTTATAATCTAATTTAGAGATCTCATCATTAGTAATACCACAATGATAATTTAGTATTGGTTTCTGCCAGAATTGATATTGACCTAGATTTTTAAAACTTCCAAATATACTTGACCAACCTCTTTTTTGGTCTATATAAAATGGAACGAAGTAATAAGCGGGAGAAGGTAATTCAAGAATCTTTGTGGAACGATTCTCTAGCATTGGAAAAAAATTAAAAAGGTTGCAAAAGAAATCTACATATTTTCTAAAGTCATTAAAAAAGAATGATTGTTCATCCCTAATGACTAAATAATCATTTTTATGTCGAAAAATAGTATATATATCACTATTTATAGTAAATTCTACTCGACAAGAAACATCCTGATCTTTCCATAATTTATCAAAATATGGCTCGCAACCAAAAGTCCACAGAATAGATTTAACTAAACTTGATTTACCAACACTATTTTTCTGACTTGTTATCAAGTTCATTCGAGGACCAAATGTAAATACATTGGCTGTTTTTTCTAAATCTGACAGGATCCAAATTTTTGATAATTTGAATTCTCTCATACTTATTTCTCCTTAAATTTCTGATTAATCTTCTATAATTTTCGTAACTCATAATTAGATTCCTATGATTTGAAGTATGTATAGAATTATATGTGCGATAAGCTCATCTTCAACATCTAGTAACTCTTTCCTAGGATTATTGGAAACTTGAATCTTTATTTCCTCTATAATAGCCTCTATATCATCTACTCCAGCTTCAATCAAATGAGCGACCATAGGCTTTATTATATTCTCTATTTCAATATGGTACGAGGTTGGATTATATAAGTCTATAATTAAGTTATTGAAATAATTTCGAATCTTTATTTTTTTTAGACTGCTAAATTTTAAATCATTAATTATAGATTTAGAGTCATTTAAAATATTTTCATGTAAAGGATCTTCGATGAAAGTATGTACTACTTTTTTAATTTCATTTGAAGTAATACTTTTTTTATTTAAAGCTTCTTCCCAGTTTTTATAGTCTACCGTATCACATCCTTTATTATATAAATTATTAATTAAAATGTTGTAAATAGAACAAGGGTTGAAATTTTTATTTGGATATAATTTGTTTATCGTAGTTGATATTTCACCAATTACTTGACTGTCTTGATTATTTTCTTGTAATGCTGGCGTAATAAAAGAGATATCAGAGGGAGAAGAGTCTAAATTCAAATCTTTAATACAATTTTCTAATATTTCCTTTTCTGAAGCAATTAGATCATTAATTTTAATTTTATCTAGTTTCTTTTTTGGATCAACTAGATTCAAGCTAAATCCAAATTGTGAAACTAAATTAAGACTTTTGATGTTTGGCCTTAACGAATTGTTTTTATAATTCGATAAAATTTTTCCAAATATTGTTTCTCCATTAGTCTTTGCAACTGCAATTTTATGTATAGATAATTTTTTTTCAGTTAGGCATTTAATTTGAAAATAGTCAAATTCTAAAGGTTTTTTGGAAATAGAATCTACAGATATTACATCTTCATGTAATTCTACGAATACAGCATGATCTAAATTTAAAGAATATTTCTCTAAAGCATGTAGTAGAGCCCAATGATATTGATATCTATATTTATTAAATGTTTGTGAACCAGATTTTTCACGCTGTTGTTGAAATAAAGGATTATTAATATCATCTGTCATTATTCTTACCGTCTAGATTTTATATATCACGATACAAACCAACAACTTTTCCAATCAATTTATATCCCTCATGGATATTATGATCTTTTCTTGCCATTTATAGGATTTAAGGGTTTTAAATACATACCGTTGCTTTCCACAATCAATTTCTTGAAAGTTGCTTCTGTTTTCCCGTTGCGTGCAACGATAACCAAATCACCTGTTTTAAATCGCTTATTTGAAAGTCAGGATTTACATACTTTAACATTTGGTTTGAGTTCTGAAAACATCCATTGTTAAATAATATTTAAACTATAGCTATCTTTGTCACATTTAGAGTTTGTTTTTAATCTTTTAAACTTTATTTTAATTTGGAATAAAGTCTGCCGTAGCCCCATGTTTTCATCTACTAAAAAACTATGTAAGACTCAACTAATACTGAGATTGATAGGCGAAATTTAGCTAACAAAGAGGGGGTGCGGCAGAATATAAAGAGTTTCTCTTATATGATTTTAACCAGTCAAAGCTAATCAATAGGCAATAAAAAACCACCTAATTCTTTCGAATTAAGTGGTTTTTAAATTTTGGAGCGGGAAACGAGACTCGAACTCGCGACCCCAACCTTGGCAAGGTTATGCTCTACCAACTGAGCTATTCCCGCAATGTGAGCACATTATAGAGTGTTTCACTAAAGTGTCAACACTCTTGTGATTTAATTGAACATTTAATCAGCACGACGCCAAACTGTACCTTGGCGCGTATCTTCGAGTACAACACCTTGGTCGAGCAAAGACTGACGAATACCATCTGCTTTCGCAAAATCTTTTGCTTTTTTCGCATCAACACGTTGTTGAATAAAATCTTCAATTTCAGCATCAGACAAAGCAAGAGCTTCTTGTCCAATATCTGATTTTAAGAAATCATCTACATTGTGTTGTACCAAACCTAAGATGTTGGTGAGGTGACGTAATGTCGAATAAAGCACAGTTGCTTGTTCAGTTTGCTCTTCTTTTACAGCGCGATTCAATTCTTTGTTGAGTTCAAACAATACAGCCATAGCTTCGGCTGTGTTGAAGTCATCACACATTGCATTGTTAAAGCGTTCAATAAAGCTTTGATCAAGCGTTTCAGTTGTCGTTTGACCATACACTTGTTGATAAGCTTTAAATGAATGATAGAAGCGAGTTAAAGAAGTTTTTGCTTCTTTTAGTGCCACATCAGAGAAGTTCACAGGACTACGATAGTGTGAAGACACAATAAAGTAGCGAATCACTTCAGGGTGGAATTTTTCCATCACGTCACGAATAGTAAAGAAGTTGCCTAAAGACTTAGACATCTTTTCACCATCAACGTTAATGAAGCCAACATGCATCCAGTAGTTTACATATTGTTCGCCAGTTGAAGCTTCACTTTGCGCAATTTCATTTTCATGATGAGGGAACATTAAATCTGAACCACCACCATGAATGTCAAAGTGATTGCCTAGGCAGCAAGTCGACATTGCAGAACATTCAATGTGCCAACCCGGACGGCCATTGCCCCAAGGAGATGCCCAAGATGGTTCGTTTTCTTTAGCATGTTTCCAAAGTACAAAGTCAAACGGATGTTTCTTTTCAACTTCTACGTCAACACGCTCACTTGCGCCAGCTTGCATGTCATCAAGCTTACGGCCAGAGAGGCGACCATATTTTTCGAATTTGGTGACTTCAAAATAAACATCACCATTTGCAGCAGGGTAAGCAGAACCTTTATTCACCAGATTGCCAATCATATTTTGCATCTGATCAATATATTCAGTCGCTTTAGGTGCTTCATCGGGTGCAGCACAGCCTAAATTGGCTGCATCTTCGTTCATTGCATCAATGAAACGAGTGGTGAGCTGCTGAATGGTTTCACCATTTTCATTCGCACGTTTAATGATTTTGTCGTCAATGTCGGTAATGTTGCGAATATAGCGAACATTCCAGCCTTGACTACGCAAGAAACGTATAATGTAGTCAAATGCAACCATAACTCGAGCATGCCCGATATGACAGTAATCGTAAACGGTCATACCGCAGACGTACATATCGATGTGACCTTCTTTGCGAGGTACAAATTCAACTTTTTTTCGTTGCTCAGAGTTATATAAAACAAACGGTTGCATAAGGGTTTTCAAACACTCAACAAAAACAGTGTTACATCATAACTGATGCATCATTTTTCACAAAGTTTTATACAAGAATTTTATAAGCTTGTGAAATCTTATACATTTAAAAACGTGTAGATGATTGAGTTATGTTAGAATGCCCCCAAATCTTTTGATTAAAATCACCGATCTTTATAAGAGATCAGATCAATTATTTTGAGTCAAACTCGTATGCCCAATCCTACAGATTTTCAAAGCAGCGCATTAGCAACATTGCGTATTGAGCAGCAAGCCATAGACGTGTTAGCAACACAAATTAATGACAGTTTTAATCGGGCTTGTGAAATATTGTTACAGTGTAAAGGCCGTGTTGTGATTACTGGCATGGGGAAGTCAGGGCATATTGGCCGTAAAATGGCTGCGACTTTTGCTTCAACTGGCACACCATCTTTCTTTATGCATCCAGGCGAAGCTGGGCATGGTGATTTGGGTATGCTGGTTCGTGGTGACGTTTTAATTGCGATTTCCAATTCTGGAAAAAGTGATGAAATCATGATGTTGATGCCACTCATCAAACATCTTGGTGTACCTCTTATTACCATTAGCCGTACTGATAAAGGGCCAATGCCTCAAAATGCCGACATCGCTTTAACTTTAGGCGAGTCTGATGAAGCATGCCCACTAGGACTAGCTCCGACATCAAGCACAACAGCGACCTTAGTATTGGGTGATGCATTGGCTGTTGCTTTACTTGAAGCGCGTGGTTTTACTGCAGATGATTTTGCTCGCTCGCATCCTGCGGGAGCATTGGGTAAGCGTTTACTTTTACATGTAAAACACCTCATGCATACAGGCGATGAATTGCCAAAAGTTTCACCAGATACGCCAATGAATCAAGTGCTTTACGAAATTTCTAATAAGCGTTTAGGCTTGACCACGATTGTAGATGATGAGGAACATTTGCTTGGTATTTTCACCGATGGTGACTTGCGTCGTTTAATTGATAAACAGCAAGGTTTCGATGTGAGTTTACCTGTTTCTGAAGTAATGACAAAAAAACCGTCAACTATTTCTCAAGAAGCACGTGCGGTAGAAGCTCTACAACAGCTTAACCTGAAAAAAATTAGTCAATTTGTTGTGGTTGATGACCAAAATAAAGTGATTGGTGTAATTAGTATGCATGACCTTATTCAGGCAGGGGTAAATTAATCAATGGCATCTTATGCATTGTTAGAACAAGCACGTCATTTACAGGCATTGGTTCTGGATGTTGATGGTATTTTGAGTGATGGCTTTGTAACTTTAACGAATAGTGGCGATGAGATTAAATCGTTTGATATTCGTGATGGTTTAGGTATGAAACTTGCGCAGCAAGCGGGCATGAAAATCATCATTATTACAGGCCGAAAAAGCAATATCGTTGAAAAACGTATGTCTGATTTAGGCGTAGATCTCGTTTTTCAAGGGCGTGAAGACAAAGGTTCTGCGCTACGTGAAGCTTGTGCACAGTTTAATATTTTGCCATCTGATTGCTTATATATGGGCGATGACTGGCCTGATTTATCTGCTTTTGCAATAGCAGGAATGAGTGTCACTGTGCCGAATGGTCATGAAGAAGTGCGTCGCCGTGCGCATTTAGTTACCCAGTCGATGGGCGGACGTGGTGCTGTACGAGAAGTCTGTGATATGTTGCTGATCGCAAAAGGCATTTACCAAGAACTTCTTGAAAAATATCTTGCAGTACCGCATTAATAATAAGATTACTTAAAAAGGTAGGCTATTCCTGCTCATGGATACCAGAGTTTTATCTATTGTTGCTGTAGTGATTGCTGCTATAAGTGGTGGTTATTACTACTATAGTGGCAAAGCAAAAAAACTAGACATTGCTTCGGCGAAGAATATGACATATTCGGCGCAGGGCGTCCATTTGACTCAAACTGATGATCAAGGCAATTTGTATATTCGTGCTGAAGTTCGTCAGCTTGAACAGGATATGCAACAAAAAACATCAAAGTTGGATCAACTCAAAGCATCTATGTATAAAGATGGCAAAGTTGATGCGACGTTCTTTGCGAAACAGGCAAATGGTTATGATGATAATAGTAAAGTTATCTTATCGGGTGATGTGGTCGCAACTAAACTTGCTCCACAAGGGAAAATTGAATTCCAGACCGATGAATTAACTGGATATCCAAAAACCAGAGAAATTGAAACGAATCATCAAGTGGTTGTTCAATCTCCACAAGCCGACTTTGTTAGCAAAGGATTAAAAGCTAATTTGAATAACGGTCAGTACGAATTTTTTAATGTTCGAGGAAAGTATGCACCAAAGTCTTAATTTAAAACGTTCTTCAGCTTTCCTAAAACAAGCTGCGGTCATTACATTCGTTGCTTTATCATCAGCTTCGACTTTTGCGTTACCGTCTGACCGTAGTCAACAAATTTCATTAGTGGCAGACCGTGCAACTTATAACGAAAAAACCGGTTTGACGACTTATACCGGCAATGTCGTGATTGAGCAAGGCACGATGAAGCTTCAAGCTGACTCAATTGTTGCTACGCTAAACTCTAAACGTGAAATTCAAACGATTACTGCCAAGGGTAGACCGTCTAAATTTCAGCAACAAATAAGTTCTGATAAGGGCGTGGCACGTGGTGAAGGACAGACCATTGTTTATAATGCAGATACGGGCATTATTACATTGAATGGTGGTGCATATTTATATCAAGATGGTTCTAGTATTCGTGGTAACTCATTGAAATATAGTATGAACAAAGGTGATGTTGAAGCTCAAGGCTCATCGTCAAATCGTGTGCAAATTATTATTCCACCATCAAGTTCAAAAAGCTTTCCAGGAGCGCGTGACTAATGCAACAAGCTCTTCAACAACCCCAAACTTTGTGTATTAAGCACTTAGGGAAAAACTATAGTAAGCGTTGGGTCGTCAAAGACGTATCTTTTAGTATGCAAAGTGGACAGATTGTTGGTTTGCTTGGCCCTAACGGTGCAGGAAAAACAACAAGCTTCTATATGGTTGTAGGGCTAGTGCGTATGGATAAAGGTGAAATTCACCTTGATGATCTTGATATGTCCGATTTGGCAATGCATGAACGGGCACGTAAGGGAATTGGATATCTTCCGCAAGAGGCTTCTATTTTTAGAAAGCTGACCATTGCTGAAAATATTATGTCCATTTTAGAAACACGCAAAGATTTAAATAAGCAACAGCGCCAGCAACGTCTTACTGAATTATTAAATGACTTTAAAATTAGTCATATTAAAGATTCATTGGGAATGAGTGTGTCTGGTGGTGAACGCCGCCGTGCTGAAATTGCACGTGCATTGGCTGCTGACCCTAAATTTATGTTACTTGATGAGCCATTTGCCGGCGTTGACCCAATCTCGGTTGGAGATATTAAAGATATCATTCAGACTTTGAAAGATCGTGGTATCGGGGTACTCATTACTGACCATAACGTACGTGAAACTCTGGCAATTTGTGAGCGTGCATATATTGTCAGTGAAGGGGCTGTCATTGCCGAAGGTACACCACAAGAAATTCTGGATAACGAACAAGTCCGTAAAGTCTACTTAGGTGACGATTTTACAGTTTAAATAAAATGGTTAATCTATTTGTCTAAAAAGAGGTCAATGCCTCTTTTTAGTTTTTTTATATTTATTTATTAAAATCAATAATTTAAAATAATCAGTTGATGAAAAAGTAATGTGTAAATTATTCAAGTAATTATGCTTCTTTATGCAAAAAACTATGTAGAATGTAAAAGCTTTTAAACGATAACAAACAAGATCAACAAGACAAGCATGATTGGATATAACCAAAGAAAAGTAGAAAGGACATGTAAAAAGCCGGCTTTCCTGAAAGGGTTGATGCTTTTAACTTCATTGCATGTACCTGTAGTGATATATGCTGCTAAACCCAGTGAGCAATATCACACCCTAAAAGACAACTTATCACAACTTTTTGCCCCTAAAAGTAGTGATGAATTTAAAGTTGCCAAGATGCAAGAGCTGAGTAATTTTAAGTTAGATCAATCTAGAGTTCAGGAGTTTCCGACTGTTCAACTCAATGATCGAGCAGCTTCATCTTATTCAAATTTGCCATCAAGGAAAATGACTCTGCAGGAAGCGGTGAAAGTCGCGATCCAGCGGAACCCAGATATTTCCCAAGCCATCTCCACTTTAGCTGGCCAAAATGCGGGTATTGATTATGCCAAGGCTGGTTATTATCCCCAGCTTTCAGGTGGTATTACCACAGGCGATTTGAGTAGTGGTGAGCGTGGTCGACAGTTATTGTCCCTAAATGCGACTCAAATGCTCTATGATTTTGGTAAAGTTAAATCAGGTGTAGATGTTGAGCAGGCCAAAGTACAAGTCGAGCAGGCTAATGTGCTGGTCAGCATTGATGATATTGCACTTGATGTTGCACAGTCGATTATCAATATTCAGCGTTACCTTCAATTAAATAAGATTGCCGAGCAGCAAATTGCAGGCATCCAGCGTATTCAGGAAATTGCCAATTTACGTGCAAATGCCGGTATTAGTAGCCAAGCTGACCCAATTCAAGCTCAGTCTTATTTACAAGCTGCTCAGTCTGGTTTGATTGCACAGCAATCTTTATTACGCCAGTACCAGCAACATTTAAGAACATTACTGGGTGCAGATGTCTCGCGAACAGGTTGGATTATTTCAGATGATCTGGTGAAAGTGTCCGATTTATATGGCGAACCTGAATTCAATACCATTCCAAAAATGATTGCAGCGCAAGCGAGTGTTGAAGTTGCCAAAGCACAAAAAGAACAGACCCGACTGAGTCGTTATCCGACTTTGGCGGTAAAAGGTTCCTTAAGTCAGGCCATTAATGGCAGAAACCCGAACAATGATAAAGATGACGGTCTATATAGTTCAGTCATGCTTGAAGCCACCAGTCAGTTTTATCAAGGTGGGGCAGTTTCTTCTCAGGTCAAAATGGCCAGTTATGCAGAAGAAGCTGCAAAGTCTAAAGTCAATTCTGTTTATATGGATGTTCTCGATCAAATTCGAACCAGCCGTGAACAAATTGAAAATAAACAACGCCAAATGCAGGTGCTGACCAATCGCCAAGCCACTACGGTTCGTACACGTGAACTTTATCAAGAGCAATACAAACTTGGTACACGCTCATTGGTCGATTTATTGAATGCAGAACAGGCTATTCATAGTGCCAATTCAGAACTCGAAACCGCACGTTATGACATCTACAACAGTATTGTTCAGTACATTTCGGCAACAGGACGTTCCCGCCAAGCTTATGACTTAAATAATATTTCAATTCAGGGGTTCGAAGTACAACCATGATGACAAAAATAAACTACCAGCCCTGGTTACAGGCGGTCTTAACGATTGCTAAACATTACCGAATTGAGCCTTCAGAAGAAAGAATCCGTTTACAACTTGACTGGAACCAGAATCAAAACCTTGATGATGTTTTACAGCTCATTACACGTCAGGTTGGACTAAATTTACGTAAAGTACCGTTTTCTTTAGAGCTGCTGAATCCGTGGCGGCTACCTGTTATGGTCGAATTTTATGACGGACAGGTCGGTATTATTGATAAAGCCGATACCCAAGGAAATGTCAGTATCCAGTTTAGTGGAGACCACGGCCTTTCTCAAAATTTAAGCCTAGATGTCTTAAAAAATACCATTAAGAATGTCTATATCCTGCGTCCTGAAAGCTCTATTCCCGATGCACGTATTGATGAATATATCAAACCCTATGAAGCAAGCTGGTTCTGGTCAATTGTTCTAAGAGACTGGAAACGCTACGTTGATATTATGTTTGCCTCACTCATTGCCAATATTTTGGCACTGGCAACCATTGTTTTCTCAATGCAAGTCTATGACCGCGTTGTTCCATCACAGTCTGTTCCAACCTTATGGGTGCTGGCTGGTGGTGTACTCATCGCAGCACTTTTCGAATTTACCTTACGTATATCACGGGTGTATTTATCTGATATTATTGGTAAACGTGCTGACTTACGTGTTTCTGACCGTGTATTTGGTCATGCCTTAAGAATCAAAAATAAAGATCGTTCAAAGTCTACCGGTAGTTTTATTTCGCAGATTCGTGAGCTCGAAGGTGTTCGTGAACTGGTGACCTCTACCACCATTAGTGCAATTGCCGATTTTCCATTCTTTTTCCTGTTCCTGACCATCTTTGCCATTATTGGCGGAAAGTTGTTTTGGGTGATGTTGCTGGTTGTACCACTTATGCTTTTGCCGGGTATTCTGGCACAGAAAAAGCTAGCGCAACTCGCACAGGAAGGCATGAGGGAATCTTCAATCCGTAATGCCATTCTGGTAGAAGCAGTGCAGGGCATTGAAGATATCAAGTTGTTGCGTGCTGAATCACGTTTCCAGAACCAGTGGAACCACATGAATGAAGTTTCAGCCGATATTGGTATGAGACAGCGTAAAATCGTTGGTACTTTAATGGCATGGACTCAAATGCTTCAGGGTCTAACCTATGCGATTGTGGTTTTGGTAGGATGTTTTGCGGTAATGGATGGTGAAATGACCACGGGTGCGTTAGTGGCCTGTTCAATTTTATCTTCACGAATGCTAGGTCCGATTGCACAGATTACTGGGGTATTGGGGCGTTTACAGCAGGCGAAAGTTGCAAAACAAAGCTTAGATGAGCTTATGCAACGTCCGATCGATCAGGCTGACCGTTCACATCTGGTACACAAAGCTGCTTTAAATGGCGACTACGAATTAAAAAATGCCTTGTTCCAATATGGAGAAGAAGACCCGAGGCCGAGTTTGGCAATCCGTCATTTAAAAATTCGCGCTGGTGAAAAAATTGCAATTCTAGGGCGTAATGGGGCAGGTAAATCGACATTGCTTCAGCTTTTATCAGGGATGCAAGTTCCAACTCAAGGTTCAGTGCATTTAGATGGTCTGGATCTGTCTTTAATTGACCCATCTGATGTACGTCGTGATATGGGTTTACTCAACCAGAATGCGTATCTTTTCTACGGTACGATTCGTGAGAACCTCACTTTGGGTGCACCGCTTGCAACCGATGAAGAGATTCTTCGAGCTTTGGTGGTAACGGGTGCATTACCTTTTGTCCAAGAGAAAAAAGAAGGACTCGATCACCTGATTTTAGAAGGTGGGGTTGGTTTCTCTGGTGGTCAGAAACAAGCATTGTTATTGGCCCGTCTATTGATTCGTCAACCTAATATTTTATTACTCGATGAACCAACAGCAGCCATTGATGATGTGGCAGAGAAACAACTGATTGATCATTTAAAAGGCTGGCTGGCCCATCGAACCTTGGTGGTTGCGACTCACCGCCGCGCTGTTTTAGAGCTGGTGGATCGTATTATTGTCGTTAACGAAGGCAAAATCGTGATGGATGGTCCAAGAGATCAGGTCCTTAATCAATCAACAGCCCAACAAAAACAAGTGCAAGGGGGTAATTCATGAGCGAGCCACAACAAGAACAAGAACTCACCCGTTCAATGAATGTCTCTTATACTGAGCCACCGTTACCACGTGCCAGTTTAGTGATCTGGATTGTGGGGGTTGGTTTAGTTATTTTCTTTATCTGGGCATGGGTATTTAAACTTGAAGAGGTTTCTACCGGCACAGGTAAAGTGGTTCCGTCGTCTAAAGAACAGGTTATCCAGTCTTTAGAGGGCGGTATTTTAACCAAGCTGAATGTACAAGAAGGCGATATTGTTCAAAAAGGCGAAGTTCTTGCGCAATTAGATCCGACCCGTTTTGCATCGAATGTCGGTGAATCAAGATCTTTACTGATTTCTGCTCAGGCGACAGCTTCACGTTTACGGGCAGAAGTAAATGGTACGCCATTGGCTTTTCCTGAGATTGTGCTGAAAGAACCAAAACTTGTACATGAAGAAACTGCATTATATCGGTCTCGTCGTGCAGATTTGGAACAGACCATTGCAGGCTTAAAACAAGCTTTACAACTGGTACAACAAGAACTGGCAATGACCGAACCGTTAGTTGCTAAAGGCGCGGCCAGTGAGGTTGAAGTTTTACGTTTACGTCGTGAAGCAAACGACCTTAGAAATAAAATGAATGATGCGCAGAACCAATATTTCGTAAAGGCTCGTGAAGAGTTATCTAAAGCCAATACTGATATTGAAACGCAGCAACAAGTCGTACTGGGTCGTACTGACAGCTTAGATCGAGCTATTTTTAAAGCACCAGTACGTGGTGTTGTAAAAGAAATTGCGGTTACCACCCATGGCGGTGTTATTCCGCAAAACGGCAAGTTGATGACTATTGTACCGATTGATGAACAGTTGCTTATTGAAGCGCGTATTTTACCGCGTGACATTGCGTTTATTCGTCCGGGACAAGAAGCACTGGTTAAGATTACTGCCTATGACTACTCAATTTATGGGGGGTTAAAAGGTAAGGTTACGGTTATTTCACCAGATACGATTCGTGATGAAGTTAAACAAGACCAGTTCTATTATCGTGTTTATATTCGAACCGATTCAGACAAGCTTTATAATAAAGAAGGTAAAGCTTTCGGAATTACACCGGGTATGGTGGCAACGGTAGATATTCGTACGGGTGAAAAGACGGTACTGGATTACTTGCTTAAACCATTCAATAAAGCCAAAGAAGCGTTACGAGAAAGATAATAAAAAAAGCCCCGAGATTCGGGGCTTTTTTTATGGGTTTGATTCTATTAAATTCACGTTATAATTTGATTTTTATTATGCTTTATTTAATTTATGGCTTTTACGATTGCATCACCCATTACGTTTGAAGAAGAAATTAAAAAAAGTAGATTTCAAGCTATCGCTGCACCAGTAGAAAATGAACAGCAAGTTAAAGAATTTTTAGAACAAAACAAAGATATCTCGACAACTCATCAATGCTGGGCATGGAAAATTGGCCATAATGTTCGCTTTAACGATGATGGAGAACCCTCAGGAACAGCAGGTCGTCCAATCTTGGCAACCATTGAAGGGAATGACCTGACTAATATTATTGTAATGGTTAACCGTTGGTATGGTGGAATAAAGCTAGGGACCGGCGGTCTTGTAAGAGCATATGGCGGTTGTGCTGGACAATGTTTGCTATTGGCTGAGCGTATTGAACTCATTGCAAAGAAAACGATTTATTTTTCCTGTCACTTTAATGAGTGGGCAATATTTCAATATGAGCTTACTCAACAACAAATTGAATATCAGGAAACCTATACTGCAACGGGTGTAGATATCGAAGCAAGACTACAAATACATCAAATTGAGCCACTTGCCTTAAAACTCAGAGATGTAACGCGTGGTCGTGAAGAGTTAAAAACTGAAGAGGAATTAAATGATGACTGATTCCTTATTGAAATATCGGGAACAACATAAGCACCGTTTAAATTATATGCCATGGCTATATTGGACTTTAAAACCTAAAAATCGTGTTTGGGCCGAAGAGTGGCAACAAGAATATCAGGCTTATTTGATGGAGATGGAAACAGTTGAGATTGGTAAAAACTGTTTTATCTCGCCCTTAGCTCATATTTTTGCTGAACCGGGACGAAAAATTATTATTGGTGATAATTGTTTTATTGCAGCAGATTGCAGTTTGCATGGACCCCTTGAAATAGGTAATGAGGTCGCGATAAATCATCATTGTATTTTAGATGGGGGGCGAGCTGGTATAAAGTTGCATGATCAGGTCCGTATTGCTGCATATTGCCACTTATATGCATTTGATCATGGCATGCAGTTAGATCGTCCACTTTACCAGCAACCTGTCACATCCAAAGGAATTGAAATTGAGCAGGACGTTTGGTTGGGTGCACATGTGGGTATTAAAGATGGTATTAAAATAGGTAAGCATGCTGTGGTCGGCATGAATAGTATGGTGACCAAAGATGTGGAACCGTACCATATTGTAGGTGGTAACCCCGCAAAATTTATTCGTTTAAGGGAATAATACAGTCTCAAGAATGTAATAAAATGTTTGATCTTTAAACAAAAAAGTTGATTTTTATACATAAACCTTAACATACCAATTTTTATCTATGTTAAGTTAAAGCTAAGTTTTAAGAATAATCTCCAAGGCAAAAGACCTGAAGAAGAGAGGCTGACATGAACCGTGTTATTGCGTGTATTGACTCATCACCGTGTATTAATGCTATTGCCGATGCAGCAGCATGGGTTGCTAAAGCAACCGGACGAGAACTTGTATTATTACAAATTCTAGACTATTACCCTGCAAGTTATCATCTTGGTGAAATTAGTGGAGTAATTGGCTTTGAAAGCAATGCAATGCTGCTAAAAGAGTTAGCTGAGCTGGAACAAAAACAAAGTGAACTCGCTTTAGACTATAGCAATAATTTACTTCGTCACATTTCTGATCTTATTCAAGAAAAACATGGAATTACATGTTCAAAAATTCAAGAAAAAGGTGATTTTTTAGAGCAAAGTTTTAACCTTTTACATGAAAATGACATCGTAATTTTAGGCCGAGTAGGTGAAAGAGCTGCCGAAAAACAGAAACCCATTGGAAGTAATGTAGAAAACTTTATTCGTGGGGCCAACTGTACTGTTTTGACCATTGGCGAGAACTTTAAAATACCGACACGATTTATTTTTGCCTATGAATATTCTCCGACATGCCAAAAAATGATGCGTCGTATTGCTCAAAGTGATTTATTGCGAACACTGCAATGCCATTTGGTTTATGTCGGCGATCATCCAGAAGTACTCAATGAACCTGAGCACTACCTTAAACAAGCGGGTCTAGATGTTGTGACTGTATATCGTTATGGCGATGTTGCACAAAATATTTTAGAGTACCAACAAGAACATGGTATTCAAATCATTGTGCTAGGTGCATTTAGTCATAGCAAAATTCATCAGTTCTTCTTAGGAAGTATTGCAACAACCGTATTCCGAAACGCGACTGTCCCATTGTTGGTAGCTAAATAATAAGATTTGCATATAGTTATCCGCAAATCTTGTGGATAACTATATGGAAAAGCAACTGTAATAAAAGTAATTTATTGATTATAAATAATAAAACAAAAAAGACGATTTTTTAACCATTATTTCACAATTGCAATTGCGAAGCCATCATGGCCTTTTGAGCCAACTGTTTGTAATGCTGTACAAGACAAGATTTGTGGATGGTTTTCGAGGGCTTTGAACATTTCACGGATGCCTTCAATACTTGGTTTTTTATTATCTGGATTTAAAATATCACCTGCGCGAATCACATTATCAAGCACAATAATTGTACCTGATCTGGAAAATTTCAGGCTCAACTCTAAATATTCCGGATATCCCTGTTTATCTGCATCAATGAAAATAAAATCAAAAGGCTCGATAGATTGAGGATCAATCTCAGAAAGAATATCTGCTGCACGGCCAGTTTTAAGTTCAACTTTTACAGGAAGATTTGCATGGTCGATATTTTTTTGTGCCATTTCTGCGTGAGTGTCACGGCCTTCTATTGTGAGTAAATAACCATCTTCAGGTAACGCACGGCCTAACCAAATTGTACTGTATGCAGCAAAGGTTCCAATCTCTAAAACTCGTTTGCATTTATTCATTTGAATAAGCATTTGCAAGAACATTCCTTGGTTAGGAGCCACTGCAAGATGATTTGAGAAGCCGTGTTCATCGGTATTTTTTAATGCATATTCGAGTCGCGGGTCTTCGGGAATTAAATGTGAATCGATATATTCGTCAATGTCTGTCCACATCTGCTGCATAATCAAATTTACCTATATGTTGATAGGGGTATTTTAAACGTTTATGCCTAGAGTGCAAAAATCTTCGTTTGAAGAAATTTTGGTTGATTATTGAATGAGCAAATTACTTTTTCTGAGTTATCAACCCAAATTAAACAAGGAGTATAAAAAGGTTCATTTCTTGCTTATTTTTATCAATGTGTAGTTAGGGATGTATAAATGAGAATTACGTTGTGTGCTTTCACAAGTGTAGATTTTGAAGAGAGTATTGAGGTTTATTGTTCAGCTTTTAGTAATGAGCCATGGAATGAGCAGTTTGATGATTTAGAACCAATTAGAAAATATTTTGAGAGATATTTTCAATATTCATCTTCTTTTGGCTTTTGTGCAAAATGGGGAAACCAATTAATTGGTGTGGGAATGGGGCATATTCACCCAACTATACAAGGGCTTCGTTATTATTTAGATGATTTTTTTATTCATCCCCAATATCAGGGAAAAGGAGTTGGTTCTAAGCTTTTAAAGTATATAGAAGGAAAGTGTAGAGAAAATAATATAGAAACTATTGTTCTGCACACGTTAAGAGCATCTATTTCCGAAGATTTTTATAAAAAGCATGGCTTTAAAAACCGCTCAAAACTCATCTCTTTAGCCAAACGCTTGTAATGGGCTTTAAGTGAAAACTCCTTTCGATTGAAAGGAGTTTTTAATTTAAAGGTTACACATCGAACTGCTTCGAGTTAAATCGGGTCCCCAAGTACGGTAGCCTTGAGTATCGATATGAATTTGTCCGGAGCTATATAAACCAATACCCATATTTAAGCTTTGGCCATGCTGAGCCCAGAATTGACAGAGTTTAAATTTGGTATTTTCAATAAATGCGTAGTCTTGAGCTTGAGGGAACTCAGGACCAATACGGAAATCAATTGCAGAGTTAAATAAATGCTTAGAAGAGCTTGCGCCACCAGCACATTCATTTAAAGGTAAATCTCGGTAAACCGAGGTTACTTCAAAGTCTGTTAGAACTTTTGACGCAACTAAATATTTAAATACACGAAGGGTCGATAAAGAATTTCCCCAAAGTTCGCGATTAGGCACAGCATATTCTGAGCGCCCACATTTTTGCCAATCGCGTGCTGAACGTAATAGCTCAAAACTTGGCACAATGCCCGCGACATTATTTCGGGTTAAGAATTTTTCGTATTCACGAACACGTTCGTAATTTTCACCAGAACTTAACCAACCTCGATAAGATGTAGGCTCAACTTTAGGGGGAATCGGGCGCTCGATAATAACGCGCTCTTGTGGAATAAAGATTCGTTTACCACTTGGAGAGGTTTTGCCTGTTGTTGTGTGTTGGGGAGAGCTGACACAACCTACCATAACCGCTGGGATTATGCATAAGGGCACCATACTCTGCAAAAACTTCCGCATAAGAAAAATTAAGCACTTATAAATATTGCGGCTATTTTAATGCAAAACAGTGCACAAATTACGAGGAATTTGCAATGAAATGTTTGAATAGGGTATAAAAAAAGATCAGCGGTTGCTGATCTTTTTTGAAATTACTTTTCAAGATATTGTAATTTATCAGGTTTGCCGTTCCATTCTTCACGGTCAGCCGGTTGATCACCAATTTGAGTAATGTTAGGCCATTTTTGAGAAAGGTCGGCATTGAGCTCAATAAACACTTCTTGACCTTCTGGTAACTCATCTTCAGAGAAAATTGCATTTGCCGGGCACTCTGGTTCACATAATGCACAGTCAATACATTCATCCGGATTGATCACTAGGAAATTCGGACCTTCGTAAAAACAGTCTACAGGACAAACTTCTACGCAATCTTGGTATTTACATTTAATACAATTTTCAGTGACAACAAAGGTCATGGCGACAGCTACCTAAAAAATATGGTTTCATTTCGAATAGCTTATTTTAGGCAAAAAAGGGGTAAACAAACAATTGCTTTTATTGATATTCTTTATTCATGCATATGAAGATAAGTTAATACGTTGATAATCAAACGGATCTTCCATTCTTAGGATGTGTTAATCTATAAAATTAAAATAATAATATATTTTATAAAACAATTACTTAAGAAATATTTCCTTTAAGTATTCAGATGTCATTTAAGTCAAGCCATCTATTTTATTAAATGCTTTAATTTCTCATTTTTTCTTTTACAAATTTTGATTTTCTGCTTTTTTTGTTGAAAATCACTTAAATCTGTAGAACTAAAGGGTACAGAGCAAATGCATATCTTCAGGTTCTAATTGCCAAAGTTGTTGATCTGGGGCACTTAACGGTTCTGCACCATGCTTAATGTAGAAATCTACAGTGCGACGACTTGGGGTTGCTGAAATATACAGTTGATTTGCACAGAGTTGTTTGGCGGACTGTTTTGCAGCTTGCATAAGGTTAGCACCAATGCCTTGACCTTGATGGTCTGCATCGACATAGAAATAGTGTAGTAATTTAGCATTAGGGTAGTCAGCTATAATTTGATTTGACACCACACTCACGCCAACAAGTTTTTCTGCGGCATCAAATGCACCGATAAATATTGAACCTTGTTCATAGAGTTGTTTTAGTTTAGGTGGGTCATTTTCTAAATGATATGAGTCCCAATGTTGGACATCAAAAAAACAATCAACCAATTCTAAGTGTTGTTGATTTTGAATATACATTTGAGTGATTAATTCACGGCGGCTAATCTGCTGCCAAATAAGATTGATTTCTGAACTTTGTAAAGATCTTAAAATCATATAAATATTATTCTCCGAGATGAATAAGCAGACCTAAGCCTGCTTATTCAGACGTGCTTTACTAGGATTTTAGTGCAGCTTTTAACTCGTAGAGCTGTTCAAGCGCCTGACGAGGTGACAAGTTATCGACTTCAATTTGCTTAAGTAAATCTAGAGCAGGGGATGAAACTTCTATTTCGACAACTTTCTCTATGATTTGTGAACCAGCGTTCGCATCTGGTGGCGCAAACAAATCATTTTGAAAGCTGGTTTGTAGATGTTGCTGCTGCTGTTTCTCTAAAATACGTAAACGTTTTTGAGCTTCTTTAATCACATTGGCAGGAATACCCGCTAATTTTGCGACCTGTAAACCATGACTTTGACTTGCAGGACCTTGTTGAACCTTATGTAATAAAATCAGGTTACCGTTAAGCTCTTGCGCCGTGACATGGTAGTTATCAATTCCTGCTTCACCACCAAGTTCAGTCAACTCGAAATAATGGGTGGCAAATAGACATAAACATTTGACGCGTTTGGTTAAATCAACCACGCATGCCCATGCTAAAGACAAGCCATCATAGGTACTGGTTCCGCGGCCAACTTCATCCATCAAAACAAGCGATTGATTCGTCGCATGATGCAGAATTTGTGAAGTTTCCGTCATTTCAACCATAAAGGTCGATTTGCCTGTAGATAAATCGTCGGCTGAGCCAATACGAGTGAAAATACGATCGATTGGACCGAGTTTGGCTGCTTTGGCTGGAATATAACTGCCACAGTAAGCCAATAAACTAATTAATGCCGTTTGACGCATGAATGTCGATTTACCGCCCATGTTTGGGCCAGTAATGATTGCCATGCGATGTTGGCTATCAAGAAAAGTATCATTTGGTGTAAATGGTGCTTTATTTAATGCTTCAACTACAGGGTGACGGCCTGCCTGAATTTTAATTCCAGTTTCTGGGGTAAATTCAGGACGCGCCCAATTGTTTAAGCGTGCTTGATGAGCAAAGTTAGCAACCACATCAATTTGAGCAATTGCTGAACTCATCATTTGGAGATGAGCAATATTTTCGCGAAGGTTTTCAAGTAAAGCTTCAAATAGTGCTTTTTCACGTGCTAATGCGCGTGACTCGCTCGACAGAACTTTATCTTCAAAACTTTTTAACTCAGGGGTAATGTAGCGTTCAGCATTTTTTAAAGTCTGGCGACGAATATAGTCAGCTGGAGCTTGCTCTGCTTGAGCACGAGTGAGTTCGATGTAGTAACCACTTACACGGTTATAACCGATTTTAAGGGTATTAATGCCAGTACGTTCACGCTCTTTAATTTCTAAATCAATGAGGAATTGACCGGCGTGATCGCGAATTTGACGTAATTCATCGAGGTCAGCATCATATCCTTCTGCAATTACATTGCCATCACGAAGTAATACAGGTGGATTTTCAACAATGGCTGCCATCAAATGTTGATGAAGCGCTTTAAAATCACCAAGTTCTTGATCAAGTTGAACTAATAGTTTGGATTTTTTCGCTTGAATGACTGGAGTTAATGCCGTTCTTAAAGCTGGAATTTGTGCACATGCATGACGAAGTTGTACTAAATCACGTGGTCGCGCACTGCCCAGGGCAACACGACTAAGTACACGCTCAATATCACCAATTTCTTTAAGCACTAAACGGACTGGGCTTTCATGATATCCCTGAATGAGTTGCTCAATGGCATCTAAACGAGCATCGAGTAATGCGGTATCACGAACCGGTTGCATGAGTGTACGGCTTAATAAACGCCCACCCATTGCAGTTTGGCAATCATTTACCAGTTGGAATAATGACGTGCCGTGTTCAAATAATGGTTCAATAATTTCTAAGTTACGACGTGTGATTGGGTCAAGCGCAATAAAGTCTGTGCTTTGTTCAAGTTGAATTGAGCGAATATGTGGTAATGCCGTTTTTTGTGTTTCTTTTGCATAGTGAATGAGTGCAGCGGCAGCAGCTTTGGCTAAAGGCAATGGGTCTAAACCAAAACCTGAAAGCGTTGATACCGTAAACTGGTCACATAAGGTTTTTTGTGCATTATTTTGATTGAAGTCTACATTCGGGCGTTTGGTAACGGGACAATCTAAGTGCTTTTTAATTTGTTCGATAATATTCGTATCGACCAAGTCTTCATCAATCAAAATTTCACTTGGCATTAAACGCGCAAGTTCGATAGGCAATTGTTCTGGCTTGTAATCTTGTTGTTGAACTTTAAAAATGCCTGCACTTAAGTCGAGTAAAGCAAAACCAATCTGATTTTGATGGATGCATAATGAAACCAGATTAGATGATTGATAACTGCTGAGTAATGCATCATCAGTTAACGTACCCGGAGTAAGAATACGAACAACTTTACGATCAACCGGACCTTTACCTGTCACTTCTCCGACTTGTTCGCAAATGGCTACAGTGCGCCCAGCTTTGACAAGACGTGCAAGATAACCTTCTGCCGCGTGATAGGGAACACCCGCCATTGGAATAGGTCGCCCACTGGCTTTGCCGCGATGGGTTAAGGTGATACCTAAAAGTTTGGCTGCTAAATGAGCATCTTCAAAGAAGAGTTCATAAAAGTCACCCATACGATAAAACAGCAACGCATGTTGATAGTCCGTTTTGACTTTGAGATATTGCTGCATCATAGGTGTATGAGAAGATAAGTCAGCCATGATTTCAGCGCTATTCATGCGTATTAAACCCTTAAAAAATCAATAATAAATAAGTTAACTTTGAAAGTTTGGTTGTCGAACCAATTCTAACAACTTCTGTGTAAATCTGACTTAATCTAAGAAAAAAGTATACCTTTGTAGTGTACCTTCTTTAGTGTCAATATTGAGTTAACAGTGTGTGAGAACTTAACTTAATTTTTCACGGTTGCTATCTTAACAAATTGAGACTGATTGACAAAAAAGATTCCTAAAATGAATAAGGAAATAAACAGCAAAAAGAAAGTGCCTTATCAGTTCGAGCAATAGATAAGATAAAGATTGGCGATCCAGATAAAAGTCATATTGGGAAATATACTGCTTTAAAATTGTTTGTGAAAAGACAGCTCTTATGAAGATATATGATTCAATTTCTGCTGTATGAAATCAATGATTGCTCGTGTTTTAGCTGGTAAGTAACGGCGATTTGAATAAAGTGCGAACAATTGCAATGGGGCTGCCGATTTTTCAAACTCAACCTCGATTAACCGCCCATCGCTAATGTAGGGTTGGCAAGCTTGTTTAGATAGAATTGCAAAACCGACACCTGATATCGCAGCTTGTCCGGCCATCTCTCCGCTGTTTACTCGATAATGCCCTTTAACCTTGATGGTCTCGAATTCCCCCTTTTTATTCACAAATTGCCAAGGCGCACCTTTGAGTGCACTTACCGTTGTAATACAGGGCAATTCTTCAAATTGCTGGATATGGGTAGGGGTGCCATAACGCTGAATGACGGAGGGGGCTGCAACAATGGTGCAAGGGATAGTCACCAAATGACGGGCGATGTAGTCACTGTTATCCATCTGACCGCGGGTAATAATGATAGCTAAATCCAGATCATCTCGCAGAGATTCGAAACCTGACAAATTTGTGACACAGCTGATCTCTAGGTCCCGGTACTGACAGGCGAAATCGGCAATAACAGAACCCAGCAATGCAGGACCTATTTCATTGGGAATACAGATACGTAATGGACCCTTGAGTTACATTTGTCGCAACGTTAATTCTGTCTCAGTTTGCTCAAGCGCCTCCAGTAATGGCTTTGCTCGGGTATAGAGTAGTTGCCCCGCCTGAGTGAGTTTCATATGTCGGGTGCTACGCTCAATGAGCTGAAGATCCAGTTTTTCTTCTAACTGAGAAATACAGCGACTAACATTTGATGTCGGCATTTCAAGGATTTTTGATGCCCCAACAAAACTTTCTCTTTCAACCACAGCAATGAACACTTTCAGGGTATTAAAATCCAGAGCTGGACGCATCAATTATCCCATATTTGATAATAATAAGTGCCATTTCTACCATATAATAAACACCATTGATAGCAGTTAAACTTGGATATCTTTTATCCATAGGTTGCTTGCTATGCCTCCAGTCACGCAGACATTGAATCATAAAGTCCTCATACGGATAGCTATCGTAATTGCTTTTGTCCAGTTCACGAATGCACTGGAATATATGGTGTTCAACCCTGTTTTTGTTTTTATGGCAGCAGATTTCGCAGTGCCTGTATCATTCTCAGGCTATGTGTCGGGTATGTACACACTTGGTGCGGTCCTTTCGGGAGTTATAGCTTTTTACTGGATTGGTCATTTCAATAAGAAAAATTTTTTAATCGCTAATATGGCGCTATTAGGACTACTGACACTTTTGACTACATTCACATCCAGTTTTAGTCTTCTGCTTGCACTACGATTCTGTGCAGGGCTGGTTGGTGGTACGACAATGGGTGCGGGTATAAGTATATTGATAAACAACGCACCGCCTAACTTGCGCGGAAAAATGTTGGCGACGGTGATTGCGTCATTTTCGATAGTAAGCATTGTAGGAATGCCCACGATATTATTTCTGTGTACACATCATGGTTGGCATGTAGCTTTGTGGCTAATAAGTGCATTGTGTGTGTTGGCATTGCCATTGATTGTATCCATCATACCCCAAGACCCAATCTCTTTAGATACGCTTCGTGCGCTGCCTCTCGATATGGATACTTTACTGTTCGCCTCGAGTAATGCGCTTGTACAGTTTAGTCCTATGCTGGTTATTCCTATTCTGGCGCCATTAATGATACAGCAGTTGGGCGCTTCGCAAGATCTACTGCCTTGGCTCTTCTTCAGCGGGGGCGTTATAGGTTATCTGTCTACAAAAATCACAGGGGCGTTAACCTCCCGTTTTTCTGCTTTGATGCTGGCTACAGGTTCAACCATCGTCTTTATATTGAGTTTGCTGATACCAATTCTAGGCTACCAGTATGCAACGTTATTTATTACTTTATTTCTCGGCGCATCTTACAGTCGTTTGGTGTCATCTTCGGTGGTTTCGATTCAGTTTCCTGATGATAGGCAACGAGCTGGATTCTCTTCATTACAGACATCAATCATGTATCTGGTTACAACCATCGCATTCTTCCTGTCTGCATTTCTATTACCTGATCATGGTATGGCACCACAAAATGTAAACAAGTTACTGATAGTATGTGCAATTTCCGCATCAGGATTCCCAATTCTCGTTATTATTCTGCAAAAGAAACTGGCTAAACGTTTTCATCTGAGATAATTCTAAAGTCGCTATTTTTCGGTACACTAAAAAGGTGTCGACTAAAAAGATTTTGGCCTTTGGCTCATCACTAAGTTGAAGACTACATTATTTCTTGTGGTGTAAGTTTAACGGCTATATAAGATAAAAACTGATGGATAAATTGGCTATCCATCAGTTTGAGTTCTATTTATAAATCACGAGCAACTAGAGTTAAAATGTCGTAAGTTGCGACAAGTTCACCACGTTGGTTTTTGACTTTAATATCCCATACCACAACCCCATGAGCAGGCTGAGATGGATCTTTTTGTGGTTTAGGCGTTTTTTGCTTACAGGTGAGTTCAACCTGAATCGAGTCACCAATTTTAACTGGTTCAACAAAGCGTAAGTTATCCATACCGTAATTGGCAATAACAGGACCTTGCGCTGCATCTACAAACAAACCTGCTGCGGCAGAAACAATAAAGTAGCCGTGCGCAACGCGTTCACCAAAGAAAGACTCGGCAGCTGCAATTTTGTCGGTATGTGCATAGAAGTAATCACCACTTAAACCAGCAAAATTGACAATATCTGCTTCACTTACGGTGCGACGCGCCGTTAGTAAACGTTCACCAATCACTAACTCATCAAAAGATTTTTTAAATGGATGTACACGGTCTTCGTTGACCTTAGATCCAGCAGTCCATGAGTGAGTAATTTGCGTTAGACTATTTGGAGAACCTTGAATTGCTGTGCGCTGCATGTAGTGTTTAACGGCACGAATACCACCTAACTCTTCACCGCCACCTGCACGACCAGGCCCGCCGTGTACAAGATGAGGCAGTGGAGAACCATGTCCGGTACTTTCTTTTGCTGACTCTGCATCGAGTACATGCACACGCCCATGCCAAGGCGCGATTTTTTGAATAATCTGTTCGATATTCTCATCGTTATTTTTAACGACTGAAGCCACTAAGCTACCTTCACCACGTGAAACGAGGTCGGCAAGTTCCTCAATGGTTTGATATGGCATGAGCGTACAGACAGGACCGAAAGCTTCAGTGGTATGAACATGTGCCGCTTGTAAAGGCTGTTCGCAGAGCAATAAAGTTGGAGCGAAAAAAGCACCTTTTTCAGGATGATCTGCATTAAATTTAAAGGACTCGCTGCCGCCAAAAACAATTTTTGCATCTTTGCTGAGTTCAGCAACTTTTTCTGCGACGTCATGTTTTTGTTTAATGCTAGCCAAAGCCCCCATTGTGGTTTCTTCTTTTTGCGGGTCACCCACCACAACTTTAGCAAGTTTGGCAGTTAGCTTCTCTTGCACGGTAGCTAATAAATTTTCAGGAACGAAAGCACGACGAATTGCAGTACATTTTTGGCCTGCTTTTGTGGTCATTTCACGGAAGACTTCACGCACAAATAAATCAATTGTTTCTTCATTTGCCTCAGGACTTAAAATTGCACTGTTTACTGAGTCGGCTTCCATACTAAATGGAATTGAATATTTATTGAGGTGAGGGTGGTTACGTAGTTTTTGACCTGTGTAGGCAGAACCTGTAAACGTAACGCAGTCTTGTGGGCCTAACTGTTCTAACAAGTCATAAGTCTGACCGCAAATGAGTTGTAGCGAACCTTTTGGTAATACATGTGCTTCTTCAATGGCTTTAACGACAGCTTGTGTTAATTGGGCACCGTCAGTTGCTGGTTTAACAATACATGGCACACCTGCAAGTAGCGTCGGTGCAATCTTTTCAAGCATTCCCCAAATTGGGAAGTTAAAAGCGTTAATGTGAACGGCAACACCCGCTTTAGGGCTTAAAATGTGTTTGGCACCGAAAGTGCCATTTTTAGATAATTGAATCCAGCTGTCTTCGGTAATAATTTTTTCATCATTGAGTTCGCGGCGAACCAGACTTGAATAAGCAAATAATGTCTGGATACCACCTTCAATATCAATCCATGCATCTTTACGGGTTGCACCTGTTGCATAGGCAAGTTTGTAGAACTCTTCTTTATGCTCAAGTAAATGTTGGGCAATTTGTTTTAAAGCATTTGCACGTTGGTGGAATGTCCAGTTTGCTAACTCTGAGCCATTTTGTTTGGCATATTGAACAACACGTTTCATATCAATGCCATGACTACTTACGGCATAAATAGATTCACCTGTAATGGCATGGAAAACAGGACGTAGTTCTTCACTCGTCGAATGCCATGTTCCATAGACATAAGAAGCAAGGTGAGGTAGTTGATGCTCAGACTGCTGAAAATCTGTGTCAGTTGTGGTTCCTTCTAGGTGTGCTTGTTCAAGCATGACCAAACTCCTTTTTATGTGATACATCAATTATAAAAATTGCAAAAATATGATTCATAATTTCAGATTAATTTGTCTAAAAGTCAACTTTATTTTGATTTTTAAAAGTAAAAAAGTTTTTTACATTTTGTTAATTTTTATTAATTTCAATTATTTAATGTGTTTTTGTTTGGTAGATTTAATTTGATACTAAAAAATAGGTTGACTTTGTTTTTAGTGTATCGAAAAATAGATTTAAGGGTGATACTTACAGGGAATGAAAGAATGGAAAATAACTACCAGAAATTTGAACAAAATATTGCCAATGACATTACGATCGAGGCTAAGGATGAAATGCCAGATGCCTATCGCAAAACATTGATTCGTCAAATCGGGCAACATGGCCATTCTGAAATTGTAGGTATGTTGCCTGAAGGGAACTGGATTACTCGTGCGCCAACTTTAAAACGTAAAGCGGTTTTGTTGGCGAAGGTACAAGATGAAGCTGGGCATGGTTTATATCTGTACAGTGCGGCAGAAACTTTGGGTGCTGACCGTGATGACATGATGGAAAAATTGATTGATGGGAAAATGAAATACTCATCAATCTTTAACTATCCAACTTTGACTTGGGCAGATGTCGCTGCAATTGGTTGGCTTGTCGATGGGGCAGCCATTGTAAATCAGGTTGCGCTTTGCCGTACTTCGTATGGGCCATATGCACGTGCAATGGTACGTATTTGTAAAGAAGAAAGTTTCCACCAACGTCAAGGTTTTGAAGCCATGATGGCTTTGGCAAACGGTACACCAGAACAAAAACAGATGGCACAAGATGCGGTAAATCGCTATTGGTGGCCTGCACTCATGATGTTTGGCCCAAGTGATGAGCATTCTCCAAATAGCGCACAAAGTCTGGCGTGGAAAGTCAAACGCTTTGGTAATGATGAATTACGTCAAAAGTTTGTTGATAACACCGTACCGCAAGTCTTGCAGCTTGGTTTAGAAGTACCAGATCCAGATTTAAAACTTAATGAAGAAACAGGTCACTACGAGTTTGGCGAGATCGACTGGCACGAATTTAATGAAGTGATTGCCGGACGTGGACCATGTAATCACGAGCGTATAGAAGCGCGCCGTAAAGCATGGGAAAACGGCAAATGGGTTCGTGATGCAGCAGTGGTCTACGCTAAAAAACAGCAGTTAGAAGCGAACAAAGTGGCTTAACAAGATTTATGGAAAAATTTGAGGAAATCAAAATGGAAGATAAAAACAACTGGTCACTCTACGAAGTATTTGTCCGTAGTAAACAAGGCTTAAGCCACCGTCATGTAGGCAGCTTAAGAGCACCAGATGATGAAATCGCACTTCAACATGCACGCGATGTTTATACACGTCGTAATGAAGGAATTAGCATTTGGGTGATTCGTTCTGAACTCATTAAGTCTTCACAGCCAGATGAAAAAGCTGAATTTTTCGATCCTGCTCTAGATAAGGTTTATCGTCATCCGACTTTTTACCATATTCCAGATGGCATTGAGCATATGTAAGGGGTTGGAAAATGAATCATTCAGTTTTATCTAAATTCTTATTACATATTGGCGATAGTCAACTGGTTTTGTCTCAGCGTTTAGCTGAATGGTGTGGACATGCACCTGAGCTTGAAGTTGATATCGCTTTAGCAAACATCGGTTTAGACTTGTTAGGTCAGGCAAGAAACTTTCTGACTTTGGCAGGCCAATATGATGAAGCTCAGCGTGATGAAGATCAGCTTGCGTATTTCCGTACAGAACGTGAGTTTCTAAACCTATTGTTGTGTGAACAACCCAATGGTGATTTTGCGCAAACGATTGTACGCCAGTGGTTGATGGATCATTACCATCTTCATTTATTTACTGCGTTAACACAGAGTTCGCTGCCAGAAGTAAGTGCGCTTGCCGTGAAATCTTTAAAAGAAGTGAAGTATCACATTCGTTTTTCGACTAGCTGGATGGAGCGTCTAAGTTTAAGTACAGATGAAGCGCATCAACGTGTACAAGACGGATTAAATAATTTATGGCGCTTTACCGCTGAGTTATTTGAACTTAATGCAGACGAACAAGCATTAGTCGCACAAGGTGTGATTCCAGATTTTTCAAATGAAAAAGAACAATGGAACCAAACCATTGCAGATGAGCTTAAGCGCTTTGAATTAAATGTTGCTGTTAATGGCTCTTATCGCCGCGGTGCGAAACAAGGATTGCATACTGAGCATTTAGGTTATTTGTTGGCTGAAATGCAAAGTATTCAAAGAACTTATCCGGGAATGACCTGGTAAGACAAGGAGGTGAGCCATGCACATGATTCGTCATTGCATCGACCAATGTTGGGATGTTCTACAAACGGTAAGTGACCCTGAAATTCCGGTTTTATCCGTTGTGGATTTAGGCATGATTCGGGGCGTAGACATTAACGATCAACAAGAAATTGTAGTTCGTCTAACGCCAACATATAGCGGTTGCCCAGCAACAGATATGTTGAAAGCGCAAATTGTTGAGGCATTTACCGCAGAAGCGTTGACCCCAGTCAAAGTGATGGTCGATTTGTCAGAAGCATGGACCACGGACTGGATGTCTGAGGCGGGTAAAAAGAAATTGCAAGTTTATGGCATTGCACCACCAGAAGGGCTGGCGCATCAATGTGGTACGCATGTTCATTTGATTGATGGTGTTGAGTGCCCACGTTGCAAAAGCCGACATACCCGACTGTTAACAGAGTTTAGTTCTACCGCCTGTAAAGCACTTTATAAATGTCAGGACTGTCTTGAGCCTTTTGATTACTTCAAATGTATTTAAGTCTTTAGATAAGGAAATCAGCCATGAGCCAATTTGTACCATTAAAAGTAAAAAGTATTACGCCTCAAACCGATCAGGCAATTTGTATTGCATTTGACGTTGTACCAGAACAACAAGAACAATTTCAATTTCAACCGGGCCAACACTTAACAATTCGTCATTTAACCGAAGCTGGTGAAATCCGTCGTTGTTATTCAATTTGTAGCTATGCGGCAAAAGAAGACATCAGTATTGCTGTTAAAAAAATTGATCAGGGTCAATTTTCACATTGGGCAAATGACCATTTAAAAGTGGGCGATGTGCTTGAAGTGATGCCACCACAAGGCGTGTTTTTTCAAAAAGCAGCCAAGGTGGGCGGGCAAAACTTTTTAGGTGTTGCTGCGGGCAGTGGTATTACCCCAATTTTATCGATTGTTAAGCAGGTTCTGTTTGAACAGCCTGAAGCTAAATTTACGTTGCTTTATGGCAATCGCTCATGGAAACAAACCATGTTTGCTGAGCAAATTATGGATTTGAAAGATCAGTTTAAAGAACGTTTTCAACTCATCAATATTTTTTCTCGTGAGTTCAACGACAGTGAACTAATGAATGGGCGCATTGATGCAGAAAAGCTTAAACAGCTTTTTGATTTTGATGTGCTTGAAACAAGTTTTGACCATGTGTTTGCCTGTGGTCCAGACGAAATGATGAATGCCGTAGAAAGCACTTTGCCAAACTATGGCATTGCAGCAGAGAAGATTCACACTGAACGTTTCCATACAGGACAAGCCCGTAAACGTAGTGCTGAAGCGGATGCAAATCGTAAAGAGGAAAAAGTAAACATCATTTTAGACGGACGTGAGCTAATTGTTTCTGTGGCTCAGGATGATGAAAGTATTCTTGATGCTGCTTTACGTGCGGGTGCTGACTTACCGTATGCCTGTAAAGGTGGGGTGTGTGCAACATGTCGTTGTAAAGTTGTTTCTGGTGAAGTGGATATGTTCCTTAATTATAGTCTTGAAAAAGATGAAGTCGAAAGGGGGTATGTGCTTAGCTGCCAGACTTTGCCAAAAGGCTCAAATGTTCGTTTGAGTTTTGATGAATAGAGGCCGCCATGCAAGAGTTGATTAAGGCCAGCACAGCGGTTGATGGTGTTTTGTTATTAACACTTAACCGTCCAGAAAAAAGAAATGCTTTAAACAATGCAACATTGCAGTGTTTATGCGAGTTGCTCGAAGAAGCTGAATATAACGCTGAAGTTAAAGCGGTGGTTTTAACGGGTAACGCTCAATGTTTTGCGGCTGGGGCAGATCTTAGCGAGTTGGCTGCTATGGACGCTGTGTCTTTGCAACTCGATATTCGCCCGAAGCTTTGGCAAAAAATTGATGCTTTTAGTAAGCCACTGATTAGTGCCGTCAATGGCTATGCCTTAGGTGCTGGGTTTGAGTTGGTTTTGCATTCAGATATGGTAATTTGCGGTGAAAATGCTCGTTTTGCTTTACCTGAAATTGGCCTTGGTATGTTGCCGGGTGCAGGTGGAACACAGCGTTTAGCGCGCTTGGTAGGACAACAACTCACCATGCGCTGGGCCATGACAGGTGAGATGATTTCGGCAAAACAGGCAGAGCAACATGGCATTTGCAGTCAGGTGGTACCGACTGAATTAACTGTTGAATATGCCATTCAACTTGCAGCCAAAATTGCGAAACAAGCGCCTTTAGCGATTGGCGTGATTAAACAATCAATTAAAAGTATTCATGAAACGACTTTAAGTCAGGGACTCAAGTTTGAACGTCAAAACTTTGTCTGGCTGGCGGCTACAAAAGATAGAAATGAAGGGATTAATGCTTTCTTTGAGAAAAGAAAACCAGTGTTTAGAGGTGAGTGATGGACTATCAAAATATTATTGCTGAAGAAAAAAATGGTGTTGGCTACCTGACATTTAACCGCCCAAAAGCACTGAATAGCTTTAACGTTGATATGCACCGTGAAGTGGCCGAGGTTTTAAACCAGTGGAGCAAAAATCCGGATGTTCGCTGTGTGGTGATTAGCGGCGAAGGCCGTGGCTTTTGTGCAGGGCAAGATTTAGGGGACCGTGTAGTTGACCCAAATGCTGAAGCTCCAGATTTAGGATATTCCATTGAAACTTACTATAACCCGCTCATTAAAACGATTGTAAATATGCCAAAGCCTGTCATTTGCGCGGTAAATGGCGTGGCAGCAGGTGCAGGGGCAAATATTGCACTCGCGTGTGACTTGGTGATTGCCGCCAAATCGGCAAACTTCGTACAAGCATTTTGCCGCTTAGGTTTGGTTCCAGACTCTGCGGGTACATGGTTTTTACCACGTGCTGTAGGCCATGCGCGTGCTATGGGTCTGACTTTGTTGGGTGACAAGCTACCAGCAGAAACTGCAAAAGAATGGGGCATGATTTGGGATGTGGTTGAGGACGCTGAGCTTAAAACAAAGGTGACTGAACTGGCGGAGCGTTTAGCGAAACAGCCTACTTTCGGTTTATCTCTCATTAAAAAAGCGATTCATCAATCAAGCAATAACACCTTTGATGAGCAAGTGCTATTAGAGCGTGACTTACAACGCATTGCTGGTCGTTCCGAAGATTATCGTGAAGGCGTACAAGCCTTTATGAATAAACGTGAACCAAATTTTAAAGGGCGCTAAGCATGACAGATTTAGACTTATCTCGCGCCCGAATTGCTGTCATTGGTTCTGGCACCATGGGCATCGGCATTGCCCAGTTAGCCATCGTCAATGGGCACTCGACCATTTTATATGATCTGGACGCTCAAAAAGCGCAGCAAGCCGTTGAGGGCTTGGGGCAGACGTTTAAAAAGCTGGTTGAAAAGAGCAAGCTCACACAACAGCAAGCTGAAGAAGCCTTAGCGCGTTTAACTGTGGTCAATCAAATTGAAGCACTACGTGATGCTGACTTAGTCATTGAAGCAGTCGTTGAGAAAAAAGAAGTTAAACAGTCTTTATTTAAACAGCTCGCTGAAATTTGTAGTGTGCAAACCATTTTTGCAAGCAATACATCTTCAATTTCAGTGACTGCAATTTCGGCTGGCATTGCTCACCCTGAGCGCGTAGTGGGTTTACACTTTTTTAACCCTGCGCCAGTCATGAAACTGGTCGAAATTGTACAAGGCTTAAAAACACCAAACAGCTTATGTTTGGCTTTAAAAAACTTGATGCTCGGCTGGAAAAAAATTCCAGTACTCACCAAGTCGACTCCCGGTTTTATTGTGAACCGAATTGCACGTCCGTTTTACGCAGAAGGCTTTAGAGCACTGCAAGAACAAGTCACTAGCTACGACCAGCTAGACTATGCCTTAAAGCAGTGTGGCGGTTTTGCGATGGGGCCGTGTGAACTTACCGACCTTATTGGGCAAGATGTTAATTTCTCGGTGACCCAAAGCGTTTATCAAGAGTTTTTTTACGAGCCACGCTACCGTCCAAGCCTAATTCAAAAAGAATTAGTCGATGCAGGAGCTTGGGGCCGTAAGTCAAAACAGGGCTTTTATACCTATAACGAAAAAAATCAGTACGAGACATTTCAGCCTAAAGCTGTGATTGCTAAACCAGTCGATGCACATATTCAGTTAAAAGGTACTTGGTCTCAGCTACCTGCTTTTCTAGCGCGTTTAGGTTTAAAAAGCGGATTTGTGAACGACGACAATATTCTTCAAATTGATGATATCGATTTACGTTTAAGCCAAGGTGAGTCAGCCAATATTCATTACCTAAGCCGTAAAGTGGTTTTAATGGATTGGCATCATGATTTTGAGCAAGCGGAAGCTTTAGTACTCAGTCATAACGAACTGTGTGAAGCAAGTGATTTGGCTAAAGTTGAAGCTTACTTTGCGCAATTTGGCATGAGCGTGATGTGGATTAAAGACCATCCGGCACTTTTAACCTTACGCACCATCGCTTTACTTATTAATGAAGCTTGCGAAGCAAGTTTACATGGTGTTGCGAGTCTGGAAGATATTGATAATGCCATGAAATATGGAGTGAATTATCCTAAGGGTCCTTATCAGTGGTTGACACAAATGGGCGGTGCTTATGTGCTCCAAACCTTAAATAACTTATATGCACTGTATGGAGAGGAAAAATATCGCGCGAGTATCTATCTCAAGCAATATGTAGCGAAAACTCAAAACATTGCTACTCAATATTCACGTGATATGACCGAATTTGCATAATCAGGAGTCAACATGGAAGACGTTTTAATTTGTGATTTTATTCGTACCCCAATTGGACGATATGCAGGTGCCCTAAGTGCAGTACGTGCAGATGATTTAGCTGCATTGCCCATCAAATATTTAAAAGATAAACACCCGAACTTGCCGTGGAATACGGTAGACGAAGTGTTTTTAGGATGTGCTAACCAAGCAGGTGAAGACAACCGTAACGTTGCACGTATGGCAACACTTTTAGCAGGCTTACCTGACACAGTACCAGCGATGACGGTCAATCGCTTGTGTGCTTCTGGCTTAGATGCAGTAGGACTTGCGGCACGCTCAATTAAAGCAGGAGAAGCGCAGTTCGTGTTGGCGGGTGGTGTTGAGTCAATGAGCCGTGCACCATTTGTACAAGCTAAGCCAACAGAAGCCTTTAGCCGTACACCTGAAATTTATGACACCACCATTGGCTGGCGCTTTGTAAATAAGCAACTCAAAGCACAATACGGCACCGACAGCATGCCGGAAACTGCCGAAAATGTAGCTGAAAAATATCAAATTAGTCGTGAAGACCAAGATGCTTTTGCATTGCGTAGCCAACAAAAAACGGCTGCGGCACAACAAAACGGTTTTTTTAATGATGAGATTTTGCCTGTCGAGATTGTAGATCGTAAGAAAAACGTGAACGTTGTTAATCGCGATGAACATCCGCGTGAAACGACACTTGAAGCACTCACAAAACTAAAAGCACCGTTTAAAAAAGAAGGTGGCTCGGTGACTGCCGGAAATGCCTCTGGTGTAAATGACGGCGCTGCGTGTGTGTTAATTACCAACCGTGAATTTGCAGATACACATGGTTTAAAACCTTTAGCTCGCGTGATTGGCATTGCAAGTGCAGGGGTTGAACCCAAATATATGGGTATAGGTCCTGTTCCGGCTGTACAGAAAATTTTAAAGCAAACAGGTTTAACGCTAGATCAGATGGATGTGATTGAGCTGAATGAAGCATTCGCAGCCCAATCTCTAGCTTGTATGCGTGAACTTGGTCTAAAAGATGACGATGAACGCGTTAACCCAAATGGTGGGGCGATTGCGTTAGGCCATCCGTTAGGCATGAGTGGTACTCGCTTAGTGATTACCGCAACACGTGAGCTAAAAAAACGAGGTGGACGCTATGCACTTTGCACGATGTGTGTAGGTGTTGGACAAGGCGTCGCACTGATTTTGGAAAATTTAAATTAATTCAGACGGTTTTTAAAATTACATAATGAGGAGAGAGGCGATGGACAGCCTTACAACGGATAATGTTGAGCAATTAACACTTGCAGAGCTTAGAGAGCTGCAAACTAAACGGTTAAAACAAACCCTGACTTTTGTATATGAAAATAGTCCAGTGTATAAGAAAAAGTTCGATGAAGCAGGTGTACATCCTGATGACTTCGTGACTTTAGACGATCTGGCGAAGTTTCCATTTACCACTAAACAGGATTTAAGAGACAACTATCCGTTTGGGATGTTTGCCGTACCGCAAGAGCAGATTGTGCGTTTACATGCATCATCAGGCACAACGGGCAAACCAACCGTGGTGGGTTATACCCAAAAAGATATTAACACTTGGTCAGATATCGTTGCGCGTTGCTTACGCATGGCAGGTTTAACCGCTAAAGATATGATTCAGGTCGCCTATGGCTATGGACTATTTACAGGTGGTCTCGGTGCACATTATGGTGCCGAGCGCTTAGGTGCAACGGTTATTCCAATGTCTGGCGGGCAAACTGAAAAGCAAGTTCAGCTCATTCAAGACTTTAAACCGACTGCAATTATGGTTACGCCATCGTATTGTGTGAGCATTATTGAAAAGCTAGAACAGCAATTTGGTACTGCACGTAATACGTCTTTAAAAGTCGGTATTTTTGGTGCCGAGCCATGGACCAATGAACTGCGCCGTGAAATTGAAGAACGCCTTAATATTAAAGCACTCGATATTTATGGTTTGTCTGAGGTGATGGGACCGGGCGTTGCGATGCAGTGCTTAGGTGAGGGCGAAGGACTAACCATTTGGGAAGATCATTTCTACCCTGAAATTATTAACCCTGAAACGGGTGAAGTCTGTAAAGATGGCGAACTTGGTGAGTTAGTCTTTACGACCATTACCAAAGAAGGCTTGCCGATTATTCGTTACCGTACCCGTGATTTGACCCGTTTGTTAGCGGGAGAAAATCTGGCGATGCGTAAAATGGATAAAATTGTGGGCCGAAGTGACGACATGCTGATTATTCGCGGTGTGAATGTTTTCCCGACCCAGATCGAAGAGCAAATTTTGCAAGTTCCGCATTTAGTTCCAAATTATGAAATTTTGGTGACTAAAAAAGGACATATGGATACTTTGCATATTCGTACAGAGATGTGTCATAACTGTACTATACAGGCCAATCAACTTGCTCAGGAGTTGATGAAACGCATTAAAACCATGATTGGGATTAGCGTTACTGTAGAAGTTGTTACAGAAGCGACCTTACCTCGTTCGGAAGGTAAGGCAAAGCGGGTAATCGATATGCGTCAGATTGCTTAACATCAAGATCATTCAGGGTATAGAATCTATACCCTGAAACTAAACGCCAAGACATGAGTATGAGTGCAAAAATACAGCAAATAATTGATTCTGTTGTAAAGAATGAGACCTTAAGTGGAACTTCGCTTATTTCGACAATTTTTGGAGATTCAGTACTTCATCGGGGTGGAAACATTAGTCTTGCAAGCCTGATTCAGTTATTAGAGCTGTTTGGTTTTAATGACCGTGCTGTAAGAACTTCTGTTTTTCGTTTAGTTAAAAATGATTGGTTATGTTCGGACAAAATCGGCAGAACCAGTTTTTATCGTATTACCGATTCAAGCCGTTCGACTTATTTGCAAGCCGAGCAACGCATTTATAACGACCAGATGAAAGAATGGGACCATTATTGGGATCTTATTCTGATGTCTAGCCTCGACACTGAAAATAAAGCGTTGTTAAAGAAAGAACTCGAATGGTTAGGATTTGCCAATATTTCGACAAATTTAATGGCTTATCCGGGTTGTAACCGTATTGAACTGCAACGCTTGTTGGTCGACTTAAATATGAGTGAGCAAGTGGTGGTGTTTAAAGCCGAAACCTTGCAACTCTTTAATAATTCGGTCGATACCATTGGCCGTATGCTCAGAACCAACTGGCCAATCGATGAATTACGCCAAAGATATCTACAGTTTCTCGATATTTTTAGAGAAATTGGGGTGTTGCTGATGCAGGAAAACGAACAACTCGAACCTGTTCAGGCCTTTCAAATTAGAACTTTGCTGATTCATTATTATCGACGGATTTTGTTGAAAGACCCTGCATTGCCGCTTGAGTTATTGCCAACTGACTGGCCTGCGATTAGTGCACGAACGTTATCAATGAATATTTATAAAAAAGTATTTGAACCTGCGGATGAGTACTTCTTGTCTGTTGCCGCAACAGCAGAAGGACCCATGCCAAATGCCACAGCACATTATTGGCGCCGTTTCGGAGGTTTGGTTGCGACAAATGAGAGGTTAAATCATGCCTTGTTATAGTATTGACGGTGTTATTCCAGTCGTAAGTCCAGAGGCTTTTGTACACCCAACCGCTGTTTTAATTGGTGATGTGATTATTGAAGCGGGCGTATATGTGGGGCCATTTGCCTCGTTGCGTGCCGATTTTGGTCGTATTCATATTAAGCAAAATGCCAATATACAAGATAGCTGCACCGTACATGGTTTCCCGCAAAGCGTGACTTTAGTTGAAGAAATGGGGCACATTGGGCATGGCACAACTTTACATGGCTGCCGCATTGGAAAAAATGTTTTGGTCGGCATGAACAGCGTAATTTTGGACTATGCCGAAATTGGTGAAAACACCATTATTGGCGCAAATAGTCTGGTCAAAACCAAAGATATTATTCCAGCAAATGTTTTGGCAATGGGCAGTCCTGCCAAGGTTGCACGCGATTTATCAGAACAAGAAAAAAAGTGGAAAACTAGAGGCACGCAAGAATATATTGAGCTTGCACAGCGATGCTTAAATTCAATGCAAGAAGTTCAGCCTTTAAGTTCAGAGTCAGATGACCGCCTGACCTATAAGGACTTTAGTTCTTCAAACTATCAGATTAAACAAGATAGTGTTTAACGGCTATTCATAAGTCGATTTCAATACATATAGATTTATAACATTTAGGGAATACTCGCACGAGTAGGGAGACGTTTGTGCAAAAAATGGAAACCACTGCGGTTGATCAATTCGCAGAGCTATTAGGTGTACAAGTGCTGCATCACAGTTTTGATGAAGCGCGTTGTCAGCTTAATGTGAAAGACGAACACATGAATGCATTGGGTGGCGTGCATGGCGGCGTCATATTTTCTTTAGCCGATATTGCTTTTGCGATGGCTTGTAATGCAGGGGATGCGCCATATACTGGCCTACAGGCTGATATTCGCTATATGAGCGGTGCGAAAGATAGGGTTTTATTTGCAACAGCAACCAAGGTAGGAAGTAGTAAAAAATTCGCGCATTATGAAGTGGTGATAACAGACGGTTTGAATAATAGGGTCGCTTTGTTTACATCTACGTGTTATAGACTTGCGCCGTAATATACAGTTAGTATTAATAAAAAGCCCCTGCAAAACAGAGGATTTTTATTAATACTAATAGATGAAAATAGTTTCAATCTAATAAAATGAAAATTATCTTTCTTAACTAAGATAGTAAAATTTACCAATCAAAACGTTCATTACTCATTCTCAATTCCTCATCATCTTTTTTAGATTGAATCTCAATCATTTTTAATAATTCTCTTTCTTTTATATCAATTATAGGTAAAAGTTGAGGATGGGAAAGTTTTAATTTATCTTTTAAAGATTTTAAATAAGGAATCTTATGTTTTAATATATCGGAACTTGTGCCTGTATATACTATATTGCCTTTTATTTCGAAAACATTGTTTTGAATGATATCTTCTAAAGTTTGAGAAGGAATTTTACTAACATTCAATAAGTCTTTGATCAGGTCTATCCATATGAAATAATTATTATCTTTAAATATTAATAGGCTAGAGTTTTCTATCCAAAATTTTAATTTAATCTGATCATGTTTAATCCAATTTAGAACATCTTCTTCATTAGCATAGATAAGAATTTTTACTAAGTCACCGAATAAAAATTTTTGGATAAATTTTTTATCTTCACAGAAAAAATTAATAAAATTAGTGGTGGATCTGGTAATTAAGAGTTTTAATATTTTAAAGTTTTTATCATGTTCATTTATATGTATATATTTTTCTCTTTCGAAATAATTCTGTGCAACTTTAAAAAAAGTTAATAAATTTGATTTATCTGAATTTATAATAGTGTTATATATATCTTCAATATGATCACTTAAATGGTCGCTAAAAATTATCTCCTCTAAGTTGTTTAATAATATATTTATATATTTTTTTTCAAGTTTATTTTTGTAAAAACATTCTTGTGAAAGTTCATATAAAACTTTTTTATTTTCACCAGCTTCAATAAGAGCATCGAGCAGAATTTTAAATTGATTTTGTGTTATTTTATTACATGATTTATTGGCTGATAGATTTGGGAAGTCAATTATTTTTATTCTATTACTTAAAATAATTTGGCTAAAATATTTAAAGTCATTGTCATTTTCAGAGCTTTGAAGAATTAATAGGAATACCATATTTTTAAATTTTTTATTATTTATAAGGAATTCTAGTATATTGTGGTAATCATTTAACGATCTAATTTTAAATCCTTGTAATATTCCTAATAAAAACTCTGAAAAATATAATTGATTGTCAATATTTGCTATATTTAATATATTAATACATTGGTTATAGTTCGAAAATCCTTTTACAGTTTCACTACCTAACTTCACTAAATAATTGTTTTCTACCCAACCGCTATGTGCTTTTATTAATAGTTCTATATTTTCTTTTAATATGTCAATTTTTTGAAGGTGTATAGAAATATATTCTATAAGATCTTTATAGTTGGAAAAATCTGGAATTTCTTTTTTATTTTCCTTATCTGGATTTTTAGTTAATTTAAGTAGAGTGTTTTCTGAAACAAAAACGTAAGATTGTAATAACTGATTTATATTGTATTTATTTGGTCTTAAATTAATTTCAATATTATTTAAGTCTTTGAGAATGTGGGGTGCTTGATTTTTTAACATTTCTGAATTAATTTCAATAATATTTAGTATTTTATTGTGAGCCTCAATAAAATATTTTCTACTATTAAAAAGATCTATATATTTTTTTACTATTTGCGTCTGTTTACATGTCCATATGATTTCTTTTAAATAATTTGCAAAAATACTTCTGGCTTCTATTACTCCTTGAATATCTAATTCATTTAGAGTTTCTAATAAGAAGTCAACCCAAGAGTGAATTTCTTCTAAATTTTTAGGGTGATAACCAAAATCAGAAGACTTTCCACTTTCATTGGGTTCCCTGATAAAATATCCAGATTGATGGAAATTTAGTGCTTTAGAAATACAGGCTAATAAAAGTGATAAATACTGTTCTTGTGATTTTAATTTATTTAATATTTCTTTCTTTTGTTCTAAATTAGCTAGGGTTTCAGATGTATATAATTTAAATAAAGAAGTAATTAAATAATGAGTTGAACTGTTTTTTTCATCATTTTTTTTATCTTTGATAAGATAAACTAATAGTTGAAAAGCATTTTTAAAATTATGTTTTTGATATGCCAACGATCTAATCAATCGAGATAATTCAAAAAAGTGAGGATTTTTTCTTGTTAAAAACTTGTCGTCTAAAGTATGTTTCTGCTCAATTAAAGCCAATAATTGATCTTCTGCAATTGAAGATAATAATCTGATTTTTACTAGATCCAGATTGTCATATGTATCATTTAATAATTTTTCCCCTAACCAACCGTCATGACTAAACCATAACTCAACTAATTCTTTTGCTTTAGGTACATCATGCAAATAGCTTAAGCGTTTAATAAAAGAAGTTTGAAGGCGAGCGGGCATCCTTTTTGTAAATTGATCTATTTGATGGACTAATTTTGTCGAAATAAGTTCTTTAGCTAAATGGTTTGCTAAAGCATGAGGTAATATTGCCCTCCATTTTCCACGCTGTTGTACAATATCCTTATTCTTGAGATTTTCTATAGCCTCGATAGCAATGTCTGCATCTACTCTTGCTAGCCCTGCTAAAAAATCTAGCTCAGATTTTTCTTCTCCACTATCTTCAATATTAAACGAATAAACTAAAGCAAAATTCTGTGCAACTTTTAATAATTCTTTATCTACATGATCTTGCTGCCAAAACAATCTTTCAAAAAGTTCCTTGTCTGTTAGTAGGGCTAAGTTATCTGTTCTTTCAATGTTCGATGCTATGGCTAAAGCCAAACGATAGTTTCCACCAGCAAACTCTGCAATCTTACGACTATTTAAGCTATGAATATGAGAGTAATGACGTTCAATAACTTTTTGAACAATTTCTACACTAATCGGTTTTAATTTATAAACATCTGTTCTTTCGGGTAAATCATCTTTTACATCATATTCAATCGTCATTAAAGCAATTTGTGTGTTTTGAACTTTTCTTGTTAGGTTGGCATGCGTATCTTGTCCACAATTATCTACAATTAAAATATAAGGTTTATTTTTCTGTATTAGTTCTTCAATAAAGTGCTCAGGCATAGGGATTGGTGAATCACCCAAATCACAGTACCAAACATTTCTGTGATCTAAACTATTTTCACCAATACGTTCATCAAATAATGCCTGTGCAAAACGAGTTTTGCCCACGCCAGATAAACCAATTAATCGAACGGAGGTACCAGTACTACTAAGTTTTTGACGTATTTCATTAATGCCGTCTACAACATTTAATTCATTATTCTGTTGATGGTTTGGTGAAATTACTTTCACATTATCATCAAAATAATATTCTGCTTCGATTTCAGCTTTTGTATTTGACCAATCATCAAAACGTTGCCACCCATGTTGTGCTTGTTCAGTAAAAAAGTACTTTGATAAATCATCGTGTTCTAAGCAGACAAATTCTGATTCGAAAAATGAAGCCTCTTTCCATTCCAGTGAAATACCTAATTCTTTAGCTTTATTTTCTATATCCACCAATGCTTGAGGAGGAGTCATTTTTTTTTCAATATTGTTATGTGCCTGACTCCAAATCTGGTTTGTATAAAATAAAAGTTTGGTAAGCTCAGGATAATCACGTTTTACTTTATTTAAAGTTTCAATTAATTCATCTTTATGAGTTGAAAGTGATGTTGAATAGAATTTGGATTGGAACCCTATAATCTCTCCATTATATTTAATAGGATTTTTTTCAATACCTGATTGGTTTTTAAAACCAAACCACCCTTTAGGTAGGTTAAATTCTCGACAAAATAGTAAATATGAAAACCATTCAAAAATTAACTCTTTATTGCTAGAGAATTTTGCAGAAAATATTTCCCAATCTGGCTTTATCATTTTTTCTAACCTAGTAAATATTTAAAGAAATTACATCTTTATTAAAAGTTATATTAGCTTACACAAGCCATAAGTCTTTTACTACTAGACCAATTTAAAATTGATTGTACTTATAAATTTAAATTAGGACGGATTTATATTGTCCTTAATAGTGAAATAGGGCCGTTAGTCATTTAATCCTCAGTTCACTCAAAGAAATTGCTTCATAAACTATTCCTCTATAACCCCCACTTAACAATAACTCCCTCATTATTTAGCCTTACTTTTTTAATGATCTAATTTAAAACAAATGGCATTTTGCGTGCTTGACTGCAATAAATGTGAAGCTTATCCTTTGCCTGCTGGCCTACATTGCCAGTCGGTCGTCGCGGACCGTCCCTTAGGAGCATTAAAGGTTTTATACTTTTAGTGTGTACACCCTCGTGCCCCCTCTATGGTGGAACGGAGGGGGACACCCTTGGGTGTGCTGGAGTCTTAAGGCCAGTCCGCGAACCCCCTTCGTTCTGCCACCATAATTTTAATGTCGGCAGAACTCCCAATAAAAAGGAGTTGGCTTTGCACATCCATTATTTCTTGGCTCTCAATGCCAAAAGCTATAACGACACAGCTTAAAAAATTAAAGCAGCTTGAACGCCCTAAGGTTTTCAGGCTTTAAGTCTTTTTTATTTAAAACTTAGCAATAACAAACTTGAGATGTGCCAAGCACAGTCTTTACGGCTTTGCTATGCCTTTTTTTCTCCCTAAAAAGTATCTCACTGAGAAACAACAAGAATTTATAACGGTAAAACGATGCCAAAGTTAGTTCTCCCAACACGTGCCATACAAGTCGTTAATAAGGCGATTCATTTATTTCACCATCGTGGGTTTCATACCGTTGGGGTGGATCGAATCGTGAAAGAATGTGAAATTACCAAAGCGACTTTTTATAACTTTTTTCATTCTAAAGAGCGGTTTATTGAAATCTGTCTGATCGTGCAAAAAGAGCGTTTAAAAGAAAAAGTGGTTTCAATTGCTGAGTACGACCAAGACACAAACGCGACCAATAAACTCAAAAAGCTTTATTTTTTACATACCGATGTAGAGGGACTGTACTTTTTATTATTTAAAGCCATTTTTGAAACGAAACTGATCTATCCAAACACCTATCAAATCGCAGTGAGATATCGAACATGGCTGATTAATGAAATCTATAGCCAACTTATAAAACTAAAAACCGATGCGACTTTTCAAGACGCCAAACTGTTTTTATATATGATTGAGGGCACAATTATTCAGCTTTTAGACTCAAATCAAATGGATGAGAGAGAAAAGGTGTTGGATTGTTTTTTTGTAGGGTTCGTTTAAGACATATACCTAAATAAGGGCCTATAGGCTGATGTTCGCTATATAAATGGTGCTAAAGATAAGGTGTTATTTGCAACGGCAAGGCGTATTAACCCGTCTTGTCTTTGCCACCATGAGCCGCAATGAACATTTTGACAGCCGATCGACAATAGGATTCGATTTCATGATCGTCCGTTGCTCTTGCTTCATCAAAACGCGCAATCATTAGCAGATCACATCCTTTGAAAAGCGCGGCAAACATTCGAGCAGATTGACGAGGATTAGGCACGTTCAGAAGCGCTTTGGTATGCAACTGACATAGCATGGCCTCAATTTGGGTGATGACATGGGTAGGGCCAGCTTCATAATGGAGCTTGCTTAATGTCTTTTGGTTTGTCTTATCGGCCACGATCATAGCCTCGACACTACGAACGTCTGGGCTTAATAAAGTACGCAGTAGAGATGATCCCACCGCCATGAGCTGTTCTTCGGCCGAACCTTGGAGTCCTTCAAAAAGAGTTTGTGGTGCAAACTGTTGGCACCGATCCAATATTGCTGCGCTGAAAAGGGCTTCTTTATTTTCGAAATGTCGATAGATACTAAGCTTCGATATCTTTGCTTTCTGGGCAACTTTGTCCAATGTTGCTGCTTGAAAACCCAATTCGACAAAAAGTTCATACGCAGCATCCACTATCGTTTGGGCTAATGCTTGATTAACTGGTCGACCGCGCTGACTTCTTTTTTTCTCGCTCATAATAATTATAGTCCTTGACAGTATCTTAATTACTGAATTACGATACCATGAAGTATCCAAAATGTGCAAGCCAGTGATTAGATCTCAGCGATATCCTTTAGACTTAGATCTCCTCCTGCATATCTAACGCCATGTTATTCGGTTGGTCAGCACAGTGATGGGTGACTTTCTCTGCAATATCGAAGTGTATTAATTGCCTGTTACAAGTAAATAGCTGAGCAGGGTATTGAACTTCAGGCATCAGCTAACTTCACGATTTAAATTAGGAGCCTATCACTATGGATGACGTCATTATTATAGGAGGCAGCTTTGCTGGTCTTGCCGCTGCACTGCAACTCGGCCGTGCCCGTCGTAAGGTCACTGTTCTGGACACGGGGCTGCCGCGCAATCGCTTCGCTGGTCATTCTCATGGTCTGCTTGGTCATGACCATAAACCGCCGCTGGAAATCTTAGCTGAAGCACGTCGGCAGTTAGAACGCTATCCAACGATTCAGTTAGTCAATGCTCGGGCCGAAAGCATCTCTGGTTCTATCGATAACTTTTCTGTTCTTACTAGCGATGGCAAAACTATGGGCGCACGCCGTCTTATCTTAAGCTATGGTGTTGTCGACCAGATGCCTAATATTTCTGGCTTTGCTGAAAATTGGGGTGCATCTATCGTGCCTTGCCCTTATTGCGATGGCTTTGAAGTTGCTGAACAACATTGGGGACTCGTCTGGTCTGGTCCAAAGTCCCACAATTATGTACGTCTATATCATGATTGGACGAGTACATTAACAGTCTTCACCAATGGTCATGAGATTTCAGCTGATATTTTGGCAGATCTCGAACGTCGTCATGTAACAGTCGTAGAAGGCCAGATTATCGAAATTGTCCATAACGAAGGGCGCAGGGCAACAGTATGCCTTGATAACCACCAAAATGTCATGGTTGATATTCTATTCGCACATCCAGACACTAAGCCGTCCGCAAGCCTACACGAATCATTGGGTCTTGCCACGGTCGATACACCTTTTGGTATAGCTATTAAGGTTGATGAACGTCGTGAAACCAGTATGCCTGGTATCTATGCCGCTGGTGATCTCGCTAATCCACTCATGGCCTCAGTTACCGCAGCATCATCGCAGGGCGCAATTGCGGGTATCTCTGCTCAGCAGTCGATGTTGGTCTGAGAGGATATTTTTTCGGGGTTACGTAAGCGTCACCATTTGGTGGAAGACATTCCTAAGCAAGCGTTTGCCAATTGATGACTGATTTTTATTGTATTAAGAATAAAGAGGTTTCGGCCTCTTTTTTTTCTAAGCGTTTCGAGAATTGAAAAGTTTATATTTTAGAATTGGGCTTTCTAGCCCCATGACATCAATTGTCTAAAAGCAGGAATGGATGAACCGCTTTGATTGATTTATTCAAGATCAAGTTGATTATCGTCTTTAGTAATTTTAATTTTTAACTTTTTATATTTGCGTTTGTTTGGATCAATTGCAGAATTTATGACCTCATCTGAGAAAGAGGAGCATAACATTAATTTTGCGTATGCACGGTAGCCTATTAAAATTCTGCGTAGCGGATAGTCCGTTCTTGTAGAGTAATATTCGATACGCGAGTTAAGCTCTTGTAGTAGGGTCTGTTCGGCCATTCGAATAATTTTCTGTAAGTGGTGCATTGCAGCATATAGAGATTTAGCTAATCAAAGAAGGGTTATTTAGGAATGATATGAAATTTAGAAAATTAAACACTGATATTGCTTATTAAAATATTATAGACATACAATTTATTTTTTATTACCTGTAAATTTAAACAGATACGCTAAAATCATAATGTCCTGATAAATATTGGAAAAATGACTGGTAACAACTCTTTTTCGAGCAACTGATCTATGTGTGTTATAGTCAAATTCGATTAATAATTGGCATTAAAATGGATATTTGTATTGGCGGCATACTTGATGGTCAAAAAAGAAAGGATGATCAAACTCATTTCAAAGTAGACAACCATTATTCTGATCATGGTTCTCAATATAATAAAGAGTATTTTCATTTAGATGGACAACTTCATTCATTTTGGGTAAGTGAAGAGCTTGGCTTGTATGAGGCACAAAAAAGAGTTGAATTAATACTAAATACGAGATTTTTAGTTACCTAAATTAAAATAATTTATTTATAAGAAATAATATGAAAGAAGTCCAGTATTGGACTTCTTTCATATTATTTAAAATTTTATCTTTTTATTTATTTTTTTCTTCATTATTTTTAATTGCTGAAGAGTCTTCTGATTCAGATGGCTGAGCTGGTTTTTCAACTTTATCCTCATTTGGTTTTGGATCGGAATCATTCTGGTTTTGAGTTGCTTTTTTTGAAAAGTCTTTGAAGTCAGACATTTTAAACTTCTTAATAAGAGTAGTGAAGCTTAATCGTATACCTTTAACTGAGTTACATTGCGGTAGTTATAGGGGTGGTATGTAGAGATATGTTCCTTTATATATTTTAATATCGAAATAATTTTTAAAAGATATCTTATATGTTGATTTAAATGGTGAAGTTTAAATTAATGGTTGGAATTAATTAGTATTTTAAATTTATTTTATTTATAGAGGGTAATAAAACTTTAATATTCATGTCTACATTAAAGAGTGTGGGAGTTTTAGGGTGTTGTTTTTGTGGGTTAAATTTGTATTTGAGAAGTGAAAGTAAAATTAATAAAATTTAAAATAATAGAAAATATAGAGATTTAAAATATTTATTTGGTATGGAGAGTTAAAACATCTATATTATTTTGATAATAAACAACGGTATTACATTCAGATACACTTGCGTTGTATCTATATAAAGATAAAGGGCCTATGTTAACTAAGTGTTAGATAATCATCTGCACAACATTAAATAGGAGAGACTCTAATGTCTCAGGACCAAGTTAAAAGCGATCAAGACAAATCAAAAGAGCAACAACAGCAACAACAAGATGGTAAAGAGTTTGAGCCTAAAACTCCTGATCAAAATGATGTAGAAAAATTGAATGAAAATGATAAAAATGAGAAAAAATCATAATATAGATAATTATATTTTTTCTTAAAAAATTGGTTGGTAGAAAGAATAACCATTCTTTTTGCCAATTTATAAAATTAAGAGGAATATTTTTAATATGTATTTTATTCTGATAGTTTTTATTTTATTGGTTTTTGCTTATATTTTATTTAAAGTTTTTTCTAAGGTTAATCTTGAGCTCCCCGAAAGCACCCTAAAAATAGCTGGGAAAATATTTACAGAGAATAAAAACTTTTTTGAACATGAAATAATTGTAATTTTATACCAAGAAGAATTGATAACTTTAGTCGGTAACCAAAATGGTGGCAGATTTAAGGTCTTTAAAAATGCTGTAATATGCCTCGAAAAAGAAACAAATAAAATCGCAGTATATATAGATACTTTAAGAGTAGGGTATCTTAATAAAATAAACTCCTCTAGTTTTGTTAATTTTTTAAAAATAAAAGGTTTTAGTGAGAGAGATGCTTTTGAAGTTGATGCAGTTATAATGAGTGAAGAATCAAGCCAATGGAGCGTAAAGCTAGACATACCATACGATATGGAAAAATTTAGATTTGATAAATATTAAACTCCAATAAATATTGGGTTGATGTTTTTATAAGATATATTTTGGTACATATTTTTTAGGATTGGAAATAAAAAAAGATCATAATTAATTGTAGTGATAATAAAAAGGAGAAAAGATATGGAACTGAGAGCAGTAAAAATGCATAAAATGTTTAGAGATTTTCATGAAGAAAAGGCGCTTGGCTATATAGGAGAATATGATGAAAAACATGATCTTGTAGCCATATATAATATTTTAAAAGAAAAAATGCAAAAAATAGAAGGAACCTATCAATGGATTCTACCTTCATCAGGTGAAGTGTTTTTTGTTGAAGAAGATCCACTCTATACTCGTTAACTAATTTTACCCTCTAAAGAAAACGATAATTTATAAATAAAAAGTCCTCTAATGAGGACTTTTCTTATATTTCACTCAAGGTATCTTTAACGATTCTAAAAGCAGGTGACATCAATCTACGACTGGTATAAAACAAATAAAAAGGAGACAAGGTAACCGCGTGTTGTTCCAATAAACTTACTAATTTTTTCTCTTCTAAAGTAGGTTTCACCAAAGAGTGTGGTAAATAGGCTATTGCACAACTATCGAGTACAGCATCGGAATATAAGACCAATAATTAGTCATTAGAAACGGGGCTTCTGTACAAAAGAATAGAAAAAACAGCAAGCATCACTTACTGAAGTGTAATTTTAATCTGGTTAATATGTATATAAGATAGCTAAAAAATCATAAGGATATCAGCTAATGAAGTTTCTAAAAATTCTAAGTTTTAGTGCTATTTTTACGTTATCCGCACATAGTTATGCAACTGTCAGTGGGGGACAAAAGATTGAAGTATTAGGTTATCTGGAAAAAGAGAAAAAACTTTATGTATTAAGACATTATGAAGATGGTCGAGGACGTCTACCACAATTATATTATTATCTATTAAATAGTAAATCGCCTGATAAACTTATTGAAGTTAAATCTCTCTATATCAATCCAAAAACTCATAAAATTGATTATGATCAAGATAGTACAGCGTTTAATAAGGCTCTAAATAAAATTAAAAAGAATTTAACCCCTTTGCTAGTAAGTAAGAGTAAGACTGTAAAAATTCAAACATTAAAAACTCATCAAAATCAAGTATCGGCTTGGTTCGACCCTTCAGGAAAGATCACCCAATATAAAACAGAATATGTTGTAAAATCGCCGTCTTTAAAAAGTAAGACCCATGTTGCTGTTCATTACACCAAAGCAATAAAAATTTCCCAAAATTATAGCGTGCCTAAACAAAATAAGAGGTTGGTTGTCGTTAAATATCTGGGGGTTCCAGAAGAAACTGGTTACGATATTGAAGACCCTGTTTTACTACTCCCTATGAAAAAATAAATTTAACTGTAAATTATTTTGTTGGTTCAAATCGGCAATATACACAGCACCTGTGTATATTCAGCTCAAGACTTATCTTCTCTAGGCTGTTTTAAGTTACGCCTGCTTTATAAACCCCAATTTAACAATAACTCACTCATTATTTATCCTTACTTTTTAATGATCTAATTTAAAACAAATGTCATTTTGTGTGCTTATTTTTCTTATTTTTTGTAGAATATTGATTATATTTAATAACTAAATTTACTTATACTTAATTGTTTTTTAAAAATTAAAAGGTTTAAAGTGGTTTTTGTATCTGTAAAAGAAATAGCTGATAAAGCGCAGAACTTTAGTGTCCATGAACAAATGATTATAGGGATTAATTATTGTTTAGGAATAAATGGATATGAACAAGACATTAACGAGGGGCGAGCATGGTTGTGGATAGCAGCTACATACTATCGGTCTTTTATTGCTCAGTATAATTGGGCCTTAACATGGACAAGTACACCTTGTTATAAAATTGAAGAAGATATTTCTTTAGAAGAATTACAAATATTGGCAGATGAAAATAATTTGGCAGCAATCTACATGCTAGGTGTTCATTTTAGAGAACCAGATCCTTTGTTAGCAATTGAATACTATCAAAAAGCGGCAAAAGAAAATTTTTATCCAGCAATAAATAATTTAGCTGACATATATGAAAATGGCTCTGGTGTTGAACAGAACATTAATAAAGCTATTGAACTTTATAATATTGCCGCTGAACAAGGTATTGCTGCTGCGGAGTGGAGTTTAGGAGTACTTTATTTTAATGGAGAACTTGTAGATCAAAACATTCCATTAGCTCAATATTGGTTACAAAAAGCAGAAGCAAATGGATGGTTTCCAGCTCAGGATCTTTTGACTTCTATCGATGATAATTATCAAAAAATTTAATTCTATAAATTAAGAATACTTTTTATTTGGGTATTTCGCTTAGTACTTGGTAAGTTGAAAGCAAAACTTATCAGGTACTAAACTTATAGCCAAAATGATTAAGACATACTTTAATTCCGTTAAGTGAGTAGTCCGTACAGCCTTTATGAATGCACTTGTTTTCTGAAAAGCCTTCATGAGCTAAAACAACTAAAAATTGCTTAATACTGTTTATTCGATTTTGACTTAAAGTTTGGTTCACATCTGAAAGTTTAATTCCAAAAATAGGTGCTGTTGGTGTATCTGGATAGCATTCAAAATACCATAGTTGCTGACATTCAGAGCAGATATAGTAAAACACACTATAGTCAAATTTTGGTTGAGCTTCTTCACATGAGGCATCTTCAATGATGTAGTAAGGAAACCTATTTTTCATCTCATAGTTATTGCTGAAAATATTTGAAAAGCTGTCAGGGCATACAAAAAAATCACCAACATTTTGACATTCACACATAGGTTTTATTCTTTAACGTTTTACTAAAATACTAAATGTAGCTTATATGAAATTTATCAGTTTAATAAGTAAAAACCTGAGTGTTTCTAATTGGTTGATAAACCAAGTTGTATCTAAACTGCTGCATTAAATCTTTTGAAAGTGGTTGAGGTTGCTGTATTTGCATCATCAAAAGCTGTAAAAACTGTCCATGGCTAAATACAGCCAAATTCTTTTGGACATAATTTTCAGTCAATGCCTTTAACTTCTCATGGAAAGCCTGAACCCGAACATATAGGTCCTCAAAAGACTCGGCATCAACGGCATCTTTATGCTCATAATCCATTTTCTCCCAATATGCGTTTACCCAAGCCTTACGGTCATCCATATTAGTATTGGCACACTTGCGTTCAGACAAATAGCTAAACTCATGCAAATTCTCATCTACTTCAAAAGTGAGATTATATTTTTCCAATAGTGGGGCGGCGGTTTGATGTGTGCGTAAATATTGAGACACAATCACATGATCAATCTCGGGCAATTTTGAACAGAGTGTTTGGGCTTGTTTATGCCCATTTTCACTTAAAGCAATCGAAGCATGCGAAAGGGTTTTTCCATTGATATTGGCTTCACTTTCAGCATGTCTGATGAGAAAAATACTCATATTAATTCCGCTTAAATCTTTGGTTGGATGGATCTAACCTAAAGATTGTCAGTACTTTAATGTTTTTAAGATATGCCAGTAACTTAATAATACGTAGAATAAAAAGATAATTAATAGGCTATAGATTTCTTAAGATTTTAACTCAATTATTTTATACTAAATTAAAATTTATGATATTTACTCAAGCATATGAATCCGATAATAGACAAAATTTTAAGAAAATTAGACAGTTTAAAGATCACCGAAGACTTTTTCTTTATTATGAATAAAACTATTCATTTAAGGTATGCAAGAATTTATGAAACAGATAAAAAAGAATTCAAAAATCTAGAAGCTCCTGAGAACTTTTTTCTTGAACTGTACAATCTTATGGATAGTGATGAATTAGATTCAGGGATTTATAGTTATTATTCAATTGATAAAAAAATAATCCATCATACCAATTACAATCCTGAATTATTTTGGGATGCAGCAATGGAATTAATCTTATATCAAACTTATGGGGTGATTCCAGTTGATCTAGAAAGAAAAACTCAACTAGGGGAAAGTCTTCAGCAAGAAAAAATAAAGAAAACGCTTGTCTATGCCTGCTACTTAAATTTAAGGAATGAGATAGATTTTTTGCTTACTAAGGAAGTTAGTAAAAGTGAATTAAATAGGAATCTAAAAGGCATTGGAACGCCTTTAGGGCTGAGTATTCAGCAGAATAATTTTGATTTAGCCACGAAATTATTGGCACTAGGTGCAGATCCAAAGAAAAAATCATTTGTATATACACCACTTGAATTGGCATTTAGATATTCTGATGAAATGGTATGGTATTTTTTTGATCACTATAAAGAGTATTTTATTAATACAATAAAGCAAAAGGGCTTAGCTATTGCTGGACTTAATCAGAATATTGAAATTTATAAGTTATTGATCGACTTAGGATGTGATCCATTAGGTAAAGACCCTGCTTTTCCAATGCCGCATGTTTTTGTAGATTATAATAACTTGCACGGATTGCAATTTTTGGCTAAATATGGCGTAGATATGAATTATAAAAATAAATATAAAGAAACAGCATTTGAAAGAGCAAAGAAGCAAGAGAAAACTGAGTTGATAAATTTTTTAATTGGGTTTCAGGGATAAAAATTATGAGAATTAGTCAAAAGCAAATAGATGCTGTAATTGCATTAGAAGGTACTAAAAGATATAAGCATTTCATAAAAGTTATTGCCGATACGCAAGAAGTCTGGGGCTTATATAAAGATGGATGGGCGTTAGCTGGAACAGAGGATAATCAAAAAGTATTTCCAGTGTGGCCCGCGAAAGAGTATGCCGAGTTATGTGCCGAAAATGAATGGGTAGGATATGAAGCTGAGCCATTTTCTCTAGATGACTTTATGAATGAATTGTTACCTACATTAAAAGATGATGAAGTATTAATAGGTATTTTTTATACTCCTTTAGACAATGGGGTAACTCCAGAGATAGGGCAGGTACTAAAGGATTTAGAATTTGAATTAGAAAAGTATTAAAAAAATACGACCAAGTTGCCTTAAATGAAGCTAATTTTTAAGAGTAGTCATTCTATGAAATAAACTTAAATCATGATCAAAGCCAATTTTTAAGATCATTTAAAAAGATAGGCCATATATCTTCTGGTTCTAATTTAGAAATACCTTCTAAAGCCAAATATAATTCATCATCATAATAATTGATGAAGTTGTATAAATCTTCATCGTCAGCATATCTGGATATTTCTAGTAATATTGCAAACAAATTAGAGATTAATTCTATTGAATATTTGCTAGATGATAGTGTCTCTACATGTTTCTTTAATACTTCACAAAGAATTTTTTTCTTAAGAGTAGACTCTATGTTGCACTGGGCAATACTAATCTTATTAAAATAATCTAAGACTTCTTTATCTTTAGAGAAAAAACAAATTTCCAAAGCTAATAAGTCTGCTGGGTTTTTATCTAATTTATCTATAGCCCAGTTTTGAATGTCTTTAGCAGATTTTAAGTTTAATGTTAATTCCAGTTTGAGCTGAAATTTTTCTGCCTCATTCATTTCATACTATTCACTTCACTTAGAATTAATAGAATATACCTTATGCAAACAGTCTGTCATAGGTCGGCTGCTTTTATTTATACCCCTTTTTTGCTTAAGCCAAGTGTTGATAAATACTTATTAAAACAATATAGCTAACTTTCTATTTTTTAAAAATTTCGCCAATATAATTTATTTATTCCTATAAATATTAAACACTTCTTTAATGCCTTTTTCATCCTCCATGTATTTATCAGCAGATATCTTTAATCCAACACCACTTAAATATATTACTGCTTTCCAAAGAAGCTCTTCGTCAATGGGAGGATCAAAAAGTAAGTCTTGGTTATCCAGTGCATTCATTCTTTTTCTTGCCCATTCTTCAGCATCGTCTCGGCTGATTTTATGGTTTAACAGATCATTGAATACTTCTTGTACATCTAATAAAGATATTTTCATTTCATCGTTTTCCATTCTTTTATATTCTATATTTACCCACCTAAACTAATATATCTATATAAATTTTGATCCCTTTATAAACCCCAATTTAACAATAACTCACTCATTATTTATTCTTACTTTTTAATGATCTAATTTAAAACAAATGTCATTTTGTGTGCTTGACTGCAAAAGGGTTGGACACTATCCTTTGCCTGCTGGCCACATTGCCAGTCGGTTGTCGCAGACCGTTCCGAAAAAGCATTAAAAGAGCAATCTTTTAGTGACGAACCCTCGTGCCCCCTCTACGGTGGAACGGGAGGGGGACACCTTCGGGTGTGCTGGGTTTTTTCGGCCAGTCTGCGAACCCCCTTTCGTTCTGCCACCATAATTTTAATGTCGGCAGAACTCCCAATAAAAAGGAGTTGGCTTTGTACATTCATTATTTCTTGGCTCTCGATGCCAAAAGCTATAACGACACAACTTAAAAATTTAAAGCAGCTTGATGACCTTTAGGTTTTTCAGGCTTTAAGTCATTACGGCTCAAAAAACTTATTTGAACAACAAAACTTGAGATGTGCCACGCACAGTCTTTACGGCTTTGCTATGCCTTTTTTTCTCCCAAAAAAGTATCTCATTTAGAAACAACAAGAATTTATAACGGTAAAATTATGCCAAAGTTAGTTCTCCCAACACGTGCCATACAAGTCATCAATAAGTCGATTGATTTGTTTCATCACCGCGGATTTCATACTGTTGGGGTCGATAGAATCGTGCAAGAGTCTGAAATTCCCAAAGCAACTTTTTATAACTATTTTCACTCTAAGGAACGGTTTGTTGAAATCTGTTTGATTGTGCAAAAAGAACGTCTAAAAGAAAGAGTGGTCTCAATTGCTGAGTACGGTCTTGACGCGGGTGCGATGGATAAACTCAAGAAACTGTATTTTTTACATACAGATTTGGAGGGGCTGTACTATCTATTATTTAAAGCCATTTTTGAAACGAAACTGACCTATCCAAAAGCGTATCAAGTTGCCATTAAATATAGAACATGGCTCATCAATGAAATTTATAGCCAGCTTATAAAACTAAAAAGTGATGTTTCCTTTCAGGACACAAAACTATTTTTATATATGATTGAGGGGGCCATCATTCAGCTTTTAAGTTCAGATGAGGCAATTGATCGGAAAAAGGTGCTGGATTGTTTTTTGGCAGGGTTGAATAAGGTGTAGGGAATATCGAAGTAATCTTCTGTGACCTTTAAGAGTAGTTATAGTAGAAATTAAATAACTGTCATGTCAGTCATTTGCTAATATCGGTTTCGACTTGTTTATATCCAATAGAAAATTGAATGAATTTAACGAGATCATCTTCGAGATCTAATAATTCAGTAAACTTGTTTTGACAAATATAGCGAAAAATAATTTCATAAGCGCCGCCAATAGCTGCATCATAAAATAAATCAGGGACACTTACCCATTGATCGGGGTGATTCATTTTAATGACGTTATGTATAGATTTCAGTCTTTTTCCTAACTCTGCGAAAAACAAATTACGTTGTTCTAGACAGCGACTTCCTGCATTTGGGAACTCGATTGCCCAAGCCTTGGTGAAGTCTTGTTCGCTATTACATAGTTGTAAATAGGCGCGGACAGAGGATCTAATCCATTGATCTGCATGAATACCTTCAAGTTTAATATCAGAGAGAACTTGCTCAAATAAAGCTTTTCTACCTAAATCATCCGCTGCTAGAAAACAATCTTCTTTATTTTCAAATATTTCATAAAAGGCCTGCTTCGATACTCGTGCTCTTTTTACGATGTCTGTAATGGTTGTGGCAGCAAACCCTTTTTCTGCAAATGCACTGATGGCTGCTTTAACCAAACGTCGGCGCTGCTTTTCACGTGTTTCTTCGGTTAACAGGCTAGTACGACCTCTGGGTAAGCCTGCTGCTTGAGTATCGTAAGCGCCAGAGAGTTTTTCCACACTAAATCTTCTAAAGTTTGAAATCTTGCTAAAACTATCATTAACCGCTTTTTGGCTCAAGATTGTTTTTTTAAAACATTGAGCCATTGAAATAAATATATGAATTTCAATTGGATGAAAAATAACTATTGACTAAAAATATAAAGCAATCTACAAAAGAACTAATTGGTACTTTTGAAAATTGGAATAATTATGTCTACGCTTGAAGCCATTAAACCTAAACCTTCTTCCATAGCCCATCGCCTGAAAGCTTCTTTTCCAGTCAGACGATTAAGTTTTGATTTCACTAGTTCAAAGCGCTATTGGTTTGATAATGATCCTTATTGCACGCATTTAATGAATGCAATGTCAGCTATTTTCCCCCAAGGAGAATTAATGTTGATTGAGGCTTTGAGAAATATTCGGGACAAAATTGATGATGCTGCGCTTCAAGCGGAAATAAGTGCTTTTATTGGACAAGAAGCGATGCATGCTAAAGAGCATTTGGCATTTAACCGTTATGCAGATGAACAGCAAATCAATATCAATGAGCTACAGAATGAAGTTAAAGCCTTGTATGCCCTAATGCAAAAAATATTACCAACGATGCATATCATGTCGGTTGGTTGTGCAATTGAACATATCACTGCAACCTTAGGTGCCGAACTCTTGCGTAATGATAACTGGAATAATCGTTTAGTAGGTCCAGTTGCTGAGTTATGGCTATGGCATGCAGTTGAAGAAAACGAACATAAAGCAGTATTTTTTGATGCTTATATCGCTTCAGGCGGGGGATATTTATCACGTATTTTTTATATGACATTTGCAGGAAGCATTTTACTGTTCTTAATTGCAAATAACACACGAAGATTACTCAAAGCAGATCAAGTACTTTCTTTAAATGGCATCGCTAAATTTTTTAAAAAAGCAGTCGGTAGTCAAGGATTACTGACACTACAAACCGTTAAAGATTTTTTAGATTATTACCGACCTGATTTTCATCCTTTTGACCACGATACCAAAACGTTAGAAAACCTTTGGCAACAGCGTTTAGACCTCAAAATTTAAATTTTTAGAACAGGACCTGAAATGAAACCAACCTTAAGTGCTGATGTAAATAATATTCAAGCGCAATCCGAAGAAATCGTTGAACGATTTCTAAACGCACTAGTGGAACAAGATCATGTCACGATCAGTGAATTGCTCCATCCCGACATCCTTTATACCAATGTTTCTTTACCGACATTTAAAGGTGGAAAAAGGGTGGCTGGTCTAATAAAGCTTGCGCTTAGCCGTACAAGAAAATTACAAGTTAAAAATCATCAAATTGTTGCTAAAGGGAACGTGGTCCTCACTGAGCGTACCGATATTGTGAATATTGGACCATTCCATGCTGGATTTTGGGTATGCGGCACATTTAAAGTTGAAAATGGAAAAATAATTTTGTGGCGTGATTACTTTGATTGGTTAAATGTGAGCAAGGGACTCATCAGAGGGTTTTTCGGAATAGGAATAACCAGTTTACGTCCAAAAATTTAGATTAAACATTAATAATTTGTCCAAACGTCAGGTCCGTCTTCGATTTCATCTAATGTTAATAAACATTGATCAAGTTGCTGCTGAAGTTGTTCCCAATCAATATTTTGACCGATAAAAACAATTTCCTGTCGACAGTCGCCTGTACGTTGGTCCCATTTTTCAAAAATACTATTACGACGATAGGCATCCTGAGGCCAATCAGCCTGATGAATGAAATTCCACCATTTCCCTACATATTCCCATGCAAACTGATTTCCTGTTTGCACCAGCATTGCAATATCTTGATAACTGTTGGCAAACCAGATGTAGCCTTTACATCGTAATAAAGCACCATTGTTCCATGCCTGCTGTAAAAAGCTCTGAAAACGCTGGGGATGAAAGGGAAGGCGCTCACTATATACCCATGAAGAAATACCATAATTTTCAGATTCAGAATGAATATTTTCATTCGGATCCATATGTTTCATCCATCCTGGGGACTTCACCAAATCAGGCAAATTGAATTTATGAGTATTTAGAATTTTTTCGAGATCAATTTCACCAAATGACATGGGAAAAATTTCTGCTGCTGGGTTCAGCTCAGTGAGTAGTGATCGCAATTGATCGTATTGTTCTTGTCCAATCACATCAACACGACTGACTAGAATAACATTTGCGTATTCAACTTGTTCGATCAATAGATCAGATAAAGGGCGTGTTGTCGGTAACTGTTCATCTTGATGAGCTGTTTCTACTTTGTCATTGGATTGAATCATTTGAGCAAAGTTCTCACCATTTACTACAGTGACCAGCGTATCTAAACGGGCCAGTTCACTTAAGCTAAAACCATTTTGATCAAGAAAAGCAAAAGTTTCTGCCACAGGCATGGGCTCTGAAATACCTGTTGATTCTATTAAAATATAGTCAAACTCTGCTTTGCGTGCGATTGTACTAATTTGTTCGAGTAAATCGGCTCTTAATGTACAACAGATACATCCGTTGCTCATTTCAATTAGTTGATCAGTACCACGACTGAGATCTACATGACGACGCACATCTTCAACATCAATATTAATTTCACTCATATCATTGACGATTACTGCTACTTTCATATTCTGCTGATGATTCAGAATATAGTTGAGTAGGGTGGTTTTGCCTGAACCTAAAAAACCAGATAAAACAGTCACAGGAATACGAGAGGAATTCAGTTCAAATTCTGATTTTAATGATATTGCTGTCATGTAGGATCTCATCAGTTCGTGATAATGAATATAGAAAATCAGGTTAAGAAGAGGCCTGAGCTTTGTCCAAATAGCTTTCAAATAAATCAACGACTACAGAACCTTCAAGAGTTGCATCTCCCCATAATTCCTGTGTTGTAAATTCCACATGATAAGTGGGTTGCGGTAATGCATCGGAATGACCATGACCCGCAGCATCAGGGAATGGCCATTTTTCTGTGGTGCGGTGAAGGACAATACCTGTTTTTCCTCTTACATAAGCAGGTACACGAATATGACCGGAAATATATTCATCGCGGACAGTAACTCGGTCTCCAACTTCAAATGGTGGACGTCCTGAAATTGCTGCGCGGCCATTTGAATGATTTGGGGTAGCGAGTTGAAAATGAGAACCTAAAGCTTCATCTAGTTCTTGTTGCGTAATCACACCAGTCTCTGTAAGCAAAGTGGCTGTTGCAATCACATAACGCTCGTAGTATTCAGTCCCAACATGTTGCCGTAAACCAATACGCTCTACAGCATGACGAATCTGATCAATATTAAATTTATTGAGATGTCCTGCACCTAAAAACATTAATGTGTAGGCGAGGTGTTCCCAGTCTTTTTTAAATACAGGTTTGTAACTCTTACTATTAATTTGGTGATCAATTGGGCCAAAACCTTGCATACCACCTAAATCATGAAAACCATCCATTATCATTACTCCACTATATAGTTGATAAAGCGTTACTAAAAACTAAGGCAATTTTGGCAATGCAACACCAATAAGTACGTCCTTTGTGATGAGCTTTTGAAGTTCTTCTTCAGTCATATGCTCAGTTCCTTCAGGACGCATTGGTAATACCAGATAACGTGTTTCGGCAGAGGTATCCCATACTTTAATTTTGATATCTTCGGGTAATTCGGTGCCCAGTTCTTTTAGTACCGTGCGACCTTCACGCACTAATCGCGCCCGAAATTCAAAACTCTTGTACCATTCTGGTGGTAAGCCCAACACGGGCCAGTTAGTGCAAGAACAAAGGCTGCAAACAATCACATTTTTGATTGTTGGTGTATCTTCAAGGGCAACAATATATTCTCCCTGCGGGCCGGTATAACCAAACATTTCACATGCAGCTGTACCATTACTTAATAAAAGCTCGCGATAGGCTGGGTCAGTCCACGCTTTAGCCACTACATGAGCGCCGTTAGCCGGATCAAATTTATTGGCAAGCAGATCAGTTAAACCTTCGATAAATCCTTCTGGTATTAATCCTTTATTGCTCAGCACTTTGTGTAATGCCCATGCTCTCTCGCCTGGGGTGGAGTTTGATGTTTTAGAAACAGATGTACTCACGTGTAATACTCCTTGGTAGAGATGAGTGTCAACGAACCATATTCATGAAGAAATGGTTTGATTGAATGAACGTTTTGATTTTGTTTAAAAATTTTTCCAATCAACGGCTGCTTCAAAAGCTGCTGCTGCTTGATAAATCGTGCCTTCGTTAAAGTGACGTCCGATGAGCATCATGCCAACAGGTAGATCATCTACGAGACCACATGGCACACTCATCGCTGGATGGCCCGTAATATCTTGTGGGGCTGTATTTCCAATCATTTCAAATGCACGGGTAATATATTCAGTTAACGAGCAATCTGAGTCGGGCAGAGGTTGGGCAACAATAGGTAGAGTTGGCATTAATAACAGATCGTATTCAGCCAATTTCCGGTCATAACCTGCACGGGCACGTCTTACAATATTTTGTGCTTTAGCGTAGTAACGACCTGAATAGTTCCGAATGCCGTATTCGCCCACAAACATACAGACTTTTAATGTTGGAGAAAGTTGATCGGCTTTTTGGCGCCAGTCTTTATGTTTATCGAGTAGTTTGACATCGTATAAGCCTTCCCAGTTGAAGCCCATGCCATTCCCATGCATCATTTGTGCAGTCAGGCCTTCACAGCCGATCGGTGTCCATAATGCACCTGCGAGTTGATGTTCAGGTAAAGAGATTTCTTCAACAATTGCACCGAGTTTTTCAAACTCCGCTGCGGCTTGGCGGACTTTGTCTGCCACTCTTAAGTCCATGTTGGGTAGAGCAAAGCCTTCCTTAACAATACCGATTTTTAAACCCTTCACACCGCGATTTAGGTAACTTGAGTAGTTTTCAACATGAACAGCATATTGACGTGGATCCAGCCCATCGATGCCTGCGATGACTTCAAGCAGTAGTGCATTATCTTGAACCGAACGGCTTATTGGCCCTGCATGATCAATCGTATTTTCAATAGGCATAATCCCGCTATATGGAACCAGTCCATGGGTGGGTTTCATCCCATAAACACCACAAAAAGCAGCCGGAATACGGATCGAACCGCCTTGATCGCAAGCAATTGCTAAATCAACATCGCCGTTTGAAACAAGTGCAGCACTCCCAGATGATGAACCACCTGCACAATAGCCGTGGCGATATGGGTTGTGTACTGGGGCAGGGTCTGAGGTATGGCTGCCACCCGATAAACAGAAATGTTCACAAGTCGCTTTACCTAAAATCGTAGCACCTTCATCCAGCATACGAGTCACGACAGTGGCATCATAATCGGGTATGAAACCTTCCAATGTAGATGAACCATTCATCATTGGAACTTGAGCAAGAGAGACATTATCTTTCAGAGCAACTGTTTTTCCTGCAAGTTTTCCAGTTGGGGCACCTTTAACTTCAGTTTTGTAATACCATGCATTGAGATAATTTTCGGTTACGTCTGGTCGATAAGGTTCAGTACGTGGGTAGTGAACTTCTGGAATTTCATCTGCTAGTTCATCAATCAAATCGTATGCATCAAAATTAGCCTGCATAATACTTAGATATTCCTCAGCTTCTGCGTCAGTCAACTGCATGTGCAGGTTGTTTGCAATCTGTTTTAAATCGTCGATAGTTGGTCTTTGAATTGCCATAATTTTTTACCCGTCACTTATTATTCTGACTGAAGATATGTTTTAAATTAGTCTGTTCTTTTCTTGAAAACTTGATTTAAAGCGCCAGACATTTGTTCAAAAAGGACAACATGAGCAGTTATCCTGATAGGGGCTAACTTTTAAAAAATACGTAAATAACGCAAGTTCAAACGGAAATCTTCTTTCAGACCATTTTCCACTGAAAGATCACGTCCCAGCTGCACGACGAACTGGTCTTTAGGTGTCATAAATTTGCTAATAGCAAAGCGAATGTTGGTGGTTTGGGTGGAATCATCCTGTGAAACATTATTGATTTTTGTTTCACCACCCCAGTTATGCCCGATGCCTAATCCCAGAGAGGTTGTGGCATTTGGCATATAGCGTCCCATGACTTGTGTTTCAAACGAGATATCCTGTTTAAGGGTGTCAGAATTTGCTCCGTAATTATCGTTATTGGTGTAAAAGACCACATCACCCACCAGATCTAATGCCCAGTTTGGTGTGAAATGTTTAACATATGCACCCTGTAGATCGAGTTTCCAGCGATTACTGCCCAAATTTAATGGTTTATCATTGTCGTAATCTCCGGTCGGAGCATTAATATAAAGCGTTCCTGCAAGAACATCTTTAGCATCATTTACGCGATAGCGGACAGGAGCGGTTAAAACAAGATCTCCTATACCAGAGGTACTCCCAAGTCCGCTGGCATTGTCTTTACCTTCAACGCGGCCAAAAGGCAATAAGAACTGTGGCTCAATTGTGACGCGATCGCTGAGTTCGAATACATGAATTAACCTTGCGATTCCTATGTTTGATTCGACTTTCATATCTTTTGCGGCAGTTGAACCATTGCTATAAAGTGCATCGGTCGTGGCATGTTGATAATATATTGCACCGAGAGTTAGGCCACCGGGAGCTTGCTCATAGTCACCCGGCATCACTTCAGCCCCATGTGTTTCAGCGTATGCAGCCAGTAGGGCTATCAACATCATGTAATATTTATAATACTTTGAATTCATTTGCATTTCCTTTAGGCAATAACCAGCCATGAGCACAGTCAGACTGTGCCTGTATTCTTGTGAAATAAAATAATTTTTAGGGTTATTTAGGTGGTCTGTGCGTCCCGCATCATGCCTGTTTGGGAGTGGCAATTGATGTATTCAAATATTTGATGTTTGGCATCACTGACTGAAACTTCATGATAAAGACGCAAGTTTTGTAAGCCGGTAACAACTTTGAAGAAAGTGGTAAAAATTCTGAGATGTGTGGGATGCGATTCTGCCCAGCGTTCTAGTTTATCTAGTGAGCGCCAGTAGCCTATATCATAAGCGATATCAAGTAAGTTACCGTCAAGATCAACATTTCGAACAAAACGGTTGCTATAGCATCCTACAGATTGGCCTTCATTGCGAAGGAAATCCATGCCATCCTGCAATGAAGGAAGCATTTCATTAAAATATAATGCTCTTTCTTGTTCATCTGCATTGACCCAGTCCTGACCAGAGCGGATTAACGTAATATTGTCATGGCCCTGTACGACAACACGTCCACCTTTTTGAGGATCACCTGAAAGTATCTGTAATTCGCCGTTGGCTAACATGCGATCTGTCTGTGAAACCGGAAAGCGCTCTCGTGCAGATCCCCAATATCCATGTTCTTGAATATCATCACTGATACTATCCATAACAGCGCCTACACCCGGCAAATCTTCTTTAAACGCATATAAGGTTTCAAATTGTTCAGCCCGTGGCGAAACAATTTCACGAAAATAACCGATGCCATCATTTAGACGTTCATCTGAATTCCACCAGTCATTGACCTCTGCTAAACGTGCCCATTGACAGTAGGCAGCGGGATCACGCCAGTAACCCACTACAATATAATTTTCATAGTTCTGATTATCAGTATGATGTGTTATATCGTGGTTTAATGGTCCGTTTTCTAAACCAAAACTTTTTACGATGTGCTGCATCGCTTTTACTGCCGCAGCTTTTTGGTCAGGTTTAAACTGTATACCTAAATAAGCCATCACAACTTGCTGAAGATCTGCATCAGCCCGAGCTACCCACATGGCAAATGGGGGTTCATATTCATCATGAATTCGGCGGCTCAGTGTGCGAGGACATTTTAGATGTTTGTCGATTGCTGATTCCATTTCCTTTCTCCTACATCTCTTATTGCAGTGTTTCAATCGCAAAATTCGTATTGCCTTAATCAAAACAATTAGGCGTTGTTTTAACGGTTGTTTATGTTGGGGGAGCACCGTTGTTATATTGATATTACGCAAGGCATAAAACGAAACTTGGTCAGAATGGACAATCGCTTGTTTAAAAAAGACAGGTTTTAATTTGATCAAAAAAAATATATCGTTTAATTTATAGTGAGCTGTTGATATTGCAGGATTGCTCCATCAGCATCTAAAAAAGTATAAGTAGATGAATAAAACAAATGAGTCTTACGGAAAAGACGTTAACTGTGCAAAGAGATATTAGAAGAGTAGTGGTATGAAAGTTGCTTGATAAAAGCAAGACCATATTTTTTGACATCTTGCGTAGTCGTATAAGGGATTAAATTGCCATGAATCATTATCAGTCATTAAATCCGATTCATTATTCAACTCAAGATATAAACGCATCTGAACGTTTCGAGTATTGGAACGATGTTGTGTTACGGCACTGTATTCCAGCTCAAAGCAAGCCTGAAGATGAAAAAACGTTTAATGGTGAATTAAGTGTACGTCATCTTGGTTTGATAGATATATGCACTATTTCATCAACTATGCACTTTTGGGAACGCACCGAAAAGCATCTACGGTTTGGGCCAAATGATGATTTGTGGCTTGGATTTATGGAAAATGGTTGTGGACAATTAGCCCAAGGTGGCAGAACAACACAATACCGAAATAATAGCCTCATGCTATACGATGCTGCACAAACCTTTCAGTTCAATTTAGCAGGAAGCAAAAATCATCTAATCCGAATTCCTCGTTATTTATTAATCAATCGTGTACCTAATATTGAACATTTAACTGCTCAAGTTTTGGATGAAACTCGGCCTGGAATTATTCCTTTGCGTGAGATGCTACGTCAATCAGTAGATCAAACATTTGATTTTTCCAACATAGATTTTGCTGAACGCTTTACTAAATCAGCTTTAGAATTATTGGTATTAAGTTTAGAAGTACAGGATATTGCTAAGGTAAATATTGAGCGGGATTTGTATAGTAAAGCGATGAGTTTTATTTTAAGAAATTTACAAAATCCTGAACTTAACTTGGAAAAGATTGCACAAGCACATTGTGTATCAACACGAACATTGAGTAGGGCATTTGCAAGACATCAAAAGACGGTCATGTCAGTCATTTGGTCTGAACGTTTAATAGCAAGTCGTGATGCACTGAAAAGTGGTCGGGTGGCTAGCATTTCTGAAGTAGCTTTAGATTATGGTTTTACTGATTTTTCACATTTTAGCCATGCATTCAAAAAAGCTTTTGGTGTAACAGCTCGAGAATATTTTAAAAAGTGTTAAGAATATTTAGAAGATTTGGAAAAAATTGCATGGCTCTTGAGATAAAGGATTACGTCAAAAAACCATGCAATTTATAAATAAAGTCTTTTAAAGACCTCAAAGCTTATTTAATTCGATACCACGTTTGGTTCCGACCAATTGCAGATATACCAATGTATCCACGAGCGATAAGTTTGCTCCCATCTGGTGACATTGTTGCACTAAAACGATATGTCTTATCTGACTGAGGGTCGAGGATAGATCCTTTGTCATATTTATTTTGACCTACACTTTTTAAATTTTTGACAATGGTTAAACCAATTAAAGATTTGTTTTTGTAGGTACCTTCACACATCGTACATTTATTGGCTTCGTTTGGAACGAGTATTTTTTCAATGTTAGCAGAGAGGTTACCATTTTTATCTTCGCTAAATTTTACCAGTGCTCTGGGTTCATTGGTTGCATCATCAATTGTTTTCCAAACACTGCCATGTAGTTTGTCTGAAGCAAATGAATGAATCGAATAAAAGCTAAGTAAAAGTAATAATAAATATTTTTTCATATCAATAGTTTCTCTAAGTAAAAATGGGTGGCTTTAATCGCCAGAATGATTCATTTTAAATTTAACTTCACAATCTTCTTTATATTGAATCAATAAGATAAATAATATGTAAAGTTATAATCTATTTCCCGTAATATTATTTTGATCATTTTTTTTATGCAATTGCGATAATAGACAGAATTATTCAAACACATCCTCAAAAGTTGATTATCAGATCATAAATTATTAACAATTTTTTGAAGCATGCGCTGATTAGGCAGATATAAATGATGACAAAATATGTGTTTAAGGAAATAAAAACATCAACTACTTTTAAAATTAATTAGATTGCGTGCAATACGTCACAAATTATAAAAATAATATGAAAATCATTTGTTTAGTATTGATTGACAATCCGCAATATTAAGTTTTATAACTAAACCATCCTGAAAACTGTTTCTTTAGTAAGAACAGAGAAATAACAATATAAAGATGAATAGAAATTAGAACGAAAATATAAGGAGAAGAAATGAAAGTCATTAGATATGCCTTATTTTCTCTTATGGGAATGCTGATAATAAATAGTGCAGATGCCGGAAATACATCTACAGCATTAAAGGTTAGTTTAACTATTTTAGAAACGTGTGAAGTTTCCACACAAGGAAATTTAGATTTTGGTTCAGTTGTTCGCTCTCAGCCAGTTGCTGGTGCAAGAACGGATGTATCTGTCCAATGTACCCAAAATACACCGTATCAATTGGCGGTAACTTCAGACAATAACTTTGAACTTAAATCTGCTGCAAGCACCGCATCTATTGCATATGTATTGTATCAAGATGCTGGTCATACCCAAATTTGGGGAGGGGCGGGAAGTAAAATACGTTCAGGAATTGCGACAGGAATGAAAGAAATTATTCCTATTCATGGGGCAATTACATCGAGTACCAATGTTCAGGCAACTAAATATGAAGATTGGGTCCGTGTGAATGTCATATATTAACAATAGAAAAAATAATGATGAATATAAGAACCACTGAAATACTTAACAAATCAGTAGCAACCGATACTCACCATCTTTTTCAACAGGTGCTCGATGAACACAAGGTAAAACCTGTTGAGTTGTAGATTGCTGGGCAGATTATCTCTTCATTGTTCATTGATCATTTCGGGCTATGGGGAGCAACTGAACGACCAGTTTCCATGATTAAACTGGCGGACCAATAGTCATGCTGGTAGGTCTAAGGATTACTCTTTTTGGTGACAGGTGATGAATCTTAAAACCAGTATTGTTGATATAAAAGAATCATCTGTGATTTCAAATTAGTTAAGTAGTTAGGGAAATAAAAAAATACTGTTTAGAGGTTGCTCTAAACAGTATTAATCTTTAAGTAACATATATAATAATTATGTTTATAAATTAAACATAGTACTATTTTGATAAGTCTCTTAAATTTCTGTTATGGGTAGTATAAAGAGTCTTCCAAGTTTTACCTTTATCATTTGATATTTTAACCAATGCATATTGGCCAGAATAAAGGATGTTAAGAAGTGCTCCTGAATTTAAAGTAACGATAGAACTAGGAGCCATTATTTCATGCATTTGCCAAGTCTTACCTGCATCTTCTGAAATTGCTAATTTGTCCCAATTAAATTGTGCACCTGATATATATAAGTCTCCCTGTTTTGAAAATTGGGCCGGGAAAACATTTACTTTAAAAGGGCTATTAATTTTTTGCCATGTTATACCATGATCATTAGAATTAAATAGATTTGAGAATATACCTGCAAAACCACGCTTTGACGTAATTACGCTAATTGATTTATCTGGATTAACTACTAGTTGAGATATATTCTCATTGTTGGGTATTTTATTTTCAGACCATTTTTTTGTTATATAATCATAATGGTTAATTTTTCCATACATATCTGCATAGCTAAATCCTTGTTCATCCTCCCACATCCAAAATCCACTTAATCCCCAAAAATTATCAAGAATTTCTTTTTGTACAATTGGTTGCCAATCACCATTTTCTAGACGATTACTCTTATAAACTGTAGCTTTACGACCTACTATATGAGATAGAAACCATCCGTTTTGATCATCACCAACGATAGAAGAAATTATGCCGATTGGTAAATTACCAGTGTCAACTGGGGTAAGAACATCACTTCCTTTTAAGTGTTTATAAAGAGTATTCATTTCACCATAAGCTAGAAAATCAAAGTTATAATTTTCTTTTACGGTTATACAATCAAAAGCTAAGTTATCATTACTTTGAAAAATTTTAGTTTTTTTATTAGTATCTTGTGAGGGTAAGAAAAAAACTGAGCCAATTTTGCTTGATGCTATAATAGTATTATCTTTTAGCTCTTTAAAACACTGCATACCAAAGGGGAGTATCTTGCTTTCATCACCTATATTTTTTTCTAAAGTTGTAACTGGTTGCGTCCATCCATTCAAAATTTTATCTTTATAAATTGCTTCTAGATAATTATTCTTTAATTTATTAATTAAATCCTTATTTGAAGAATGTTTTTCAGATCTTGCTATGAAGTAGGCATCATTAGCATGGGTTAAATTAATACGCCCTAAATCAGTTGTAGTATTTTCTAGTACTTTAAAAGTACCCATTGGATGAAGTTTATCTTTATCATTTAAATTAATAAATTGGATTTTACCTGAAAGAAAAGGATTTGGAGATGGTTGATAGTTGCTCAATTCAACAATGCGATATTCACCAGCTGGTAGTTGTCCACTATAAATAAATGTAGAGCGAGAGACATCTGAATTTATCATTTTAATTTCATAAATTTTATTATTTTTCTGTATTGCTGTTTTTTCTATAAGGCTTTCTATTTTTAAAGAAGGATAAATTATTCCACTATTAAAACTAATACTGACTACAATAGGGTTTAGTTTTTCATCTGTTTTTATAGATTCCAGAACTCCTTTTGCTTGTTTGTTAGTTATTTTTGGTGTTGGCGTCGTCACACATGCTTGTAGAAGCATGCTCGCTATTAAGGTAACCCCTAATCTTAAATTAAATTTGCTCATTTGTTTTAGATTCCAAGTTTAGAAAATATTTTAAAATAAAGTATTTACAGTGTCTCTTTGATTGAGCATGATATTACTATAATTGATAGTGTTTATGCGATATTTATAGATAAATTAAAATTAATAAATTTTAAAATAAATAGAATTTTTTAGTTTAAAAGTAATAAAAATTATTTGCGGTTCTTGTGAGAATTACATTGTATATAAAATGGAGTTAATAAAATTAACTTCTCTTTTAATAGAGTTTTAAAAATTTATTTTCAAACCGGTAAAGTCTGTTCTAAATAAAAGTGTTGACTTAAAGTGGGCTAAATAAAAATATTTAAGAAAATAATAAAGCTAGCTTCTAAATTTTATAAAGACCAAATTCAATTAAGATATAAGGAATTAACATTTAACAAATCAACAGCAACCGATACTCGCCATCTTTTTCAATAGGCGCCCGATGGACACACGGCAAAACCTTTTGAGTAGGATGATCTACTGCTAAACGCCACAAATGTCCTATGCCTAAATTTACAGGTTGGGCGTTAGATTTAGGCTGATAATGCAAATCAAAGAAATACTCTGCCAAGAAGGCTTCAAATTCAGCATCTGGGCCGTCATGTAATGCTTTGAGCTTGTTTCTAATTTCTGGGATTAAAACTTTTTGTTCAACCTGATCATTGGGCACAATATCGCTAGCAGCGCCGTGATAAGTACATAAGAATGTATCGGTTTCTATGGGGGAGCGATCAACATGAAATGAATATACATCTGTTGAAATGAAATCTAGTTCTTCATCGCGTTCATAATGTTTAAGCAAATTAAGTATAGGTGATGCACCAAATTCAGTTAACTGCTCGATATCTTCTAAAATAGTTTTCCTTGCCATATTGCCTTGTTCTGAAAGCTTTAGCGCTAAAAGGTCTTCAAGGGAAACTTCTGTAATATTTTCTTTTAAATGAAGTTTATTGACAATTTCTGTAAAGTCACCAACCAAATTTCTGTGCCAACACATCGCATTTGCCTCTCCTTGAAACTTTGTACTTATAAGTTCAGGGAAACTAGAAACTTGTCTAATTTGATTGCTGTCAGAAAACGCATTCTTCATATGAGAATTAAATAAAATAATAGAGCATGTCTAATATTATAGCCTGAGCTGAGTCGAAAATATTCCATTCCAATTTATTAAGCCAGTTTAGCCTTACTTCAGAAGAACATTATTTGCTTCTGAGGTAAGGTCAATTAGAAGTCGACTGATCTATTTACCACTCATATTTCACACCCACTCGAAAATTGGTCGGAGCACCGTAATAGCTATTTGTCGTCGCTAAATGGTATTTCTCATTAAATAAGTTATTAAGGTTGAAGTTGAGCATAAGATTATTGTTCACCTTATAACGTGCCATTAAGTCGACCAAAGCGTAACTGTCTTGAGTAAATCGACCTGTTGCAGAGACTGCATTTTTTTCATAAATTTCGCTTTGCCAACGAACACCGCCGCCAATAGTAAGGGCTTCATCAAGATAAGGCAGGGTATAGGTCGTAAACAGTTTGGCTGTGTTATTTGGCACACCGGTATTTAATCGATTGTCTTGGCTATCTTTTGATAAGTTACGGCTAAAGCTTGTGGAAACTTGCCACAAATCAGTCAACTTACCTGTCGCCTCAATTTCAAAGCCACGGCTTTCAGTGCCAGATTCTGTTCGATATGCTTGAGAACCATCTGGGGCGAATACATCGGTTAACGCGACAGCAGTATTGTCCTCTTTAGTTTGGTAAACAGCCGCTCCGACATTTAACTGATTATCAAAAAACTCACCCTTAATACCCAGCTCGGTACTATTACCTATTAATGGGTCTATGTATTCGCCTGTAACGGCTTTCTTATCTTGTGGTGAAAAAATATTGGTGTAGCTGGCGTAAGCAGTCCAGTTGTCAGTGAAATCATAGGTAACACCGACATATGGAATCACCTTGCCACTTTCTTCTTGTGTTGTGTAGGTGGTCTTATTGTTAGCATCTGAATGGTTACCCGTTACGCGTTCCCAGTCTTCTACACGTGTGCCTAAAATGACCGCAAGATTATCGGTTGCTTTAAGACGAATGGCACCAAAAATAGATTGGCTACGATCATCTCCACTGTACCAACCATCTATTTTTGTTTCGGGGCGGTTAGGTGTACTACCATCCCAAGCAAAAATATTATCTAGAGTCCCGTCCCATGTCATTTTATCGTCAACTGTGTTATTCCAGCCCGAATAGGTAGGGCGTTTATTTTTACTTTTTGTGTAAGTCGTGCCGAGTACTACGTCATGAGTTTGATTAAACAAATCAAATGAACCGTTTAAGGTTAAATTGAACAAGTCTTGAGTTGGGCGATAATCCCAACGGGTTGCATACAACATCGCGCCGCTGCCTGTGGCCTTATCGATTCCTTTACTTGAGTAGGTATAGCCTACAATTTCGTCTGAGTCTGTAATGGTTCTAGACACCACACCTTTTAATTTCCAGCGGTCATTAAACTGATGTTCAATATCTGCAAAGTAAGATGTAGTAGAACGGTCAGACCCCGTCCAACTCGCTGCCGCTGAATCTGAGCGAGACCAGTCGATTAATGTCCCGTCGGTATAAAAGCTAGGTAAGCCACCTCTAGCGACGCCAGTCATGTCAATTTGTTGATAGCTAGCACCTAAACTACCTTTGGTTTGATCGGTTAAATCAGCTTCTACTACGGCATAAGCCACTTTACGTTCTTCGTTGTAGCGGTCGATATAGGAGTCTGATTTTTGGTAGGCAAATAGGGTACGACCACGAATACTTCCTGACTCATTAAGTGGTGTCGAAACATCAATATCGGTACGGTAAGAATCCCAAGAACCGATGTCAGCACTCACCGAAGCTTTAAAGTCCTGTAATGGTTTTTTGCGGACCAGATTGATACTTGCGCTTGCACTCCCAGCACCTGTCATTAAGCCATTTGCACCTCGCACAACCTCTACACGGTCAAATAAAGCCATGTCTTGACTTTGGAAAATACTTGAATATGAACTCATGAGCTTCACGCCATCAAGTAAATAACTATCTACTTCTTTACCGCGAGCGTAAATAGGGGAATTATCACTACCAATATTTCCGCCTTGTTTAATAGAAAGGCCTGCCGCCTGACTTACAACATCAGTTAGTTGTGTCAGGTTTTGATCTTTCATTTGTTGATTGGTAATGACACTGACCAATTGAGGCGTTTCTTTCAAACTTAAAGCTAAACCAGTAGAAGCAGTGGTGGCTTTTGCCGTATATAAACCAGAACCTTCGGTTGTTAGGTTTTCGCCTTGATCGGCATTAATATGAATTGTTGCTAAATGGGCCGTACCTGCTTCACCACCCGCCGTATCAAATTCATTATTGTTATTTGCTTTGGTTTTAATCGTTTCCAACTGAAAAACTTTTGGTTCAATCGGAGCGGGAGAAGACTTCACTCGAATGCTATAGCCGCCATTGTTTACCTTAATGGCTTCAAACGGATGACTTTGCAATAAAAGGTTTAAGGCATCATCAACAGCGTAATTCCCTTTAAGCGCTTTGCTTTTTGTTTTTGAAAGGCTCGCATTATCGTAGCTAATGGTTGTACCCGTTTGAATCGCTAGTTGCTTAATGGCCTGATCAAGGGTGCTTTGATTAATTGAAATACTATAAGTTTGTGCAGCGTAAGCAGAAGTTGTGGTAAGCGCCGTGACCACCAATGGCGTACTCCACAGCACGGCACGTATAGCCAAAGCCAGTTTACTTTTTGCTTGATAATCCTTCATGTGGTCTTCTCGACAGAGAGTGTATTTCTCTATAAGTCGAACCAGATCAAAAAAAGGGTCATGTTTTTTTATCTTTTTTTAATATTTAACAGATAAGGACTGTAATAGGTCAGTTTAAGTTGATGGCTATAGGCCAAAGTTTCTAAGCTTTGCTCAGGATTTTTTAGAGAAAACACGCCAGAAATCTTAATATCTTTCAATTCCTGATCGAGGCTATAGGTTCCTTTTTTATAGCGGAATAGTTCATCCAACACTTTTTGTAGTGGCCACTGATCTACCACTAAAAGTTGTTGTGTCCAGTAAGGTTGATCATTATCGAGTGGAAGTGATTTTGAAATATATTTTTCATCAAAAAAAGCACGCTGACCTTGTTTTAATATCTGCCGTTTAGACGAGTTCTCTGGTTCAATTGCTACCGCGTGCTTATAGACTTTAACTTTTGTTTGTTCGCTACTTTCTTGGCGAACCGTAAATTGAGTACCTAGTGCTTCTACTGAACCATTCTTAGTTTCCACAACAAACGGCCGATGCTGAGGATCTTTTGCTGTCTCAATATAGATTTCACCATCAATCAGCTTTATCTGACGTGTCTCTTGCGTGAAATTCACATCGACATAGCAATTACTTGCCATAATCAGTTGTGAACCATCTTTTAATAGCACTTTCTTAATTTCGCCCACTTGGGTGTGGTAGTCGGACTGCCATTTTTCCCAAGGTATGCAGTAGGCAGACAAGCCAACAATGACTAAACCTGAAAGGCTTAACAGCATATTACGTTTCGCAGCGAGATTAAATTTTTGATTGGACTGGACTAACGCTTCGGAAGGGAAGTTACCTGCAAGGTTTGTTAAGCCATGACTAAATTTTTCCATTTGCTGGAGTGCTAATTGATGTTCTTTTTTTTCAGCTTTCCATTGCTCAAACTGTTGCTGCTGTAACGCTGTCATTTCCCCTGAATGCAAAAGTACCAACCAATCTGCGGCTGCATCTAAAACATGGTGAGGGATTTTAGTGATATCTGACATAGGGTAGCAATTTAAGCACGTTTAACGGGTTTAATTATAAAGATCTATACATGCCAAAAAAGCTTGTTTCATATCTCTTTTTACCGTGGCCTCAGAAATATTGATTTTTTCACTAATTTCTCGATAAGTCATGCCATCTAGTTGCGACATCAAAAACACTTGAGCCGTTCGGGTGGGGAGTTTTTCTAATACTAAATGAACCTGATACAAGGTTTCTTGAATATAAACTTCATGTTCGGCAGAGGGGTAATATTCTTCTGGAAGATGTTGTAGGGCATCTAGATAAAGATTTTCAATATGTTGACGGCGCCAATAGTCAATCATGACATGCTTGGCGATTCCCATCAGCCATGCTTGTGGTTCCTTAATTTGTTTAAAACAATATTCACTTTTTAAAGCACGATAAAATACTTCCTGACTTAAGTCTTCAGATTGATGGTGATGCTGAAGTTTATGTTTAAACCATGACAAGAGCGTGGTTTGCTGAGAACGGTAAATTTGGCTAAACCATACTTGTTTATCTACATTCAGGTTCATAGCAGAGGAGCCCACAAATTGGTAATGAGTAGCACAATTAAACAAACATTTAAGATATTCTTAAATAGTAATGATAATTATTATTAATATCAATCATTGAAACGATATATTCTAAAAATGGTAATGTTCTAATTTTTCACTGTTTAAAGCCTGTACCTTCGTCGCTGAGGCATGTATCGTTAGGGAATAATACTTTAAAATTATAGGGTGATTGAAAAAGCAACATCATTCAATTAAACAACTGGACTGTACCACCACAATTAAAATAACACCGATCTCAAGACGAATCATATAAAGAACAAGGGAATAAAACATGAAGTTTTATTGGTGAATATTGAAAGGGAAAATCAATGATCAAGATGGGGGTCTATGAAGAAATATTTTACGGTTGATTTATTTATGATAGCTTCGTCTTACTTTAAAAAACGTCAGAAAAATTACCGCGCCGTAAAGGATCAGCAGCTTACAATCGCAGCAAAAGCGAATATCTTTATTTGCATTATTTTTTGCTTGTTTTGGACCATATATTTCGCATTTTCTCAAATGTGGTTGATTGTTGGTATGGACATCTTTTTTACACTGATCTCCATATTTAGCCTTTTTCTCATTTATATAAACCGTGTTTCAGCGGGCATTCTTTTATCTCAAGTCGTTTTGCTTGTTTTTCCAGTCATTTTTTGCTTATTTTTTGATGTAGCTACAAGTGACCGTCCGCAGGTGGCTCAATTGTTTTTACCTGCTGGGGCGATATTGGGATATTTAAATTACCGTAGAAATCCAAGCTTTTTGCAAATCGTTTTAATTCTATTATCGATCGGGTGCTTTATATTTTTTAGTGGCAGCTCTTTTAATCTTGAGAGCGCTATACCTTTGCCCGAAGATATTCGTGACCATGGTGGATGGATTGCAACTTGTGTCGCTACACTCATGATTTGTATTTCAATTTACACCATGCAATTAGAGATACAAACAGAAAATACCATAGTGCAAGACCTACGCTTAGCACTGGTAAAAGAACAATTTGAGCTTTTTTATCAACCGCAAATCAATGCTTCTGAAACACTAATTGGCGCAGAAGCTTTATTACGATGGCATCATCCTGTTTTAGGTTATGTTCCCACAAAAGATTTTATTCCCGCGGCCGAAACTTTTGGATTAATGCCAGAGATTGGGGAGTGGGTATTGGCTCAAGCCTGCAAAGTTTTAAAAGATTGGAGTAAAAAAGACGAGACCAAAGATCTTACACTTTCAATCAATATTAGTGCTGATCACTTCATGCAACCAAACTTTGAGCAGACTGTGATCGGGCTGATTCAGCAGTATCAGATAAATCCATCTCGACTCATATTAGAAATCACTGAAAATATTGCTTTAACGAATTGTGTAAGCATGATTGAAAAAATGCATATTTTATCTAAACAAGGGATTCAGCTTTCTCTTGATGATTTTGGTACAGGGTATTCATCTTTAAGCTATTTACAAAAAATGCCGATTAGACAAATCAAGATTGATCGTAGCTTTGTACAAGCAGCTTTGGATGATAAACGTAGTAATAAATTAGTCACTGGTATTATTAAAATTGGACTAGATTTGAACCTGCAAGTGTTGGTAGAAGGAATTGAAACCGCTGAACAGTTCAACACTTTTAAAAACAATGGCTGTACGGAGTTTCAGGGCTATTTATGGGGACGTCCAATGCCTTTAAAAGATTTTCTTGAACAATTACCGCATCTGAATAATTTTTGATGTTCTTCTTATGTTGTATTAGGTCTTTAAATAAAAAGAGAGCTTGAGCTCTCTTTTTATTTAACTTCGTTATGTTTGTTTATTGCGTATAGCCCAATGCTTTTTAAATTAACTGGAAACTCAAGGATATTACTTTTTATCCAAAGAGATAGTTCCAGGACCGGTGAACGCTAATAAAATGAATCCCCCAATAATGCTTATATTTTTGTAAAAATTAATCATATTAGGATGAACGGCATCACCTGTCATATTCCAATAAGCATGACCGATGATTGCAGTTCCTAATGTGTATAAAGCAAAAATTAAAGCAACTGGACGGGTAAAGAAGCCAAGCACAATAAGAAGAGAACCACCTACTTCCATTGCTACAGCAATAGCGGCTGCAAGAACAGGGAGAGGGGTATGTAATGATTGCATGTAACCCACAGTGCCCTCAAATCCCATCAATTTTGGTATACCTGAGATGAGAAAAAGAGCAACTAGCAGTACACGTGCAAGTAATAATAAAATTGATCTGGCACTTTTTAGCTCAAAATATTGTAAGTTATTCATGTGAAATACACCTTATATGTATATTGTTGATAGTGTGATAGAGAGCACCTTTAATCGTTTCTGATAGTTCTAATTAGAGTGGTTGTACTCTTATAATTCTATATCGATAGCCGAATCAGCCCATACCAAACATGGTGTTCCTGAGTATGAGTATAGTATCACCTAGAATGTTTCACAATTGCGTCCTCTGAACCTAGATATCCTTGTCTTTAAAGAATTTCCTTATTTGTTTGCTTATGAGCAGTTCCGACCTATAAAACTGTAAGAATATTATTTAGAATAAATTTAAATTAACTGGTTATATGTAATAACAGCTAAACATTAATGATGAAAGATACGGATATTTATTAAACGGGTCACATCATGTCTAGCTTTAAAATAAATACACTTTTACTTTCGCTTATCTCTTGTTCGGTCTTTTTTACGGGTTGTAATGACAGCAATTCTTCTGATGATAATTCGACAGCACATCAAGAAATACCCGCAGTGCCAAAGGGCATAGGCTTTGAGGATACTGCTCCTGTACCAACAAATATCACCACCATTGTAGATTCATGGATGACCAATCAACGTGGTGATGCACGTTACGCAACGGTTGAAACAAATGCGGGTGTACGTGTGCTGAGTGGCTTTTTAGATGTATGGACGCCCTCAAGCTTATTTGTAGATGCAGGCCAATCTGCGGAGGCAAAAGACGGCTTTCCGGCGGTAGTTGAATCAAACTGGACAGGTTTACCAGGTGACAGTACGGACGGTACAAAAAAGAATGCAGATGTATTGAACTACAACATTAATTATTCAATTCAGACGACTCATAAACGTACAGACGAAGAAGCTATTCGTGCCTATTTAGATGATAGACGTGGAAAAAGTTATAGCGTAACGACTGGGATGGGAGCATTAACCGATCCGTGGCGAAAACTCACTGGGCAGACCACCACAATCAATTCAGTGCCAGCCGAAGCCGCACAAGTAAAATATGATGACAAAGGAAATAATAGTGGGCTGACGACGGCTGATGGAAATGCCAACTTTGGAAAAGTCGTTGAATTTGTTCAAGCGATGGGAAATAACTCTTCGACGGAATCAGCAAAACGTTTTTATAAATATGCTCGTCCGTGGCGCTGGAGTTCTGAAGTTATTGTAGTGCCTAGTTTAGAATCTGCAAAAAGTAGTACACCAGCAACTGACGGTGGTTTCCCGAGTGGGCACACAGCCGAAGCTGGCCGAAATGCAATTGCGATGGCTTATTTAGTGCCTCAACGTTATCAAGAAATTATCGCTCGTGGTTTAGATTTGGGTGATTCACGTATTATTGCGGGAATGCATTCAGCCATGGACGTGATTGGTGGACGACTTCAGTCAATTGCAGCAGATGTTGCGAACTTAAATGCCATGACTGTAGAGCAACGAAAAGAAGCTTATTTACAAGCTCAAACACAGCTTATGAAAGAAACCAATAGCTCAACGTTTGAATCATTTTATAGTTTGGCTAAAACACCTTATGACGCGAATGACCGTTTTGCCGATCTTGAAAAATTAAAACAACAGGTGAATCACTGGATGACCTATGGTTTTAACCAAATTGGCGATAAAACAAAAATAGCAACAGTGCCTAAAGGGGCTGAGGTTTTACTGGAAACACGATTGCCTTATTTAACAGCCGATCAGCGCCGTGTAGTTTTGAAATCGACTGCGCTTGCTTCGGGTTATCCTGTCATGGATGATGCCGAAGGATATGGTCGCTTAAACCTGTTCAGAGCGGGTGCAGGTTATGGCAGTTTTGAGGGTGATGTAAATCTGACCATGGATGCGAGTTTAGGTGGCTTTAGCAAATATGACCAATGGAGTAATGATATTACGGGTGCTGGGAAACTCACTAAATCAGGCACAGGAACTTTAGCCCTTACAGGAAATAACTCATTTACTGGCGGTATTGATTTAAAGCAGGGTAGTTTAGAAATATTGTCTGAGCATGGAGCTGGTCAAGGCGATATTTATATGCATGAAAATAGCCTATTAAAAACCAACTCAGCTAAAACAGTTAATATTGCGGGTCATTTAACTCAGCTTGCAGGAACGACATTCAACATCACTTTAAAATCGAATGTATTTCCAGCAGTTCAAGTGGCAAATACAGCTACCCTAAATGGAACATTGCAGCTCGTCACAAAAGACAATTTAGCAGCAGGAACGTATACGGTGTTATCAGCTAAAAAAGTTCAAGGCACCTACAAAAAAGTGACACTGAATGGCAAGGACATTACCCCAATCTATCAAAATAATAGCGTTAAGTTTACGGTGTCATAAGCGTAACTGAGATAACCGACATCCATAGTTAAAATTTAATTGGGCCACTTCAGAAGTGTAATTAAACAATTTTGAAGAGTCGCCCGACTAAGCAATATGTTTGAATAATCGAAAAATATATCTACATATGAATTTTGCTATCGATAGATTTTACATTCTCGGGGCTAATTGCTAGCATGTGAATCGCGCCATGAATCATTCCGTCTAACAAATGAAAGTTCACCTGAATACCTGCATCCCTCAATTTTTTAGCATATCTTTCACCATCATCACGAACGGGATCATATTCACAAATAAAAATGGTTGCATCTGGTAGTCCTTCTAAAGACTGAGCGAGTAACGGGCTTACAAGTTCATTCTGTTTTTCACTTTTATGCGGCACATATTGATCCCAGCAATAGACCATTGTGGATGATTCCAAACCATAACCTTCGGCGTATTGGTTATAAGACTTGCTACTCATTGTTGCATCTAAGGCGGGGTAGAACAGAAGTTGATGACTCACCTTAATTTCTGGGTGTTGTTTTGCCATTAGACATGTGACCGCAGCTATGTTTGCGCCGGCACTATCTCCACCTACAGCAATACGGTTTCGGTCAATTCCAAACAGTGAAGCATTTTCGCTGATATAACGGAAGGCCGTAAAAAAATCATTTAAAGGTGTTGGGAACTTAAACTCTGGAGCCAAGCGATAGTCCACAGAAAATACAACCTGTTGAGTGGATTCTGCTAATAACCGACACGAACGGTCCCATGCATCTAAACTTCCCAGACACCAGCCTCCACCATGAGCAAAAACTAAAGCGGGCCGTTGCTTAGTGTTTTCTAGGGAATGGGAAACATAAACACGCACTTCAATTTCGGCACCATCTGACACAGCCACATAAAAACTTTGCTGATAGCTTGCATCATGTTGAATGCCTTGCTGATCAATAATGTCTTTATTTACGTGTTCCCTTAGCTCTTGCAACGAGTTTACGGCTTGTGCGATTGGTCTGGATTTAAGCCAGTTTTCAATTTCAGCAAGTAGAGGCATGGCTTTTTTCCTGCTGTAAAAAATCTAAAATGAGAGAACTAAATATTTCTGACTGTTCTTCCATAATGAAATGACCGCAGTCTTTTACAATCGCACTGGTTAAATGCGGTGAAACCTTTTTCATGGTTTCATAAGGCGCATTGTCTGTGGCATGTTCAGCGCCTATTGCTAAAACTGGCATGTCTAAGCTTTTAGTTTCTCTGATTTTATTTTGACGTATAGTCTCTGGAATAGAGCGGTAATAATTAAAACCCGCCGTTAAACGGCCCGGAATTTTATAGGCTTCAATATAAGTTTCAGTCGCAACTTTATCTTTGTGCCATGACCATTTATCAAACATGTAATTTAAATAAGTATCTTCACGGCCTGTGATTAAAGCTTCGGGTAAATCTAGGGTTTGGTTAAACATGAAGTGCCAAAGAAAGATATTTTCACTCGGCTCAACAAAAATAGGAGGTGCGGGGGCTAAACCGGGAATCACAGCTTCTGTTACCGCAAGACGAGTCACTGACTCAGGAAAGTCAGATGCAAGCGCATAGGCAACCCACATCCCAATATCGTGACCAACAACCGAATAAGTTGGATATTCAAGTTGAGTCATGAGCATCGATAGAATTTTAGCGATACGTCCCGTATCGTAACTTCCATCCAGCGGAGCTGAATTTCCTGTGCCGGGTAAATCAACAGCGATTGCTTGATAACCTTGTTTCGCCAATTCAACCATGACTTTGTGCCACGCGTACCATGTTTGTGGCCACCCCGGAATAAGCAATACAGCTGGACCTTCCCCTAAGGTGACATAGTGTAATTTTTTACTTTCGATGTGAGTGTAATGATGGTGGAATTCGTTATGCGAGTTTTCATTGAATAATTGAGTTTTCATGTTGAGTTCTCTTACGATTCCTTAAATACCTAATAACTGATTAATTTGAGTCTGATTCACAGGGGCAGCAGCAAAGTCATCAAACACTTTATCGGTGACATGAATAATATTTTGTTTAATAAACTCGGCACCTTCGCGTGCGCCATCATCCTTATTTTTTAGGCAGCATTCCCACTCCAATGTTGCCCAGCCTTCGTAGTCGTAATGCGCTAACTTGGAAAAAATCGCTTTAAAGTCAACTTGACCATCACCTGTAGAACGGAATCGACCCGCTCGATTTCCCCAGCTTTGATAGCCGCTGTACATTCCTTGGCGACCTGTTGGGTTAAATTCAGCATCTTTAACATGGAACATGCGAATGAAATCTTTATAGATATCGATATATTCCACATAGTTCAGTTGCTGCAAAACAAAATGGCTTGGGTCAAAAAGAATATGGCAACGTGGGTGGTTATGAGTTCGCTCTAAAAACATTTCAAATGTAATGCCGTCATGCAAATCTTCACCGGGGTGAATTTCATAGCAAAGGTTGACGTCTTGTTCATCACAAGCATTCAAAATAGGAAGCCAGCGACGTGCTAATTCATCAAATGCCGTTTCTATGAGTCCTGATGGTCTTTGAGGAAATGGAAATACATAAGGCCATGCCAAAGAGCCTGAAAATGTCCCCATGTCTTTAAGACCTAAGCGGGCAGATGCCTGAATTGAAGCGAGCATTTGTTGTTTTGCCCACTCGGTTCTAGCTGCTGAATTGCCATGCAAATGAGATGGAGCAAAGTTATCGCACATCGAATCATAAGCAGGGTGAACAGCCATCAACTGTCCAAAAATATGTGTGGTTAACTCACTAATTTTTAAGCCATGATTGTTTAAAGTACCTAATATTTCATCGCAATAATCTTGGCTTTCTGCTGCTAAATTGACATCAAATAAACGCTTATCCCAAGCAGGAAGCTGTACCGCTTCAAAGCCTTGGCCTGATACCCAAGCAGCAATATCTTCGAGACGGTTAAAAGGGAAAATATCATCACTGAATTGAGCAAGATGAATACTAGGGCCTTTGATGGTTTTCATAATAAAACCTAATTAGTTGTCGATCGACAAACAATAGGCTTAATTTTGGATAAAAACAACTTTTTATTGGAAAATCAAAACAAAACGAAAGTATTTTGAATAAATCTCATTGATTTATTTGTGAAAATATTTTTTTCGAATAATAATAAAAAGACGTAATAAATTTGATGAAGTGTCATTATGGCTGGCAGACCAAGAGAGTTTGATCGAGAAGAAGCCCTCGTAAAAGCGAGAGATTTTTTCTGGCTTCACGGCTATGAAGGCACATCAATGTCAGATTTAGTTGAAGTTTTAGGGATTGCCTCAGCTCGAATTTATAAAGCATTTGGCTCTAAAGAGGCTTTGTTTAGAGAGGCCGTAAATCACTACGAAAAAAATGAAGGTAACTTTGCGTTAAATGCTTTAAAGCAAAAAAATATTAAAGATGCCATCAGCCAATTATTTCAAGATGCGCTAGTACTTTACACGCAAGCTAATCACTCGTATGGATGTATGGTCGTGTCCGCAGCGAGTGTGCTAGGTGAAGAGAACCAAGCTGTTTTAGACTGGATGAAAGCACACCGTATAGCGCGAGGGCAGAGTCTGGTTGATCGATTTGTTCAGGCAAAATCAGATGGTCAATTAGTGGCTGAAGCAAACCCTGAAACGCTGGGGCAGTATTACGCACTTGTTCTTCATGGATTATCTATTCAAGCAAGAGATGGATATTCACCAGAAGAGCTTTCTCAGGTGATTCATTTTGCATTAAAAAATCTAGACCAATACATTGTAAATGTTTAATTAATTAAGATTTATTTAAGTTATAGTGCTTCGTCAGAATTCTAAATATGATGGAATTAGTTTTGCAAAGAGCTAAGAGAACTTTGCTTTAAGATGGAGTAGGAACTATATCAATAGCTTGAATATAATAATTTTGCAGCAAAACCTATGAAGAAAAAACCAATAAGCATATTTCCCAAAATAGAAAGTATTCTATTTCCTTTTAAACGGCTAACTAAATATGCACCGCAAAATACTAAAAAACTAAGATAAATCAATGTAATTGTAAGCATTACGGTAGTGAGTATTATAAAGGCTATCCATATGTGTGGAGTATGAATATTAATGAATTGGGAAAAAAAGGAAATATGAAATAGAAGTGTTTTCGGATTGAGGAGAGTTACCAGCATTCCTTGTCCTATTATCCCACTATCATCTTTTAATTCCGTTTCTTCTATTTCACTTTTTATTTTTGGTTTTATAAGAGAATAAAGTGTTTGCACACCTAAATAAAAAAGATACGCTGCTCCAGCATATTTTATTGTATTAAATAAAAAGGGAGTAGAGCTAATTACAGCCGCAAGACCACACCAAGCCATGAATACTAATAATACATCGCTCAGAACAATGGATAGAATTGCTGAGAACCCTTTTCTTACTCCGCTTTTAATACTTGTCTTAATGACGAACATGGTTTCAGGACCGGGAGCGAGTATTATTAACGTTACACCCAAAAAATAAGTCCAAAAATTTATAATGCCAAAATTAGAAAGCATAAATCCACCTTAAATTTATGAAATTAATCATGTTTTTTAATTAATAAACTCGTAAAAGCTATGTAGATGGGAATACCATAGTTTTTAAGCTTAAATTATTTTTACAATCAATAAAATTAAGAGAGTAGTTAATATTGGAAGACACGGCAAAATACTTTGTCTTTATTACTTTAAGATACATAGATTGCCATTATTTGAAAAAATTAATTTCCAATTTTATGGTTTTTGATTTGAACTTACTCTACTATATAGGAAATGTTTGTTTCCTATGTGGCGACTAATCAGTGAATGTAGAAAATACGAGTAGAGGAAGGCCAAGAGAATTTGATCTTGATAATGCCTTAGATAAAGCAATGGATGTATTCCGTTGTCAGGGATTCCATGCAACAAGTATATCTGACCTAAGTAAAGCTATGAATTTAACAGTGGGTAGTATTTATAAGGCATTTGGTGATAAACATAATCTTTTTTATCAGGTATTTAATCGTTATCTTCTGCTACGAAAAAAAGAATTAAATGAATATTTAAGCCATGTAAATACAGGTTATGAAAAGATTCAGAACTTATTAAATTTTTATATTGATTCTGTTAAAGAGTTAGAAGGTAAAAAGGGATGTCTTGTTGTTGGTAGTGCGATTGAAATCGAAGTACTAAATCATGAATTAACTAGAGCAATAGAATTTGCTTTAAATAAAAATTTATCAAATATCAAAAAACTTATTGAAGAGGGTAAAGCTGACGGCTCTATTAATCAGGAGTTGAATGTTGATCAAGCTGCTTCACTCTTACTTTGTCTGGTGTTAGGAATTAGAGTCGCAGGAAAAACATCATCTACACGTCCTAATGATTCTATAATTTCATTAATTATGAAATTGTTCACTTAAAAAATTTGATAATTTAGGAAATGATTATTTCCTAAATAAACCTTGGAGAGTGGCTGTGAATATATTAAATCGTAATTTTGCTATTGCTGATGGGATACGCTATCACTACTTAACTACTGTGAATAAAGCTAATTCAGATACAATTCTTTTGTTAGCTGGATTTCCACAAAGTAGTTATGCATGGCGTAAGGTAATTCCTCTTCTTGCTGAAGATTACTCAGTAATTGCTGTTGATCTTCCCGGACAGGGAGATACTGACTATCCTGTTGATGGTTATGATACTGATAGCATTTCCTTAAGACTTAAAAAACTCTTAGATTCATTAGAAATTAAAAGATTTCATCTTGTAGGTCATGATATTGGCGCATGGGTAGCTTTTTCTTTTGCTAATAATTTTCCAGAAACAGTCCAGTCCTTATGTTTGTTAGATGCAGGTATTCCGGGAGTAACACTTCCTGAAGCATTACCTGTAACTCTTGATAAGGCATGGAAAACTTGGCACTTCTCATTTCATATGGTTCCTGACCTTGCTGAAAATCTAATTCAAGGTAAAGAAGCTATATATTTAGACTGGTTTTTAAGAAAGAAAGCAGCAAATCCTTTTATTTTTGAAGAAAAAGATATGCAAGAGTATCTAAGAATTTTCTCTAAGTCTGGAAGCTTTAGAGCGGCAATGCAGTTCTATCGTTCCGTAGAGCAGTCGGCTCTTCAAAATAAAAAACACATGCAATATACAAAAATATCAATGCCTTTATTGGCAGTTAGTTCTGATCAAGGTTCCATACCTGATATGGCTACACCATTAAAAAACTTTTCTAAGAATATTGTTCAAGGGATTAAGATTGAAAATTGTGGACATTTTATTCCCGAAGAGCAACCTGAAGTTTTTGCGAATCATTTGCTCAGTTTTATTAAAGAAAATACTTAAATTTTCTCAATATAAAACTGTCTCTACAGAGGCAGTTTTATATGACAAGATTTTTTCTATGGTTAGGTCGTTAACCGAATTTTTCTATAGTATTGATAAAAATCTGAGCTATAATTTTACTATATCGGATGCTTAGCTCATCTAAGCATTTAGAGTGTTACCACAATTTTTCCAAATTGTTCATTCGATTCAACAAACTTGTGGGCTTCTATTATTTCATTGAATTGAAAAACTTTTGCAATGATGGGAATTAGAGCACCAGATCTCAGACCTTCAAGAATAAATTTCTTTGCTTTATCTAGTCTTATGGGATCATTTGTTATTTCATGCATCAGATATCCTCTTAAAGTCAGAGATTTCATCAGAACATTTCCAACAGGAAATGGGGAGGTTTCTGAACTTAAACCGCCATATTCTATAAAGATACCCCCATAAGACATCGCCGCAGTTATTGGTTGTATATTAGGCCCTGCTACCGGATCAAAGACAACTCGTATACCATCCTTTCCAGCAATATTGACTAGTTGATTTAAAAGATCACCCTCATCTAAGCTAATGACATGAGTTGCTCCAGCATTGAGTAATGCATGCCGTTTCTCCGCGGTTCTTGTCACTGCAATAGATATAGCCCCGATATGGTTGGCAATTTGAATTGCTGCTAGTCCTACGCTGCTTGAGGCTGCAGTGACAACAACAAAATCACCTTTCTTCAGATTAGCAATATCAATGAGTGCGCCGTAAGCTGTAATGTATTGCATCCAAACAGCAGCAGCCATTTCCCAATTAAGTAAGGGGGGATGTTTGACAATCAGTCGGGCAGGGAAGACTGCAAGCTCACCATAAGCAGGCCAGCGAGTCATAGAGGGTGGAGGTATCACGCTGACAACATCTCCGATTTTAATATCTTGGACATTTTCACCGATAGCCTCCACAATGCCCGCCGCTTCAAGACCTAAACTGGAAGGCAACTCTGCTTGTTCAATATATTGCCCTTTACGAAGTAGCGTTTCGGCTCGATTGATACCAATCGCCTTGACATGTAACCGGACTTCTCCAGGTTCTGGTAATCGGACTTCATGTTCTTCAATACGAAGTACCTCAGGACCACCCAATTCATGAAAACGAACGACTTGTGCCATCTCAACACCTCTGTATTTCAATTCAAAACTTTTACAATGTATTCATCTTATTTTCAGAAGTATTTGTGATAAATATCTAATATTGCATATCAGTAATAACCAATGGTTTCTAATATGGATCGTCTAACAAGTATGGCAGTTTTCGTAAAAGTGGTGGATGTGGGGTCGTTTGCAGCGGCAGCAAACATACTTGAGATGTCTGGTCCTATGGTTGGTAAGCATATTAATGCTTTAGAAAAACACCTTGGTGCCCAACTGCTAAATAGAACTACACGACGTCAAAATTTAACAGAATTTGGGCAAGCTTATTATGAACAATGTCTCGTAGTATTTAATGCTGTCAAAGCTGGCGAAGCACTTGCAGCAGATCAATCGGGTGAACCTATAGGCCGCTTACGTATTTCTATGCCAGTACACTTCGGGAGACTTTGCGTTGCTCCAATTCTTTTGAAATTGGCGGATCGCTATCCAAAACTTGAGTTAGATTTATCTTTTAGTGACCGTTTTATTGATCTTGGTGATGATGAGGTAGATCTTGCAATTCGAACAGGTTCTTTAGGTAACTGGAGTGGAATTGTGGCACGCCACGTTGCTAACCAAAGAATGATTATCTGTGCTTCACCAGAGTATCTTGTGCAAAAAGGCGTACCTAATTCTATAGCCGATATTGCTAATCATTGGGCCGTTGTCTATCGACGAATGGGACGTGTACGACCTTGGATATTCCCTCGCAAAGATCAGCCTCCAGTAGAGATAATGCCTTTACATCGACTGCGATTTGATGATCTTGATAGTATTGCTGAAGCAGCTATCTGTGGTGCTGGATTAGCTTGGTTACCTAGTTGGTTAGTACAGGCCCGTCTTCAATCGGGTGCACTGGTTCATTTATTTCCCAATGAACTGGAATACCCATATGAAGTTTCTTTGCTATGGCTTCAAAGACCACATATACCATTAAAACTCCGGGTAGCGATTGATACTCTGAAGTTAGAACTTCCTAAGTATATGTAGAGACCCTTTTTAATAATGATTTAATGAGGAAAAGTATTTATGACTGAGCTAGGTGTAGAGTCCGCTAAACATGGTATGCAGATTTTTTGAGAACATGGTGGCTACATTTCTGAACATGGAATGTGGCAGATAGCGCAGAATGTTCGCAAGAAGAGCTTTCTCAGGTGATTCATTTCGCATTAAAAAATCTAGAGCAATATACTGTAAATGCTTAATTAATGGGCTTTAAAAGCTAACAGGAATCTCATAGGTTACAAATTCGTATTTTGGACCTGTGGATTTTGAAACTACTTTACCTCCTAAAGATTCAGCAATTTTTCGACTTGGAGAATTCTCTTCAGCGACTGGATAAATAAAATAGTCAGGTTTAACAAAGTCGATCGCCCACTTAGCGACTCCTGATACTGCTTCTTTTCCATAACCATGATAATGATAATCTTCGCGTATCCAGATTCCTAACTCTGGATGAGGAGTTTGCATACGATGTAGGCCAACAAGACCTACAAATATTTGAGAATGTGCTTCTCTTATAACAAATATAATTTCAGATCCAGCTTTGAAGTTTTTTAACCAACCATTCCAAGTTTGATCAAACTCATGTCTTGGTTGAGGATCCCATGCCATATAGCGCGTCAGGGTAGGCGTTATACAGTTGTATACTTCATCTGCATCTTCTGCTGTAAAAGGATTTAGATTAAGCCTTTGAGTAGAAATACTCACTTCATGCAAACTCATAATAATCCTTATATAGGTCACTTAAATTTAATAATTATCAAAAATATATTATTTATACTAGAGTCAGAACAAATAATAAACTATCACTAATAATAGCCCTTTGATCTTATGTCAGTATTTTATAAACCCCCATTTAACAATAAATTTTAATTATTTATCCTTACTTTTTAATGATCTATTTTAATACGATTGTCATTTCGTGTGCTTGACTGAAAGAGGGTTGAATACTATTCTTTGCCTGCTGGCCTACATTGCCAGTCGGTTGTCGCAGACCGAATCAAACGAGCATTAAAAGTTTCATACTTTTAGTGTTGAGCCCTCGTGCCCCCTCTATGGTGGAACGGAGGGGGACACCTTCGGGTGTGCTGGCCTCGTTTGACCAGTCTGCGAACCCCTTTCGTTCTGCCACCATAATTTTAATGTCTGGCAGAACTCCAAATAAAAAGGAGTTGGCTTTGCACATTCATCATTTCTTGGCAGCCTTTGCCAAAAGTTATAACGACACAACTTAAAATTTTTAAAGCAGTTTGATCGCCGTTAGGCTTATCAGACTTTAAATCATTACGTCTAAAACTTAGCAACAATAAAACCTGAGATGTGCCAAGCACAGTCTTTATGGCTTTGCTATGCCTTTTTTATCTCATTTATATACAACAAGAATTTATTTTAAAACGGTAAAACTATGCCACATTCAGATCTTCCATTTCGTGCATTAAGTGTACTTCACACTTCAAGATTTCTCTTTAATAAATATGGCTTTCATAACGTCGGGGTCGACCGAATTATCGAGTCGGCAAAAATCCCCAAAGCGACTTTTTATAATTACTTTCATTCAAAAGAAAGGCTGATTGAAATAAGTCTAACCTTTCAAAAAGATGGCCTGAAACAAGAGATGATTTCGATTATCTATATTCAAAAAGACTTAACGTTACTTGAAAAATTGCGCAAGATTTACTTTTTACATGCTGACCTAGACGGGCTTTATCATTTGCCGTTTAAAGCTATTTTTGAAATTTCGAAAACACATCCAAAGGCATATCAGACCGTAATTGATTATCGAAAGTGGTTCATCAATGAAATCTATAACTTGCTTTTAACCACCAATGCAAATGCTTCAAAACCCGATGCCCACATGTTTTTGTTTGTGATTGACGGTGCGATGGTTCAGCTTTTAGACCCTAACAAACCAGATGAAAGAGAGCAGTTACTTGAGTATTTTTTGGTGGGGTTGGGGTGAGGTAGAAATTAGCCCAAAGAGTATTCATTGGGCAATTATATAATTGTATAAAAAGAGATTCTTTTAATAATTATATTTGCTTTATTAGATAGATCATTATTAATATTTGGGCTTGTTAATCTAGATCTATGAATTATGGAATACTCTACACAAGATGCATTAGATTGGTTAAATCAGGGTATTGAAGGTATTAGAAACTCATCTAAAGAAGATAAAGTTAGTGATTACGCTTTGGGTTATGATATTGGCTTTCTTTATGGCACATTACGCACGTTATTAGTGACAGGTCATATCACACGTGAAGAATATAATAAACTCCATGCAGAATTAACGGAAACTCGTCAGGCTAGACTAGATGGATCTGAATGATAAGTAAAAAAAGGAGTAATGATGAAATCAATAATGATTAAAGTCATTGATATGAAAAGTAAAGATACCTGCGATCTGCTTGCGGAGTTAGACCAGGATAATAATGTAGTAAAAATATATAACTCTTATGGAAATAAACTTGAAATAGGACCTCAAAATAGAGTCCGTTATAACAAAAAATGGTGGTATTTTGAGAAAAGACAAGAAAGATGAGCATATATTTTCTTCAAGGAAATTTTTTCATTATTTTTTGATTGAATCTAAAACACGAAGTAAAGTTCGCTCGCAAGATATTAAATAAAAATGAATGGATTGTTATGAATATTATAAAAGGTACTAATTTCTGGAGACTACTTTCTATTATATTAGGTTTTATTATTTTTCTCGGCTTATACTATTTTTTTATTGTCTATCCTAAAAATACAGAGCAAGCTAGACAACTATTTTCAGAAGAAGTCATGTCTTCCTTTTTTTGGATGGATTTAGCTGATGAAGTGGAAATAAAGAGTGTTATTTTAAAGCAGGGCTTAGAGTTAAATCCAATTAATGATGAAATATACATTAATGATTTGAATGGATTAAGCTCATTTTATGCTTGGAATGGTGAGCATAAAGAAATGAAATATGTCTTAAATAAATATGTAGAGTTTTCGTATTTTGGTAATAAGGGCATTCGTGGGCTATGTTTAAAGCTTATGTTTGTACAACAATACAATCAAAAAATTCAGCAAGAAAATTATTCTTCACCAAGGCTATTGGCATCAAAAAATATTAATCAACGTTATCTGGAAATTATATCTCCATGGTTAAATGATATGAAGGCTTTTGATGAGTTTTATAAAGCTAAACACATGATTCCAAATTGTAAAATATAGTTATGGCCTCTAAAAACTTCATTTCTACTATTATATTGAAAAGTAAAGAGAATAGAGGGAATATAGCCTTATGTTCTATTCTTTTTATTATTCCTTTATTTGTATTTCCTGCCTATCCTAAAAACGAATGGCAGTACGATCTATATCAATACATCACACAAATTATACATGTGACTGTTGGTACGAAAGGGCCATTACCGTTTTTTACGATTCTTTATAGCCTTTACATAACCATAGTCATGTTCTTTCTGGGCTGTACCGTATGCTATTTTTTTATTAAAGACCATGGAATTAATAAAGCCTATCAAGAAGAAGTTTATAAGTTCTTTTTCAAAGCCGAATTTGAATCTTCAAAAAAATACCCTTGGTTAGAAAAGCCTCTAATTAAAAAAATTTTAGTCTCGAGTACGTTTGGTATATGTTTGATTATGGGAATTCTTCACTTTATTGATGATGATATTTCTCAGCAAAGGCCTAGACGTAAAGGTGGTCTTATAGCATTTAGTTATAATTATAGAGTTGGGGTGATGTTTTGGGAAATAGCAGCCAGCTTATTTAGTATATTTCCTATTTTTTATTTTGGTCTTTTATTCCTATATATCATTAATTATTTTTTCCGTGGATTAGGTACTGGTAATGTGGCTATTCCTATAAAAGTGCCAAGCAAAAAAGAAAAACGAAGTAGGAAGGTCTGATAGTTAGATCTATCAATAAATCTGACAGTTTCTAACTTTTGATATCAGATAAATACATTTATCTTAATTGGGCTTGAGCACAACCTTTTGAAGTGCTCCTCTTTATGGTTAGATTTTTAGGTATTTAAAAAATGAATAAAATGCACGTAACTTTAGCGGTAATTATTGGCTTAATTGTTGGTGGAGTAATCGGCACTCTAGGCTACTCTAAAACTGCTGCGCGTTATGATGCCATGACCACAGCCTGTGTCATGGTAAACCAAGCGGTTGAACATGGGATCTTGAAACCTGAACAAGTGAAAGAGTTAGGTGAGTTAACAGGTCAAAGCCTTAAAAAAGATTATGAATCTGTTGCATCCAAATTCAAATTCTCTGAAAAGCAATTAGGTAACGCATCAGAAGGCTCTAATTGTAGTCAGTTTATTGTTGGTGTGAATGCCGCAAAATAATGAGTAGGAAGCCCACAGTGTGTGGGCTTTTTTAATACTGTATAACTCTATATCAATTGACTATGTAATGACTCAGACATTATTTATGAATAAGTTCTAATATTTTTTTAAATAACATACTATCTTTGTCGGCAAGGGTATTCACAATGTCAAAATGATTATGTCCTTCATCTTTTAGTAATGAAACGTTTAATCCTTTTTCATTGCATATAGAGTAGAAAAAATTGGTTTGATTATGGAAACCTTGTGTCTCTAACTCTCCTACACTGAGTAGAAGTGGTGCGGCATTTTCTGGTAATGGTAAATTTTTATAAGGGCTGAGTTCAGTTGCTTGTTCTGGACTGAGTCTAAGCCATTCATTAATGTTGGTATCACATAAAGGTAATAAATTATAAAGCCCACTTAAGCCAAGGACCCCCTTAATCACATTTTTAGGCAAGTTAAATTCTTCTTGCCAACGATCACTCCAAAGCATAGCAACTAAATGCCCCCCAGCAGAACTACCCCCTATATATATTTGTTCAGGGTCTATGCCATAAGTTTTAGCATTCTGGTAAATCCACGCAATCGCTGTTCTTACTTCTCGCACAATTTCAAAAAGCGATGCGTGAGGGCAAAGACTATATTCAATTGTGGATACGGCTATTCCATGTGCGACAAAATTTTCAGCCATAGAGCAAGCATCATCTTTACTTTGTGCACGCCAATAACCACCATGAATATAGATGAAAATCGGAGAAGGTTGTTTCTTTGCGGGGAAAATATCTAAGGTTTCTCTTCTAGCTAAGCCGTACTGTAGATTATATAAGCCTGTAATAGCATCTTTAGATTTCTGTGCAAGTCGTGCATATTCTTTCATACAAGAATCAAAATCATCCACTGAATTTCTGGCGTTATATTGAATTTCTCTTTCTTGAAGATTTGAAAAGAATAGATCTGTCATTTAAACCTCGATAACAATTTATTTAATTAAAGGATAATAATTAATCAGTACTGATGACCTTAAATTTTTGCTTAGAGATATTTAGTTCCCGATACCATTTAAGTGCTAAACAAATAAAAGCAATAAAAGTAGGTATGGCTAAACTTAAGAAAATTGAACTCAAATCTAGATTCAAAGTAAAAATTAAAGAACCTAATAATGATCCTAAAATTGCTCCAATACGGCTTATTCCATGCATCCAAGAAACGCCAGAGCCTCTACAGTTCGCAGGATAAAAGAGAGTAGCTAACGGAAACAATGCTGTTTGGGCACCAGCTAATAGACCTCCAATCATAAAGATCAGAATTGAAAATAGGACAATATTTGTATGCGTAAAGCTAAGAAGAATGAATAATAAGAATGCCGAGAAATATGAAGAAGTAATCACTTTGGTTGGATTTAATCTATCCATAAATCTACACATGATTATGGCTCCAATCACGCCCCCAAATGGGAATAAAGTAGACATAAGACTTAATTGTTGTAGATCAAAACCAACAGTTTTTAAAATTGTAGGCATCCAGCTTGTAAAAAGATAAAACACTAATAAACTCATAAAAGAGCAAAGCCATAACATTAATGAACCAAATAAGTATTTGCTAAAAATATCTTTAAGTGGATTATTCTGTTCAACAACTTCCTTTTCAGCTATAGATAAGACAAGCTCTTTATCAATTTTTTTACCATGTATTTTTTCTAAAATTAAAAGTGCTTTATTCTTTTGGTTATTAATAATAAGGAATTGTGTGGATTCAGGGAGGGTAAAAATGAGTACAAAGGTAAGTAATGCAGGTATCAAACCAATAATAATTAATAATTCAGACCAACTAAAAATTTTTAATAGATAAGCCGAAAGGAATCCTCCAGAAGATACTCCCATTAGAAATCCACAACCAGCTAAACCCGTGAGAAAAGCTCGATGCTTTTTAGGCATATATTCTGAAACGAGTGTACTTACATTAGGCATCGTCGCACCTAATCCAAGTCCAGTGATAAATCTATAGATAATGAGTTCTGCTGTATTGGTCGAGTAAGCAGAGATTATTGTAAATATAGATAAGATTAGCATGCTGATAATCATAATTTTCTTTCGGCCAAACTTATCTACAAAAATACCTGATATTAAGGCGCCAATACTCATACCGATTAAAGCCGCACCAAATACAGGAGCTAGTTCGGCCTTTGAAATTTGCCACTCATCTAACAAAGGTGGTGCTATAAAACCTATGATTCCAGTATCAAGTCCATCACAGTAAAATACTAAGAAACCTAAAACAAAGACTACCCATTGGAGGGGAGCTAATTTTTCTCTATCTACGATAGTGTTCACATCTATTTTATTCATATATATCCTTGAAATTGGTTTTAAAATTCTTGTGAAACAAAGAAGTTTTGGCATGCTCCATAAGTTTTGGATATTCGTATGTGTTCAAAATTTATTCTTATTTTTATCAATGATGAAAAATATCCATTTCATCCGTATCTATATCCAGTAATTCCAAATGTATACATTCGGCCTATCTAATTATGATTACACGGGTTGGATATAAGTTGATGAATAAACGCTACAAGATCAGCTGAACATATTATCTACAAACTGCTATAATAATTTTCACCACAAAATCTAACTTAAGCTTGCTCCAAGAGCAGGCTTTTTGTATGTGCAAATAAACCTGCTAGGAAATATGAAGCGATATCTAAAACAAACTAAATCAACCATTTCTAATTGGACAACAGAACAAGACTGTTTCTTGATAGAAAATAATTCCCTTCCAATCTATGAACTCATAGAACATTTGCCTTTTTCTGAAGAAGAAATAAGAGTACGTAGAGCTGTTTTGGGTTTAGTGCGTAGAGATAAACAGATGAGGACATATTAATTTTACCATTTGGTAAAAAATAATATGAAAGTAAATGTTTCTAATTATCTCTATTCAACCATTCATTTTGTGGATGAGTTATCAAAACCATAATTTTTTTAGGTGTTTTTTTGGTGCGATTTACATAAGGCACTAATTACTTACAAACCACACCAACAAGATTACCTTTACTTACACTTCTTTGAGCATAATCAAAGTCATAAAAGATTCTTAGATCAGCACTTTATAACAATAGTACGGAGAGAGAGGTTAATGCCAAAGTATCTAGCTGTAGCCGAAAAGGTTTATAAAAATATTAAAAAAGATAGCTTATTCACTGACGACATTACTCAGAATCTTAACTGTTTAATTAGTCAAATTCGAAAAGCAATCAAGGGAACTGAGTTTAAGCTCAAGTTCAACTATATAGATTTTGAAGAGAACTTAACCAAACCTTTGAGTGAATGCAAAGTTCAAATTGACTTGAGTGTCATGCCAAAATTTGCAAATGAAGGAGAGTACCTTCTTTGGTTAGCTGGTTTTATAGAGCGAATTACGGAAGGTGGAAAACCTAAATTGCCGCCAATTTCACAATTTCTTCCGCCAGGTTTTAAGATGTCGAAAGATGCATTTCCTGTATCTGTAGCTCCTCAAAAAGAAGAGCATGCAGACATGATTATCAATTATTTTAAATCTGAGGATTTTAGTAAAAACAATAAAACTCCTTCATAAAAGAATATAGAAGTGACGTCCACCATACTTCTATATACTGCTGGTTTAACTTCAGCGACCGCCTTCTGGGGCGGTTTTTTTTGTCTTAAATCTGCTCATAACTAACTTTTAAACTTGTCTAAACTTAGATTTTAAAAAACATTAAATGTATGTAAATGTTCAGAAATTCAGTGTTTTTATATAAATAACAAAAACTTAGCCATATTTTGTGGTAAATAGAAATATACATTTTTCACATAAGCAATGTGTCAAGTAACGCAATTAAACATTTAGTTATTCATAATCTTTAAAAAAAGGGGAATATAAATGATATGAACGAAAATGCGGAGCTAATAAAATACATAGACGTTGCTGAAAATGTATATGAACGTATCTATGAAAATAATCAAGTTTCAAATAACTTGATTGTTAACCTTAATCGAATTATGGCGGAAATCAAAAAGCAGGCCGAAGAAAAAGATCTCAAATTAAAGTACAACTCTATCGACTTTGAATATTGCTTGAGTTTGCCTTTGGCAGATAGAGATATAAAAATTGATTTAAGTTTGATTCCTCATTTTGAACATCGTGATGAATGCATTTTATGGCTAACAAATTTTATCGGAAAAATTAGTGTGCAAAAAAAGATGATGAGGCAAAAACTAAATTATCATTAAAAGGAATTAGATTTTAAATGTATGAACGAACCGTCTTTAGACGGTTTTTTGTGGGTGAAATATATAATATGATTTACCACAGATTGACACTCCATAATTAGAAAATGACATAGAGCGCTTTAAAATGAAAAAGCTTGTAATGACTTTTGCTGTATTGATTCAACTATCGACCTATAGCGTAGCCAATGATTCTACGGGCTATGTCGGTACGGGTGGGATTCAATATCTCAAAAATTCGCAGATTGCGATGCAAAACGAAGATCTATTTATTAGTAAAAAACTGATTAAGGTCGATTATCTCTATAAAAACCTAAGCAATAAAGATGTCACTGAAACCATTTTATTTCCCTTGCCGCGCATTGATAATTTCTTTGAGTCTGATTTTGCCCATACAGAAGAACTTTTAAAAAGTTTTAAGATTGTGGTTGATGGCAAAAATATAAAACCGGAAATGCATGTCAGAACGTTTATTCAAAAAGATGAAAAATCACCTCTGATTGATGCAACGGACGAGTTTAAGCAATGTGGTTTTAGTGAAAAAGACATGCTCAACCCATGGGTTCGAGACAACTATGATTATGATTATTATGTAGATAAACTAAAACAATGTAATAAACCACAAATACAGAAAATTTTAGCTAATTTTAAAAAAGAGGATGTCATCCCGTGGTCATCTCAAGTGATTTATAGTTGGAAGCAAACTTTTAAGGCCAATGGTTTGACTAAAATTAACCATGAATATAAACCTTTGGTGGGTGGTTCTGTTGCCTTATATCCAGAGGAAGATAGCCGACAATTTTGTATGGATAATCAATTTAAGCAGGGCTTAAAAAAAGCCAGCGCCCAAAATTCCCCGTTTAGTGCTTTGGGCTATATTTTGACAACTGGTGCAAATTGGGCAAAGCCAATTGAAAACTTTAAGTTAACCATTGAGCGTGATAAAGACGAACTGGTTTCATTTTGCTGGGATGGTCAAGTTAAAAAGATTAGCCCAACTCAATTTCAGATGACTAAAACCAAGTTTGTTCCTAAAAAGGATCTAGATATTATTTTTGTGAGAGTGAAATAAGCCGAACTCAAATAAAAATACATAAATGGCTAGCCTAATCATGCTAAGAAATTCCATACTATAAAAGTAGAGGGATTTCTAATGTGGGATATAACGTGAATTTAAAGAATCTAGAGGCTTTTTATTGGGTTGTGACTTTAAATAGCTTCAATAAGGCTGCAACTAAATTGCAAACAACCCAACCTGCGATATCTCAAAAAATCACATCTCTTGAAAATGAATTAGGTTTTAAAGTTTTAGACCGAAGTTTGCGAAAATTTAAACTGACTCACAAAGGCATCACATTATTTAAATATGCTGAAAAGTTTATGCGGTTGGAAACAGACCTTGTCGCAGAGCTTACCGAAAACCAGCACCTGACTGGCACCATTCGTTTAGGTGTTTCCGAGACAATTGTCTATACATGGCTAGTTGAATATATCGAAAAAGTTCAACAAGAGTTCCCGAAAGTTTCAGTAGAAATTGTGGTCGATCTAACACCTAACCTACAAGAAGGTGTACGTACAGGTGACTTGGACATGGCCTTTTTGCTTGGACCAACGTTGGCTTTTGAATGTATTGAACAGGCATTATGTGACTTTGAGCTGAGCTTTTTGGCTTCACCGTCATTTAAGGGCTGTGTGGCTCAAATGTCTTTTAAAACTCTCATGTCTCATACCATTTTAACTTACCCAAAAATTACCTATCCCTATAAAGAATTGAAAGCCAGAATGAAAGAGCAAGGCATTGATGAACCACTTTCAATTACCAGTTATTCATTAGCAACTTTATTGCGTTTAGCCGAACAGGGCCTAGGTATTGCTGTTGTGCCGACCTTAACGGCGTTAAAAGAAATTACTGATGGCCGACTAGAAATATTAAATACCCCCATTCAGTTAAAGACATTTCATTTTACCTCTATCTATATTCATGGGAATGACGTTGCCTTGAAAGAGAAATTGACAGAGGTCGCCGTTAAAGTATCGACGAGCGCCATGAAAAGTCTCAATGAGAAAATCCAAAAATAAAAAGTTCTCGTTATTTTTCTAGATAAATTTTTTGTTCCAGAATAGCTGTTTGACTGTAAAGCCATAAAAGCAGCTTATGCAATTCGATAAGTAAAGCTTATCCTGATTTTTTAACAAACATTAAGTCTTTTAAAATCATATGCTTGAGTTTTTAATTTTATGTAAAAAGTCTTATTGTCCGTAGGGATGAGCTATGTTTTTATTTTAGATACAAGATTTGATCACCGATTGTGTTGATTGGGGAACAGGGAATCTTTGTCATTTAAAAGGATTAAAGAATATTGTTTGGGAAAAATGATGTTCTTGGTTCAACCTGAAAATAGCGTTGTTAAGCTCAAATGGATGAGGAACGCATTAATATGTCTTTACTGAAATCTTCTTTTTTATCAGATCGCCAATGGGCCATAGTTGCCTCGATCTTTATGATGGCGACCTCTGCAATGGGGCCCGGCTTTTTAACCCAAACTGCTGTATTTACAGTGAAGTTAGGCGCGGCATTTGGCTTTGCCATTTTAGTTTCCATTCTGATTGATTATGTGGTTCAACAAAATATTTGGCGAGTGGTAACCCTCACTCAAATGCATGCATCGGATATTGCCAATAAAGCAATTCCCGGCAGTGGCTACTTACTGGCGTTTCTGGTCATCCTAGGTGGTTTTTTCTTTAGTATTGGTAACATTGCAGGTGCTGCCTTAGGTTTAAATGCGCTTTTTGGCCTCGACACAAAGTGGGGCGGTATTTTAAGTGGTGCTTTAGCGATTTTGATTTTTGCATCAAGAAAAGCAACGCTTGCCATGGATAAAAGCATGATCGTGTTGGGATTGCTTAAAATTCTCCTGATCATTATTGTTGCCGTGATTGTGATGCCTCCTGTGGGTCAAGCTGTACATCAAACCTTTGCTCCAGATCAGATTGACTTTGCCATTATTACCACCATTGTGGGCGGTACAGTCGGTGGTTATATCTGCTATGCGGGTGCCCATCGTTTACTCGATAAAGGCGCGGTTGGCCCTGAAAATATTGATGAAGTTGCTAAAGCTGCAACCAAGGGTATTATTGTTGTCGGCATCATGCGCTATGTGCTGTTTTTAGCATTTTTAGGTGTAGTGGTGAGTGGTGCAAATATTGATTTAGCCAGCCATGATGCCAATCCGGCAGCTCAAGCATTCCAATATGCAGCGGGTACATTTGGTTTTAAATTGTTTGGTTTAATTTTCTGGGCAGCCGGCATTAGTAGCACCATTGGCGCAGCATATACCTCAGTGTCATTCTTTAACGTGTTTAAAAAGAACTTAACACCAAAACAAAACAACTATACGACCATTACTTTTATCGCATTGGCTTTATTGCTCTATGTGTTATTAGGCGCAACTCCAGCAGGTCTACTCATTTTTGTGGGTGGTTTTAACGGTTTGGTGTTGCCAATTGGTCTTACAATTTTTGTGTATGTTGCTGCGTGCCGTAAAGATTTAATGGGTAATTATAACTATCCAAAATGGTTGCTTATTTTGGGTGGATTAACATGTCTGTTGACGTGGTGGATGGGTTATATGTCATTTACGACAGTGTTTAACTATTTGACTAAGCTTTAAGCCAGACTTTGTTAAGTGATAAAGGAATAATGCCATGTTTGTAGATTTAAATAGTGATTTGGGTGAGAGCTTTGGTTCATGGAAAATGGGTAATGATGATCAGATTTTACCTGTCGTGACCAGTGCCAATATTGCTTGTGGTTTCCATGCTGGCGACCCGCTCGGCATTTTAAAAACAGTTCGTAAAGCCGTTGAACTTGGCGTGACCATTGGTGCTCATGTTTCTTATCCAGACTTAGTTGGTTTTGGCCGCCGTAATATGGATTTGTCACGTGATGAACTGATTGCCGATGTGCTTTATCAAATTTCTGCACTCGATGGTTTGGCGAAAGTGGCAGGCTCAAAAGTGCAATATGTTAAACCGCATGGCGCGCTCTACAACACCATTGCCCATGACCAAGTTCAGGCAGCCGCAGTGATTGATGCGATTAAAATGTATAACCCTGAATTGGTGCTAGTGGCTTTGGCTGGATCAAACTTAGTGGAACAAGCACGAGCAGCTGGTTTAAAAGTCGTGTCTGAAGCATTTGCTGACCGAGCTTATAACAGCGATGGCTCACTGGTGTCTCGTCGTCTAGAAGGAGCGGTTTTACACGACTCGGCATTTGTAGCGAGCCGTGTGGTTTCAATGCTTAAAAATGGTGGAGTTGAGTCAATTGATGGGGTATTTACCCCAATTCAAGCCGACACCATTTGCTTACATGGTGACACCGACGGTGCTTTAGAAATGTCGGCAGCCATTAAAGCCGAGCTTGTAAAAAACAATATTGAAATCCGCCCGTTTGTAAACAAAGCATAAGGATGAGCACAATGTATAAGGATATTAAAGTCGACCCAGCTCAGCTTGAAGCCGCGTTAGAGGCGCGTTTAAAAATCCGTGCAGGTTTTGATAAACCAACAGCAGGCATGGCTGCGGGTATGACTCAGGTCAACATGATTTCGGTGCCAAAAGAGTGGGCATATGACTTTTTACTCTATGCGCATCGTAATCCGCAAAGCTGCCCAGTACTTGATGTACTCGAAGAAGGCATCTATGCAACTAAGCTTGCGGAAGACTCAGACATCCGAACCGATTTTCCGCGTTATCGCATTTGGAAAGATGGCGAAATGGTCGATGAAGTGACCGATGCGAGCGAGATTTATAACGCCCATCCTGATTTGGTCACGTTCTTAATTGGTTGTAGTTTTTCATTTGAAACGGCTTTGCAAGAAGCGGGTATTGAAGTTCGCCATATTCATGATGACACCAATGTGCCGATGTATCTGAGCAATATTCAGTGCCAGCCAGCAGGCCGTATTTCAGGAAACATGGTGGTTTCCATGCGACCAATTCCATCTCATCAAATTAGTGAAGCTGTAAAAATTACCGCGCGTATGCCAAGCGTGCATGGTGCACCTGTGCATATCGGGCACCCTGAAAGCTTAGGAATTTTGGACGTAAACAAACCTGACTTTGGTGATGCCTCTCGCATTGAAGCAGGTGAAATTCCGGTGTTTTGGGCTTGTGGTGTAACGCCGCAAGCGGCAGTCATGAACTCGAAAATTCCTTTTGCCATTAGTCATGCACCGGGTTACATGTTTATTACCGACATTCCTGACCGCGCTTGGATGGGCTAATTGGACTAAAGAAGAATTAAAAGGATAAGCAAATGCGTTTTTTATCGGTAAACGCCGATTGTTTTCTAATCGAGCTTGCAAGCCTCGAAGAAACTTTGGCGTTGTACAATAAATTGCAAAATACGCAATTGAATGGAATTAAAGATTTAGTCCCCGCTGCAAAAACAATTTTGGTTTTTTTTAATGAGATCGAAACCAACTTTAAAACGCTGGTTGCTTCAATTCAGAGTCTCAAAGTTGATTCTCGATTTGAGCGTAGCGGACAAGAAGTAATTGTACCGATTCGTTACGATGGTGAAGACCTTGTTCAAGTTGCTGAGTTACAAGGTTTGTCTGTGGCTGATGTGATTAGAAAACATCACGAAAGCGTGTGGAATGTCGCTTTTATTGGTTTTGCGCCGGGCTTTGCTTATATGAGCAGTCCCGACCGACCTTTTACCGATATTCCACGCTTAACGGTTCCGCGTAAAAAAATACCGTCAGGCTCTTTGGGCTTGGCTGGAAAATACTCTGGTATTTATCCAAAAGACAGTCCGGGTGGCTGGCAGCTTATTGGTACAACATCGGAAAAAATGTGGGATTTAGAGCGTAAAAATCCTGCTTTGCTGTTACCGGGCATGACTGTACATTTTGAAGATGTTACGCATAGCCCAACAACCGTAAATGTACCGCAGCAAATTACTCGTACGGTTGAGCCTAAACAATCTACACCACTGTTTAAGATCACTGCGCCAAGTCTACAGATGCTCATTCAAGATGAAGGGCGCTTAAACCAGACCAATATTGGTGTTGGCGTGGCGGGTGCAATGGATGTGTCGGCCATGCATAGTGCCAACCGTATTGTGGGTAACCCAACCGCTACACCCGTCATTGAAGTTTTAAATGGCGGCCTAAAAGCCAAAATGCAGCATGCGGGTGTTATTGCGGTTGCTGGGGCTATTTCAAACATTCGTGTGAAATTTGCTGATGGTCAAACAGCCGATTTTGCAAGCTATCAGCCGATTGATCTGGATGAAGGCGATGAATTTCAAATTCAGCCACCAACAGCAGGGCTTCGAAATTATTTGGCTATTCGCGGTGGCATAGACGTTGAACCAGTACTCAATAGTGCCTCATTTGACAGCTTGGCGGTGTTAGGGCCAGAGCCTTTAAAACTCGGAGATACCATTTACCAAGGACAGGTGAAGACAGCCAACATTAGCGTAAACGAAGTGGGTAAGTTCGATTTACCAAAAGCTGGCGAAGTAGTTGAGCTAGATATTGTGATGGGGCCACGCACAGATTGGTTTGAACCAGACAGTATTGAACTGCTCTGTCAGCAAGAATGGCTCGTGACCAACGAAAGCAACCGCGTTGGGTTAAGACTTTCAGGTGAGCAGCCTTTATCTCGCAAAATTACCCATGAACTGGAAAGTGAAGGAACATGCATTGGTGCTTTACAGATTCCACCGAGTGGTCAGCCGGTTTTGTTTATGAATGATCACCCTTTAACGGGCGGATATCCAGTCATTGGCGCTGTTGCTAAACACCATTGGGATTTGGTGGCGCAGATACCAGCAGGTTGCCATATCAAATTTAAAAAAATTGCCGAATTTACAGATTTTGAGAATGAATGATGAATACAGAAAAATTATTGATTGCTAACCGTGGTGAAATTGCCGTTCGTATTATCCATGCTTGCCGTGACATGGGAATTGCATCGGTTGCGTTATATGCAGATGATGATATTGGCAGCATGCATGTCGAACTTGCAGATGAAGCATGGGGTTTGGCTGGTGCTACCGCTAGTGAAACCTATTTAAATATTCCAGCCATTATCGAAGTTGCAAAAAAGTCGAAAGCGACCATGGTTCATCCGGGTTATGGCTTTTTATCTGAACGTGCCGAATTTGCCCAAGCCGTGATTGATGCAGGCTTAAAATGGGTAGGGCCATCACCAAGTGCCATTGAAAAACTAGGCGATAAAATTGAAGCGCGTAAAATTGCTGCTTCGGTGGGTGCGCCGTTAGTTCAAGGCACGCAAGACCCACTTAATAATGCAGATGAAGCTTTAGATTTTGCCAAACAATTTGGTTTACCCATTGCCATTAAAGCTGCGTTTGGTGGCGGTGGCCGTGGCTTAAAAGTCGCTTGGAAACTCGAAGAGGTTAAAGAGCTTTATGAGTCGGCAGTACGAGAGGCAAAAGCTGCCTTTGGCCGTGGTGAATGTTTTGTTGAGCAATATTTAGATAAACCGCGTCATGTCGAAGCTCAAGTGATTGCCGATCAGCATGGCAACATTGTAGTGCTTGGCACACGTGATTGCTCATTACAACGCCGTAATCAAAAGTTAGTCGAAGAAGCACCAGCACCATTTATTAGCAACGAGATTTACCAGCAAATTTTAAGCTCGGCAAAAGACATTTGTCAGGCAGCAAACTATGTGGGTGCAGGTACAGTTGAATACTTACTGAGCCGCGATGGCAAGCTTTCATTTTTAGAAGTAAACACCCGTTTGCAGGTCGAGCACCCAGTTACTGAAGAAACCTCAAAAGTTGATTTGGTGGTAGAGCAAATTCGTGTCGCGCAGGGGCAAGCGCTTTCTATTAAAGAAACACCAAAAGCCCAAGGCCATGCGATTGAGTTTCGTATAAATGCCGAAGATCCAGCTCGCGGGTTTATTCCGGCGTTTGGTGTGTTGAGTTTGTTTGAAGCGCCGTTTGGTAATGGTGTACGAGTGGATACAGGTGTTCGAACTGGTTCATTGGTGTCTAGTCACTTTGACTCACTCATGGCAAAACTGATTGTGACTGGTCCAACTCGTGAAGTTGCAATTGCTCGTGCTAAACGTGCTTTAAAGCAATTTAAAATTGAAGGAGTAGCTTCGGTTTTAGACTTTCACCGTGCGGTACTCAATGAACCTGACTTTACCGATGAGTTTAATGTACACACCCGTTGGATCGAGAATGACTTTAAACAAGAGTTAAAGCCAACTAAACGCGGCATTCCAAACCATCAACAACCGATGTTGCTCAGCTACATTGAAATTGATGGCAAGTTGCACCGCCTAGGTTTACCAGCGGGCATGTTTGCACAAGGCCCTGCAACCGCAGTTCAAGCACAAACAGCCGAGCCAGAAGTGAGTGCAGAGCATTTACTTGCCCCAATTAATGGTGTGATTAGCGCTTGGAAAGTCGAAAATGGTGAGCAAGTCACCGAAGGCCAAGTGGTTGCCATTATGGAAGCCATGAAAATGGAAGTTCAGGTGCTTGCGCATCGCGGTGGTGTTATTCAGATTGAGGCAGAGAAGGGCACGACCTGCCATGCAGAAACCATTATTGGTCGCATTAATTAAGATTTGAAAATGTGATTTGGCCTGATTATGTTCTTAGTTTGATCGGGTCAAATCGAATGCTCATTTATTAACTCAGTTAGCTGTTTCATAGTACTCGTTAACCATTTTCAACTTGAAAGCCAGAAAGGGTTATGAGATATTTATCACAGTTTAGTGATATGAATATTAATCACTGTATTGAAAGCTCGCTTATGCGGGCTTTAATTTTTAGACCAGTTTAAGCATTTCTCACTTAATGAGCTGGCTGCATAAAAAAATTGAGAATTTATCATCCATTTTAAAGGCTAATTGAAGAACGCGAATGAAAATTCTACCTTCATCTGAATATGATCAAATTCTAAAATACAGTGTCTATTGGCTCGTCATCTCGATTGTGATTGGAGTCGTAGCAGGGCTAGCCTCGACTTTAATTTTTGTCGCTTTTGATATTTCAAACAAAGTCAGAAGCCTGCATCATTGGCTCATCTATTTCTTGCCTTTTGTAGGTTTTGGTATTGGTTATCTCATTAAAAAATATGGTTCACCGATTGAGCGGGGAACACATTTACTGATTGATGAAATTCACCAACCCAAATCATTCATTCCAAAACGAATGAGCCCCATCATTTTTATCACCTCAATTTTAACGCAGTTGTTTGGTGGTTCGGCAGGACGTGAGGCGCCAGCCGTTCAGCTTTCAGGTGCCTTAATTGATCACTTGAGCCATATTTTAAAAGTCTCGGAAGATAACCGAAAAATTTGTTTAATCGCCAGTATTGGTGCGGGCTTTGCTGGGGTATTTGGTTTGCCTTTGGCTGGTGCAATTTATGGTTTAGAAATTACTGCTTTAGGTAATTTAAGATATTCAGCCATTTTTCCATGTTTTGTGTCGGCGCTTATTGCATCGACCATTCCTGAACTATTCGATATTGTTCACCCACACATTTTTTATGTGATTAGTGAGTTTCCTCCTATTCATTTCGGCACGCTCATGAACTTAATTGTGGCAGGGTTAATCTTTGGTTTGATTGCACGTTTCTTTATTGCCGCAATTCATTTTGCCAGTGACGTCTTTTACAAATACATTCGCTATTTGCCATTAAGAACGATGGCGGGCGGTATTGTCATTATGCTACTTACTTTGTTCACTGCGCATCAGCAATACAATGGTTTGGGTACAGATAAAATCATTTCATCTTTTTATGTGCCGATTGAATTTTACGACTTTTTTAACAAGACCATTTTTACTGCCATTACTTTAGGTTCTGGTTTTAAAGGTGGTGAGATTACGCCGTTATTTTATGTGGGCGCGACATTAGGTAATGCTTTAGGGGCGGTTTTAAACTTGCCGATTTCATTGCTTGCAGGCTTAGGCTTGGTGAGTCTGTTTTCAGGAGCGAGTAAGGCGCCGTTAACCTCTATTATTTTAGCGGTTGAGCTATTTGGAATGAATGTTGCCACGTATGCGATTATTACTTGTTTATTGGCAGCATTATTTTCTGGAAATTGTGGGTTGTATCGCCGTAAAAAACTGATGGATTAGTGAGTGGTTTACATGGGGCTTGATTGGGGGGGAATCTAATCAGCTCATTTTTGACATTGTATCTAATAATAACTTTTGATTCGAACTTAAAATTCAATTTTCGACGCTTTTTTGCTTGAATTTAATGAGTTTTTTAAGCTATATGTTTTATAGTTTGATAACATATTTGTGCAATATCTAAGCATTTTTAAGAATTCAATAACTTAAAATGACTGAATTTTAATTTTAAAAAATAAAGGGGTTATTATGTTTAGTAAAGGGTCAGAATGGAGAAAGTGGGATCTACATGTACATACGCCTGAATCTCTTGATCATAAATATGGAGGTAATTGTGAAGCTACTTGGGAAAAATATCTAACAGATTTAGAAAACCTACCTGATTCCTTCAAAGTATTAGGCATTAACGATTATTTTTTTATTGATGGATATGAACGTATTCTACAAGAAAAAGCTAAAGGAAGATTGCAGAATATTGATTTGATTTTACCAGTTGTGGAGTTCAGATTACAGGAATTTGCTGGCGTTCAATTTGGAAAGTTAAACCGTATAAATCTTCATGTTATTTTTGCAGATGAAAAAGTTTTACCTTTAGATCAGATAAAATCACAGTTTTTAAATACATTACAAGCTAAATACATTTTAGAGAAAGAGCACTCCCCTTGGAATTATAGTGTTACACGAGAATCAGTAGAACTTCTTGGGAAATCTATTAAGCAAAATGTACCTGAGAATCAATTAAGTAATTATGGTTCAGATTTAATTGAAGGTTTTAATAATCTAAATTTAAGTCTTGAATCAATTGTTTCAAGTTTAGATAAAAGTTGTTTTAAGGGTAAGTACTTAATTGCTATTGGAAAAACTGAATGGGATCAGCTTAAGTGGACAGATGGTTCTATAGCGGTTAAAAAAAGTTTAATTAATAATGCACATATTGTTTTTACCTCAGCAGAATCATATGAAACGTTCAATAATGCTAAACAAAAGCTAAAGCAGAATGGTGTCAATGACTTATTATTAGATTGCAGCGATGCTCATAATTTTTCAGATAAAACAAGTGACAAAGATAGAATCGGAAATTGTTTCACATGGATAAAAGCTGATCCGACTTTTGCGGGTTTAGTACAAGCCACATTAGAACCCCAAAATAGAATTTATATTGGTGAATTGCCAGAAAAAGAATTAGTTAAACAGGGTAAAGGCAGTTACTTCATTGATAAAATAGAAATTTCAAAAAAATCTTCAGCATCTAGTGATCATACTTGGCTTGATGGAACAAACCTTAAACTTAGCCATGATCTTGTAGCAATAATTGGAAAAAAAGGTAGTGGAAAGAGTGCTTTGGCTGACGTGATTTCCCTTCTAGGTAATTCTAAGTCGAGTAGTAAATTCTTTTCATTCCTAAAAGATGGTCGGTTCAAAGGTAAAGGCGGATTTGCATCAGATTTTGAAGCAAGCATAACATGGTTGAATGGTACAAAAGAATGTCAATCATTAGATTCAAGTGTCGACCATGGAAAAGCAGAAAGAGTCCGTTATATTCCACAGGTATATTTTGAAAAACTTTGTAATCCTGATCAGGGGGATAAAGAATTTCAAAATGAACTCAATTCAGTAATATTTTCTTACTTGTCTGAAGAGGATAGAAATGGGTGTACATCTCTTGACTCATTAATTAAGTTCAAAGAAAGTGCTTTAAATGATCAATTATCTTCACTCAAACTTGTTCTAAGTAAGTTAAATACAGAGATTGAAGACTTAGAATTTCAAGCACAAGCAGGTGTGAGGAATATTTTAGAAAGTAAAAGACAATTAAAGTTACAGGAATTGCAAGATCATGAATCAATTAAGCCTATTGAAGTTGAATCTCCAAGTGAAGTGCTTACACCAGAACAACAGTCTTTAAAGACAAAGATGGATGCTAATAATTCACGCCAGATTGAATTATTGGATGAAGTGAAAAAACTCAACGAATTAATTGTTGAGAATCAAAGAAAGATTTTTCTTGCTAAACAAATTTTTGATAAATCTAAATTTTTAAAAGAACAGGTTCAAACATTTAAAGACCAAATTAGTGAAAGTTTAAAAGTTTTATCTATTGAAAATGATATTGTTACATTTGACATCGATACAACGAAAATTGTGGAATTAATTGAGAGTTTAAATGTAAAAAATACAGAAAATTCTCGCAGAATTGTTGATTTAGAAAAAGAAATTGAAACTTGTAGTGACGTAGTTAAAACTGTTCGAGGACAACTATCTGAGCCATTGCAAAAATATAATGAATATTTGGAGAACTTAAAAAAATGGGATAATAAGAAATTGGAATTAAAGGGAGACAATTCGTCCCAAGACTCTTTACTTGGAATTCAATATCAACTAGAACTAATAGAAAAATTGCCTCAGCGGTTAATTCAAAAAAGGCTTGAGAGAAAAGATATTTCAATCAAAATATTTGAAGTTTTGGAAAGTAAAAAGCTTATACGGGAATCTCTCTATGGACCAGTGCAACAGGCTATCGAGAAAAATAAGTTTATTAATGAGAAAAATAAATTTGAGTTTGTATCAAAGCTGAACTTCTCAACTGAACATTTTCAGGATGAATTAACAAACTTAATCATGCAACGTAGGTTAGAGTTTACACCCGATAATATTAAAAAAACTTTAGAGGAATTATCTAAGCATGATGATCTTGAGACGAAGGAAGGATGTATTAATTTTATTGAAAAACTTATTGGAAAGTTAGAAGAAGTAAATGGTGCTACTGGTATAGGGGATATGGTGAGAAAAAATACAACACCTAAAGATGTTTATGATTTTGTCTATAGTTTAGATTTCATAAAATCTAAGTACTCTTTACGCTTTCAGAATGCCGAGGTAGAAAAATTATCTCCTGGTCAACGTGGGGCATTATTACTGATATTCTATTTATTAGTAGATCAAGATAAGACGCCAATTATCCTAGACCAACCAGAAGAAAATTTGGATAATGATACTGTTGTAAATTCTTTGGTCCCGATTTTGAATGAGGCTAAAAAAACCAGACAAATAATAATGGTTACTCACAATCCGAATCTTGCAATTGTTTGTGATGCTGAACAAATTATTTACACAGATTTTTATAGAGAAGATAATTTTTCGATTAATTATACCTCTGGTTCGATAGAGAGTTATGATTTAAATCAACATGCTGTGAATATATTGGAAGGAACATTGGAAGCATTCAATAATAGACGAAGTAAATATTTCGCCTAATTGTATGCATGATACTTTAACTAGTAAAAATTCCCTTAATCTATAATAGTTATCTGTTAAAAAGCCTCTTCAAAGGGGCTTTTAATTCTTTCTTTTGCTCTGTCACTTTCATTTGATAGTAATTGATTAGTTTTCTTTACACATAACAGATTTTTACATCCGTACTAGTTCTTCTTTATTTGCTTTTGTCCAAGTCTTTCTATTTATACGCTTAAAGACTTTACAAACTGGTTTAATAAATTAATTCTAAATATAAAAACTAAATTATTTGCCCTTTCTTTTTAATGATCTATTTTAATACGATTGTCATTTCGCACGCTTGACGCCAACAAGTGCGAATACTATCCTTTGCGGGCTAGCCTACATTGCTAGCGGGTTTTAGCAGACCCTATTTAACAAAGACGATATTCGAAACCTAGTTTTGTGTATCGTGAACTCGTTCGCCCCCTTTTTCTCTACGGTAGGGCGGAAGGGGGACACCTTCGGGTGTGCTGGTTTCTTTGTTGCCAGTCTGCTAACCCTCTTTCGTCCTGCCACCATCATTTAGCAGTGATCGGTAGGATTTCTTTTGTTAACAAAGGAGTCCGCTATGCGTACTAATTCTTCTCAATTTTTGGCCTTTGCCGAACTCTCTCTAGCCATACTGCCCAATTGGTCTTTAAAACGCTTTAATCGTTTGTAGGTTTTCTACGACTTTAAATCGTTACGACTAAAAAATCATAGCAACAATAAAACCAGAGATAGCTTAGGGCACAGTTTTGTGCTGCTTATCCATGCCTGTTTTTTAACACTCATTTTAAGAGTGACGGCATTTCTATCTCTTTTAGATACAACAAAAAATTATTTTAAGCGGTATACATGAAAAATTTAGAATCTTCATTTAGAGCACTGCGCGTGCTTCACGTAGCAAAAGATTTATTTAATCAAGATGGCTTTCATAAGGTCGGTGTTGACCGAATTATTGCGGAAGCCAAAATTCCCAAAGCTACTTTCTATAATGACTTTCACTCAAAAGCCCGACTCATCGAGATGTGTCTGACTTTTCAAAAAGATGCGCTCAAAGTAAAAGTGTTCTCCATTCTTAATTCATATAAAGAGCAAATGGTGCTAGATAAACTCAAGCAGATTTACCTTTTACATGCTGACTTAAATGGTTTTTATCATTTGCCCTTTAAAGCAATTTTTGAAATTGAAAAGCTCTACCCAAAAGCCTATAGCGTGGTGATTGAATATAGAACTTGGCTAATCAACGAAATTTATAAACTACTTTTAACCGTCAAAACTACGGCTTCAATGAAAGACGCCCACATGTTCTTGTTTGTGATTGATGGGGCAATGGTTCAACTTTTAAGTAAAAACAGTGTAGATGAGCGAGACAAGTTATTAGATTATTTTTTAATAATGTTGTCTTAGCGATAAACCCAAACACATTTTAAAAATAAAAAGCCCATGATTGGGCTTTTTATTTATTCGAGCTCTAGTTGATCGTCATCTTTAGTGACTTTGATTTTCATCTTTCTATATTTACGCTTGTTTGGATCTAAAGCAGAGTGTTACTTCATCAGCAAATTTTGGATTCTGCATGAGTTTGGCATAGGCTCTGTAACCTATACGAATTCTGGTAGGTGGACAATCTGTTCTTTTGGAATAATATTCAATAAGCGAATTTAATTCCTTTAACAAACTCTGATGTTCCATTGTATTGCTTATTTTCTATTAATTAGTAAGTTGTTTTCAGCATATTAAACTTTAGAAAATTTCTAAAGATGTGGTTGATATACATCATTTTTAATAAGTGTTAATTTAATTGCATTTATTTTATTAAGAGTGAATTAATTTGCATTTTATTTAGTATTTCTGATTTCTTTTTAATCAAACAGTCATAACCAAGGTGTAAATTAATGTTAGAAAAAGAAAATAGATAGAAAATTGCCACGAACAATAACGATTTAAGCAATTTTCTCACACTGTGGTATTAAGCTGACTTTAACGAGTCGGCTTTTGTTTTTGTGGACAAATAAAAAGCCCTAGATCGGGCCTTTTACTTTTTTAGTTAGCGATTAAAACTTAAGTTTTTTAAGTCCACGGCTTACGCCATTTTCTAAAGCTGCTTTAATGATAGGGCCAATAAAAGGCACTCGTCCTTTAAAGCTAATGGTGTAATCCAAGCGAGTACGGTTGTTTCCCAAATCAATAAACTTCATCACACCACGGTGACCTTTAATTGGGCTAATGCCGCTTGTAATCGCATATTCGATGAGTTCATTTTCTTTGTAGATTAAATTAGTTTCAACAAATGAAGGTGTAAATGGAATAGACATTTTTCGCGCAGAGCCAACACCATTACGAGCCTCTTTTCCGTTGCTAATGCGAGTGACTTTAGCTGGAGCGAAAAGCTTGCTTAGGTTTTCATGCTCACTCAAGGTTGCAAAGACCTTGTCTACGGGTGCATCAAATTCTTGTACGATGTTGATTTTTTGAGTTTTTAACATCTTATTCCCTCTAAAAATAATTTTGACATGGGTGATTGTCAGAATTTGGATATTAGCACGCTTTGGGCAATGGTGGAATTCCACTTTGTCGGAGTTATCGTACACCTAAAAAATACATTGTGATCAAACTATGAGGCTTTTTGGCCTTTTCTTAATTTTTTAAAGAAAGGTTGAATCACAGACCAGTTGGTTGAAACCCAGCAAATAAATGAACCAGCCGTAACCATGGCTGTTCCTTGCCAAAAGCTTAAGGGTAATTGAGTTTGTAAAACAAACATTGCCAAAATAGAAGAAATAATAGGGGTGAAATACGAGGCCACCACAAGCATGGTAATGTTTCCATGAATGATGCCAATGTTCCATGCAGCATAACCACAACCAATTGCAGCGGATGCAATTAAAAGGGTGATTACAGTTGGAATGTCCATCGAGGGAATGGCGAATTGCCCCGACAGAAGCAGCTTGAGCCATAGTGTTAGGGCAACACAAACAAAGAAAATAGAGATCGGGTTTTGCCCATTACTCATTTTTTTGGTGAGTACACAGTAAAAAGCCCAAATAATGGCACCTACAAATGCCAAAATATAGCTCAGTGGGTTGCTATGAAAATTATCAACAATGCTCGTTAGACTAAAATCACCGCTTCCAGTTTGAATAAAAATAATGCCGGAAATTGAAATAAGTAAACCGAGAATAATAAGAAAATTAAACTTTAATTCTTTAAAAATAACAAAAGCCAAAACGGTTAAACTCGGCCACAGATAGTTAACAATGCTGACTTCAATTGCTTGTTGAGGGCTTTGAGAGTAAGCAATCGCAAATGAAAAACACAGCTCGTAAGCAACGAACAGGACTGTACCCAATATTAAGTATTTTTTGGAAATCTGCTTAAAGTCTGGAACTTTGAAAATGGCAAGCAACAGTAGCGCACTTAAAGAATAAATAAGCGTAACACCTAGCTCAGGTCCAATGGCGGCACTGACTTGTTTCATTAAGCCCACCATAGATGCCCACATGAGAATGGCGCTTAGACCAATCAATGTTGCTAGATTTTTTGACATAAAATTCAGTAAATAACGGTTAAAAAATGGTAAAAGATTAAGTTGTACTAATGAAAGGAATAAATTTTCAAGATAGGGAATATAGGACAAATTATATAAAATATAAACAATTAAATTTATTGATTGGTTGAATCTGCTATGTTTATTTAAGTATTCAATTGGGTAAAGAAATTTCGAATAAAACAACATTGTTACGAGGGAAATATGGAAGTTATTAAAACGGTTGGTGTGGTAGGTGCAGGTGTAATTGGAGCAAGTTGGACCGCCTTATTTTTATATAAAGGATTTAAAGTTAAGGTTTTTGACCCGTATCCTATAGATGAAACAGTCTTTAAAAACAGAATATCTGCAAATCTAAACGATTTATTGGCTTTGGATGGAAACTCTGAACACACCCATTCTCTACAAGATGTACTGCTTCATCTGGAAATTTCTAATCATTTGAAAGATGCAGTTTCAGATGCTGATTTTATTCAAGAAAATGCCCCTGAACGTCTGGATTTAAAACAAAAGCTGTATCAAGAAATCACCTCATATTGCCCTGAACACACCATTATTGCTTCAAGCTCTTCAGGCTTAAAAGTGTCTGATTTTCAAAAAGAGGCTCAACATCCTGAACGTATTTTACTAGGCCATCCTTTTAATCCGCCTCATCTTTTACCTTTGGTCGAGATTGTTGGTGGTAATTTGACGTCTCCACAAGTTTTGCAACAAGCTTCTGAGTTCTATAAGCAATTAGGTAAGAACCCAATCGTTTTAAATAAAGAAGTCAAAGGGCATGTAGCAAACCGTTTGCAGGCTGCGCTATGGCGAGAAGCCTTTTCACTGGTTGAACAAGGCGTGTGCTCTGCCGAAGATGTCGATGTCGCGATTACCAGTGGGCCGGGTTTAAGATGGGCGCTATTTGGTCCCTATATTAATATGCAGCTTGCAAACCAAAAGGGCTTTAAAGAGGCGATCCATCATCTAGGTCCACCGATGACAGAATGGTGGAACGATATGCAAGCATTTCAACATTCAGACGAGACAACAGAGTTATTGGAAGCAGAAACCAATCAGTTGTTAACCCAATATAAAGATATAGATTTATACCAAACCAGAGATAAAGGATTGGTGGATATCTTAAAGCTCAGACAGCAGCTCAAGTTAGATTAAGCCTAATCTTTAGGACAGAGCCAATCATTTTACTGTAGAGATGATTGGCTTTTTGTTAGATCAATAAGAAAAACATTCCTAATTAAAATTGCTGTGCATTCATTAAATTTTACTCAAATCTCTATAGAGACAATTACTGTGGTGTCGATGCTGTATTGCTGCTATGAAATGCACAATTTTTAGTGCAGCTTTTTACTTTTTATTTTAAACCGCACTCAAATTGCCCAAGTTTAGTATTACTTTTAATCAAAAACGTAATACTAAGCTGGCATGTCCTTTGCATAGTTATAAACAATCAAAAGTGATCTAGGGTTCCGATACTTCATGTATGACTGGACCGAGAGTTCACGGTTCCTAGCGAACTACACGGAGGGATAAAAGCCCGGGAGGAAGTCTAAAACTATCCGACAGGAGTAGCTATGAACACTGCAAATTATCATAACAATCAAGCGATTTGGACCGAACTTTTACCCGGTGGACATCACTGGTCGGGCCGTATTCAAAAGGGAACGATTCTTAGTTTTAAATCACTTGACGCGCAAGCAAACGTTTCTTTGTTTTGTGTAAATGCTGCCGATGTGCTTGAACGTTTTAACATGCCCGACAGTTTAAAAGGGCAACATACTGCCTATTTAAAAGCATCCAATGTGCTCTATTCAGACCTTGGTCGTGTCATGGCTTCCATTGTTCATGATGATCATGGCTGGAACGATGCACTCTGTGGGCCAAGCCGACCCGAACAGATTGAAAAGCAATTCGGTACTTGTACATTTCAAGATGCCCGCAATGATATGTACCAAAACGGCTTAGACAGCTTACTCATTGAAATGTGCAAATACGGACTTGCAAGCCAAGACCTCAGTGCCGCCGTTAATCTATTTTCTAAAGTTGCGGCAGATGAAAGCGGCGCTTTGTCATATGTCAGTTCTGACAACACCGATCAAACCATTGAGCTGCGTTTTGAAATGGACTGCCTGCTATTTTTATCTGCCGCGCCGCATGGTTTAGACACCAGTCCAAGCTATCAACCTGCCGATATTCAACTCAGTTTATTTAAAGCCAATCCCTTAACAGATAGCGATATTTGTCGTGATGCATGTTCGCAAAATCAGCGTGCGTTTCAAAACACAGCCCGCTACTACGCACTTAGCAATATTTAAATCAGGAGAAGCATCATGACAGTTTTACAATCATTTGAAAAAGCAGTTTTAAATGAAGTTTGTCCTGCGGGTGAAGCGTGGATGTGTGAGGTTAAAAAGGGCCAATATTTTCGAATTATTGATCTTGAGGGAAACCAAGCGGTCGATACTTTGTTTATGAGTGCCGAAAACCCAACTGAGCGTTATAGCGCAATGGATACTTTGGCGATCAACCAACACATTTATTTAGAAAAGGGCACTAAGCTCTACAGTAACTTTGGCCGTCCAATTGCGGTTATTCATGATGATAACTGCGGTCGTCATGACACCATCGGCGGTGCGTGTTCATGTGAAAGTAATACGGTTCGCTATGCACATGAAACTTACCCAATGCATAGTTGCCGTAATAATTTTATGTATGCCTTGGCAAAACACCCAATTGCAAAAAAGCATGGCTTAAATGTCCGTCATATTGGTCCAAACATTAACTTTTTTATGAATGTGCCTGTTACGCCAGACGGCCAGCTTAAATTTGATGATGGAATTTCAGGACCGGGTAAATATGTCGAAGTTCGGGCAGAAATCGATTTGATTGTTTTAATTTCCAATTGTCCGCAGCTGAACAACCCATGTAATGCCTATAACCCAACCAAAATTCAACTGGTTGTCCGTGAAGCGGAAGGGGTGTAAGCATGTTTAAAAAAGTTCTGATTGCCAACCGTGGTGCAATTGCCTGTCGCGTAATTCGTACCCTCAAAAAACTCGGTATTGCTTCGGTTGCAGTTTACTCCGAAGCCGACCGTGATTCGTTACACGTGACTTTAGCCGATGAAGCTTTCCTGATAGGGCCTGCGCCTGCTCATCAAAGCTATTTAAATATTGAAAAAATCCTTGAGGTTGCAAAACAGTCGGGGGCAGAAGCCATTCATCCCGGTTATGGTTTTTTGTCTGAAAATGCTGAGTTTTGTGATCTGTGTGAAAGCCAAGGCATTGCGTTTATTGGGCCAACTTCAAGCCAAATGCTCGATTTTGGTTTAAAACATACGGCCCGTGAACTCGCTATTAAAAGTAACGTACCTTTACTTCCGGGTAGTTCATTACTTGCAGGCGAAACAGAAGCCTTAACTGAAGCGGCCCGTATTGGTTATCCAGTCATGCTGAAAAGTACCGCGGGTGGCGGTGGTATTGGCATGCGTCTGGTCTGGAATGAAACCGAGTTAAAAGATGCCTATCAAACTGTGTCTTATTTAGCACAGGTCAATTTTAAAGATGCGGGATTGTATTTAGAGAAATTTGTACAGCATGCGCGCCATATTGAAGTTCAAATTTTTGGTGATGGGCAAGGGCAAGTTTTAGCGTTGGGTGAGCGTGATTGTTCGGTACAACGTCGTAATCAGAAAGTGATTGAAGAAACACCTGCGCCACACTTAAATGAACAGCAACGCGACTACCTTCAAAAAGTTGCTATTCAACTCATGCAGTCGGTGAATTACCGCTCGGCAGGCACAGTTGAGTTTGTCATGGACACTGAAACTCAAGAATTTTACTTCTTAGAGGTCAACACACGTTTGCAAGTTGAGCACGGCGTGACCGAGCAAGTGTTTGGTGTCGATTTAGTCGAGTGGATGGTCACTTTGGCAAGTGGTGACTGGTCAGCACCGACTGAACAGTTAGAACCAACAGGGCATTCCATTCAAGTTCGCCTTTATGCCGAAGACCCAATTAAACAGTTCCAGCCGAGTGCGGGTTTACTCACTCATGTGAAATTTGACCCGAAAGCACGTGTTGAAACATGGGTAGAAACAGGTTCAACGGTGTCGTCTTTTTATGACCCAATGATTGCCAAAATCATTGTGACTGCTGCAACACGGGACCAAGCCATACAGACAATGAGTGCTAGTCTTGCCAATACGCAAGTGGCTGGCATCGAAACCAATTTGGAATATTTGCAAAACATTATTGCTTGCGATGTGTTTGCTTTGGGTACTCAAACCACCCGATTTTTAAATACGTTTGAATGGAAAACTCAAAAAATTGAGGTGTTGCAGTCTGGCATTCAAACCGCCATTCAAGACGTAACAGGCCGATTAGGTTATTGGGATGTCGGGGTGCCGCCATCAGGTGCTATCGATCCACTCAGTTTAACTGTGGCAAACCAGCTTTTGGCTAATGAGCCAAATACGGCAGGGCTTGAATGTACCTTACAAGGACCAACTTTAAAATTTCATTGTATTAGCCAAATCGTGATTACGGGCGGTGATATGCCTTCAAAACTTGATGGCGAACTGGTGCCGATGTGGCAAACCATTAATGTAAAAAAAGGCCAAGTTTTAAAATGTGGCCTCATTCGTTCAGGTTGCCGTAGCTATATTGGCGTTAAAGGTGGTTTCGATGTTCCTGAGTATTTGGGGTCGCAGGCGACTTTTACTTTGGGGCAGTTTGGTGGACACGCGGGACGTAATTTATTAATTGGCGATATGCTGCCGATTACTGAATATTCAGCTCAATCGACCACAGCTTTAACTCAAGCACAAATTCCTAGCTTCACCCAAAACTGGGAAATTGCAGTGATGTATGGCCCACATGGCGCGCCAGATTTTTTCACCAAACAAGATATTGATACGTTCTTTGCCAATGGGTTCGAAATTCACTATAACTCAAGCCGTACAGGCATTCGTTTAATTGGCCCAAAACCTGAGTGGGCACGTGAAGACGGTGGTGAGGCAGGCTTACATCCTTCTAATATTCACGACAATGCTTATGCGATTGGTGCGATTGATTTTACCGGCGATATGCCAATTATTTTGGGTCCAGATGGTCCGAGCTTAGGTGGTTTTGTATGTCCCGCAGTAGTAATTCATTCCGAGCTTTGGAAAATTGGGCAACTAAAAGCAGGCGATAAAGTCAAATTTTTACCTGTAAGTTATGCGCAAGCAAAAGCACTCGATCATAAATATCATCAAAGTTTGAGCGCGACTGATACAACTTACATTGATTTTAATCCAGCCATTCAAGCAGAACCCGATACTCTAAAAGATGCCGTTCTGGCAACTTTAGAAGGTGAAGCTGGCTTACCAAGTGTGACTTATAGACCAGCTGGAAATAGCTATTTGTTGGTGGAATATGGCGAGTTGGTACTCGATCTGAATTTACGCTTCCGTATTCATGCACTCATGCAATGGGTCAAAGATCAAAACATTCAGGGCATTATTGACCTAACACCGGGCATCCGTTCACTACAAATTCATTTTGATTCAATCCAGCTCGATCAACTTGAGCTTTTACAGAAACTTCAACAAGCAGAAGCCGAGTTACCCGACATTCAAAATATGCAGGTGCCTTCACGTACTGTGTATTTGCCTTTGGCTTGGGAAGATTCGCAAACTCAACTTGCAACCGAGCGCTATACGCAGATTGTTCGTCCAGATGCACCATGGTGCCCGGATAACGTCGAGTTTATCCGCCGTATTAATGGCTTAGCTTCTAAGCAAGCGGTTAAAGATGTGGTCTATAGTGCAAACTATTTGGTAATGGGCTTAGGCGATGTGTATTTAGGTGCCCCAGTTGCGACACCACTCGACCCACGTCAGCGTTTAGTTACTACAAAATATAACCCTGCGCGAACTTGGACACCTGAAAATGCCGTCGGCATTGGTGGGGCTTATATGTGTGTATATGGTATGGAAGGCCCGGGTGGCTACCAGTTTGTTGGCCGTACTACTCAAATGTGGAGCCGCTACCGTAAAAATGCCGACTTCGAAGAAGGCAAACCGTGGTTATTACGCTTTTTTGACCAAGTTAAGTTTTATGAAGTTTCTGAGACTGAACTTCTGCAAATGCGTGAAGACTTTAAGGCAGGCCGTCTACAACTTCGCATTGAAGATGGCGTGCTCAATTTAAAAGAATACAACGAGTTTTTAAAAACACATCAAGACAGCATTCAAGCCTTTAAAGGCACTCAGCAAGCTAACTTTGAGGCTGAACGCCGCCGTTGGCATGAAGCAGGTTTGCAAGAATATATCTCTGAAAGTCTAGATGCAGTTGATGAAGGTGAAACCGTAGTTATTCCTGAAGGGGGCTGTGCAGTTGAGTCGCATATGCCGGGGTCAATCTGGAAAATTGAATGTGCATCAGGAGATATTGTTGAAGAAGGTGCAACCCTTGCGGTGATTGAGGCAATGAAAATTGAAATTCCAATTATTGCGCCTGAACGCATGAAAGTCGAAACCATTACCATTGAAAAAGGGCAAACCGTAAAAACGGGACAAGTGCTATTTACTTTGGCACCTGTCGCTTAAACCCAAAAGAGAGCATCGATATTGATGCTCTCTTTAAACCTTATGCTTCGGTCAAATGCTTTAATACTTTATGACCATGTTCAACAGCTTTTAATTTAATTTCAGACTCTGCATTGCCTGATAAAGGTGATACGTCATAAAGCAAGTAAGTGGCGCTTAACTGCATTTGAGTATATTGAATTGAATATTGAACCGCTTTTAAAAAGCTACCGGCTAAGTTTTCTCGGTCGTTCACCATGTCAGCTTCTTTTTGCCCGACCGTCATACTAATAATGACTTTTTTATCTTTTAATTTATCGCCCTGAGAGCCGTAAGCAAACTGATAAGTAAAAACTTCATCAAACCATAATTTCAAAATTGCCGGCATATTAAACCAGAACATTGGGTATTGCAGAATGATCGTGTCGTGGCGTAACAAGGCTTCTTGTTCAGCACTGACATCAATTTGATAGTCCGGATAGAGCTGGAAAATATCTCGTACTTCGAGGTCTGGATAGGTTTTTAAAAGTTCATTCACTATCGTTTTATTTGCAATTGATTGAGCGTAGTAGGGATGGGCCAAAATAAGTAAAGCCATAATAATGCCTTGTAGCTATAAAAATCATAGTCACTATAATTTTTATAGTATGGGTGTACAATAACTATCAAAGTTGATAGGTGGCGTTAAAAATGGCAAATACTGAAAATAAATGTGAAATCACCATGAATGGAAAAACTTATCCATGTCATATCAGTATGGCTATGGACTTGGTGGGTGGAAAATGGAAAGGCGTTATTTTGTATTATCTAAAAGATGGCCCAAAACGCTTTAATGAAATCAATCAATTAATGCCAACCATCACAGAAATGACTTTAAGCCTCCAACTTAAACAGCTAGAGCAAAGCGGCTTAATATCCAGAACTGTTTATGGTGAAAAAGCACCGATTAAGGTGGTTTATGAAATGACCGAATTGGGCCAGACTTTCAAGCCTGTTTTAGAGTCTTTATCGGTATGGGCACATACGATGATTAGTCCGAAATAACATTAAAAAATTAGTTTTTTAAAACTTAAATATTAGCCCCATCCCTGTGCATGGGGCTTTTTTTGCCCAAAAATCACTCATAAATACCCGCCAAAACTATCAAACCGCGCTTAAAAACTGGCACATTTTCTGCATCTCTTATCAGTAATACAAAAACTTAATTTGGTAATACCAAGCTAGAGGTGCGATATGAACGATGTAAAACCTGTGGTTCAACCAAAGCAAACTTTAAAAGCCTTTTTGGTCGAATTGCTCAGCGTTCGCGCAGGCGTATATATCAAACAAAACAATTATCCGACTAAAACAAAAGGATAAGACTGTGGCAAAACAAAAGTTAGCTCGAATCAGTATTACCGTGCCTGAAACGACACTCAACGCACTGGATCAGAAAATTGTCGAGCAGAGCTATGAAAGTCGCTCGCAAGCCATTGTCGACATGATTAATAAACACCTGATTGCGGAGCAAGCACAGGCCAATGAAGTCATGGTAGGTACGTTGACTTTGCTTTATGACGCTAGCCAAATGACCTTGCGTAATCAATTGGTCGATTTACAGCAACAGTTTTTAGCTCAGGTAATTAGTTCACTTCATATCCAGCTCGACCAACAAAAGATATTGCAAGTCATGTTAATGCAAGGTGCGAGTTCCGAACTCAGACAAATTAGCCAGCAATTTATTGTGCTGAAAGGGGTGATAAAAGGGCATTTAGAACTGATGGATGCCGTCATGCCGCCTATACAGCAAAATGATTAAATGAGGAGTAGTGTGTTGAAAAATTTATGGACCATCCAAGACTGGAAAACAGCATATCAAAATGGGCAAATCCATCTTAGAGATTTGGTTGGTTATGTTGCAGAAATTAAAAACGATGACCATGCATGGATTGAAATTGCATCGAATAACCAGATTCAGGCACAAATTGATGTTTTAAAAGATCAGAATATTGCTGACTTACCTCTATACGGAGTGCCATTTGCAGTTAAAGATAACATTGATGTTGCAGGTTTTCACACCACTGCTGCCTGTAAAGAGATTCAATATTTAGCGACTCAAGATGCAGCCGTAGTTGCCAAGCTGAAAAAAGCAGGGGCAATTGTGGTTGGTAAAACTAATCTCGATCAGTTTGCAACGGGACTGGTTGGCGTTCGCTCCCCATATGGTGCAGTAAAAAATAGTTTTAACCCTGAATATATTAGCGGTGGGTCAAGCTCGGGTTCGTCAGTAGTGGTTGCCAACGGTATTGTTCCTTTTAGTTTAGGAACAGACACGGCGGGGTCTGGGCGTGTACCTGCAGGCCATAACAATATTGTGGGCCTTAAACCGACAAAGGGCTGGTTTTCTACTACAGGTTTAATTCCTGCATGTCGAACCATTGATGTCATTTCTATTTTTTCACTGCATATTGATGATGCGTGGACCGTTGCCAATTTAATGCAGGGCTATGATGAAACAGATGAATATTCACGAGCACATCCAGCCAATGTACCGACTCAATTTTCTAAACGAAAAATAGCTATTCCAGCTCAGCTTGAGTTTTATGGCGATCTGGAATCTGAAAAAGCCTTTTTAGTTGCAATTGAGCGTGTAAAAAAACTGGGTTATGAAGTTGAGAGTATTGATTTCAGCGCATTTAACGAACTTGCTGCTGCACTGTATAACGATGCTTGGGTAGCGGAAAGAACAGTCGCCGTTGAACGCATGACAACACGTGAAAAGGCTCATCCAGTCATTGCTCAAATTATTGCACAGGCAGATAAATTCAAGGCAACAGATGCACTTCAAGCTGAATATAACCGCGCCGTATTGGCACGAAAAATTAATGTGGCATTACAACCTTTTGATGCATTGATGGTTCCGACAGCGCCAACCATTTACACCATTGCAGAAGTTGAAGCCGACCCATTGACTAAAAATGCGCACATGGGAGCCTATACCAACTTTGTCAATTTTGCCGATCTTTCGGCTTTAGCTTTACCTAATGTACTTCGTGAAGATGGCCTACCAAGCGGCGTAACCTTTATTGCACCAGCTTGGCACGATGAGGCACTTGCTAATTTTGCGCAGCTTTGGCAAGCCGAAACATCGCTGAGTTTAGGTAAATCAAGTCAACATTATCAAAAAAGTATAAACATCCAGTCGAATCATTCAGTACAGCTAGCTGTTGTGGGGGCACACTTAACAGGCATGCCACTTAATTTTCAGCTCACTAGCCGTAATGCCACTTTGCTCAAGAAAACACAGACCGCAGAGACTTATAAACTCTTTGCCTTGAAAAATACCACGCCACCAAAGCCAGGATTGCAATGTGATGTAGCAGGAACATCAATTGAAGTCGAAGTGTGGGATGTTCCTTTAGCAAATTTTGGAGCCATTGTGGCTGAAGTACCTGCACCTCTTGGCATTGGGAACCTGAAACTAAAAGATGGAACATGGGTCAAAGGCTTTATTTGCGAAGCGTATGCCATTCAAGATGCAACCGATATTAGCCATTTTGGAGGCTGGCGAGCCTATATACAGTCACTCAATCAAACCGCTCAAAGTGTTGTTAGTAAAAATGTTGGGGAAGTTTCTATATGATTAAAAAAGCGTTGTTATCCGTATCTATTTTATCGGCAGTTGTATTGGTTGGTTGTGACAATACCGCTAAAGTGCCCGAGGCTAAACAAGACGCTCAGGCATCTACAAATACAAAACCAATTACCATTGGATATAGTGATTGGCCAGGCTGGGTGGCTTGGCAAGTGGCTATTGAAAAAGGCTGGTTAAAAGAAGCAGGGGTAAATGTAGAGTTTAAATGGTTTGATTATTCGGCTTCTCTTTCAGCTTTTTCGGCAAATCAGCTCGATGCTGTGTTGGTCACCAATGGCGATAACTTGGTAACAGCTTCGGGTGGTACGCAAGGCATGATGATCATGGCAACAGATTATTCTGCGGGCAATGATGTCATTATTGCAAAAGAGGGCATTAGTACCATTCAAGACCTAAAAGGAAAATCAATAGGTGTTGAAAAAGGCTTGGTTGATCATCTTTTATTGGCAACAGCTTTAACCGACCATAACATTAAAGCCAATGAGGTGAAGCTGGTAAATTCAGCGACGAACCAATTACCTCAAGTGTTTAATAGCCCCGATATTTCTGCAATCGCTGTTTGGCAACCTGTTGCAGGTCAGGCATTAAAAGCAGTGGCTGGTTCAAAAATTATTTATACCTCTAAAGACAAGCCGGGTTTAATTTATGACACTTTGACTGTCAACATGAGCCACTTAACTGCTCATCAAGAAGAATGGAAAAAAGTTATTCAGGTGTGGGACAAAACAGTTAAATATATTAATGACCCTGCAACACATGCCGATGCAGTTAAAATCATGGCAAACCGTTCAGGTGTCGACCCAAAACAATATGAGCTGATGGTCAGCGGTACGCATTTATTAGATATCAATGCCAATAAAAAAGTATTTGCTAAATCTCAAGGTTTTGACTCGATTTATGGCTCTACTTATCACGTCAATAAATTTAACGTCGAAAACGGTATTTATAAAACCGAACAAAATGTAGATGGGCTGATTTATCCGACACTCATAGAACAGCTCAAATAAGCCCAATCAATAAAAAAGCCCAAGTTCAACTTGGGCTTTTTAATGTGTTTCTTATTTTTCTGTACTGACCTGAGTCATACGCGGTATTTTCGGCAAGTCTTGTAAAGCTGGGTCAAGCTCATCTTCTTCGGCGTGAACTAAATAATCTACTCGTGAACGAAGCTGTTTAAACTCAGGTGTGCTCATTAAGTCGAGTGAGCGTGGACGCGGCAAATTAACTTCAATAATTTCCTTAATTTCACCCGGGTTGGCTTTGAGTGCCACAATTCGGTCTGCCAGTAAAATGGCTTCATCCATGTCATGGGTCACAAAAATAATGGTGATATCAATGTTTTGCCATAAATCCATCAAGTGCTTTTGCATTTTTTGACGGGTGTGTGGATCGAGTGCACCAAAAGGTTCATCCATGAGTAAAATTTTAGGTTGATTAACCAAAGCTCTAGCTATCGCAACACGCTGTTTCATGCCACCAGAAAGTTGGTGTGGATACTGATTTTCATATTTCTCTAAACCAATAATATTGATCCATTCACGTGCTTGAGCTTCGGCTGTCATTTGACTAGCGCCACGCATTTGCGGACCAAACATCACGTTTTCTTTTACAGTTTTCCACGGAAAAAGGGTATAGCCCTGAAACACCATGCCGCGTTCAGGACATGGGCCTGTAATGCATTCGCCGTCTACTAAAACTTCTCCGCTATGGTATGGGTCTAAACCTGCAATAACACGGCTCAGTGTTGATTTACCGCAACCAGAAGGGCCAATCACACAAATGAATTCTCTTTTATGAATTTTTAAATCGAGCTTATTTAAAACAGTGCGTTCGCTTTGACCATGCTTAAACACTTGGCTCAGTTGTTTAGCTTCTAAAATCACAGGACGTTCATAAATTTTTTGAAAGTATTCATGCGCGTTAAATATTGAATCGTTCATTATTTTGCTCCTACTTTCCAGGTGAACATCCGCTCACCTAACTTCATTAATAGCCAATCACAGACCAGACCAATCACACCAATAATCAAAATAGCTGCATAGACATTGTCAAAGTTTTGATAGCGTGCTTGTTGGGTAATAAACCACGTAATACCCGAGGTCGTACCAATCAATTCTGAAACAATTAAATAGGTCCAAGCCCAGCCCAATAGCACACGTAAGTCTCGGTAAATATCAGGTAAGGCAGCAGGAATCACTACATGGAATAAACTTTTGAGCTTATTGGTGCCAAGCGTATAGCCAGCTTCAATTAAGCTTCGGTCTACCATTCGGGTGGTATTAGCAATAATGAGAATTTGCTGAAATAGCGTACCAATCACAATAATGGCAATTTTAGGTGCGTCGTTAATCCCTAAAATTGCTACAGCAAGTGCGCCAAAGGCGGGAGCGGGTAAGTAACGAAAAAACTCAACAAAAGGTTCCGTCAATAAGGATATACGCTTAGAAAAACCACACAAAATACCCAGTGGAATCCCAATCAGTGAAGAGATAAAAAAGGCTGAAAAAACCAGTTTAATACTGTGCCATAAACTTTGATGAAACCACGGCGAATCAGGTTGTTCTGGTGGTGTGGTAAAGGCGGTGACCAAAGCCTTAGCGACTTCATGGGGAGCGGGTAAATAAATCGGATTGACCAAAATACCTTGTGGTGGTGCAGAATTTCGATTGACTGCATTTTGTGCTTCGAGATAGAACACATTTTTATCAATGCGACTTCCCACTTGTAGGTAAGAAACACTTCCCGAACTCGTGATTTGTACTTGAGGATGCCAAACAAAAGGTAAGTAACTGATTGCGCACCAAAGACATATTGGAATAACGAAAGAACAAATACTGAGAATCAGCTTGTTCTTTCGCGTAAATTCCTTTGCAACATAACCCATATCGACAGCTCCCCATTTTGATCAGTATTACGATTTTCATAAAACGTAATATTGTTAAGCAAAATAGGTGCCATCTTTAAGTGCTCTAGATGAGTTAAGAAGACGAGGGAACTAAAGTTTCATGTAAATAAACCCAGTAACATTTTTCGTCTTCTACTTTAATGCAAGCTGTAGAGGTACGTACTGTCTCCGTTTCATCAGTTTGCTGATATTCCTGATATTGCACCCAACAATAATTTTCAAATTCGTATAAAGCTATACTCTTAATAATGTCGATTTTTAAAGAAGGTTTCTTTCCGATATTTTGGCTAAATAAACTATTCACTTCTGCGAAACCAATGCTGTGACCTTGAACCGTTACCATCTTAAAATTTTGATCAAAGCTATCTAAAAGCGGGTTAAGACTCTGTTCTGCATTTTGGCCTGTAAATACATTTTCGATCAAAACGTGTAGGTCAATCACGCTTTGAATGGCCTGATCTATTTGGTTAGACATGTGTTTTTTCCTTTAAAATGGGAATGAGTGAGAGTAAGCAGAGGACTGCTGCAACAAGAAATGTATGTTGATAACGAATGAGATCAGTTGAGCCAGACATAAGGTTATATATTGAAATCAGAACAACTGTGCCGACACTAAATGAAACTTGTCGATTGATGTTCCAGAGTACACTGCCTTGTAATAAATCTTGCTCAGTAAAATCAATTAACGAACTAATTTGGGCAGTATTGGCGCTTAAGCCGCCTCCCATACCCATCACTAAATAGGCGAATACTAACAAGCTTATGGGGCTAGTGTTTGAAATAAAAAATAAGAAAAAGATACCAAGGCTATGAAGGGTAATGCCAATAATAAGTAAATATTTCTTTCCTATTTTTTGATAGAGCAGGCCACCGCTGATCATTGCCACCAGCGCACCTGCTGCATAGAGCAACATGAATGAGCCAGTTTGTTTTGCATTAAAGCCAAGGTTAACCTGTAAATTAAAAATATTGAGTAAATTAACACCTGTAAAAATACCGGGAACAGCGTAATAAATAATAAATGCATTGCGTAAATTTTTATTTTTTAATAACTGTAGATTGAGAATAGCATGATCGATTTTTTTCGAATGTTGAATGTAAAAAATCAGCATTCCCACCGAAATTAGCAAACTGCTTACGGCCAACGTGAGATTGTGATAATCCCCATAGAATGAAAATGAGAGTAACAAACATAACAGGCTGATATTAAAAATAACCAAGCCTTTTATGTCTGGTTTCTCACTTGATACATTCTCTGTTTTTTTAATCCATAACCATGCCAGAACTGCTGCCAGCAATGAAAAAGGAAGGTTAGATAAGAATACCCATCGCCAATTTAATGAATCAATAATCACGCCGCCAAGGGCGGGTGAAAATGCAGGCGCAATTAAGGCAATTGCCATAATCATAGTAGAAATGCGTTGGCGTTCTTGATTCGGGAATAATGCATATACGAGTGCTTGCCCGACTGGAATTAATAAACCTCCAGCGATACCCTGAATAAAACGCCAAAAAATTAAGCTATAAATCGATTCACTAAATCCAATAAAGTAAATGCTGATCGAAAATAACAGCATCGAATAACACAATAACTTTTGGTTCCCTAACTTGGTGGCTAACCATAAACTCATCGGCATGATTAAAATGAGGCCGAGAATATAGGCATTTGTTACCCAAGCGACCATAGATTGGCTGACTGAAAATGATGATGCAATATTAGGTAAAGCAATTGCTGACATAAAAATGTTAATGCAATCAATAAAGAACCCAAGTAAAAACACCGTTGCTATTTTATATCGATAAGACATACCTACCTCCGTGCAGGCAGGGTAAGATTCGGCTCTTTTATTGTCGATGCAGGCGAAGTAAAATCATTGTTTAATAATTTCAAACAATCGGCTGAATTGTGCAAAAAAATCTCAAGCAAATTACTAGTTTTTTACAAGTTGTCGATTCCGGATCTTTTACTAAGGCTGCCGAAATTTTGGGACTGAGCCGATCAATGGTCAGTATTGATATAAAACAATTAGAAAAGCAGTTAAATACAAGCCTCTTAATTCGAAACACCCGTAATATTGCATTAACTGAAATAGGCCAGCATTTTTATGAGGACTTCAGGCAAATCCAACTTCATATTGATGAGGCTTTTGAACGAAGCCAACATTTAGGCACAAGCATTACAGGCACTTTACGTTTTTCCTCTACCAATGAATTTGGCCAACGTTTCATTCTGCCTTTACTTCCTGAGTTCTGTCAGCTTTATCCTCATTTACGCTTACAGTATTCGTTTAATTCATCTCTCGATGATTTAGTCACTGAAAAATTAGATCTTGTTATACGGCTAGGAAATTTAAAAAGCTCATCTCTAAAAACTCGAAAAATCGGAGAATATCCAATTTACATTGTTGCTACTCCGCAATTTATACAAAACCATCCTGTAGAAAATATATCTGATTTAGCGGATGTTCCTTGGATTGGTCACACCTTATTAAATTGGCAAGATTCGCAATATATTTTGCAAAATAGTTTAGGGGAGCAATATTCATTACCTTTTATTCGAAGTCAGTATGAGTCAAATTCGGTAACAGCAATTCATCAAATGGCTCTTTCATCATTAGGTATTGCGATTTGCCCAGCATGGTTAGTTGATAAAGATATTCAACAAAACCGCTTAATTCGGTTACTCCCTGATTTCTCATTACCGCTACAAAATATTCAATTACTTTATCCTAATACTTCTAATTTACCGGCCAAAACACGGGCATTCATAGATTTTTTGGTAGCCCGTCTTTCTTTTAGATAAACTAAAAAGTATGTAAGTTATGAACGATAAGCTATTTTATATAAATAGACAATTCTGTCTGTTTTTTATAAAATAGCGCTGATTATGACTCAGTTTTATAATAATGATGTCCAATAAAATATTTCAAATTTTAGATAGTTTAGGTTTGGTTGCACAGAATCGTGTACTTCATGTGCAATTTTCCAACCCATCATTAAACAATCAAGTCTTCTTGCAACGCATTGAAGGCGAACATACGCTCAACCAGGGCAGCGTTGCTGAGTTACTGTGTCTGTCGACGAACGCGCATATTGCATTAAAACAATTTATCGGCTGTCAGGTTGCCGTTGATCAGGTCACTGACATGGGCCAGTTCTTTAGAACTACGGGTATTATTACTGAAGCGAGCCAAGGGCAAAGTGATGGCTCACTCACCATTTATAACCTCACCTTAAAAGACCCAACTGCACTCTGGCATAAACGTCGCAACAGCCGCGTGTTTATGAACAAAAGCGTGCGGGATATTAGCGAAATTCTGTTTAAGGAATGGCAAGGCAAAAGCCCATTATTTGCATCAAGCTTAACACTCGACACGGCAGGCTTAACGAAAGACTACGATGTGCGTCCATTTGTGATGCAGTCTAACGAAAGCGATTATGACTTTTTAACTCGTCTGTGGCGTAGTGAAGGCATTAATTGGTTAGTCGATGAATCGCAGCTTTTAGTTGCTGACCCGAATGCGTCCATTCAGCCACAAGTCTTACGTTTAATTGATGATAACCAGCACTACCAAGCCCTTGACCGTCGTAGCCTACGCTACCAGCGTAGCAGTGCGACAGAACAGTTCGATACCATTACTCAAGTTAAGGCAGAGCGTCGCCTACAGCCAACTTCGGTTCATGTGCAACGTTGGCAAGCCGATGCCCTTCAACAAGAAGAAGGCAGTGGTAGCGTACAAGGTACGCAGCAGCACAGCGAACACTATGACAATGCCAGCCTGAATCTTGAAGATGCATGGCAGGTCAGCCCCGCTTGGATGCAAGACTTAAACGGTGAAGACCAAGCTACAGCATCAGGTAATAGTCAGATTGAACAGCTTAACCAGCACATCAATGCTTACCATCACCTGAGTTCTAAACAATTTACCGTTTCAGGTAACGTCCGTGATGCACAGGTGGGTTACTGGTTTGAACTGAATGACCACCCTGAACTTGATCGCCACGACAGTGCGGATAAAGAATTTTTAATCTTAAGCAAGCACTACTATAACCAGAATAATTTACCAAAAGAATTACAACAGCAACTCGAACGCTTATTACCAAAAGACAAGCTCAAGGCGGCCCAGCTCGACACGCAAAACCCTGAGCAACGCCACTTTGCTGAACTCAATGTCGTTCGACGCAACATTAAAGCTGTGCCTGAATATAGTCCGCTAGAACACCGACCAGCCGCTTACCCGCAGCGCGCTAGAGTGGTTGGGTTAGAGGGCGAAAGCATCCATGTTGACCAGTGGGGGCGTATTAAAGTTCGCTTCCTGTTTACTCGAACTGATGACCATAGCCATGACGGTGGAGCGGGAAGTAACGACAATGACACCGACTCGGCTTGGGTAGATGTGCTGACCCCGTGGGCAGGTGCAGGTTATGGTGCACGCTTCTTGCCACGTGTGGGTGAGATTGTTGTCATCGACTTTTTTGACGGCAACATTGACCGACCATTTGTGGTGGGACGAATTCACGAAGCTGAACGTCACCCAACCCAGTTCGACCAGAAAGGCCAGCTACCTGACACTAAAAAGCTCAGCGGCATCCGCTCAGAAGAAGTCGATGGTAAAGGCTTTAACCAGCTACGTTTTGATGACACTACAGGTCAAATCAGTGCCCAGTTACAAAGTAGCCATGCGGCAAGCCAACTAAACTTGGGTAACTTAAGCCATCCAAAAGACAAGGCGGAAAGTGATGGTCGAGGTGAGGGTTTCGAGCTCAGAACTGACCAGTGGGGTGCAGTAAGAGCTGGCAGTGGTTTACTCGTTAGCACCCACAAACAAGACCAAGCGCAAGGCGTACATCTAGAGGCAGCTGAGGCCAAACAACAAATCGAAGGCGGTCTCAACAATGCCAAGGCACTCAGTGAAGTTGCCAAAAATCAACAAACTGATCCATTAGAAGTTCTTGAGAACTTAAAAACCTTCATAGAGCAAATTGAAGAAAAAGATCAAGACAAAGCTGCTGCTTTTAAGCAAGCCTTGATGATATTAACTGCACCTAACAGTATTGTTCTAGCCAGTAATGAAGACATTCACTTAAGCGCAGATGCTCAGTTAAGCCAAACTGCTGGAGACAGTATTAACCTGTCTACCCAAAAGAACCTGATTGCGCATGCCCAAAATAAAATCAGTCTTTTTGCAGCGCAAGAAGGGGCAAGACTGTATGCAGGCAAAGGTAAAGTCGAAATACAGGCTCAGGGTGACGGAGCAGATTTAATTGCTCGTAAAGCAGTTCAGATTATTTCTACAGAAGACAAAATTGAAATTAGTGCTTCTAAAGAAATTGTTATCACGGCGGGTGGATCTCAACTCAAGATTAATGGCTCGGGAATTTTCCCTGTCACTGGTGGTAAGTTTGAGGTGAAAGCTGGGCAACATTTGTTTATGGGGGGCGGAAGTGCGAATTTCAGTTCCTCACTACCGCCTCCGCCTAAACGTGGGCAGGGTGTGCTCGAGCTTTTACATGACTATTCACATGGTGAGTTTGTTAAAGGTGGAAGTTATACAGTTGTCGACAACTTAGGAAAAGAAGTCACTGGCAAGTTGGATGATAAAGGATTCGCAAGAGTTTCTGGCTTAGCGACAGGTGCAGTGAAAGTCTTCTTTGAGCCAGACCACCGTGATCCTTGGGATACAGCAAGTGATTTTAAACGCCCAGTTGAGTGGCCAAATAAGAATGATGCGGATAATGAGCAATCAGATTCATTAATTGCGCAAATGAGTAAAACAGCCCAGTCCAAACTTGGTGAATTATCTAAACAATTAACCAATCCTGCGAATATTATGAAAAATATTCAAACTGCACAAAGCATAAAATCTGAAGGGGCAAAGGCTTTAATGCCAATGTTAAAAACTCAGGTACAGGGATTAGTGACTGATCAAGTGAAAAGCCTTTTACCCATTTCAGAAGTAAGCCAAAAATTAGGAAACAACATTGATCTTGCATCAATTCAAAAAATAAATGACTTCAGCAAATTAAGTTCTGTTGATAGCGGTAGTTTGGTTACTAACGCTCTTCCTCAGTATTTGCAAAGCCCTTTTAAAAAGAATTCGTAGAGAAATAAAATGTCTGGAAAAACAGAAGTTGTTAAACCGTTATCAGAAGTTGCTATTAAAGATGTTAGCCATTCAAAACAAAAAATAGATAATTGGTTAAAAAGTCATACTCATCAAATTGTGACATTAGACTTAGTCGCAAGTGTAATGGGGACCATTCCAATTATTGGAAATGTGATGGCTGCCATCGATGTGGTTTCCGACATTTGCTATATCTACGATAAAGGTTTTCAAAATGCCGATATTATGGATTGGTCCACAATGGGTATTGACCTTATTGGGATTGCACCTGTACCAGGAACAACAGCAATTCGTATGTCTGCTCGTCCAGCCCTGTTTCTAGTCCGTCAAGAAGTTAAACGTGTGGGTAAAGCTGCTTTAGGAGAAGCAGTTATTGTGGTGATCTCTAACCATTTAAACGATCAGGTTGCAGGGGATATAGAAAAATTCTGCAAAACTGGGTTAAATAAACTAAATTCAATTTTAGCCACTTGTGGTGGAACAGTCCAAAATGCAACGGCACAAATTAATGGCGGAATTGTTCGAGTTGTAACAAAAGGCCAAGTATTTACAAATGCAGGCTCAAATACAAACCGCGCTCAACAGCAAGCTGCCGGTGTTATTAAAGGAATAAAAAGTGGTGACTTAACGCGAGCTGGAAAAAATTTAGTTTACATGACCGAAAACTGGGGGAAGGCTCTTATTAAAACAGGAGCAAACTCCAATGCTAAAGTTGTTACTTCTTTAGTTCCAGCACATTTAAAGCAGCCGATATTAAATGTAGGCGCAACGATTAATAAAATTGGTATCACTGCCAATACTAAAATTAAAGGCTTGGGAAATGCAGCGCAGCCGCAAACAATTGGGTGGCTATTTGATGTATTGAGAATGAGTGCTTCTAAATTTAGGAAAAAGAAACCAGCTCAAGTTAAGCCAACTCAAACTACACAAGTCAAACATGACAAGAAAAATAATAAATTAGAAAAGGCGAATACTGAACACGACGCGACTCATAATGCGAATGCATGTAAAAACTGTAAAGGTGGTGCGACTAAACGATCAATTACCTTTGCCATGGGTACTGAGTTTTTAAACCATACCGATGCACAAATTCACTCGTTACTAATAGAGCAATTTTCGAGAACGTATGTATCGAACTTATATCAATATGATCAATCGATTTTCGGAGCGCGGTGGATTACACCTTTTACAACCAAGATTGCTCGTTGTTCTAGTTACAACATAAATGAACCTAAAGAACCGATTGAGCAAGAAGGTTGGGAGTATATTGGCAGCGATGGCCGTCCTGTTCGCTTACTAGAGCTAAAAGTTGGGCAAAGTTACTATGATGAAGTAGAAACTTTTACTTATACAGTTGTCTCACCTGAAATTAGAGCAATTTTATATGGTGTTTCAGAAACTCGCTTCTATCAAAAATATAAAAATGAGTTTCGTTTAGTCTCCATAGAACGTCAAAATGGATTTAGTATCGGACTACGTTATGACTATGAATTAGAAAATGGTGATAGCTATTTATCCGACATTATATTTAAACAGCAACAACAAATATTGGCGCATGTAGCATTACAAATTAACGATGTTCAGAAAGTTGTTGCAGCTTGGTTGGTTGAAGATGGTCAACTGATTAGACAACTATCAGCATATCAATATAACGAACAAGGCGATTTAATTAAGGCAACCAATGAGTTTGCTGCTTCTTATGATTATCAATACCAAGCTCACTTATTGACTCGTTATACTGATCTTACTCAAAGAGGAATGAACTTAAAGTGGGATGGGGTTTTACCTAGCTCAAAAGCGATTGAAGAATGGGCCGATGACTATAGTTCCGCTACTAAATTAGATTGGGATGAAAATGTTCGAGTAACTTCAGTCATGGATATCGATGGTAACGTGACTGAATACTATTATGGTATTACGGGTTACACCTATCGAATTATTTATCCAGATAATTTGCAAGAATGGTTCTTTAGAGACCAAGCAAAAAATATAACATCGCATATTGCCACAGATGGAACAGAAACATCATATACCTATGACGAACGTGGCAATGTTTCAAGTATGGTTCAGGCCGATGGCTCAACCTTCTATTATGAATACGACGAAAAAGATAATCTGACCGGTTTTGTTGATGCTGAACAGGGGCGTTGGTTTAAAGAGTACGATGTTTCGGGAAATATAATTAAAGAGATTGATCCGCTGAAGCGTGAAACAGTCTATGCCTATAATGCAATGGGTTTGGTAACTTCCATTAAAGATGCGAAAGGCGGTAAGAAGACACTCAAATATGATGATCAAGGCAACTTGGTTACTTATACGGATTGTTCAGGTAAAGAAACGCACTGGCATTATGATGATCGCGGGCGCGTCAAATTTATTGAAAATGCTTTAAAGCAAAAAGTTGAATATTTCTATACGGAATTAACTGCTGAACCAAGACAGCCTCTAAAAAAAGGCTTACCGCTAAATGCTTTTGGACAGCTCGAAAAAATTAAACATGCTGATGGGGCTGAAGAGCATTTTATTCATGACGAAGAAGGTCGTTTATTAGTTCATATTGACCCTAAAGGGCAACAGACTCGTTATGAATATGATGCAGCTGGTTTAATTACTAAGCGTATTGACCCATTAAATCAAACTTTAAAATATCAATGGGACCGTTTAAGTCGCTTAAAACGTTTAATTAATGAAAATGGCGCAAGTTATGAGTTTGTCTATGATGCTGCGGGGCGATTAGTAAAAGAAATTGATTTTGATGGCAAAGAAACTGCTTATACGTACGATGAATATAATGGTCGTTTAACTAGTAGCATTGAGGTCGCTTCTGCCTATGGTCAAGATTTCAAAGATCGTGCTGCGCTTAAAGACCGTATTCAGCAATTTATTTTTGACAGCATGGGACGTTTAGAACAACGTACAGCAGGATATGGCTATCAAGGGCAAGAGCTTGAAGAAAAACAAACAGAAGAATTTTCTTATGATGGCTTAGGTAATCTAGTTCAGGCTAAAAATGCTGAAACTAACTTACAGTGGTTTTATGATGCCGCAGGCAATTTAATAAAAGAGCATCATCAAGACGTTGTGACACAGAAAACTGCTGTGTGGAAACATGTCTATGATGAATTAAATAATCGAACCAAAACCATCCGACCAGATGGACAGAAAATAGATTGGCTCACTTATGGAAGTGGACATGTCTATGGTATGGCTTTAAATGGGGAAGATGTCGTTAGTTTTGAGCGTGATGATTTACATAGAGAGACATTACGACACTATGCAAATGGTCTTAGCCAGCAACAACGTTATGATGAAGTCGGACGTTTAACTCAGCAATTAATGTTGAATGAGCATGACAAAGGTTACCAGGCCCAAACTCAAAATAATGCTATCAAGCATACCAATCAATTGATTGAACGCTTATATCACTACGATGAAACAGGTGAGTTAACGCTCATTAAGGATACTCGTCGTGGAGCCATTCACTATAAATATGATCCTGTTGGGCGTTTATTAGAGGCAACTAGTAAACTTGGGAAAGAGACTTTTAATTTTGACCCAGCAAGTAATATTTTAGATCGATATAACACTACCAAAGAGCAATCCTCACAGCATACTGCCACTGAAAAAGGTCTTGGCTATAACCGCTTAGTTAATAATGTCGTGCAGGAATATCTTGACCAACAATATCAATATGATGCTTTTGGACAACTGATTCGACAAAAGTCATCACAAGGTGATTTAAATCTTGAGTGGGATGTGTTGGGACGTCTTGTTCGTAGTCGAAACAATCAATACACGGCGGATTATCATTACGATGCTTTGGGCCGACGTATTCAAAAAAGAAGTAAGCACCACCATACAGGTCAAGAGCAGAACATTATTTATGGTTGGGATGGTGATACTTTAGCTTATGAATCTAGCGCTGATATAACTAAACACTATTTCTACGAAAAAGATAGTTTTGTGCCTTTGTTGCAAGCGGCTTATCGTCACTCAATTGAGCTACATCACACGCAAGATTGGACGGAAAAATCGTATAGCATTTATAAAGACCCATTGTGGAATACAGTAAAACAAAGCCAAGGTTTTGATGATGTATGGTTCTATCACTGCGATCATTTAGGCACACCACAGGAAATGAGTGACCAAACAGGTGCCATCGTCTGGAAAGCTCAATATAAAGCTTGGGGTGAGTGTAAGGTAGAACAAGCTAAATCAGATTTCTTTGAAAATTCAGAAATTATTAGCAATAACATCCGTTTCCAAGGTCAGTATTTTGATGGCGAAACAGGGCTTCATTACAACCGCTATCGTTATTATTCGCCGTATGTAGGGCGGTTTATTAGTAAAGACCCGATTGGATTGTTGGGGGGATATAATTTATACCAATACGTAGATAATCCTATAGCTTGGATTGATCCATTTGGTCTACGCAAGAAAAGAGGACGTGATGCACCTAGACACGGACCTTCGGCTGTAGAAAAAGTGAACAATAGAATGCCCATAAACTCATGTTTTGCTGGTAAAACTATGATGGGTAAAGATTTACCTGCCTCAGTGCGTGGTAATTATCCTAATGGAGTTCCTTTTAACATGAAAGGTTTCCCTGATTTTTCTAGATATGCTAAAACTACGGTAAATATTGGTAGTTTTACTAAGGATAGTGTGGATTTCCGCAGTGCAAATGCGAAAATAGGCTTAAGTGGTTCACAAGCACCTGATGGTTTTGTATGGCATCATACGGATAAAAATGGGGTTCTTCAATTAATTCCACGAGATATTCATGATGCTGTGCGTCATACCGGTGGCGCAGCAATTTGTGGTATTAGGTAATAGAGGTTTATATGGAATATAGAAATATAGAGTTTGATAAAATTGCTAAAAGCGAACAGCAATTACAGTCGCTCTCATTTATTGGTATTAATTATGATAAAAAATTAAAAAAAGCATTAACAGAAGAATATAAAAATCCTTCTGTTGTTGATATTAATATGCTTAAAGACTTTGAGGATAAATATAATTTAGTTCTTACGGAAGAATATAAGAATTTTTTATTGGAAACGAATGGTGGAGTACCTTCAAAGAGTATTTTTGATCTTACTAAGAAAAAGGATGTTGTTATAGGACATTTTTTTACATTGTACTCTAAGGTTGAAATGTACACTCTTGAAAACAATAATAATTCTGTAATTTCCTTTCCTGTGGGATATTTTTCAATAGGTGACACAGTGAATGGGGATTATATTTTAATAAATTTAATCATTAATGATGGTGATTATGGTGCAATCTTTATATTCTTTCATGAAAAAGATGAGTTGAAGAAAGTATCTAATTCATTCAATGAGTTTTTAGATAAATTACATGATTGATTTTTAATTTGAGATGTTCTAGAAAATAAAAGTTAATTTTAATATATTGAAAGACACCCTTAATTTGGAATAAATCATTTTATTATGATTTTTCAATAATAGGGTGTTTTATATAGGTTAGTTATATGAGTAAATAAATGAAAAGTTGGGATCAAGTGACTAAAGATTCTAGTGATTTTATTTCATTCTTAGAACAAGGAAATTTCTTTAATAAACCATTTCTGATGAGTGGAGATTATAAAATCATTACTGATGCTAAGGTTGGTATGAATTATGCTACGAATGATGACTTTGATACTTTTTATGAGTGGGAAACTGTAACGGATACACCCAACGTATTTCCAGATGATTTTGAATGGAATGATAAAATTAAATATAAGTTAAAACAGAATAATTATTTTGATTTTGAACAAAAAGAATTTAATGGTGCTAAAGAAAAATGGGTTTATGGGGAAGCTTGTATACTTACTGAATTAATGTACAGAGATATAGGGATTATTTTTCAGTGTTATGCGAATGATTGTTTCTCAGAAATCTGGAAAAAAATTCTTGAAGTCTATTTAAATGGTGGGTTTCCATGTGGTTGGGATGATCATCTACCTAATGGTAAATTAGTAGTTTACTCAAATAACTGAATTATTTTTTGTTTTATGAAAAGTATAAAGTTTATAATACTTATACTTTTCATAGGTGTTATTAAATTTGAGATGAATAAAATTAAAAAATCTATAAGCTTGTGGAATCATGATGATAACTATTTGTCTTTTTTAGGTAAATTTAGAGAAATAGAAATTACACCCGATATTATAATATTGGGATATGAAACAGCATTAAAAGAAAATCAACATCTTTATGAAAATTATCCTGAAATTAGTGAGAAAGTTTGGGTGATTGGTCGTACTGGTCAAGGTGATGAGTGGTTTATAGGTAAGGAAAAAAATAATATCTTGTTTTATGATCATAACCAAGGCGAGTATTTGAAGATTAATCAGTTTCTAGATATGAAAATTAATTTTGAAGACTTTCTTAAAATGGCATTTTCTTATCAAAAACTTGAAGAAGAATTGAATGTGCACGAAGAGCTTAATAAATTTGAACAAGATCAATTTAAGAAATTAGTCAATTCTATTAATGAAGGTTTATATGAAAGATATCCATTTAAATATTTTTAAATTTTTAATTGTATGGAGCCTTGATAATTTTTAGATAAAAATATTTGATACTATTTAATTGTCTTAAATAGAAATGATACAGTGCCATCTGATATCAAAAGATACATAACTAATTTTAAGGTGTTGTTAACTATTTTTTAATGTATAAAGCGTTAACAGGAAAAACTATATGTTACAATTAAATTTTTACCAATTCACACAAAATTTGGGATTCTTTCATCTCGCACTGATTTTTGGTTAAATGAGTTTAAATTTAATCCACAAGGCAATAACTTAGAAGTTGATTTAACATTTAGTCAGATTAAAAAAGATGAAAAGGGTAAAAGTTTTAAATCATCTGAGTTGTTATCAATTGTTTTTACAAATGTGAATAATTTTAAAATGTTTCAATATGATGATTTTGAGCATATTTATTCTCATAAATCCAATTCAAATTTAGACTATGCAAATTATGACAAGAATGGCTTGAATCTCTATCTTTTATGGACATATGATCACTGCTTTGAAATATATGCGAAAGGTTATTCCTTTTTACCAACTGTAAATGATAGGAATGTAAGTTAATTAGAAATAGGTTATATAGAATTTTATTTAAATCTGTGAGTTTATTAGAAATAACTGAAAACAGTGATGATTCAAAGTTATTGGATTTGAGTTGTGATCAAGATGAAATTACGTTGACTATAGCTCATGATTATCTTGATAAAATTATTCGTATCACTTTTCCTTTTCAAAACTTTTTTAGTAGTTTTTCGAGTAAAAGTGATGGTATATGCTTTTTATCTATTGAAAATATAAAAGACACACTAAATGTAAAAAATGGAGTTTATATTCCTTCTACAGATTTTGGTGATTTTATGTATGACGTGAGAGAAGGTAATAGCAGTGGATATGGTTTGAGAGAAAGTAAATTTAAAATTTTTTTTAAAGTTATAGGAAGTTTTAAAGTAGTCATTCCCGTTGAAAATTTTGAAAAAATAAAAATTGAATTTTTAAGTAATTAATAGATAAATTTTTAAAAGTATTAGTCTGGCTAATGCTTTTAGAATTTAAATAATTCTTAGGTGTATTTTAATATATAGTTGAAATATTCATAACTTTTTTAACTAACTTGTAGGTTTTGTGAGCTTTTATACAATTTATCCATCTGAGTATATTGATAGAGATTTTTCTTTTGATTTGAAAGGAAAGCAAGAAATTATCGTTGATTATTTTAAATTTGATTTAAGTGATAACTTTTTAAAAAATCCTAGAATAAATTTAGATTATGATAATATTTTTTCTGATCAATTAAATGAGATATTAGAGACTGATTTTTATTATTCATCTTCTGGAATTTTACTATTTTCAAAAAGATTTTTTAATGAAATGAAAGAAATTCTTGATGATGATTGTGATTTCTATAAGTGCTATGTGAGAAATGAAGAGGTAGATATTTATGCTATGTATATTAAGAGAAAAAACAATTTATTAGATGAAGATGACTTCATAAAAAAAGATCTTGTAACAGATGACTTTTTTATTGCTAGAGATACGGATAAACCTTATATCTATGTAGTAAGTCAAAAATTTGTGGATACTATTAATAAATTTAAATTAAAAATGAATTTCTTGGAATACTAAAAAATTAAGAACTTTTAAAAGTGAATTAATAGCGTAAGTTGTTAATTTACTTTTTATATATTTATTGTGGTGATCATTTTCGATCATTCTTGTATTCATATGGTTAAGTTTTTCTTTATAAAATAGACAGATGTGTCTGTATTTTATAAAATAATGCCAATCCTGACAAAATTTTCATAAAAAGATGTTATCTCATATACATACAATTTTAGAAGATTTGGGTATCAGCTCGCAAAAACGCGTGGTTCATATTCAGTTTTCTAATCCATCGTTGAATACTCAAGTCTTTTTACAAAGTATTGAAGGGCAGCATCAGCTAAATGAAGGACTGACTGCCGATTTATTTTGTCTTTCTACCAATGCCCATATTTCATTAAAACAATTTATTGGTTGTCAGATTGCAGTCGATCAAGTATCTGATCAGGGGCAGCTATTTAGAACTACAGGAATTATTACAGAAGCCAGTCAGGGGCAAAGTGATGGTTCATTAACACTGTATAAACTGAGATTACAAGACCCGACCGCACTATGGCATAAACGCCGAAATAGCCGCGTGTTTATGAGTAAAAGTGTACGGGATATCACTGAAATTCTATTTACAGAATGGCAGAATAAAAGCCCATTGTTTGCGTCTAGCTTAACTTTAGATTTAAAAAGTTTAACTGAAAACTACGATGTTCGACCTTTTGTTATGCAAAGTAATGAAACGGATTATGATTTTTTAACCCGACTTTGGCGTAGTGAAGGCATTAACTGGTTAATTGATGAAGCTCAGTTGTTTGTCACTAATAGCTCAGATGAGATTCAACCGCAAAAATTACGTTTAATTGATAATAATGAATCATATTTAGCTCTAAATCGAAGAAATATCCGTTATCACCGTAGTAGCGCAATTGAACAACAAGATAGCATGACGAGCCTCGTGCCAACTCGAAACTTGCAATCTACAGCCGTGCATGTGCAACGCTGGCAGGCTGATGCCTTAAGTCAAGAAGAAGGCATGGGGAGTGTTCAGTCAAAGCATAGTCATAGTGCTAATCAGGATAATGCAAGTTTAAGTCTG
>Ga0207655_1000113_pt1 | contig 167376 bp, 158 predicted proteins | sample KBSM44metaG_FD_184398 | JGI IMG/M metagenome (GOLD analysis project Ga0207655, IMG submission 184398) | Miscanthus rhizosphere microbial communities from Kellogg Biological Station, Michigan, USA - KBS M4-4 metaG (SPAdes) (version 2) | ecosystem: Host-associated > Plants > Roots > Rhizosphere...
GCAACGGCGCATTGATCAGGCCGCCCTGGTTATTGAGCTGCCCCTGATTGAGGTCCAGGCTGATCGAGGTGTCGCTGTTGAGCTGACCTCCTTGCTGGTCCAGACCGGTGACACTGGCGGTCAGGGCTTTGGCAGCACCGATACGACCGCCGTCCTGATTCGTCAGCTGGGTTGCGGTAAGGTCCAGTTGATCGGCGCTGCTGACAAACCCGCCGTGGCTGTTGTCAAAATCGCCGGTAGTGATCGACACCGCGCCCAGGCCACTGATCGTGCCCTTCTGGCGGTTATCCAGGCTGGCGCTATGCAGTTCGATACCGCCATCGGTGACCAGCCGGCCGCCCTGATTGACCAACGCCCCGGAGCTGGTCAACTGCAGCAGCCCGGCGCTGGAGAAACTGCCACCGCTGTTATCCAGGCTGCCAGAGTGGGCTGTCAGGGTCCCTTCGCTGCTGATCAGGCCCGCCAACTGGTTGGTCAGGGCACCCTCAAGGGTGATGACCAACCCGGATTGAGCGCTCAACTGGCCGCCGCTGTTGTCCAGCGTGCTGCCAGTCAGCGTCATGCCGCCCTGGCTGACCAGTTGCCCCAGGCTCTGGTTGATCACCTGCACCACCTTGAGACCCAGCGCGGTGTCGGAGAGCACCTTGCCGCCTTCGCTGTTGTTCAGCTTCTGGCCGTTCAGGTTGACCGCCTGCACGCTGGAGATCTCGCCGGCCCGGTTGTCGATGCTGTCGACATTGAGGACCAGCAGTTTTTTCGCCGAGACCAGGCCGGCATTGCTGTTGTCCAGGCTACCGCCATTGAGGGTCAGGTTGCCCTCGGTCAGCAAGGCGCCGTCCTGCTGGTTGAAGGTGGTGACGGTGGCGGTCAGGTCATCCTTGCTGGAGATGCGCCCCTGGGCGTTGTCCACCGTGTCGGCGGTCAGGGTCAACGGGCCATTGGTGATCAGCGAACCCGTCGAGTTGTCCAGGTGGGAAGCGCTCAGTTCCAGCTTCTGCTGGGCAGTGATGCGTCCCTTGCCGGCGTTGTCCAGCGACTGCCCCTTGAAGATCAGGACCTGGTTCGAGCCAATACGACCGCCCTGGTTGTTCACGGCTCCGCTGGCGGTGATGTCGAGGGTGTTCTCGGCCATGACCAGGCCAGTGAGGTTGTCCATCGTGCCAAGGATCAGCGTGCTGTTGGTCTTGCTGGAGACTTCACCGGCATTGTTGTTCAGGTAGCCGAGGGTGGCGGTCAGTTGGCCGGCGCTGTTGATCAGGCCGCCCTGGCCGTTCAGTACCGTGTCGGCGGTCAGGTTCAGGCTGTCGGCGCTCAGCACACGGCCCTGGTTCCGGTTATCGAGGGTGCCAGCCGTGACAACAGTCTGCCGCTGAGCGCTCAGGGTACCGCCCTGGTTATTCAGGGTCTGGGTGGTGGTGACCTTCATGTCGCGACTGGCAATCACACTCTTGCCGGTGTTGCTGAAGTTCTGCGCCGTCACCTCGACATCGCCTTCGGTGTTGCGACTGTTATCGGCGTTGACCCCGGCTTCGATGATGCCGTTGTTGGTCAACTGCCCGCCGCTGCTCAGGGTGATGCGATCCTTGGCCACCAGATTGTTCTGGCTGGTCAGGTCACCCTGGGTGGTCACATCCAGGGTAGTACCGGCGTAAACCGGCCCCTTGGCTTCCAGGCTCTGGGCCTTGACGGTGACTGCGCCGGTCGCCGCCGTGTCGACCATGCTCAGGTGGCCGTTGGCGTCGAGCTGGATATCGCCACCGCTGGCAACCATCTTGCCGTCGAGCTTTACCCCGACACCGGCTTCGGTACCGACCAGTTTGATCGCACCGGCATACATCCCACCCAGCGCCGAGGAGTCGATCGCCAGTTGCGGCGCAGTGGCCGGATCAGACACCCGCGCGTTGGCCTTGAGGGTCTTGGCGTCGACATCGTTGGCACCGGCGATGATCGCCAGATTCTTGGCCTGGATCTCGGCATTGAGCTTGGCCGAGCGGGTGATGATCTCGAAACGGTCGATGTTGTTGGCGTTCAGGCCCGCGCCTTCGATGGACACACTGCCCTGGTCGACCTGATAGCGGCTGACCTGGCCGTTTTCCACCACCGGTTTGCCGGTGGTCAGCGTCGCCTGTGGCGTGTTGATGAAACCACAGCCGTTACAACTGATGCCATACGGGTTGGCGACAATGACGTGGGCCGACTGCCCCGCCACTTCGGTGTAGCCGCGCAACTGACTGGGGCTACCACCGTTGACCTCGTTGAGGATGGTGGAAGCGGCACGGCCGTTGAGGTTGCTGTTGCCGATGATGTAGCCACCCAACTGGGTGTTCTGCAGGTTCTGCGTCGAGTTGTTGAGAATGACGCCGTTGGTCCCGACGTTGTAGTCATGGAACTGGTTGTGCGACAGGCCACTGGCGTTGGGTGCGGCGATATTGACGACAGGAACCCCGTTCGCCGCCTGTCCCAGAGAGGTCCCCGGCGCGCTGACGACAATGCCGTCCGCCTGCGCCCACAGCGGCTGCCAGAACATGACGTTCGCCAGCAGGAACGCCAACCCGCGCTTGGGCAGTCCCAGAAAGTGGTCACGCTTTTTCAGGGCCGCAGAAGGCTGCCCCGCCAGGAAGGCGAACTGACGTGTCTCGATGCACGGAGGCGATTAGGAGTTCACAACGCAGGGCTCCCCTTGCAGAGAAGCGAACACCTGCGTGACCCCTCGTAATAGAGAGTGATATCAATATAGTGGCGCCATGGTAGAGAGACGTATCTATGGCGTCAACAAATCTTCAGTAATGTTTCGATACAGATACGGTTGAAATCAACGAAGGCCGATCAAGCTGAGCCAATCACTGAAACCGCGCAGGAGGGGATAGGAGAGGGGCACGGAAAGATGGCGAAAAAACAGCGGACTGGCTTTTCCGCAGACGAAAAAAATCCGGAAATCCTCACTCTCGTGGGCCTTCCGGATTCTTCAATTACCGCCAAATATGGTGGGTCGTGTGGGATTCGAACCTACGACCAATTGGTTAAAAGCCAACTGCTCTACCAACTGAGCTAACGACCCGCTGTGTGGTGGTGCGTATAATACTGATTTATAACAGGAATTCAACACCCTACAGCAAAAAAATCAAAAATAATGCGTTGGATCGTCAATTCCGGCCACATTGAAGCCTTCCGCACGCAGGCGGCAGCTGTCACATTTCCCACATGCAAAGCCGTTAGCATCCGCTTGATAGCAGGATACGGTCAGCGAATAGTCGACTCCCAGGCGCACGCCTTCGCGCACGATATCGGCCTTGCTCAGGTTCTGCAGGGGGGCTTGGATACGGAAACCTTCGCCCTCGACTCCGGCCTTGGTCGCGAGGTTAGCCAGGGTTTCGAAAGCCTCGACGAACTCAGGACGGCAATCCGGGTAGCCGGAGTAGTCCACCGCATTCACCCCGATGAAAATGTCCTGCGCACCCAGCACTTCAGCCCAGCCCAGCGCCAGGGACAAGAACACCGTGTTGCGCGCTGGCACGTAGGTGACCGGAATGCCCTCGCTCGGGGCTTCGGGTACGTCGATGGAGCTGTCGGTCAGGGCCGAACCGCCAATGCCATTCAGATTCAGGCCGATGACCTTGTGCTCGATCGCCCCCAGATCCCGCGCCACCCGCTCGGCAGCCTGCAACTCGGCACGATGGCGTTGACCATAGTCGAAGCTCATGGTGTAGCAGCTGTAGCCCTGAGCCCGCGCCATGGCCACCACGGTTGCCGAATCGAGGCCGCCGGACAACAGGATTACCGCTTTCTTTTCAATATTGGCTTGTGTGGTCATATCAGCGCCCCGGCTCGTCATTCCAAAGATATTTGTGCAATTGCATCTGCAAGCGCACCGGCAGGTTGTCCGCAACGATCCAGTCCGCCAGCTCGCGGGCCGGCAGGTCGTGGTGGCTCGGCGAGAACAACACTTCCCCCGCGCGCTTTTCCAGACCGTACTGAATCAGCTTGGACACCGACCAGTCATAGTCCTCGCGGGAACAGATAACAAACTTGACCTGATCGTTGCGGGTCAGTTGCTCGATGTTCTCGTAGCGATTGCGGTGGACTTCTTTCGAGCCGGGAGTCTTCAAGTCAACGACCCGACTGACGCGGGTGTCCACCGCCGAAATATCCATTGACCCACTGGTCTCCAGGGACACTTCATAACCGGCATCACAGAGCCGCTTGAGCAGTGGAATGACGTTGGGCTGAGCCAGCGGCTCGCCACCCGTTACGCAAACGTAACGTGGGCGGTAACCGGCCACCTGGTCAAGAATGTCGTCCAGCGACAGGAGGCTACCGCCGCTGAAGGCGTAGGCGCTGTCGCAATACTGGCAGCGCAGCGGGCAACCGGTCAGGCGCACGAAAACTGTGGGCAGCCCAGCAGTCCGCGTTTCACCCTGTAACGAGTAAAAAACTTCGGTAATTCTCAATGTGTCTTGCATATCCGCCACGGGCGTAACAGCTAAACAGGCTGTCCGCCTCCGTCAGGCACCGCCATGAACCTGCAATCGCACAGTCCAGAACGGCGTGTTTCATAAAAAGGGCAACTATCCTAACGAAGAAACCCGCGACAAGCGCGGGTTTCTTGAATCGAGCCGACGACGCCTTACATGCGCTGCAGGTCCCGTTGAGCCAATTGGGCTGCCGAGGTCCCCGGGTATTGGGAAACCACCTGCTGCAGAATGCCCTTGACCTTGTCGGTGTGACCCAGGCGACGCTCTACGTCAGCCAGCTTGTACAGCGAATCAGGCACCTTGGCATGCTTGGGATACAACTGGCTGACCTTCGCAAAGGCCTGGCCGGCACCTTGCAGGTCACCCTTGGCCAGGTTCACCTCGCCCAGCCAGTACTGGGCGTTGCCGGCGTACTGACTGTTCGGGTATTTGCGCAGAAAGGCGCCGAACGCCTGGCTGGCCTTATCGAAATCCTTGGCCTTGATCAGGTCGAAGGCAGCATCGTAATAGAGCTTTTCCTTCGCCGGATCGCCAGGTTCGCTGCTGGCCGCAGGGGCCTGGGCAGCGGGTGCTGCACCGGCGGCGGCATTCGTGTTGCCACCGCTGGAAGAATTATCAGGAGCCGCAGCCGCCGGAGCGCCGCCACTGCCTATACGCCGGTCAAGATCCTGGTATCGCTCCAGGTTTTCCTGCTTCATGCGCGCTACATCATTTTGCAGAACTTCGATCACGCCCTGTTGCTGCGCAATCTGATCTTGCATGCGTTGCAATTGGTTGAACAGCTCGCCCTGTGCCGAGACAGGAGCCGAAGCCCCTGACCCGGCATAGGCGCCGTTCGTACCGTAACCCGCGGGCGGATAACTTCCACCGCTATTGTTATAGCCGGAGTTGTCATCGACCACAGGAACCGCAGCCCATGCCGCAAGCGGCATGAAGCTGAGAGCCAATACAGTTACAGCACGACGGCACGTTCGCATGACGAATTACTTACGCAGTTCGACGCGACGGTTTTGAGCCCAGGACTGCTCGTCGTGGCCAGTAGCAACTGGACGCTCTTTACCGTAGGAAACCAGCTCCAGTTGAGCTGGGGAAACACCTTGCAGAACCAGGTAGCGCTGAACGGCTTTCGCACGACGCTCGCCCAGTGCCATGTTGTACTCACGAGTACCACGTTCGTCGGTGTTGCCTTCCAGAACAACGCGGTTGCCGTTGGCTTTCAGGTCCTTGGCGTGAACGTCCAGAGCGCGCATGGCTTCTGGCTTCAGGTCCGAGCTGTCGTATTCGAAGTAGAAGGTGGTGATTGCGCGCAGAGCAGCTTCTTCGCTCAGGGAACCGTCAACGGCACCGGTGTTTGCACCGTAGCCAGCGTTAGGATCAACAGCGCCTTGACCTGCGTTGTCGCCGCCTTTGGACGAGCAACCTACAGCTACAGCCATGGCCAGAGCCAGCGCAGCAAATTTACCAAACTTCAGCATTTCCATCGTGAAACTCCTAATGAACCCCAGTGTGTTAAGTAAAACGTATAGCGCCGCGTCAGTTCAGGTAAGGGGACCAGGAAGGTTCTCTGACTTCGCCTTGTGCGGTAGGAAGCGGGAGCCTTACGCGTCCGTTGATGGACACGAGCATCAAGACTCCCCGGCCCTGCTGGGCGGTGGCGTAGATTACCATGGTGCCGTTGGGCGCAACAGTAGCTGACTCATCAAGGTTGGTGTCTGTAAGGATTTTTACGCTACCGCGTTGCAAATCCTGCGCCGCCACCCGGAAATTGGTGAAACCGTCCTGCCGATGGATCATCACCAGGGTTTTTTCGTCGGCCGACAGTTTCGGGGCGGCGTTGTAGTTACCGATGAAGGTCACACGCTCGGCACCACCACCATTAACGTTGGTCTTGTAGATCTGCGGCTTGCCACCACGGTCGGAGGTGAAGTAGATGGTCGAGCCATCCTTGCCCCAGAACGGTTCGGTGTTGATGCCCTGGCCGCTGGTCACTCGGCTGATCTGACGCGAAGCCAGATTCATCACGTAGATATCCGGGTTGCCGTCCTTGGACAGCACGAACGCCAGGCGGTTACCGTCCGGCGACCAGGCCGGAGCGCCGTTCAGGCCTTCGAAGTTGGTCAACTGCTCACGGCGACCGGTGTCGATGTGCTGGATGAAGATGCGTGGACGCTTCTGCTCGAACGAGACATAGGCGATACGCTTGCCATCCGGCGCGAAACGCGGCGACAGGATCGGCTCACGCGACTGCAGCAGGGTCACTGCACGCGCACCGTCATAGTCGGAACGCTGCAAGGTGTAGCGCGTGTTGTTCACCGAAAAGCGTTCGGCCGTCACGTACAGCATACGGGTCGAGAACGCGCCCTTGATGCCGGTGAGTTTTTCGAACGACTGGTCGGAGATGTAGTGCGCCATGTCACGCAGTTGCTCGACGGTGCCCGACACGCTGCCGGTCAGCACCTGCTGCTCGGTGGCGACGTTGAACAGCCCGTACTGCACCTGAAGGCGACCGCCGGCAGGCGTGATACTGCCGACCATGATGTACTGCGCACCCAGGGCCTTCCAGTCACGGTAGATGACTTCGCTGCCCTGCGTTGGCAGGCTGATCATGTTCTGCTTGGGGATCGGCGAGTAGTAACCGGAGTTACGCAGGTCGTCACCAATGATCTGGGCCATGTCGTCGGGCAGGACGCTGCCGCCCTGCCAACCGAACGGTACGACGGCGATCGGGGTAGCCCGATCGCTGCCGCTGGTGACCAGAATGTTCTTTTCATCTGCCACTGCCATCCCTGCCAGGCAGCAGATCAGGACAAGCATTCCTCGAAGAAGGTTTCTCACAAGGCTAGATCCTCAGGTGTAAATGTCATCTTGAACGAACGATAAGGAGCAAAGTCGCTCGGTTTCATTCCCTGCATTTCTGTCAGACGACCAATATTCTTGACCGCCGCTACCGCCGATGCGTCAAACGGACCGTCGCCGCTGGACTTGGCCACCGAGACCGTAGTCACGGTACCGTCCGGCAACATGCCGATCTGCAGCACCACCGTCATACCTTTACGCGCCGAAGGTGGACGAGCCCAGCCTTCCGCTGCTCGTGCGCGAATCAGATCATCGAAGCTGCCCGCAGTTTCATCACCCTGCTCATCCGCCAGGGCCTGCTGGCGCTGTGGCGTGTCGGAAAGCAAGTCGGCCAGGGCTTGCGCCTTCTTCTCTTCAGCCGATTTACGTGCGGCGTCCTGCTTCTTCTTGGCCGCATCGGCTGCTGCTTTCTTCTTCGCATCTTCGGCGATCTTCTTCTTCGCCTCTTCAGCTTCAGCTTTCTTCTTGGCGTCTTCCGCCGCTTTCTTCTTCGCGTCCTCGACGATCTTTTTCTTCGCTTCTTCAGCGGCCTTTTTCTTGGCCTCTTCCTCAGCGGCTTCCTTGGCTTCTTCCTCGGACTTCTTCTTGGCTATATCAGCCAATTTTTTCTCTTCGGCCTTCTTCGCTTCGGCAGCCTTCTTCGCGTCATCGGCTTTCTTGGCTTCATCAGCCTTTTTCGCCTCGTCCGCTTTCTTGGCTTCTTCGGCCTTTTGAGCCGCATCTTCTTTCTTTTGTTCCGCCGCTTTTATCTCTTCCTGCTCGACCTTCTTCTGTTCCATCTGCTCGACTTCGGTCTGACGCGCGGCGGATTTCTTCGCCTCACCCGCAATCTTCTGATTGGTCTGGGTGGTTGCCTGACTTTTCGATTTCAGTTGGTACAGGGTCGCCTGAACGATCGGTTTGGCCGGGGGCAATTCCGGAGTCATGGCAAAGCTGACGAACAGCATGCCAAAAATCAGAACGTGCAGACCAATCGCCCAGACGCTAGGCCAGAAGTAGCTTTCCGAGGCGGACGGCTCTCTCTGTTGGTGCATCAGGGCGCCTCGGTAATCAAGCCGACATTACCGACACCGGCTTTCTGCAGACCACCCATGGCACCCATGACGGCGCCATAGTCGACACTCTTGTCGCCACGAATGAAGACCTGAGTGTGCTTGCCGGCTTCGTTGCCAGCACGAATGATCTTGGTGACGGCATCGGTCATCTGCGGCAAGGTCATCGCCTTGTCCTGCTGCTTGTCGGTGTCGACTTCGCTGCCAAGGTTCCAGTAGTAGGTCTTGTCAGCCTTGATCGAAATGGTCAGGACCTGGGTGTTGTTGTCCTGCGGCAAGGCTTCACTGGAAACCTTGGGCAGATCGACCTTCACACCCTGGTTGAGCATCGGTGCGGTCACCATGAAGATAACCAGCAGTACCAGCATCACGTCGATGTAGGGCACCACGTTCATCTCGGCGACCGGCTTGCGTTTGTGGCGAACTCGGGCCATGGGGGTCTACCTGCTCACTCTTCGCTGGTGTGCACTTTACGGTGCAGGATCGCCTGGAACTCGTCGGCGAAGGTGTAGTAACGACCAATCAGGTTTTCACCGCGGGCCGCGAAGCGGTTGTAGGCAACAACCGCCGGGATCGCGGCGAACAGACCGATCGCCGTGGCGACCAGGGCTTCGGAGATACCCGGAGCGACGGTGGCGAGGGTCGCCTGCTGCGCCGTGGCCAGACCACGGAAGGAGTTCATGATCCCCCACACGGTACCGAACAGACCGACGTATGGGCTGACGGAACCGACGGTTGCAAGAAACGGCAGGCTCTGCTCGAGTTTTTCCTCTTCACGGGAAATTGCCACGCGCATTGCACGGGAAACCCCCTCCATGACCGCCTCGGGATCAACGCCCGGTTGCTGGCGCAGACGGGAAAATTCCTTGAAGCCGGCACGGAAGATCTGCTCGACACCCGAGTCCGGGTCCGGATTGCTGCCAGCCTGACGGTACAGCTTGGACAGGTCGATCCCCGACCAGAAGCGCTCTTCAAAGCTCTCCAGGGCACGACGACCGGCTCGCAGCAGATTGCTGCGCTGAAAAATCATGATCCACGAGGTGACTGAAGCAGCCACCAGAATCAGCATGACCAATTGCACCACGATGCTGGCATTGCTGACCAAACTCCACATGGAGGAATGGTCGACGACGTTAGCTTCCACGCTTTATCTCCTGCTCTAAGTGAGTACCCGCGCCGCTTGCGTCGGCAAAGGCCGATCGCAAGGCTTCTGGAATGGCCCGGGGTTTCAAACTGTCGGCGCGCACACAGGCCACCAGGAACTGCCCTTCACAGAGCAGCGTTAAATCCGTTGCGCGCCGTACCTGCTGCCTGAAGCGCAGACTCGCACGGTTCAACTCAATGACATCCGCGCTCACCAGCAGTTCGTCGTCCAGTCGCGCCGGCACGTGATAACGCGCTTCGCTGGAATGCACGACGAACAACAGGTTCTCCCCCACCAACTCGGACTGGGCAAAGCCCAACGCCCGTAGCCGCTCGGTACGAGCCCGCTCCATGAACTTTAGGTAATTGACGTAATACACGATGCCGCCGGCATCGGTGTCCTCGTAATAAACGCGACAGCGATGTGCGAACGACTGAACCCCGTTTTGCGCGCGCATACTCTAGTGCTTACTCCTCAGGTTGCCAATCCGGCCAGGCAACTGTTTTTCATACTTATGCGACTTTTTACATGAAGAATTGTGGCGCCAGCCTCTAGGACAGCACGAACCACGAATAAATCACTTGCCGCCGCCCACTCAACCGTCCAACCCATCGAGAAACTCGTCTGCAACAGGCGTCTCGCCCAATCGTGACGGCACATTCAAACCGAAATGCAGGTACGCATGCCGGGTCACGACCCGTCCGCGCGGTGTACGCATGATGTAGCCCTGCTGAATCAGGTACGGCTCCAGCACATCCTCGATCGTATGACGTTCCTCGCCAATCGCCGCGGCCAGGCTGTCGACCCCCACCGGGCCACCATCGAACTTCTCGATCATGGTCAGCAACAGGCGCCGGTCCTGGTGATCGAAGCCGTGCTCATCGACATCCAGCAGGTTCAACGCCAGGTCCGCCACAGCCTTGGTGATATGCCCCTTGGCACGCACCTCGGCAAAATCGCGCACACGCCGCAACAGGCGGTTGGCGATCCGCGGGGTACCGCGCGCACGCCGGGCAATCTCGAAGGCACCATCGGCATCCAGCGGCAGGCCGAGAATGCCCGCCGAACGACTGACGATCGTCGCCAGGTCCGCCGTGTTATAGAACTCAAGACGCTGGACGATACCGAAGCGGTCACGCAACGGGTTGGTCAGCATGCCTGCACGGGTGGTCGCGCCCACCAGGGTGAACGGCGGCAGATCCAGCTTGATCGAGCGCGCCGCAGGACCTTCACCGATCATGATGTCGAGCTGGAAGTCCTCCATCGCCGGATACAGGACTTCCTCGACGACGGGCGACAGACGATGAATTTCGTCGATGAACAGCACGTCGTGGGGTTCGAGATTGGTCAGCAACGCTGCCAGGTCACCCGCCCGTTCCAGCACCGGGCCGGAGGTGCTCTTGATCGACACGCCCATTTCCTGGGCGATGATGTTGGCCAGAGTCGTCTTGCCCAGCCCGGGTGGGCCGAAGATCAGCGTATGGTCCAGGGACTCGCTACGCCCCCGCGCGGCCTGGATGAACAGCTCCATCTGCTCCCTGACCGAGGGCTGGCCGATGTACTCGGCCAGGCTCAGCGGACGAATCGCCCGGTCCTGAACCTCCTCACGGTCGCGTCCGCTGGAAGCGGTTATCAAACGATCGGCTTCAATCACTTAAATCATTCCCCTCAGGGCACGACGAATCATCTCTTCGCTGCTCAAGCCTTTTTCCTTGATGGCCGAAACCGCCTTGCTCGCTTCCTGCGGCTTGTAACCCAGGGAAATCAGCGCACTGACCGCATCGGTCTCGGCACTGGCAACCAGCACTGGCGCGACCCCGTCGGGCTGGTTCGGCACCAGCGCGAACATGCTCGGCACAGTTTCCCAGGCCTTGAAACGGTCCTTGAGTTCGACCAGCAGACGCTCGGCGGTCTTCTTGCCCACGCCCGGAACCTTTACCAGCTCCGAGGTATCCTGGGCCGACACGCAACGCACCAGTTCATCGACTTCCAGGCTGGACATCAACGCCAGCGCCAGCTTGGGCCCAACGCCATTGAGCCGGATCAGCTCGCGGAAGAAGTCACGCTCACGCCGACCGACAAAACCATAGAGTAACTGGGCATCCTCGCGCACGACCAAATGTGTGTGCAGCGTCAGCGGTTCACCGACCGACGGCAGACGGTAGAGAGTGGTCATGGGGACCTCCACCTCGTAACCCAGGCCATTCACATCAAGGATAAGGTGCGGCGGCTGTTTTTCAGCCAGAGTGCCGCGCAAGCGTCCAATCACGTATCAGGTCCTTATTTTCGGCCAGGCCGGTGGCTGATGAACAGAACGATAGACCCGCCATCATCCGGCAAGAGGCTCTATCGGCAAGCAAAATTGTTTAAGCTGATGATGCTATCAGAGGCGCAAGCGGCCGCCACGCGTCCTTGCCGCCCCCAATCCGTGGGGCAACAGGCTGGAGCGCGTGTGAGCATGACACAGGGCAATCGCCAGGGCATCGGAGGCATCGACCTGGGGCTTGGCGGTCAATTTGAGCAGATGCATCACCATCATCATCACCTGCTCCTTGTTCGCCCCGCCGGTGCCGGCAACCGCCTGCTTGACCTGCGTCGCGGTGTATTCGGCGATTTCCAGGTTTTCCTCGGCACCGGCGACAATCGCCGCGCCCCGGGCCTGACCGAGCTTGAGCGCCGAATCGGCGTTCTTCGCCATGAACACCTTTTCGATCCCCATCGTCACCGGGCCGTAGGTCTGGATCACCTCACGCACACTGCGGTAGACCACCTGCAAACGCTCATGCAGCTCGCCACTGCCGGTCCGGATGCAGCCCGATGCCACATAGACGCAACCACGCCCCGTATCATGCACCACGCCGTAACCGGTGATTCGCGAACCTGGGTCGATACCAAGAATAAGAGTCATAACGCCTGCGGTTTGATCGGAGAAAGCCTGCCAATGGCGCGCAGTATCCACTGTATATGCATGCAGGTCGATAGAGTGCTGCCAGGAGGATATTAGCTCAACCCGCCATCAGCGCGAGCGAAGCCCCTGCAGCCCAGGGGCTTGCGTCGGTCAGCCGAGCTGTTCCAGCACTGCCTGAGGGATATCGGCGTTGGAATAGACGTTTTGTACGTCGTCCAGATCTTCGAGCATATCGATCAGTTTCAGGACTTTTTCCGCCCCATCGAGATCGAGTTCGGCACTGGTGGTCGGCAGCATGACGATTTCCGCATCACCGGCCTTGAAGCCAGAGGCTTCCAGGGCGTTACGCACGGCATAGAAACCGGCGAACGAGGTGAAGACATCGATGGAGCCGTCTTCGTTGGTCACCACGTCGTCGGCATCGGCTTCCATCGCCGCTTCCATGAGTGAATCCTCATCGATGCCCGGCGCAAAGGAAATCTGCCCCTTGCGCTCGAAGAGATAGGCCACTGAACCATCGGTACCGAGGTTGCCGCCACACTTGCTGAAGGCATGACGCACAGCAGCAGCGGTACGGTTGCGGTTGTCGGTCATGCACTCGACCATCACGGCCACGCCGCCCGGACCGTAGCCCTCGTAGCTCAGTTCGACCATGTCGTCGGTGTCGGCGTTGCCAGCACCCCGGGCCACCGCGCGATCAATGATATCGCGGCTCATGTTGGCCCCCAGGGCCTTGTCCAGTGCCAGACGCAGGCGCGGGTTGGAACCCGGATCACCACCACCCTGGCGGGCGGCGACGGTCAGTTCACGAATCCACTTGGTGAAGATCTTGCCCTTCTTGGCATCCTGACGTTCTTTGCGGTGCTTGATGTTCGCCCACTTGGAATGACCCGCCATAACTCGCTCCGATGCTCTTTGAAATATTGCCGTAAAACATTGCCCGTCGCGCCGTCGACGCCGACCGGCAAACAGAAATTTCGAACCGTATAAAAGAAAGGGCGCATCCGAGGATGCGCCCACCAGAACCGAATTACTCGGCTTTGGGTGTTTCGCGCAGACGGATATGCAATTCGCGCAGTGCCTTGGCGTCCACCAGACCTGGAGCCTGGGTCATGACACAGGCCGCACTCTGGGTTTTCGGGAAGGCGATCACTTCACGGATCGACTGGGCGCCGGTCATCAGCATCACCAGGCGATCCAGACCGAAGGCCAGGCCACCATGGGGTGGAGCACCGTACTTCAGGGCGTCAAGCAGGAAGCCGAACTTCTCTTCCTGTTCCGCCTCGTTGATGCCCAGCAGACGGAACACCGCCTGTTGCATTTCCTTGCGGTGGATACGGATCGAACCACCACCCAGCTCGGTGCCGTTCAGCACCATGTCGTAGGCACGCGACAGGGCAGTGGCCGGGTTGGCCTCCAGCTCTTCAGGCGTGCACTTGGGTGCGGTGAACGGGTGGTGCAGAGCACTGAAGCTGCCGTCGTCGTTCTCTTCGAACATCGGGAAGTCGACGACCCACATCGGCGCCCACTCGCAGGTCAGCAGGTTCAGGTCGTGACCGAGCTTGATGCGCAGCGCACCCAGAGCTTCGCTGACGATCTTGGCCTTGTCGGCACCAAAGAACACGATGTCGCCATCGACCGCACCGACGCGATCGAGGATCACGTTCAGGTTGGCTTCAGGGATATTCTTGACGATCGGCGATTGCAGACCGTCAACACCGGCCGCGCGCTCGTTGACCTTGATGTACGCCAGGCCCTTGGCACCGTAGATGCCGACGAACTTGGTGTAGTCGTCGATCTGCTTGCGCGGCATGCTCGCCCCGCCAGGAACGCGCAATGCGGCGATACGGCATTTGGGGTCGTTGGCCGGGCCGCTGAACACCTTGAATTCGACTTCCTTGAGTTGGTCGGCAACGTCAACCAGTTCCAGCGGGATACGCAGGTCAGGTTTGTCCGAACCGTAGCGACGCATCGCCTCTTCGAAGGTCATGTGCGGGAATTCGCCGAATTCCAGATCCAGCACTTCCTTGAACAGGTTGCGGATCATGCCTTCGGTCAGGCCCATGATGTCTTTTTCATCGAGGAAGCTGGTCTCGATGTCGATCTGGGTGAACTCAGGCTGGCGGTCGGCACGCAGGTCTTCGTCGCGGAAGCACTTGGCGATCTGGTAGTAACGGTCGAAACCGGCCACCATCAGCAGTTGCTTGAACAGTTGCGGCGATTGCGGCAGGGCGAAGAAGCTGCCGGCGTGGGTGCGACTCGGCACCAGGTAATCGCGGGCGCCTTCCGGGGTCGCACGGGTCAGGATCGGCGTCTCGACATCGAGGAAACCGTTCTCGTCCAGGTAGCGACGAATGCTGGTGGTCATGCGCGAACGCAGGCGCAGCTTCTCGGCCATTTCCGGGCGGCGCAGATCGATGAAACGATAGCGCAGGCGGGTTTCCTCGCCGACGTCGGAGTATTCGTTGAGCGGGAACGGCGGGGTTTCCGCTTCGTTCAGCACTTCCAGCTCGTAGCCCAGCACTTCGATGGCGCCGGACGCCATATTGGCATTGCCGGCACCGGCCGGACGCAGGCGTACCTTACCGGTGATCTTCACCACGTACTCGCTGCGCACGCGATCGGCAGCAGCGAAGGTGTCGGCGCGATCCGGGTCGAAAACCACCTGGGCCAGGCCTTCGCGGTCACGGATATCGAGGAAAATCACCCCGCCATGGTCGCGACGACGGTGGACCCATCCGCAAAGGGTGACTTCCTGGCCTTCCAGGCTCTCGTTCAGTTGGCCGCAATAATGGCTGCGCATCATGGTCGTGGTTTCACTTCTCGTAATTCGAATTCGGTGGAGGTCTAGCACACCGCAGTGCCTTTGGCGTGCAGGAGCCCGCTCGTGTCGCTCATTTTCAGTCGGCTTTGTCGCCACCGGCCAGGTTTTTCTTGGCGCCGGTCTTGAAATCGGTTTCGTACCAGCCGGTACCGCTGAGGCGGAAGCCTGGCATCGACAGCATCTTTTTCAGCTCTGGCGCCTGGCAGGCAGGACAATCGACCAGAGGGGCGGCGCTGATTTTCTGAATGGCTTCCAATTGATGACCGCAGGAAGCGCATTGGTAGTCGTACATGGGCATGGGGCGTCTCGACAATCAGATAACGACATCACTGCTGCCCGAGCCCAGAGTCGGGCCATGCAGCAAAGAGCGGGATTATATCTGTTAAATCGAGGCTTTGCAGCCGTAGACCGGTCATCGCGCTCCCTTCAGTCGCCTGGCCCGCAACGACCCGCGACTGGCGGCCCGCGCAGCACGCATTCAGGTCGAATGCCGCAAACCACCCAACGTCAGAAGATGCACCATGCAGACGACACGAATGAGACCACTGAAGTTCTTCACCCCTCCGTAACGCAGATGCACCTCCATATCGACATTGGACAACAACGCATTGACGGTGCACTGGTTGATACCGGCCATATCGGCCAACACTTTCCAGTACACCTCTTCAAGGCGCAAGCAGGTTGCAAATCCGTTCAGGCGAACAGACCGCGAAACCGGCTTGGCCAAGCCGATATCAAACTCCAGCAACATCGGCTCGGTCCTGGCCTTGCGAAATAGACCGGACTCGCCCAAACATTGATTCAACTGCACCATCTTCCTCGCACTCCGTCGCTGTACGCCCTTGAATAAGGCGCTCTTGGAAAATCTCGCTTACATAAAACCGTAAGCAAAATTCCTTATCCAGCAGACCGGACCATGGCCTGCGTAGGATGAAGCGACGAGAAAACGCGGAACGTCGGCGCAACGTAGCAAGAACCACTACAGCCGCGTGTCACGAGCACGCAGCACGGGGAATCGCACGAATGAGCCAGCGGCTCACCCGTACGCGCTCCATCACTCTTCCAGCAAGGCCCGCAGCATCCAGGCAGTTTTTTCATGAACCTGCATGCGCTGGGTCAGCAGGTCGGCGGTCGGCTCATCACTGACCTTGTCCAGCAACGGAAATATTCCACGCGCGGTACGCGTGACCGCCTCCTGCCCCTGCACCAGTTGCCGGATCATTTCCTCGGCACTCGGAACCCCCTCTTCTTCCTTGATGGAAGACAGACGGGCATAGGTCGAATAGGTACCCGGAGCCGGAAAGCCAAGTGCCCTGATACGTTCGGCAATCAGGTCCACGGCCAGCGCCAGCTCGTTGTACTGTTCTTCAAACATCAAGTGCAGCGTCCGAAACATCGGGCCACTGACGTTCCAGTGGAAGTTGTGGGTCTTCAGGTAAAGCACATAGGTATCCGACAGCAGACGGGAAAGTCCTTCGACGATGGACTTGCGGTCTGCTTCGCTGATACCGATATCAATAGCCATATACATCCCCTTGACATGATTGAAGTCGCACCCGGAAGGTGTAGGACCACTCTAGCAAGACTCGTCGCCACATGCAGCATCGGGCACCCCGTCCCAGAGCCCTCGCCGAAACCCGCCGATACCGCTCAAGCCGTTGATTTGAGAAGGCCCCGGCTTTGCTGTTAAATAGAGGGCGTGTCGTCGCGACGAATATTGGCGCGGCGCATAGGCTGGTAGACACACGTGCCCAACGCCTCACTTTTTTCTCAGAAGCGAACCGTGGGTTGCCAGCTCTTCCTTGCTATCAATCTTGAGTGAGTCAATCAAAATGTTGAAAATCGTCCATCTGCTAACGGGCGCTGTCGCCCTGCTGCTCTCCTTTATACCTAGCCTGCGATCCGAAGCACTGCCTTACCTGCAACAACCCGATGCGCTTTACCTAGCATTCTTCGGCTTGCTCAACCTGATCCTCGCGCCAGTGATTCCCTACTGGAACAAAGGTCCTCGCCACCAACTGCAAAACCTGGTCAGCGCCCTGCTGATACTCGCGGTCGCTCTACAGATCCTGGTGCTGCTTGCCCCCTTGTCAATGATCGCCGGCCAGCCTGCCGTCCTGCTGAGCCTGGCAGCCGCGGTGATCGCCGTGCTTGTGCATCTGGCGGTCAGCTTCTATAAATCCTCGCCATCCAGTGCTGCGCACAACTACGACATGAGCAACCGCGATACCGGCACCGTGAAGTGGTTCAACACCTCCAAGGGCTTCGGTTTTATCTCGCGCGATTCTGGCGATGATATTTTCGTGCACTTTCGCGCCATTCGTGGCGAGGGCCACCGCGTATTGGTCGAAGGCCAGCGCGTGGAATTTTCGGTGATGAACCGGGACAAGGGCCTGCAGGCCGAAGACGTGGTTGCTGCATCGCCACGTCGCTGACAGTTTTTGCCCACTCGAAAAAAACCGCGATGCCGTCATACGGCTCGCGGTTTTTTCATGCCTGCACGACAGCAGTTCGCCGTGTCAGTAGTGCGGCGGCGGCGCTTCATCCTCGGCGATGCCGAATTGCCCCATCATTTCCTCATGACGTTTGAGCAAGGCGGCCATCTGCAATTGCAGACGCTCCACCACCCTTTGCTGCCCGACCAGCACGTCGTTCAACGACTGGATAGTGTCATCCTGAAACGCCAGGCGGGTTTCCAGCTCAGTCACACGATCTTCAAGATTCATGACTGGGCCTGCACATAGGAAAAACCTTCGGCCAACACCGCGCCCAACTGTGCACGGATCACGGCGACCTCAGCCTCGCCATAAGGCTTGGCCGGATGCCTGCCCCAGACAGGAGCAGGCCAGGCCGCATCGCCCTGATGACGGGCAATCACATGCATGTGCAGTTGGGCAACCACATTTCCCAAGGTCGCGACATTCATCTTGTCCGCCTTGAAAGCCTGCTTGAGGGCGTGGGCCAGGCTACTGGTCTCATGCCACAACTGCGCCTGATCCGCTGCATCCAGTTCGAAGACCTCGCTGATACCGGCGCGCCGTGGCACCAGGATGAACCAGGGGTAGTTCGAATCGTTGGATAACAGCAGGCGACACAACGGAAAGTCGCCCATCGGCAAAGTGTCTTGTTGAAGACGCGAATCGAGAACGAACACCGTACATACTCCTGCTTGACTGATTTTCTCGTCCGGGCCGGCAGTTCGACAACCCACACACCCGGAACAGACCAGGAGGATACCCGCCTTCGCCCTCCAGTTCACTGCACACCGGCAGACAGCAGCAAATGAACACGCCAAACCTGCGCCCCCCTGATCCGGACGAAAGCCCCCAACCCCGCCTTGCACCATTACGGACGTGATCTGCACCGTTCTCACCCGGCGATGGGAAAAAACACCTGTGGATAATCAAAACGTCATCTTTTCCTGAAAACCTTGCCTGATAGGCAATGCCGCCCTCGCAAGGTCAGTCACCAGAAAGCACGTTTTTCAGGGCAAGTGTATGAGCCGCAACAGCGAGCCGACAGTTTTGCACCAAAACCGCCCAGAGCGACTACTCTTGGTGCACCTTTTATCCACCGGCTACCCAGAAAACGGTGTGAACCGGTAACGTTTTTGGCTTTTTTCAGGTAATCAATGGATTAGCAGCACAAAGAAAAGTAATACGTCAACCCTCATGGGAGAAGCTGCCGACCCCAGATTTTATAAGGGTTTCAGCGTGACCAGGCAGTCATGGAAATATTTTCTGCCTATTTTCCCATTTTGTGCATGCTTGTTGCATTGCTTCACGGACAGTCGCCACAGAGGGCCTGATCGGACGCTGAAGCTCCGCGACACGGTAACAACGCAATACAGTGCAGCAATGAGCAGGTCGGTGCTTGAATATGGGGTTTTCTTATCTATGCTCAGGCGTTTCACCCCGATGCCGAAGTTGTACAGCCAATAAAAAAGGCTGTGTATTTGCGACATGGAGCGAGCTTTTTGCGACACGCTCGTAAAGAAGCCGCAAGGATAGGTGAGCAAGTATCGCCAAGTTTGTCAGCGTGATATAAGTTTGCGCCGACACAAAAAGAAAGAGCCGCCCAGATAAAAATACAGGTGGGACGGCAGTACTCTTCCTAAAAACCAAAGGAGCAAATCACGATGCGCGTGATGAAGTGGAGCATGATCGCCCTGGCCGTTTCGGCAGCAGGCACTCAATTGGCAATGGCCGAACCTTTCGTTACCGACCAGGCTGATGCCAAGGGTTTCGTTGAAGGCGCTTCGGCAGGTGTGGTTCTGAAGAACTACTACTTCAACCGTGACAAGAAAGGTGCAGGTAACAACGACTCGATCGACTGGACCCAAGGTGTTCTTGGCAAGTTCAGCTCGGGCTACACCCAAGGTCAGGTTGGTGTGAAGGTCGAAGGTTTCGGCGATGCCGGCTTTAAGCTTGACGGTACCGACGACCAGGCAGGCTCTCAGAACCTGAGCCGCAAAGCCAACGGCGACAACAACAACAGTTTTGGTAAAGCAGGTGCTGCAGTTGCTGTCCGCATTTCCAAAACCGAGCTGAAGTTCGGCGACCAGACCCCTAGCACTTCTCCTGTATTTGCAGTGGGCGGTAGCCGCCTGTTCCAACAGACCGCTCGTGGTTTCCAACTGCAAAGCAGCGAAATCAAAGACCTGGATCTTGAAGCAGGTCACTTCTACGCTGGCAGTAGCCAGGACCAAACGGCAATGGATCAGCAACTGCGCGCCGCCTATGCCAGCAAGCTCGGCCTTGGTAAGGCAAACGCAGGTGCAAACCTTGATGTCAAGAGCGCCGACTACCTGGGTGGTAGGTACTCCATCAACCCAGATCTGACAGTTTCGCTCTACGGTGCCAAGTTTGAGGATCTGTGGAATCAGTACTACGCCAACGCAAACTACACCCTGGCGATGGCTGACAAGCAATCCCTGAACTTCGATTTCAACATCTATCGCACAACCGATACCGGCTCTGCGCTGGCTGGCGACATCGCCAACACCACCTACTCGTTCGCGACCGCCTACTCCTTCCTGAACGCCCACACCATTACTCTGGCCTACCAGAAAGTGCATGGCGACACGCCGTTCGACTACGTCGGCGTCGGCAATCGCGTCGACCGTGGCGGCGACTCCATCCTGCTCGCCAACTCGATCCAATACTCCGACTTCAACGGTCCTGGCGAGAAATCCTGGCAAGTACGTTACGACCTGAAAATGGCCGAATACGGTATCCCAGGTCTGAGCTTCATGGCTCGTAACATCCATGGCTCGGGCATCGACGGCACCCACGCCGATCCTAATGGCTCCTACGCTGGCATGTACGGCAAAGATGGTCGTCACTTCGAGACCAACCTTGAAGCCAAGTACGTTGTTCAAGCTGGTCCTCTGAAGGACCTGTCCTTCCGTGCTCGTCAAGCATGGCACCGTGCTAACGGTGACGAAGGCGAAGGCAACATCAACGAGTTCCGCCTGATCACCGAGTACCCACTCGACCTGATGGCTATCGCGAAGAAGTAATTAGCGATACTCGTTTGAAGAAAGGCCCATCCTCGGATGGGCCTTTTTTATTGCGTTAAAGCAAACAAACCATCGCCAGCTACTTAGTAGCCAGCTAACAAAATAGCTCATTGAACCCAAAGGCAATTCCACTATGGTCATGCGACTGATACAAACCAGCGCCAACTACTACCGCTCCTGACATGATTAAAATACTGACAATAAAAAAGGGACCCTCTCAGGCCCCCTCTTATTGATATCTGACTGTTTGGACAGATATCGATCGACTTACTTCGTCGGTGTCTCCTGCATTACCCGGATCACCCGCTGTGGAAACGGAATATCGATTCCAGCCTCCTTGAGACGATCCCGGGCATGTTCATTGAACTTGAACATCAGGTCCCAGTAATCGGCAGTCTTCACCCACACCCGCAGGGAAACCGTGATCGAACTGTCACCCAGAGCCGAAACCACGGCAGCTGGCGCCGGATCGGCGAGCACTCGCTCATCCTTGGCCAGCTCCAGCAGCACCTCGCGAGCCTTCTGCAGATCCGCCTCGTAATCCACTCCCACATCGAACACAAGCTTGCGCGTTGCCTGGCGGTTGATGTTGGTGATGATTCCGTTAGACAGGTTGCCATTGGGCATGATCACTGTCTGGTTATCGCCGGTCCGCAGGATGGTGTGAAAGATCTGGATGCTGTCGACCGTACCGGTAATGCCTTGTGCGGTGATCGTGTCACCGATGCGGAAGGGGCGGAACATCAGAATCAACACGCCACCGGCGAAGTTCGCCAGGCTGCCCTGCAACGCCAAGCCGATGGCCAGCCCCGCGGCACCGATGGCGGCGACGAAAGACGTGGTCGCCACACCGATCATCGACGCGACGCTAATGCTCAGCATCACCTTGAGGGCAATGTTCAAAAGGCTGCTGATAAAACCCTGCAACGCCAGATCCGCATTGCGCAAGGCCAGCAACTTGCCCAGCTTACCGGTCAGCTTGTTGATCAGCCACCAGCCGACGGCCAGGGTGACGACCGCCAGCAGCACCCGGCTGCCGTATTCCATGATCATCGGAATCCAGGCCTGGGAGGCCTTGATGAGATGATCCATTTCTGCGTTCAGGTCCATTGTTCTCTCCTGTTATCGTGCGATTGCCCGGCGAAACGATCCTTGCCCGTGAGTTCAATCGTTTCTGCCGCGCCTGGGCCCTCCGACGCCGATAACTTCCAGAGGTTCCCTGGCGGACCGGATCAGTCGCGGAAGTTGTTGAATTGCAGCGGCATGTCGAACTCCTTGGCCCGCAGGTTGGCAATCGCCTCCTGCAGATCGTCACGCTTCTTGCCCGTGACACGGACCTGCTCACCCTGGATGGCCGCCTGCACTTTCAGTTTGGCCTCCTTGATGTGCGCAACGATCTTCTTCGCCATTTCCTTGTCGATCCCTTCCTTGAAGGTCGCTTCCTGCTTCATCAGCTTGCCGGAAGCATAGGCATCCTTGACCTCAAGGCATTTCGCGTCGATCTTGCGCTTGACCAGGGCCATACGCAGGATCTCCAGCATCGCTTCCAGCTGGAACTCGGCCTCGGCGGTCATGTTGACGGTCAGGTCCTTGAACTCGAAGGAACCCTTGCCCTTCAGGTCATAACGACGGTCCAGCTCCTTGACGGCGTTCTCGACGGCGTTGGTGACTTCATGTTTGTCCAGCTCGGATACCACGTCGAACGACGGCATGTGATTTCTCCAAATTTAATCTTGGCGCCCCCGATACCGATGGAGCGCGCCTGGTTTGACGGTTAAAATCCGCCAGCATTATAACGGTTCTTACCACTCATTCACTGACGAGCCCCCCATGCCTAACCCGGATCTGAGCATTTTGCTGGTGAGTGATGGCCATCTGGTGAGCAGCGCCTTTGGCAGCAGCCTCCAGCGCGCGGGATATCAGGACATACGCCAGGCCAACGATGCCGTCCTGGCACTCGAGCAAATCGACCAGCGGGCCGCCAGTGTGGTGGTTTGCGCAGGAGAGGCCGGACTGAAGCTGGCGGAAAAGGTCAGACAACGCGACGAGATGAACGATCACTACACCTATATGTTGCTGATCAGTGCGGAACCGCCGCTTAGCCTGCTCGACGATACTTCGCACAATGATATCGACGACCTGATCGCTCCAGAAGATCTCGAACGCCTGCTGCTGACCCGGGTGCTGGCCGCCGACCGTCAATCCCGCACGCAGCAGCGGATGCGCCAGGAAAACCGTCTGCTGCGCCAGAACATCGCCAGCCTCGAACAGCGCAACCTCGTCGACTCCTTGACCGGCCTGGGCAACTCCCGCTACCTGCGCCAGAAACTGACCGACAGCCTGCGCCAGGTCCAGGCACGTGGGGGCGCCATCTGCTACCTGTTGATCGGGGTACAACAGGCAAACGAGTTGCAGCGCGAATACGGCAACGACTTCTACGACGAACTGCTGCAAGGCGTCGCCCGTCGCCTGCAGCAACTGGTACGGCCACTGGATGTGTTGGCACGCCTGGACGACCAGCATTTCGTGCTGATGACCATGCCCCCCGATCTGCGGGATTGCGCTCCCAGCAGCTTCAAACGCCTGTATGAAGGCTTGAACCTCAAACCCTTCATGACCAATGCCGGGCCCCTCGAACTGAAGGCCGGCATCAGCCTGGTGGGACTGGACAGTAAATGCCTGCCACTGGACCAGCAGACCCTGTTCGATGAAGCCGCTCAACTGCTGGCCCAGTCCTACTCCGATGGCGTAGTCAGCGCCAAGCGCCTGCCGGCTCGTAGCTGATGAGCAGCACCTGGCATATCCTCGGCGCCGGTAGCCTGGGTAGCCTGTGGGCCACGCGCCTGGCACGGGCCGGGCTACCTGTCAGGTTGATCCTGCGGGACTCGGCCCGGCTGGCAGCCTACGAAGCCGGCGGTGGGCTGATCCTGGTCGAGCAGGATCAGGCACAGCGGTTCGCCATCCCCGCGCAGACCTTCGATGCCAACGAGCCCATCAACCGCCTGCTGGTCGCTTGCAAGGCCTATGATGCGCAGGCCGCTGTAGCCCGACTGCTGCCACGGCTGAGCGATGACGCGCAGTTGATCCTGCTGCAGAACGGTCTGGGCAGCCAGGACGCCGTCGCGGCATTGGCTCCTGGAAAGCGCTGCATCTTCGCCTCCAGTACCGAAGGTGCGTTTCGCCAGGACGACTGGCGCGTGGTGTTCGCCGGGCACGGATTTACCTGGCTGGGTGATATCGTTCGTCCCCAGCCACCCGCCTGGCTGGAAGATCTGACCCGCGCGGGAATTCCCCACGAATGGAACACCCAGATCCTGACACGCTTGTGGCGCAAACTGGCGTTGAACTGTGCCATCAATCCACTCACGGTCCTGTATGGCTGCCGTAACGGTGGCTTGACCGAGCACCACAGCGAAGTCGCCACCCTGTGCGCCGAATTGACGCAGCTACTGGAATGCTGTGGCCAGCCCGCGGCCGCCGAGGATCTGCACAGCGAAGTGCAACGGGTGATACAGGCCACGGCTGCGAACTACTCCTCCATGTATCAGGACGTCGCCCAAGGCCGGCGTACCGAAATCAGCTACCTGTTGGGCTACGCCTGCGCAGCGGCGACCCGTCATCAGTTGAACCTGCCGCATCTCGAGCAATTGCGCGAACGACTGGTCGCGCACCTCGCGACCCTCGGTTTGCCAAGCGACTGATTAGATCGAGACTGATAGATCGATGATCTCCCTGGCTGCACCTGCCCGTGCGGTCTGTCGAACGCAACTCACCTTACCCGCTCAACTGGCACTCCTTGGCAAAAGCCCGCGGTATAAATCGACGGTTTGATACACTCAGTCACGACGGTGGCCGATCGCGGTCTGCCGCTCTTCCTACCCAGCCAGACAGGACCCGTGATGCCCCTGCGCCAGCGCCTAGAAAATCTCCCGGTCGGTCAGAAACTCCTCGCAGCGCTGCTGGTCCTGCTGGTTACCGTGATGCTGGTAGCCAACCTGACCTTTATCAGTGCGGCCTACTGGATCTCCCAGGAAAGCATGGCACCGCAGGCCCTGCAGACCATCGGTCGCCTGGTGTCGAATCCAAACCTGGCCAGCCAGGCCCTGGAATCACCGGAAAACGCCGAAAACCTGCTCAAGGAACTCAACACCTATTCGCCCCTGCGGGCCGCTGCCATCTATGACGGTAGAGGCGAACGGCTGGCCCAGCTGCAGCACAGCGACCGCCTGAAACTGCCGGAACGCTACCGGCACATCGAGGCCTGGCGGCTGACCGAGTTTCGCAGCAACCAGGTCATCGACATGCCGCATCCCGGACAAGCGCCCGGGCACTTGCTGCTGGTAGCCAGCAGTGAACTGCCGGTGGCGTTCTACACCGGAACCTTTACCGCCAGCCTGGGCATCCTGATCTTCAGCATCCTGCTGTGGCTGATCATCGCCCGGCAGATCAAGCGACTGATCACCCGGCCCATCCATGAGCTCGAGGAGCTGTCGCGCCAGGTCACCCGCGAGGAAAACTATTCGCTGCGCGCTTCCCGAGGCAATCACGACGAGATCGGTAGCCTGGCTGAAGCCTTCAACACCATGCTCTCGCGCATCGAAGCCCGCGAACAACAGCTCAAGCGCGCGCGCGACGAATCTCAGGCGGCTTATGACCAGGCCCAGGGGCTGGCCGAGGAGACCCGGCATACCAACCGCAAGCTCGAACTGGAAGTTCAGGTGCGCAGCAAGATCGAGAAAAAACTCACCGGTTTCCAGAACTACCTCAACAGCATCATCGACTCCATGCCGTCGGCGCTGATCGCACTCGACGAGCAGTTGTACGTTACCCAGTGGAACCAGGAGGCCAGCGCTCTTTCCGGGACCCGCCTGGACGAGGCACTGAACCAACCGATATTCCTCGCCTTCGAACCGCTCAAACCCTTCCTGCCGCAGCTCAAGGACACTGTCGAACAACACAGTGTGGCGAAGATCGAGCGCGTCACCTGGATCAAGGACGATGAAGCCCGTCACTACGCGCTGACCTTCTACCCGCTGATGGGTGGTGCCGGGCGGGGTGTGGTGATCAGGATCGACGACATCACCCAACGCCTGTCCCTGGAAGAGATGATGGTGCAGTCGGAAAAGATGCTCTCGGTGGGTGGGCTGGCCGCCGGCATGGCCCACGAAATCAACAACCCGCTGGGCGCGATCCTGCACAACGTACAGAACATCCGCCGCCGGTTGTCCTCGGAGTTGCCAAAGAACCTCGAATACGCCGAACAGGCCGGCATCGACCTCAACACCGTCAACCAGTACCTCAAGAGCCGCGAAGTACCGCAGTTGCTCGATGGCATCCAGCAGGCCGGCGCCCGGGCGGCGAAGATCGTCACCCACATGCTCAGTTTCAGCCGGCGGAGCAAACGGGAAATGGCCCCCTGCGACCTGCCGGCCCTGATCGACCAGGCCGTGGAGATCGCCGGCAACGACTTCGACCTGGCCATCGGCTTCGACTTCAAGGGCCAGGCCATCATTCGCCAGTTCGATCCGTTGCTCGGTCCGGTTCCCGGCACCGCCAACGAGCTGGAGCAGGTCTTGCTGAACCTGCTGAAGAACGCCGCCCAGGCCATCCACCAGCGTAACGACGACCGTGAACCCGGGCGCATCACCTTGCGTACCCGGCTGAACCCGCCATGGGCGGAAATCCAGGTCGAGGACAATGGCATCGGCATGTCCGAAAGTATCCGCAAGCGCACCTTCGAACCGTTCTTCACCACCAAGGAGATCGGCCAGGGCACAGGACTGGGGCTGTCGGTGTCCTATTTCATCATCACCAACAACCACAAGGGCCAGATGGAAGTGCAGTCGACTCTCGGCCAGGGCACTTGCTTTACCCTGCGCCTGCCGTTGGCCAGCAACCAGGCCCAGCTTCCCGAACTCAATAAAATGGAGCCGTAACCATGGGTTTTCGCCTGTCGAAGATTTACACAAGGACCGGTGACACCGGTGAAACCGGGCTGGGCGACGGTCGTCGCGTGCCCAAGGACCATCCGCGGATCGAAGCCATCGGCGAGGTCGACAGCCTCAACAGTCAGTTGGGCCTGCTCCTGGCGGGACTCGCGGAACTGGTGGTGATCCATCCGGAACTGGAAGAAGTGATCGAGGTGCTTTCACCTTGCCAACACCGCTTGTTCGACCTCGGTGGCGAGTTGGCCATGCCGGAGTACCAGGCGCTGGATAAAAGCGAAATCGAACGATTGGAAACGGCTATAGACCGCTGGAACGAAGAACTCGGCCCCTTGGAAAATTTCATCCTGCCGGGTGGTTCGATGCTGATAGCCCAGGCCCATATCTGCCGCAGCACGGCACGCAGCGCCGAACGCCGCTGCCAGCAACTCAATGCCGTGGAACCGTTGGGTAGCGTGGGACTGGCCTATATCAATCGACTGTCGGATCTGTTTTTCGTGACGGCCAGGCTGATTGCACGGCGCGAGAAGATTGCCGAGATATTGTGGGAAGCGGCCAAAAAGCCGGTCTCCCACTGACCTCCGTCTGCCTGCTTCTCCTGTAGGAGCCGGGCTTGCCCGCGAAGCTTTATAGTGGCCGCACTGCCGCCCTCGCAGGCAAGCCTTGCTCCTACAGGGGCTTGTGCCCACACTACCTCGCTGTGGAAGCCATCAGCTCGGCCAGAACGCCCGAATACCGGCCACGCCCTGCGCCCCGGCTTCCCAGGCACGCGAAACATCAGCAGGCCCGACCCCGCCCAACAGGTACACCGGCTTGTTGAAACCGGTCATCAACTGCTCGGCCTGTTCCCAGCCCAGGGGCTGCGCATCCGGGTGAGTCTGGGTCGGTTGCACCGGCGACAGGGTGACAAAATCCACACCCATCTGCTCAGCCAGCGCCAGTTCCTCGGCATCATGGCAGGACGCAGCCAACCAGCGCTCCCTAGGGAGCGGACGACCGGCGCTGGCGTATTTGCGCAGTTGCGCCGCAGTGATATGCCAACCGGCCGAAGGGAAATCCCCCAGCCATTCGAACGGCCCCTTGAGCATCAGTTGCGCCTTGCCGGCACACAACCCGACCGCATCGACCGCCAGGTCGCGGTACTTGGGATCGAAACCATTCGGTGCGCGCAGCTGGACCAGCTTGATACCGCCAGCAATCGCCTTCCGGATACCTTGCAACAACTGCGCAGTTTCCAGTCCCTCCGGGGTGATCAGGTATTCGCCCGGCAAGCGGGCAGCAGCGATGATCGGCTGATTGGCCGCAGGGAATTCATAGTTGGCCAACTCCCGCGCCGTGACCCACGCCAGCGGCTGGCCTTCAGCTCCATGAGGCTCGCCGGTGAACGCAGAAACCTCCCAGACATCCAGCAACACCTGCTTGTCCGAGTAGTCATGCCGCACCTTGATCAACGGACGAGCCTGAGTAACCACGATGCCCAGCTCTTCCTGCAGCTCGCGAGCCAGTGCCACCGGGACGGCTTCACCCTCCTCGACCTTGCCGCCGGGGAATTCCCAGAGGCCGCCCTGGTGCTGGGAGTCGGCACGCCGGGCAATCAGAATCCGCCCGTCGCAGCCTCGAATAACGGCCGCAGCCACATGTACGCGTTTCACGCTGAAAGCTCCTTTAAATCTGCCGTTGGTCACGGACACCCAGCCTGGACTCGGTGTCCGTGACAACCCCGGCTGAGGGTACTTACGTACGGTATTCCGCGTTGATCTTCACGTATTCGTGGGACAGATCGGTGGTCCAGATGGTTTCGCTGCAATCGCCGCGGCCCAGCTCGATACGGATAGTGATTTCTTCGCGGGACATCACCGCCGATCCCTGCTCTTCGGTGTAGGTCGAAGCACGGGCGCCGCGGCTGGCAATGCACACCTCGCCGAGGAACACATCGATCTTGCTCACGTCCAGGTTCGGCACGCCAGCACGCCCCACCGCCGCGAGGATACGTCCCCAGTTCGGGTCGGAAGCGAACAACGCCGTCTTGATCAGCGGCGAGTGCGCGACGGTGTAACCCACGTCCAGGCATTCCTGGTGCGTACCGCCACCATTGACTTCGACGGTGACAAATTTGGTCGCGCCTTCGCCATCACGGACGATGGCCTGGGCCACTTCCATGCAGACCTCGAACACCGCCTGTTTCAACGCGTTGAAGAGCGGGCCGCTGGCTTCGCTGATTTCCGGCAGATTGGCCTGGCCGGTAGCGATCAGCATGCAGCAGTCGTTGGTCGAGGTGTCGCCGTCGATGGTGATACGGTTGAACGACTTGTTGGCGCCGTCGAGCATCAGGTTCTGCAGCACTTCGCGAGAAACCTTGGCATCGGTGGCGATGTAGCCAAGCATGGTCGCCATGTTCGGCCGGATCATCCCGGCGCCCTTGCTGATGCCGGTCACGGTGACGGTCACGCCATCGTGCTGGAACTGACGGCTGGCGCCCTTGGGCAGGGTGTCGGTGGTCATGATGCCGGTGGCGGCGGCTGCCCAGTTATCCACAGACAGATCGTCCAGTGCCGCCTGCAAGGCGCCTTCGATCTTCTCGACCGGCAGCGGCTCGCCGATCACGCCAGTGGAATATGGCAACACGGCATCAGCCTCGACGCCCGCCAGCTCAGCCAGCTTGGCACAGGTGCGTGCAGCGGCGACCAGGCCAGGCTCGCCGGTGCCGGCGTTGGCGTTGCCGGTGTTGGTCAGCAGGTAACGCACCGGTCCTTGCACACGTTGCTTGGCGAGGATAACCGGCGCCGCACAGAAGGCATTCAGGGTGAACACGCCGGCCACCGTGGAGCCTTCGGCGCAACGCATCACGACCACATCCTTGCGCCCGGGGCGCTTGATTCCGGCCGAGGCAATACCGAGTTCAAAACCGGCAACCGGGTGCAACGTTGGCAAAGGACCAAGACCAACAGCCATGAATGCGCTCCTCTCAAAGGGATATCCACTGTCGCCACAACGGACAGTGTTTCAAATGGAAAAACGCCGCGACGGCTGATGCCGGTCGCGGCGCAGGTGTTTCAGTGTCCGGCAGAAACCTTAGCTGATCTGCCCGTGACAGTGCTTGTACTTCTTGCCCGAACCGCAGTAGCACAGTTCGTTGCGACCCAGTTTCTGTTCATTGCGTACCGGAACGCCGGCCAGAGCGACATCGACCTCTTCACCCTGCGGCTCGCTGTCCGACGCTTCCAGACCAGGGGCCTCGGCGTGCTCGAAGTGCATGCGCTGAGCCAGGGCCTCGGCCTCTTGACGCAGACGGGCTTCCTCTTCTACCGGATCTTCGCGGCGAACCTGAACATGAGACAGCACGCGGATCGAGTCGCGCTTGATCGAATCCAGCAGTTCGGAGAACAGCGTGAACGACTCGCGCTTGTACTCCTGCTTCGGGTTCTTCTGTGCATAACCACGCAGGTGGATACCGTGGCGCAGGTGGTCCATGGTCGACAGGTGGTCTTTCCACAGGTCATCCAGGACACGCAGCACGATCTGCTTCTCGAAGGTGCGCAGGGCTTCGGCGCTGGCCTGCTCTTCCTTCTCGTTGTAGGCCGCCAGCAGCTCGTTGAGCAGCTTCTCGCGCAGGGTTTCCTCGTACAGGTGATCGTCTTCGTCGAGCCACTGCTGAATCGGCAGTTTCACACCGAAATCGTTCTCGATGGCCGATTCCAGGCCCGCCACATCCCACTGCTCCGGCAGCGACTGTGGAGGAATATGGGCGCTGACCGTGGCGTTGAGCACGTCCTGGCGGAAGTCCGCGATGGTCTCGCCAATATTGTCGGCAGCCAACAACGTGTTACGCATGTGATAGATCACTTTACGCTGTTCGTTGTTGACGTCATCGAACTCGAGCAGTTGCTTGCGGATATCGAAGTTGCGACCTTCGACCTTGCGCTGGGCCTTTTCGATGGCGTTGGTCACCATGCGGTGCTCGATCGCCTCGCCCGGCTGCATACCCAGGGCCTTCATGAAGTTCTTCACCCGATCGGAGGCGAAGATACGCATCAGGCTGTCTTCCAGCGACAGGTAGAAGCGGCTGGAACCGGCGTCACCCTGGCGACCGGCACGACCGCGCAGCTGGTTGTCGATACGGCGCGATTCGTGACGCTCGGAAGCGATCACCTGCAGGCCACCCGACTCGAGCACTTGCTGGTGACGCTTCTGCCAGTCGGCCTTGATCTGGGCGATCTGCTCCGGTGTCGGGTTTTCCAGAGAGGCGACTTCAACTTCCCAGTTACCCCCCAACAGGATGTCGGTACCGCGACCGGCCATGTTGGTGGCGATGGTCAGCGCACCCGGACGACCGGCCTGGGCGATGATTTCCGCTTCCTTCTCGTGGAACTTGGCGTTCAGGACCTTGTGCTCGATGCCCTTCTGCTTAAGCAGGTTGGACATGTGCTCGGAGGTCTCGATGGTCGCGGTACCCACCAGCACCGGACGGCCCTGCTTGAGCGACTCCTCGATGTCGGCAATGATCGCCGCGTACTTCTCCTCGGCGGTCAGGAACACCAGGTCGTTGTAGTCCTTGCGCGCCAGCGGCTTGTTCGGCGGGATCACCATCACCGACAGACCGTAGATCTGATGGAACTCGAACGCTTCGGTATCGGCCGTACCGGTCATGCCGGACAGCTTGTCGTACAGGCGGAAGTAGTTCTGGAAGGTGGTCGAAGCCAGTGTCTGGCTTTCGGCCTGGATATTGAGGTTTTCCTTGGCTTCGATGGCCTGGTGCAGGCCCTCGGACAGGCGACGACCCGGCATGGTACGGCCGGTATGTTCGTCGACCAGAACCACCTGGCCGTCCTGCACGATGTATTCGACGTTGCGGTTGAACAGTTTGTGCGCACGCAGACCGGCGTAAACGTGGGTCAGCAGGCCCAGGTTGTGCGCCGAATAGAGGCTCTCGCCCTCGGCCAGGAGGCCGACCTGGGTGAGCATCTCCTCGATGTACTGGTGACCGGCTTCGTTCAGTTCGACCTGACGGGTCTTCTCGTCGACGGTGAAGTGACCTTCTTTGGTCACCACGCCCTCGACTTCCTCGACGTGCTGGGTCAGGCGCGGGATCAGCTTGTTGATCTCGGTGTACAGGCGCGAGCTGTCCTCGGCCTGGCCGGAGATGATCAGCGGCGTACGGGCTTCGTCGATCAGGATGGAGTCGACTTCGTCAATCACCGCGAAGTTAAGCTCACGCTGGAACTTCTCTTCCACGCTGAACGCCATGTTGTCGCGCAGGTAGTCGAAACCGAATTCGTTGTTGGTGCCGTAGGTGATATCGGCAGCGTAGGCGGCACGCTTCTCTTCCGGCGGCTGGAACGGCGTGACCACGCCGACCGTCAGGCCGAGGAACTCATACAGCGGACGCATCCAGTTGGCGTCGCGACGGGCGAGGTAGTCGTTCACCGTCACCACGTGCACGCCCTTGCCGGACAGGGCATTGAGGTACACGCCCAGGGTTGCCACCAGGGTCTTGCCTTCACCGGTACGCATTTCGGCGATCTTGCCTTCGTGCAAGGTCATGCCGCCAATCAACTGCACGTCGAAGTGGCGCATGCCCATGACACGCTTGCCGGCCTCACGGGCCACGGCGAAAGCCTCCGGCAGAAGCTTGTCGAGGGTTTCACCTTTGGCTATGCGGGCCTTGAACTCTCCGGTCTTGGCGCGCAACTGCTCGTCCGAAAGGGCCACCATTTGCTCTTCGAAGGCATTGACGATCTGTACCGTCTTGAGCATGCGTTTGACTTCACGCTCGTTCTTGCTTCCAAAAAGTTTCTTTAACAAAGGCGCAAACATATCGGCAGGTTCTTCCACACATAGGGATGGAGGGCGGCCCCAAGAGTCGCCCGAGCAGCCCTCATGGCCGCATGCGAACGAGTATTCTACCCGGAAACGGTGGTGAGAAAAGTGGCGTTATTCCACGATGCTGGCACAGCGCTTTTACGGGGCCACTCTAAAATAAGGTCTTTTTCCCGAACTTCAAGCCATCAAGCCCGGAACTAGGGTGCAGACTTTAGGGGCAAAGGCGGCCCGCATCAATGGGGACCGGCTGTGGCGACGGTTTCTGCTACCATGGCAGCTCTGTTACCTAAGGTGTCTGAATCATGGCATTTCGCCCCCTCCCGGCCCGGGCGCCCGCCGTCCTGCTTCGCGAAGCCAAGCCGCTGAAGGCGATTTTCAGTCACGCCCAGCGCCTGGCGCATCTGCAGCGCCTGGTCGATAGCCAGTTGCAACCCGCCGCCCGCGAACACTGTCACGTGGCCTCGTGGCGTGAAGGCAGCCTGCTGCTGATCGTCACCGACGGGCATTGGGCGACACGCCTGCGCTATCAGCAAAAACGCCTGCAACGGCAATTGCAGGCGTTCGAGGTATTCAGCGGCCTGACCCGCATTCTGTTCAAGGTGCAGCCGCCGACGGTCAGACAAGGAGCGGTGGGCCACACCATGGACCTGTCCGTGCATGCCGCACAGACCATCCAGGAAACGGCCGAAGGCATCAGCGACCCGAAACTGCGTGCCGCCCTCGAACGCCTCGCCAGCCACGCCCGCCCCAAGACCTGAGACCTCAGCGCCGCTTGCTGCCGCCGAGCAGCGACCCCATCAGGCCGCGCACCAGTTGCCGCCCCAACTGATTGGCGGCCTGACGCACGACGGACTTGAGCGCCTGCCCGGCCGCCGAACCGAGAAACTCCCCGGCCTTGTCCGCCAGGCTCGGCTCTTCGGCTGCCGGCGTGCCGGCAGGAGATTGCGGCTCGTCAACCGGAGCCTTGCGAGCCAGCAGGATCTCATAGGCCGACTCGCGGTCGATGGGCTTGTCATAACGCCCCAGTAACGGCGAACCGGCGATCAACGCGGCGCGCTCGGTCTCGCTCAACGGACCTATCCGTGATTGCGGCGGCGCGATCAGCACCCGCCTGACCATTTCCGGAGTGCCCTTGTCCTGCAAGGTGCCCACCAGCGCCTCACCAATCCCCAGTTGGGTCAGGACCGACAAGGTATCGAACGCCGGATTGGGACGAAATCCTTCGGCGACTGCCCGCAGCGACTTCTGCTCCCGCGCGGTGAACGCGCGCAAACCGTGCTGAATACGCAACCCTAACTGCGCCAGGATGCTATCCGGCAGATCACCGGGTGACTGAGTGACGAAGTACACCCCGACGCCCTTCGAGCGAATCAACCGGACCACCTGTTCCAGACGTTCCTGCAAGGCTCTCGGGGTGCCGGCGAACAGCAGGTGTGCTTCATCGAAGAACAACGCCAGCAACGGTTTGTCGGCATCGCCACGCTCGGGCAACTGCTCGAACAACTCGGCCAGCAGCCACAGCAGGAACGTCGCATAGACCTTGGGCGCCTCATGCACCAGACGACTGGCATCGAGCAGATGAATCCGCCCACGACCGTCGGCGGCCGGTTGCAGGATATCCTCCAGTTGCAACGCGGGCTCGCCGAACAACGCCTCGGCGCCCTGCTGTTCCAGAGTTGCCAGACGTCGCAGCAGTGCCTGGCTGGAGCCGGTAGTCATCAGGGCCGCATCCTCGCCCAGCAGTTGCGGGTGATCCTTCAGATGATTGAGCAGTGCCTTGAGGTCCTTCAGATCCAGCAACAACAAGCCTTCGCGATCGGCCACTTTAAAGGCCGCATACAAGGCCGCCTGCTGGCTGTCCGTCAGCTCCAGCAATGCACCGATCAGCAACGGCCCCATTTCGCTCAAGGTCGTGCGCAGTGGATGACCGGACTGCCCATGGATATCCCACAAGGTAATCGGATAGCCCCTAGGCTGATAGTCAAGCCAAGGCATTCCGGCGATCCGTTCGGCAATCTTGCCCTGCGGATTGCCAGCCGCTCCGAGGCCGCAGAGATCGCCCTTGATATCGGCTGCGAACACCGCGACGCCGGCCTCGCTGAACGCCTCGGCGAGCCGCTGCAGGGTAACGGTCTTGCCGGTTCCGGTCGCACCCGCGATAAGCCCGTGACGATTGGCCAGGCGCAAGGCCTGAGCAACGGCCAGACCGTCCGGGCCGGCACCCAGCACAAGTTGTGAAACATCGTTCATGTCATCTCCCCCGGTTGATTGTCGAGCCTGCCCAACTGAAAGCGAGGGGTGCCGATCCGGGCAGTCATCCACACCGCGACCCGGTCTTCCCCTGGGGAGCAAAGGCATTATCAGCTTAGGCTCAATCTCGCCCGGTGCACGCAACCTTCCATCGCCCACCGGGGCACGGCAAACTCAACGGGAACCTGCATCGCACTCGGCTCCCGGACACGACAAAGCGCCACGCCTTGGCCTGGGGTAATTAAAAGAGGGATATCGGGGAATGTCGGGAGGCCACGCAACCGCGTTCAAGGCTTGGGCTTTTGCGCCTCAGGCTCTTCCTGCAGTTGCTGCCACAGCTCGGCGGCACCGGGAAACTCGGTGCCATCCTCGCTGCTCATGGCGTCGGGGTCATAACGGCTGAGACAGCCTTCGCCTACGGTGGGCGGTGCCTTGGAGGTTGCCTTGTCGAGTGGATCGCTCATCACCAAACCTCCAGGCCCGCCTGCGGGCTATCAGAACACCACAGTCTTGTTGCCGTGCACCAATACACGGTCTTCCAGGTGATAACGCAAGCCACGAGCCAGCACCATCTTCTCGACATCACGACCGAAACGCACCATGTCCTCGATGCTATCACTGTGGCTGACCCGAACCACGTCCTGCTCGATGATCGGACCGGCATCCAGCTCTTCGGTCACGTAGTGGCAGGTTGCACCAATCAGTTTCACCCCACGCATCGAGGCCTGATGATAGGGCTTGGCACCGACGAACGACGGCAGGAAGCTGTGGTGGATGTTGATCACCTTGTGGGCATATTCCTGGCACAACTGGGGTGGCAGGATCTGCATGTAGCGCGCCAGCACCACGACGTCAGCGGTGTGCTGCTTGACCAGGCGAGAGACTTCGGCAAATGCCACAGCCTTGTCCTGCGGATTCACCGGTACATGGTAATAAGGAATACCGTGCCATTCGACCATGCTGCGCAGGTCGTCATGGTTGGAAATCACACAGGCGATATCGCAGTCCAATTCATCGCTGTGCCAGCGGTGTAGCAGGTCGGCCAGGCAGTGGGATTCGCGACTGGCCATCAACACCACGCGTTTTTTCTGCTCGGTGTCGGTGATGCGCCAGGTCATGGAAAACTCTTCGGCGATCGGGGCAAATGCCTCGCGAAAAGCCTCCAGGCCAAAGGGCAGGCTGTCGGCACGAATTTCGTGACGCATGAAGAACCAGCCACTCTGATTGTCGGAATGATGGCTCGCTTCGGTGATCCAGCCGTTGTAAGACGCCAGAAAATTACTGACTTTGGCAACGATGCCAACGCGGTCGGGGCAAGCAATCACCAGCCGGAAAGTGCGCATGAGGGGGAAACTCCAGAACTTCGCAAAGGCCGCCATTCTAGCGAGTACGCAACAAAACTGCAGTACTCCTTGCAAGACCGCCCCAACCCGACACGAGCCTGGCCCGGCCTGAGACACTCGCGAACACTGCGCACGGCAGTTGCGATAGTTTGCCAGGCCGGACGTGCGACTGTTTTCAAGGCACTCAGGCACAACATCTAAAACGGACACATCGGCATTCGAAAAGTTTAAAAAACCAAATGCAACAAACATTATCTTAATTGTTTACTTGTACAGTTTGTCTGACTATTATTAGAGCACTGTCCTGTCATACACGAATCACATAAGGTAGTCCTCATGTCTCTGATCAACAAATATCGCGCCACAGAAGAAGCTATCAAAGAACTGCAAGCCCAGATGGCTGCGATGGAAAAAGACGGCGCACTGAAAAAAGAAATGGAATTCGAAGAGCAACTGCGCGCCCTGCTGGCCAAGCACGGCAAATCGCTGCGCGATTGCCAACTGATCCTCGACCCGCACGCCAAGGAAAAAGCCCCACGTGGCGCCGCAGTGAAAACTACCGGCACCAAACGTGCGCGCAAGGTCAAACAATACAAGAACCCGCACAACGGCGAAGTCATCGAAACCAAAGGTGGCAACCACAAAACTCTGAAAGAGTGGAAAGCCAAGTGGGGTGGTGATGTGGTTGAAAGCTGGGCCACTCTGCTGGGCTAAGCGAACCCCCCGTCGCAGCGCTTTGCGCGACCTTCAAAAAACGCCAGTTCGCTGGCGTTTTTTTATTACCTAAGATTTCTCCTCCCGCGTGTTCAATCCCGCTGAATGTTAAAGCGGGCGCACAAATACTGTGCATGCTGCTGCCATTCCCCCAGCACTTGCGCCTGCTCGGGCGTGGCATTGGGGAAACTGCTTGCGAGTGCTTCGTGAAATTGCGCCAGGGTATTCGGTGCCCCCCAGCTCGCCTCACTCAGGCGCTGCCGGCAAAATTTCCGCCAGCGTTCTTGCTCTTCTTCACTCAAGCTCTCGGGAAAGTTACGTGCCCGATAACGGAAGAGTAATTCAGGCAGGCGTTCATCATCGAAAGGCCACGGCTCTCGAGCCAGTTGCTCCGGTCCACAATTGCGGACTTGTTCACATAACCGACGATCCCGATCACCGAGAAAACCGTCGTATAACTGCTGCTCCGGGTCTTCGCTGGGAGTGAAGTCCTGCGCCGCATAAATCGCCTGGACTTTATCCCGCCAAACTTCCTGTGCGTCATTGAGTCGCAGGCGACGCGCTTCATAAAGCGCCATGTCCAGGTGCAGACGCTGCTGATCTGGCTCGCGCAAAACATTCATCGGCGCCACCACCGGGCAGCGGTTGACGTGAATCAACTTGAGGGGTACCGGCAATTGCCCATCGGCCATATCCTCGCGGCGCGTGTAGAGATGCCGGCGCAGCGATTCGGCATCGAGTTCCAACAGTGGCTGCGGATCCTCATGCAGGTCGCAGACAATCAGTGCATTGCGGTTGCTCGGATGCCAGGCCAGTGGCAAGACCACTCCCAGGTAATGACGGGCGGCGGAAAAACGCCCGGAAATATGCACCATGGGTTGTAGCAGGCGAATCTGGTCGAGCACCCTCTGCTTGCTGCGCAACTGGAACAGCCACTCATACAACCGCGGCTGGCGCTCACGAATCAGCCGCGCCAGGGCGATGGTCGCCCGAACATCGGACAAGGCTTCGTGGGCGTGACCATGATCGATGCCATTGGCTGCGGTCAGTCGCTCCAGCCTGAGCGTCACCCGCCCATCCTCCTCGGGCCAGACGATCCCCTCCGGCCGCAGAGCGTAGGCGGCGCGCACCACGTCGATCAGATCCCAGCGACTGTTACCGCCCTGCCATTCACGGGCATAAGGGTCGAAGAAGTTGCGATACAGACTGTAGCGCGTCACCTCATCGTCGAAACGCAAGGTGTTGTAACCGGCACCGCAGGTACCCGGCTGCGCCAGTTGGGCGTGCACCCGAGTCATGAAATCGGCCTCATCCAGCCCCTGACTGGCCAGTAGCCCCGGAGTGATGCCGGTAATCATGCAGGCTGCCGGGTGAGGGAGAATGTCCTCGCTGGGCCGGCAATAAAGGTTGATCGGTTCGTCGATTTCGTTGAGTTCGACATCGGTACGGATGCCAGCCACCTGCAGGGCGCGATCGCTGCGCGGATTGATCCCGGTGGTTTCGTAGTCGTACCAGAAGAGGGAGGTCACGGCGGACTCCTGAATACCTGAATAAAAGACCGGAGCAGTCTAGGCGCTCGCCTCCCCTCGGGCCAGACGCCCGCCACAACTTATCGATGCAACCGGTTACAGGGCTCGGCGAGCAGAGTTCGGTTGCGTCGCCTCGCTGTGCTGGCTAGGATCAGGCGATCATGCGCCAGATCTCACGCCAGACAAGGAATGCAGCGCTGCAAACACCACTGGACACCCGCTACCAGATTGAAACCCCGGAAGGCATCGACCTGCCCCTGCGCCCGGCCGGACTGCCGGTGAGGGCAGTTGCCTTCGCCATCGACCTGGGCGTGCGCGGCGTGATACTCGGTGTCCTGCTGTCGTTGCTGGCGCTATTGGACAAGCTCGGCGCCGGACTCGGTTCGATCCTGATGTTCCTGGTCAGTTGGTGGTACATGGTGCTGTTCGAAGTGCTCAATCAAGGTCGTTCGCCCGGCAAGCAACTGATGGGGCTGCGCGTGGTGCATGACGACGGCACGCCGATCGGCTGGTCCGCCTCGCTGACCCGCAATCTTCTACGCTTCGTCGACATGCTGCCGTTCGGCTATTGCCTGGGGGCACTCAGTTGCCTGCAACATCCAACCTTCAAGCGCCTGGGCGACCTGGCTGGCGGTACCCTGGTGATCTACCGCGAACAGGCGGTGACACGCCCCGTCCTGCCTGACGCCACGCCACGTACCGCCGTATTCGCCCTGCGCCTGAACGAGCAGCGCGCCGTGCTGAGCTTTGCCGAGCGCCAGGGCGAACTGTCCGCCGAGCGGGTCGACGAACTGGCCAGCCTGCTGGCACCGGCGCTGCGAGTGCCGCCCTCCCTGGCGGTCACCGAACTGAATGGCATCGCCCGTGGCCTGTTGGGGCCGACATGAAACAGGGTCTTTTCGAAAGCCGCCACCAGCCAGAGTGGCAACGTTTTGGCGAGTTGCTCGAGCAGCTTGAACGCGGCAAGGCCAAGGCCGATGCGAGCACGGAATTTCCCGCGGCCTACCGGCGGCTGTGCAATCAACTGGCTCTGGCTCAGGAACGCGGCTATAGCAGTCATCTGGTCGACCCGCTGCAGCAGCTTGCCTTGCGTGGGCACCAGCAGCTTTACCGGCACCGCAGCCGTCTGGGCAGCCAGTTGCTGGGCTTCATCCTGGCCGGTTTTCCCCGTCTGGTACGCCAGCAATGGCCGTTCGTCGTCGCGGCCAGCCTGCTGTTTTTCGGCAGCCTGTTGCTCACCGGCGTGCTGGTCTACCTGTTTCCCGATCTGGTCTACAGCATCGTCAGCCCGCAACAGGTGGCCGATATGCAAAGCATGTACGACCCAGACGCCAGTCGACTGGGGCGCACTGCCGCCAGAGCCTCTAGCGAAGACTGGGCGATGTTCGGCTACTACATCATGAACAACATCGGCATTGCCTTCCAGACCTTTGCCGGAGGCTTGTTGTTCGGCCTGGGCAGTGTGTTCTTCCTGCTGTTCAACGGCCTGACGATCGGTGCGGTGGCCGGCCACCTGACCCAGATCGGCTTCGGCCAGACCTTCTGGTCGTTCGTCATCGGCCATGGCGCTTTCGAGCTGACCGCCATCGCGCTGGCCGGTGCCGCAGGACTGCAGTTGGGCTGGGCGCTGCTGGCACCCGCTCGCCTGACTCGCGGTGAAGCCCTGCGCCTGGCGGCGAAGGCCAGCATCCGCATGATCGTCGGCGTCATCCTGTTGCTGCTGATCGCCGCGTTCATCGAAGCCTACTGGTCATCCATGGTGCGACCGAGCCACCCGGTCAAATACCTGGTGGGCGGCGGCCTTTGGCTACTGGTCATCGGCTACCTGGTCTTTGCCGGACGGAACCGCAATGCGCCTGACTGACGCCAGTGTCGCGATCCGCCCACGCAGCCCCTGGGAAGCCATGGACCTGGGCATCCTGCTCGCACGGCAGCACCGTGGTTTGCTGATGACCAGTTGGGCGATCGTCACCCTGCCGGTTTTTGCCTTGCTCAGCCTGCTGTTCTGGGAACACCCGTCGATCGCCATGCTGCTGTTCTGGTGGCTGAAACCGGCCTTCGAACGCCTGCCCCTGCACATCCTCTCCAAGGCCCTGTTCGGCGACACCCCCACGTTGAAACAGGCGCTGCTGGCCTGGCCACGCCTGCTCAAGCCACAACTGCTGGCAAGTCTGACCTGGCGCCGGCTGAGCATGAGCCGTAGCTTCACCCTGCCGGTGCAGCAATTGGAAGGACTCGCTGGACAGGCCCGTCAACAGCGTCTGCAAGTACTGCTGCCGCAGGCGAGCCGCGGTGCCCACTGGTTGACGCTGATCGGCGTGCATCTGGAGTCGGTGCTGTGGATCGGCTGCATGGCACTGTTCTATCTGCTCCTGCCGCGCCAGGTCGAACTCGACTGGGACTGGCAAAAGGTGGTGTTCGCCGCCCAGCACGACTGGTGGTGGCTGGAGCACCTGACCAATCTGTTCTACGCCCTGGTCCTGATTGCCTGGGAGCCGATTTATGTGGCCTGCGGCTTCAGCCTTTACCTCAACCGACGCACGGTACTGGAAGCGTGGGACATCGAATTGATCTTCCGCCAACTGCACCAGCGTCTGTTGCCGGTCCTGGCCTGCCTGATGATCGCCACCCTGCTGCTCGGCGGCTCCGCCACGAGCATGGCTGCCGAGCCGCCAGCACCAAACAGCCCACGCCTGCTGCAGCAACCGTTGAACAGCCAGCAGGCCCACGACTCGATCAGGACGCTGCTGGATTCGCCACCGTTCAAGAACCGCGAAACCATCACCCGCTGGCGCTTGGCCCAAGCTCCCGAAACACAACCACAAAAGACCGCACCCGGCTGGCTGCAGACGCTGCTCGGCCAACTCGACAATCGCGTCTTCGGCCGGCTGGCCGATGGCCTGTCGGTACTGCTCTGGGGCCTCGTGTTTGGCCTGATCGCCTGGCTGGCCTGGCGCTACCGCGACTGGCTACAGACCTTTGTCAGCCGACGACCGAATACGCCAGCAACACCGCGCGCCGATGCCCCGGCCCAACTGTTCGGACTCGACCTGGGCGCCGACAGCCTGCCCGTTGATATCGCCGCCAGCGCCGAAGCGCTCTGGTCCAGCCGGCCGCGCGAGGCCATGAGCCTGCTCTATCGCGGCCTGCTGAGTCGCCTGCTGCATGACTTCCAACTGCCGCTGAAAAGTGCCGATACCGAGGGCCAGGTCCTGGCGCGGATCGCCCACCTGCAGCATCCAGAACTCCAGGCCTTCAGCCAGCACCTCACCCACTACTGGCAGGACCTTGCCTACGGCCACCGTCTGCCGCCCGCGCACGTGCAACAGACGTTGTGCGATGGCTGGCGCCAGTTGTTCGGCCCAGAGGTGCACCGATGAAGCGCCGCCCGATCGTACTCGGTGCCCTGTTGGCAAGCGTTCTGCTGCTCGGCCTGGGTGTCTACCTCTATCGTCTGGCCGAGCCCTATCCGGTGGTCATCGATCATGGCCCTTCGCCCGAGGCCCGTGCCTACCCCTATCTCGCGGCAGAAAACTTTCTACGCGAACGCGGCCTTGAGGTCAGGCACACCAACGACCTGCGCATTCTGACCACGCTGGATCCCCGTCACCAGACCCTGATGCTGCTCGGCGAACGCTCGCGCATGACCCCACGCCAGGCCGACCAGTTGCTCAACTGGGCTAGGGCCGGTGGACGCCTGCTGTTTGTCGCCGAAGCCCTCTGGGACCCCAAACAGGGGCGTAGCGGCGACCTGCTGCTGGACCGCGTGCAACTGCGCCAGTCGCTGAGCAAGAACCTCAAGGGTGACGGCCCGGAACCCGAAGACAAGTACTACCCGCAACTGACCCGGATGTACCTGGAGGATGAGGAAGCCCCCGCCTACTTCAGCTTCGACACCGCCTTTCATCTGTCCGACCCGAAGAATCTGGTGCAGTCCTGGGCCAATAGTGCCACCTCCACCCACCTGATGCAGATGAACTACGGACTGGGCTCGATCACTGTGCTGACCGACGCCGAACTCTGGACCAACGCCGCCATCGGTCGCTACGACAACGCCTGGCTGCTCTGGTATCTGAGCCAGGACAGTGCTGTCACCCTGGTATTCAACACCGCCCACGACAGTCTGTTCAGCCTGTTGCTGCGTTATTTTCCCCAAGCGCTGGCCGCGTTGGCCGCGCTGATCGCGTTGTGGTCATGGCACGTCGGCCTGCGCCACGGCCCACTGCAGGCGCCAGCCCCGAAAGCCCGCCGGCAACTGCAGGAACACCTGCGCGCCAGTGCCGACTTCCTGTTGCGCCGCAGTGGTCAGCAGGCCTTGCTGCGGGCCTTGCAACAGGACATCCTGCGCCGAGCCCGCCGACGCCATCCCGGTTTCGAAAAGCTGGCTGTCGCCGACCAATGGCAGGTACTCGCCCGCCTGACGCGCCAACCCACCAGCGCCATCAGCCAGGCCTTGCACCCACGCCCCAAACAGCGACTGTCCAGTGCTGACTTCAGCCGCCAGGTCGCCCACCTGCAAACTCTCAGGAATGCCCTATGAGCGAACACCCAACGGAACCGTCGCCGGCGGTCGAAGTCGACGCCCAAGCCCACGCCCAAGCCCACGCCCAGCAGCAACGTCAGCGCGCCAGCCAACTGGTCCAGACGGTGCGCCATGAGCTGCAAAGAGCCCTGATTGGCCAGGATGCGGTGATCGACGATGTGCTCACGGCGCTGATCGCCGGCGGCCATGTCCTGCTCGAAGGCGTTCCCGGGCTGGGCAAGACCCTGCTGGTGCGTGCGCTGGCCCGCTGTTTCGGCGGCGAATTCGCGCGGATCCAGTTCACCCCGGACCTGATGCCCAGCGACGTCACCGGGCATGCTGTCTACGATCTGCAGACCGAGCAGTTCAAACTGCGCAAGGGACCGTTGTTCACCAACCTGTTGCTGGCGGACGAGATCAACCGGGCTCCGGCGAAAACCCAGGCAGCCCTGCTCGAAGCCATGCAGGAGCGCCAGGTCACCCTGGAGGGACGCGCCCTGCCCATCGCCCAGCCGTTCATGGTGCTGGCGACACAGAACCCGATCGAACAGGAAGGCACCTACCCCCTACCGGAGGCCGAACTGGACCGTTTCATGCTCAAGCTGCGCATGGACTATCCCGCCGCCGAGCAGGAGTTGGACATGGTCCGCCAGGTCACCCGCTCGACCAAAGCCGATATGCTCGACGTGCAACCGTTACGCAGCGTGCTGCAAGCCAAGGATGTACTGGTCATACAACGGATTGCCAGCGACCTGCCGCTGGACGAGCAGGTCCTCGATTATGCCGTGCGACTGGCCCGGGCGACCCGCAGCTGGCCTGGCCTGACGCTCGGTGCCGGTCCTCGCGCCTCGATCGCCCTGGTGCGCGGAGCCCGTGCCCGTGCATTGTTGCGCGGTGGCGAGTTCGTGATCCCGGACGACGTCAAGGGCTGCGCCCTGGCCGTGTTGCGCCATCGTGTGCGTCTTTCCCCGGAACTGGATATAGAAGGCCTGTCGGTCGAGCAGGTGCTGCGGCAATTGCTCGACCAGGTCCCGGCACCACGCCTGTGAGCGGACTCGCGCGATGAAACCTTCACGGTTGCTGCTGGCCTGGCTGGGCGCTTTGCTCGGGCTCGGCGTCCTGCTCGGAGCACTCAAGGCGCTGAACGTCGGGCTGCCCGACAGCCTCGATTCGATTGGCTGGGGCCTGCTGCTGGCACTGTTGCTGCTGGCCGCGCTGGATGCGGTCCGTTTGCAGCGCCTGCCTTCGCCCCGCCTGCAACGGCGGGTACCCACCAGCCTGGCGCTGGGCCGCTGGGGTGAGGTGCGCATCGAATTGCAGCACGATTACCCGAGCGAACTGCGCCTACAGGTGTTCGACCACGTCCCCGAGGGGCTGGGGTTCGAGCACCTGCCGCAAGCCATCGCCTTGCAGCCCGGAGAAAAGGCCGAGCTGGGCTACCGCGTCCGCCCCGTACGCCGTGGACACTTCAGCTTCGAGCGCTGCGAGGTCGAATTGCCGAGCCCGTTGGGCCTCTGGTCCGGGCGGCGTTACCTGACGCTCAGCGATACGAGCCGGGTCTACCCGGATTTCGCCCGTTTCTACGGGGCCCGCTTGCTGGCTGTGGATAACTGGCTCAGCCAGCTCGGTGTACGCCAACGCCAGCGGCGCGGTCTGGGACTGGAGTTCAACCAGTTGCGCGAGTTTCGCGAGGGCGACAGCCTGCGCCAGATCGACTGGAAAGCCACCGCCCGGCAACGCACGCCGATTGCTCGCGAGTATCAGGATGAACGCGATCAGCAGATCATCTTCATGCTCGATTGCGGACGCCGGATGCGCAGCCAGGATGGTGAACTGGCGCATTTCGACCACGCGCTCAATGCCTGCCTGCTGTTGAGTTATGTAGCCCTGCGCCAGGGCGACGCGGTCGGTCTGAGCACCGTTGCCAGCGATCAGCCGCGTTTCCTCGCGCCGCTCAAGGGCCAAGGCCAGCTCAACGCCCTGCTCAATGCCGTCTACGACCTGGACAGCAGCCAGCGACCAGCGGATTACCAGGCGGCAGCCAGCCAGGTACTGGCCCGACAAAAACGCCGCGCCCTGGTGGTGCTGGTCACCAATCTGCGCGATGAGGACGATGAAGAATTGCTCACAGCGGTCAAGCGCCTGGGCCGCCAACACCGGGTGCTGGTGGCCAGCCTGCGCGAGGAAATCCTCGACCAGCTATGCCAGAGCCCGGTCCAGACACTGGCCGAGGCCCTCGCCTACTGTGGCACGGTCGACTACCTGAATGCCCGGGCCAGCCTGCATGAACGCCTGGTCGCCCACGGCGTCCCGGTACTCGACACTCGCCCGAGCGAACTCGGCGCCGAGCTGGTCAGCCGTTACCTGAGCTGGAAAAAGGCCGGTACCCTCTGAGGCGGGACGGCTACGCCGAGGCCTCCAGCGGGTAGAAGCTGAAGTAGTGCTGCAACGCCTCCACCAGCTTGTGATACGCCTCGGGCGGTTCGTGCAGGACGAAACCGGAGTCGTAATAACAAGGCGTCGCCTCTTCATGGGACCACAGGCAACGGGCATTCAGGTCGATGAACTGAATGGTGTCGTCAGGGCCGGGAAGTTTCAGTTGCAGTTCAAAATCCGCATTCACCAACAACGGCAATTGGCTGATCAGCATCAGCCCCTTGTCAGAAACATTGCCCAGATAACCAATGGGCTTGTCGGTGAAACGGTTGAACACCTTGAGGAAGTACGGCAATTGGTGCCGCTCGATTCGACGGTCGGTAGGCATGTTGATAATCGCTATACAAGACCATTAAGCATGGCCGCGCTAGTGCTTCGGAACAGGACTGACAGGCCCTGCTCTCCCTTGGCCTCGGCGCGACGGCAGTCTATCGCTGCTTCGCATAACCTCTACCGAGCCATGGTTTTCAATTCAAACGAATTGATAAAACTGAAACCATACCCTCGAACTTTAGCTGAAAGCTGGCAGAGAGCCAGTTCTTATTTCATTTGTCATCACAATGGCGCCGGACGCGCCTGCGCGGGTACCGCAGCATCGGTATGCCCCAACTGGCGCAGCGTTTCCAGGCGAGCCTGGGCACGGTAGGCGTACTCGCTGTACGGGTACTGGGTAATGATGAAGCGATAGGTCTGTACCGCGTCGACGAACAACTTCTGGCGCTCCAGGCACTGGCCGCGCAGCATCGACACTTCCGGCTGCACATACTGCCGGGTACGGCTTTCGCGATCCACCTGGGACAACTGCAGCATCACGTCTTCGCAATTGCCACGGTCATAGGAACGGTAGGCATTGTTCAGGTGGCTGTTCATCGACCAGCGGGTGCAACCGACGACACTGGCTGCCAAGGCTAAAACGAGCAAAATTCGCATGGGTATCTCCTGTTCTTGGCAGTGTATCGACCCGTTGGCGAAAATCTTCAGAGTGTTCGCCAAACAACATATCCGAAAAAAACTTCTTCGCTGAAAAGTAGTGCAAATGAACAATGACTACAGCACGGGACCATAGTAGCCTCTCGTTGCGCTTGAACTCAGGAGTCTCTGCATGTCCGTTCGTCGTACAAAAATCGTCGCCACACTGGGCCCGGCCAGCAACTCGCCGGAAGTTCTGGAACAGCTGATTCTGGCTGGCCTGGACGTCGCCCGCCTGAACTTCTCCCACGGCACCCCAGACGAGCACAAGGCTCGCGCCAAGCTGGTCCGCGATCTCGCCGCCAAGCATGGGCGCTTCGTCGCGCTCCTGGGTGACCTGCAGGGTCCGAAGATCCGTATCGCCAAATTCGCCAACAAGCGTATCGAGCTGAAGATCGGTGATCAATTCACCTTTTCCACCAGCCATCCGTTGACCGAAGGCAACCAGCAGGTCGTCGGTATCGACTACCCGGACCTGGTCAAGGACTGCGGTGTGGGTGACGAACTGCTGCTCGACGACGGTCGCGTGGTCATGCGTGTCGAGACTGCGACCGATACTGAACTGCGCTGCATCGTGACCATCGGCGGCCCGCTGTCGGATCACAAGGGCATCAACCGTCGTGGTGGCGGCCTGACCGCTCCAGCCCTGACCGAAAAGGACAAGGCCGACATCAAGCTCGCCGCAGAAATGGAAGTGGACTACCTCGCAGTGTCCTTCCCACGTGACGCCGCCGACATGGAATACGCCCGCAAGCTGCGCGACGAAGCCGGCGGTACCGCCTGGCTGGTGGCGAAGATCGAACGCGCCGAAGCCGTGGCCGACGACGAAACCCTCGACGGCCTGATCCAGGCCAGTGATGCCGTGATGGTTGCCCGTGGCGACCTCGGCGTGGAAATCGGCGACGCCGAACTGGTGGGTATCCAGAAGAAGATCATTCTGCACGCACGCCGCCACAACAAGGCAGTGATCGTCGCGACCCAGATGATGGAGTCGATGATCCAGAATCCGATGCCGACCCGTGCCGAAGTGTCCGACGTCTCCAACGCCGTGCTGGACTACACCGACGCGGTCATGCTGTCGGCCGAAAGCGCCGCAGGCGCCTACCCGCTCGAAGCGGTGCAGGCCATGGCGCGCATCTGTGTCGGCGCGGAAAAACACCCGACCAGCAAGAGCTCCAGCCACCGCATCGGCAAGGTCTTCGAGCGTTGCGACCAGAGCATCGCGCTGGCGGCCATGTACACCGCCAACCACTTCCCGGGTGTCAAGGCGATCATCGCCCTGACCGAAAGCGGCTACACGCCGTTGATCATGTCGCGGATCCGCTCCTCCGTACCGATCTACGCATTCTCCCCGCACCGTGAAACCCAGGCCCGCGCGGCGATGTTCCGTGGTGTCTACACCGTACCGTTCGATCCGGCTTCGCTGCCACCCGAGCAGGTCAGCCAGGCAGCAGTCGACGAATTGCTCAAGCGCGGCGTTGTCGAACAAGGCGACTGGGTGATCCTGACCAAGGGCGACAGCTACCACACCATCGGTGGCACCAACGGCATGAAGATCCTGCATGTCGGCGATCCGATGGTCTGATTGACCTCACGCTGCACCCAAGCCTCGCCGCATTCTGCCGCGAGGCTTTTTTATTCCCGGTGTGACGCCGACCAAGCTGCTCAGGTGAATCCTGTAGGCTTTTTCTCTTTTCCCTGTACTGCCCACACACAGCCCTCCAGGCAGGTTAGCCTTGTTCTCAGCAACGATCTGACAACCAGAATGCAACAGAGAGAGCACACTCATGAAGGATCGAAATAGCCATCCCCTGGCCCGCCCCTCCCTGGACCGCCTCATGGACCCGCGCATGATTGGCCCGACACTGGGCGGCGCCTGTCTGGCCAACATGCTCTTTCCAGGCCTGGTAAGCGCCTTGGCAGGCGCACTGGTGGGAGCATTTGCCGCCTTTCAGACAACCGCAACGCTCTGATCACCCTACCCAAGGAAGGGTTATATGCCATTGGACCAGACCCGCTGCTCGATCCTCATCGGGCTGACTTTCATCGCCCTCTATCTGGGACACGCACTTTACCATCGACGACCGGCAGACCTGATCCATGCCGTGATCATCATGACCGCCTCGTCAGGCGTGGTCAGCGCCTTCATTCTGGGGACGCTGGGTTTCTTTTCCAGCAGGGAGGAGTTGGGCATCCTGCAGGAACAGAAAGGCAACCTGTTTGTCGGTGCCCTGGCACTGACCTGGGTCTCGGTCACCTCGACCTATTCAAGTGTCATGCAGCCCAGGCGCCAGGCAAAGTCTCCCAAGCCAAACTGACAAGCGGTCTCAGCGCCTGATCAAGAACCCTGAAAGCGCCGCAGTCGCGCCTGTCATATCGACTTTCTGGTCATGGGCTCTGCACTCGCGCAGAGCGGACCATGCAAGGCAGGACTCAACCGCACTGCACGAACACGTCGGCCAATAGCTGATTACGCGGTAACCCAGCCAGGTACAGACGCCGGGCAAAGGCTTCGACACTGGCCGGAGCACCACAGAGCAGAGCCAGGGTTTGCCGGGAGGCGACCCGCAGTTTCGCCAGAAATTCCGGCAGCTCGGTAGCACTCAGGCACTCGACCGTCAGATTGGCATGGCTAGCGGCCAAGGCCGCCAGCTCGGTAGCCAGGTAATGCTCGCTACGGTCATGAGCCAGGTGTACCAGCCGCAAAGGCCCGGCATGTCCCTGCCGCAAAGCCTCGCGCAGCACGCCCCACAACGGCCCAAGACCGGTACCGGCCGCCAGCAGCCATAGTGGCCTGGCGTGCCAGTCGGGGTCGTAGTGCAAGGCGCCACCACGCAACTCCCCGAGACGAATCACCTCACCCACACTGAAACGCCGGGCCGCGTCGCAGAATTCGCCGGGCTGGCGGCAATCGAGATGGAATTCCAGATAACGATCTTCCTGCGGCAGGCTCGCCAACGAGTAGGGACGCGCCACGCCCTGGGGCGTCCACAGCACCAGGTGCTGACCAGCACGATAACGCAAGGCATGTTCCGCAAGAACGCGCAGACGCAGTACCGTCGGACTCAGCCAGTCGACCCCTGTGATATGGGCCAACATACCGTCACGCAGGGGATCGAAGACTTCCAGGTGCAAGTCCTCGTGCACCTGACACTGACAGGCCAGACGCCAACCACGCTCACGCTGCTCAAAGCCGAGGGCATCGGGCTGACGATCCTGCGGCTCACCCCGCAGGCAGTGGACCAGGCAGGCGTGACAACTCCCGGCCCGGCAACTGTAGGGAACGCTGACCCCGGCCTGATTGAGGGCATCGAGCAGATTGCTGCCCGCAGCCACCGACCAGACCCGCTCGCCAACACGCAACTCAGGCATCGCTGAGTTCCCAGGCGGCACAACAATGATTGCGGCCATCGCGCTTGGCGCGATAGAGCGCCTGGTCGGCACGCTGCAAGGCAGCGTCGAGATCGTCGCCCTCGCAGATCAACGTCATGCCCACCGACAGGCTCAGGTTGCCCACCGCCAGTTCCCCCAGATCGACCTGGCTAAAAGCCTGGCGCAAGCGTTCACAACAAGCGGTCAGGCGATCCGGATCGGCGTTGGGCAGCAATAGCACGAACTCCTCTCCCCCGTAACGCGCCAGCACATCGCCCTCGCGCACGCAGCCACCGGCCACACGGGCAAAAGCCTGCAATACCTGATCGCCAGCCGCATGCCCGTGGACATCATTGATACGCTTGAAGTGATCGAGGTCGATCAACGCCAGGCCATGTACCGTGTCTGGCCTCATCAATTCCAGCTCGCGGGACGCCAGGCGCAGGAAATGCCGACGGTTGTACAGGCCGGTCAACTCATCGGTGGCCACCAGGTCTTCCAACTGGCGCATCATGCCGCGCAAGGTGTCCTGGTGCGCCTGCAAGGCGAAGCGCCGCTGACGCATGCGCAGACGCGACGCCTGCACGTAGCTCGCATACAGGCACAACCAGGCCAGCACTACGAACAGCACGCCCACCTGCAACGCCGCCAGCCCCGGATCGGGCAGGCGCAACTGATAACCTTCCCAGAGATTGAGTGCGGCAAAACTGAAGAACACCAGCACCGCGCAGCGCACAAATTTGCGCCGAGGCAGATGAAACAGGCCGAACAACAAGACCAATGGATAAAACACCAGGAACGTGCCGCGCGCATGCTCAAGACTGGCCATCATCCAGGTCTGCCAAGCGAGCCCCAGCAGCACCTGGAATTCGGTCAGGCTGGGGTCACGAAAACGCAGGTTGCGACCGCTGAAAAACAGCCAGCCGAGCACAACCTGACTGGCCACCACCAAACCGGTAGTGACCAGACACATGGTCACGCTGGCACGGTAGTAGCCGGCAAGAATCGCCGCCCAGACCAAAAGCAATGCCAGCACGTAGGTGCCGGCAGCCAGGCCAAAACGTTTGCGTAAAAGACTCTGTATGGCTTTATGGGTCAATCTATGACTCACCGTGCGCTGAGGGCTCATGGGACTTCCTTCCCGTACAGGCCACTTGCCACTCTAGTGATCCGGATCAAAAATGACCATTCAATTTTCCAACTTATACAGCCTTTATCATACGTCCACGCAAGAACGGTGCCGACGATCACCCGACCATGGTTTGTCCACGGACGGATGTGCCCGACAGCCTGGCAGGTTATACTGCCGCGCCTTTTTTGTGCCGGTCACGCGTGTCCGGCTTGCCTCAAAAGATGTTTTCGACAGACCAGATGTAAAAGGTCGCAAACACCTTACTTAAATGTTCCCGTCTTTATAGAGGAGCGCGACCCATGACCGTGATCAAGCAAGAAGACCTGATACAGAGCGTTGCTGACGCCCTTCAGTTCATTTCCTACTACCATCCCGTGGATTTCATCCAGGCCATGCACGAGGCCTATCTGCGGGAAGAGTCGCCAGCCGCCCGTGACTCCATGGCGCAGATCCTGATCAACTCGCGTATGTGCGCCACCGGACACCGGCCAATCTGCCAGGATACGGGGATTGTCACCGTATTCGTCCGCGTCGGCATGGACGTGCGCTGGGACGGTGCCACCATGGGCCTGGACGACATGATCAACGAAGGCGTGCGTCGCGCCTACAACCTGCCGGAAAACGTCCTGCGCGCCTCGATCCTGGCCGACCCGGCCGGCAGCCGCAAGAACACCAAGGACAACACCCCGGCGGTCATCCACTATTCCATCGTCCCGGGCAACACCGTGGAAGTGGACGTGGCGGCCAAGGGCGGCGGTTCCGAGAACAAGTCGAAGATGGCCATGCTCAATCCGTCCGACTCGATCGTCGACTGGGTCCTCAAGACCGTCCCGACCATGGGTGCCGGCTGGTGCCCACCGGGCATGCTGGGCATCGGCATCGGCGGTACCGCCGAGAAAGCGGCGGTGATGGCCAAGGAAGTGTTGATGGAGTCCATCGACATCCATGAACTGAAAAAACGTGGCCCGTCCAATCGCATCGAAGAAATGCGCCTGGAACTGTTCGAGAAGGTCAACCAACTGGGCATCGGCGCCCAGGGCCTGGGTGGCCTGACCACCGTGCTCGACGTCAAGATCATGGACTACCCGACCCACGCCGCGTCCCTGCCGGTGTGCATGATCCCCAACTGCGCCGCCACCCGCCATGCGCACTTCGTACTCGACGGCTCCGGCCCCGCCGTACTGGAAGCACCACCGCTGGATGCCTACCCGGAAATCGTCTGGGAAGCCGGCCCGTCGGCTCGTCGCGTCAACCTCGACACCCTGACGCCGGAAGACGTACAGAGCTGGAAGCCGGGCGAAACCGTCCTGCTCAACGGCAAGATGCTCACCGGTCGCGACGCCGCGCACAAGCGCATGGTCGAAATGCTCAACAAGGGCGAAACCCTGCCGGTGGACCTCAAGGGTCGTTTCATCTACTACGTCGGCCCGGTTGACCCGGTGCGTGAAGAAGTCGTCGGCCCTGCCGGTCCGACCACCGCCACGCGCATGGACAAGTTCACCCGCCAGATCCTCGATCAGACCGGCCTGCTCGGCATGATCGGCAAGTCCGAACGTGGCCCGACCGCCATCGAGGCGATCAAGGAACACAAGGCCGTCTACCTGATGGCCGTGGGTGGCGCTGCCTACCTGGTGGCCCAGGCGATCAAGAAATCCAAGGTCGTGGCCTTTGCCGAACTGGGCATGGAAGCGATCTACGAGTTCGAGGTCAAGGATATGCCGGTGACCGTCGCCGTCGATGCCAAGGGCGAGTCGGTGCACATCACCGGCCCGGCGATCTGGCAGAAGAAGATCAGCGACAGCCTGGCAGTGGAAGTGCAATAAGCCCTTTCGTTGCAGGTATGAAAACGGCCCGGTTTATCCGGGCCGTTTTTTTTGCCCGGAAAAAAATTCCGGGCAACGACCAGTGGCCTGTACAAAACAGCCACACCGGCCACTAGAACGCGTTACGGAAGATCTCCTCGATCTGCCGCTGATCCGCCACCCGCGGGTTGGTCAGGCCGCAGGCATCCTTGAGGGCATTGGTCGCCAGTACCGGGATGTCTGGCAACTTGGCACCCAACTCGCGCAGGCCGGCAGGGATTTCCACATCCCTGGACAGGGAACGAATCGCCACGATGGCAGCCTGGGCGCCCTCCTCCGGGCTCAACCCGGCAACGTCGGAGCCCAGCGCCCTGGCCACATCGCTCAGGCGTTGCGGGCAGACCGAGGCGTTGAACGTCTGCACATGGGGCAACAGCACGGCGTTGCACACACCATGGGGCAAGTCATAGAAACCGCCCAACTGATGCGCCATGGCATGCACATACCCCAGGGAGGCGTTGTTGAACGCCATGCCCGCGAGGAACTGCGCATAGGCCATGTTTTCCCGAGCCTTCAGGTCGGCACCGTCGCGCACCGCCAGCCGCAGGTTGGCGCTGATCAGCTCGATGGCCTTGATCGCGCAGGCATCGGTGATCGGCGTCGCCGCCGTCGACACGTAAGCCTCGATCGCATGGGTCAGCGCATCCATGCCGGTCGCCGCCGTCAGGCCCTTGGGCATGGCAACCATCAGCGCCGGATCGTTGACCGACATCAGCGGCGTGACATTGCGGTCGACGATAGCCATTTTCACGTGACGCGACTCGTCGGTAATGATGCAAAAACGGGTCATCTCGCTGGCGGTACCGGCGGTGGTATTGATCGCCACCAACGGCAACTGGGGCTTGGCCGAGCGGTCGACGCCCTCATAGTCACGTATGTGCCCGCCGTTGGTGGCACACAGGGCGATACCCTTGGCACAGTCGTGAGGCGAGCCACCACCCAGCGACACCACGAAATCACATTTGCCCTCCTTGAGGGCCGCCAGGCCCTGCTCGACATTGGCGATGCTCGGGTTGGGCTTGGCGCCGTCGAAGATCAGCGAATCGATATCGCGTACCGCCAGCGCATCGGCGATGCGTGCCGCCACACCCGCCTTCGCCAGTCCGTTATCGGTCACGATCAATGCCTTGCGAAATCCCTGGTTGCGGATAGCGTCCATCGCTTCGTCCAGGCAATCGATGCCCATGATATTCACGGCCGGAATGAAAAATGTACTGCTCATGGCAAATCCTCTTGGCATTGACCGGGGCTGCCTGCCCCGTGATGAGCACAGCATTGACCGCCTGCCTCATCGTGTTGTTGATCTGGCTCAATGCCCGGTCGTGATAAAGTCGCCGTCTGTCCACCTTCTGCCTTGAGACGACGAATAGCGATTATGGAATTCCAGGAATTTGACGGCGAACTTGAAGACTGGAACGCCGTGCGTGCCGACACCCCGTTCACCGGCCTGTTGATCGGCAACGGCGCAAGCCTGGCGGTGTGGCCCGGTTTTTCCTATGACTCCTTGTTCGAGAACGCCCAGCACACGAAAAATCGTCCGCTGGGGCTGAGCGAACTGGCCGTATTCAAGGCCCTGGAAACCAGTAACTTCGAACAGGCGCTCAGCGCACTGAAGAGCACCATCAAGGTCAACGCCGCGCTGTCCATCAGTTCGTCGTCGCCGCGCAATCGCTACTTCGCAATCAAGGAAGCGCTGATCCATGCCGTGCGCGCGGTACACATTCCCTGGAAGCGGGTGCGGCCCGAAAGCCTGGCGCTGATCAACACCGAACTGGGTCACTATCGTACGCTCTATTCCTGCAACTACGACCTGCTCAACTATTGGGCGATCATGCAGGCCCCCCAGGCGTTCCAGGATCTGTTCGGGAACGACGAGGCGACGTTCGACCTGGGCCACACCGAGACCCAGGGGACGCGGATTCTGTACCTGCACGGCGGCTTGCACCTGGTGAAGAACCTCGATGGCAGCACGCGCAAGCTGCTGTCGTCGGAAAGCACCCTGCTGGGCAGCTTCGCAGTCAACGCCCTGGGCGACGTACCGTTGTTCGTCAGTGAGGGCAACGCCGAAGACAAACTCAAGGCGATCCGTCACTCGGACTACCTGTCGTACTGCTACGGCCAGCTATGCCAACATCAGGGCGCCCTGTGCATTTTCGGCCACAGCCTTGGCGAGCAGGACCGGCATATCGTCCAGGCCCTGCGCGACGCAGGCATCAAGACCCTGGCGATCTCGATCTACCCACGCAGCCAGGCATTCGTCCAGCACCAGAAGCGCCACTTCGCGAAACTGTTCGCCGGCCATGGGGTGACCTTGCGCTTCTTCGATGCCAAGAGCCACCCACTGGGCAGCCCCGAACTATTGGTCACGCCTGAAGACTGAAGCGAGCCCCACAAGGGTCAGACCAGGGACTCGTCGATCACCAGCACCAGCTTGCCCGCCACCTGGTTGCCGGCCAGTTCGGCGAACGCCTGCTCGGCATCGCGGACCGCAAACACCTTGGCCAATTGCGGGCTGAGGCGCTTATCGGTAAACAGCGGCCAGACATGCTGATTCAGATCGCTGAGCAGATCGGCCTTGAATTGCGCGTCGCGACTACGCAAGGTCGAGCCCAGCAACTGGATACGCTTGGCCAGGATCTTCGCCAGATCGAGCTGGGTTTCCCGCCCGCCCATCAGGCCAATCAGCACCCACCGCCCGTCAGCTGACAAAAGTTTCACGTTGAGGTCGGCGTAGTTCGCGCCCACCGGATCGAGGATCACATCGAACGGCGCGAAATCGTTCAGGCCATCGATATCGTCACCGCGTATCGCCCCACCCTGGGCGCCCAGCGCCTCGCAATAGGCCAGCCGCTCAGCCGACCCGACGCTGACCCAGCAGGGGTTGCCGAAGGCCTTGCACAGCTGGATAGCCGCCGAGCCGACACCGCTGGCACCGGCATGCAACAGCACTTTTTCACCCGGCTTGAGCCCCGCCAGTTGGAACAGATTCAGCCACGCCGTGGCGTAGACCTCAGGCAGTGCGGCCGCTTCGACCAGGCTCAGGCCCTCGGGCACCGGCAGCACATGGCGACCGTCGACCACCACTTCCTCGGCCATGCCGCCACCGGCGAGCAGCGCACAGACCCGATCGCCGACCTGCCAGGACGAACCGGCGCCCACTTCGACAATCACTCCGGAACACTCCAGGCCCAGCACCTGGCTGGCACCCGGCGGGGGCGGATAGAGCCCGGCCTTCTGCAACAGATCGGCCCGATTCAGCCCCGCAGCCGCCACGCGAATGCGTACTTGTCCCACATCACAGCCCGGATTCGGCTCTTCAAGCCACTCCACCTGACCTTCAACGCCTTGCAATGCTTTCACAGTGCCTCCATAGTGAGTCTGGACTGAGCCCGGAGCAGTAGCACCGGGCTTTCTTGCATTATGCGACCGGTCCGAGGTCCGTGCGAAACCCACAAAAGCGGTTTGGCACGCAGTCCCACGGAACCGGCGACTTTAAAGACGGCCTAATATGCGTGATCAATTGTCCCCGCGTCGACTCAGCATGAAGCATTTGTTCCCCGGCACTGCACTTGCCCTTTTCATCGGCCTTGGCGTTTCCACGTTCTCGGGCAACACGTTCGCAGCCAATAGCTGGGACAATCTTCAGCCCGACCGTGACGAGGTGATTGCCAGCCTGAACGTCGTCGAACTGCTCAAACGCCATCACTACAGCAAGCCGCCGCTCGACGCCGCACGCTCAGTGATCATCTACGACAGCTATATCAAGTTGCTCGACCCGTCGCGCAGCTACTTCCTGGCCAGTGACATCGCCGAATTCGACAAGTGGAAGAGCCAGTTTGGCGACTTCCTCAAGAGCGGCGACCTCAATGCCGGTTTCACCATCTACAAGCGCTACCTGGATCGGGTCAAGGGTCGCCTGGACTTCGCCCTCGCCGAACTGAACAAGGGCGTCGACAAGATCGACTTCAATACCCACGAGACCCTGCTGATCGATCGCAAGGATGCTCCGTGGCTCAAGAGCACCGCCGAACTCGACGACCTCTGGCGCAAACGCGTCAAGGACGAGGTACTGCGTCTGAAGATCGCCGGCAAGGACTCCAAGGCGATCCAGGAACTGCTGGTCAAGCGCTACAAGAACCAGCTGGCGCGCCTGGATCAGACCCGTGCCGAGGATATCTTCCAGGCCTACATCAACACTTTCGCGATGTCCTACGATCCGCACACCAACTATCTGTCTCCAGATAGCGCGGAAAACTTCGACATCAACATGAGCCTGTCCCTTGAGGGCATCGGCGCCGTGCTGCAAAGCGACAATGACCAGGTCAAGGTCGTACGCCTCGTGCCATCGGGCCCGGCCGACAAGACCAAGCAGGTTTCGCCGTCCGACAAGATCATTGGTGTTGCTCAGGGTAACAAGGAAATGGTCGACGTGGTCGGCTGGCGCCTGGATGAAGTGGTCAAGCTGATCCGCGGTCCGAAGGGCTCCGTGGTCCGCCTGGAGATCATTCCGGCGAGCAACGCACCGAACGACCTGACCAGCAAGATCGTCTCCATCACCCGCGAAGCGGTCAAGCTCGAGGACCAGGCCGCGAGCAAGTCGATCCTGCACCTCAAGCAGGATGGCAAGGACTACAAGCTCGGGGTGATCGATATTCCAGCCTTCTACCTGGACTTCAAGGCGTTCCGTGCTGGCGATCCGAACTACAAGAGCACTACCCGCGACGTCAAGAAACTGCTCGGTGAGCTGCAGAAGGAAGGCGTCGATGGCGTGGTCATCGACCTGCGCAACAACGGCGGCGGCTCCCTGCAGGAAGCCACCGAGCTGACCAGCCTGTTCATCGACAAGGGCCCGACCGTGCTGGTGCGTAACGCCGACGGCAAGGTCGACGTACTTGAAGACGAAAACCCCGGTGCCTTCTACAAAGGCCCGATGGCGCTGCTGGTCAACCGCCTGTCCGCCTCGGCCTCGGAAATTTTCGCCGGCGCCATGCAGGACTACCATCGTGCCTTGATCATCGGTGGCCAGACCTTCGGCAAGGGCACCGTGCAGACCATTCAGCCGCTCAACCATGGCGAACTGAAACTGACCCTGGCCAAGTTCTATCGGGTATCCGGGCAGAGCACCCAGCACCAGGGCGTACTGCCGGACGTGGATTTCCCATCGATCATCGACACCAAGGAAATCGGCGAAAGCGCACTGCCGGAAGCCATGCCGTGGGACACCATCCGTCCTTCGATCAAGCCGACAGCAGATCCGTTCAAGCCATTCCTGGCGCAGCTCAAGGCTGATCATGAAGCCCGTGCGTCGAAGGATGCGGAGTTCATCTTCATCCGTGACAAGCTGGCACTGGCCGAGAAGTTGCTGAAGGAAAAGACCGTGAGCCTGAACGAGGCCGAACGTCGCGCCCAGCGCAACGATATCGATGCCAAGCAACTGGCCATGGAGAACGCCCGTCGCAAGGCCAAGGGTGAAGATGCGCTCAAGGAACTCAAGAAAGAGGACGAAGACGCTCTGCCACCGGACCCGGACAAGAAAACCAAGCCGGAAGACGACGCCTACCTGAGCGAAACCGGGCGTATCCTGCTGGATTATCTGCGTCTGAGCAGTGCAGTGGCCAAGCATTAAAAGATGATAGCAATTTAGTTTGATTGCTCTTCGGAGCGTCATCAAACAGTCATCATTCTGTCGTGAAATAAAGGACTGGGCGCGTTTTCCAAACCGGGAATCGCCTCCGGTCCTTTTTCATTGACAGAGACTGCCATGACCATGACCGAACAGCTGAACGCCTTGAGTTCAATCCTGGCTCAGAGTGGTCTGCACAGTCTGTTCCAACCGATCATTTCGCTGTCCGAGAGACGTATCGTCGGCTATGAGGCACTCAGCCGCGGGCCCTCCAACAGCCCCCTGCACTCGCCCATCAGCCTGTTCGCCGTAGCCCGCCAGGCCGGCCGCCTGAGCGAACTGGAAATGACCTGCCGACTCAGCGCCTGCCGTCGTTTCAGCGAGCAGAAACTGCCTGGCAAGCTGTTCCTCAACGTCTCCCCCGAATCCCTGCTGGAACCGACCCACCAACCGGGCCGCACGCTCCAATTGCTGCAGGATTTCGGTATCAATCCCAGCAACGTGGTCATCGAACTGACCGAGCAAACCCCCACCGACGATTTCCAGATGCTGCAGAACGCCCTGCATCACTACCGCGACATGGGCTTCTCGATCGCCCTGGACGACCTGGGTGCCGGTTACTCCAGTCTGCGTCTGTGGTCGGAACTGCGCCCGGACTACGTCAAGATCGACCGACACTTCATCGACGGTATTCATCAGGACGGGCTCAAGCGCGAGTTCGTCGGCTCCATTCTGCAAATCGCAAAAGCCTCACGGGCTCAGGTGATCGCCGAAGGCATCGAACTGCCGGAAGAACTCGCGGTACTGACCGAGATGGGCGTCGACCTGGTCCAGGGCTACCTGCTCTGCCGCCCCCAGGAACAACCGCCGCAGGATGCCCATGCGCTGCTGCCCAAGTTGGAAAACACCTCCATTGCCCTCGGTGAAGATGGCAGCGACCTCAGTGCCTTGCTCAAGGAACAACCGGCGGTGACGCAGAACACCGCCACGGCAGCGGTACTGGAAGCCTTCCGGCGCCAGGCCAACCTCAACTCCCTGGCCGTGCTGGACGAGCAGAATCGCCCCTGTGGCATCGTGCACCGCCATTCGTTGTCGGATGCACTGCTCAAGCCGTTCGCCACCGATCTGTTCGCCCGCAAGCCCATCAGCCGGTTGATGAGCGATGACTTCCTGGCGGTGGAGCAGAGCCAGTCGCTGCAACAGGTCAGCCGGCTGCTGACCAGCCGTGCCCGGCAACGCATCGAGGAAGACTTCATCATCACCCACAATGGCTGCTACCTGGGCCTGGGACGGGTGATCGACGTACTGAAGCTGATTACCGAACTGAAGATCCAACAGGCCCGCTACGCCAACCCGCTGACCCTGCTGCCCGGCAACGTGCCGATCCAGCAGTGCCTGGCGCGCCTGCTGCAACAACAGCGCGAGGCGGTGATCTGTTATGTGGATATCGACAGTTTCAAACCCTTCAACGACATCTACGGCTACGGCCGGGGCGATGAGGTGTTGTTGTGCCTGGCGCAATGCCTGAACGAACGGGTCGATCCGAGCCGTGATTTCGTCGGTCACATCGGGGGCGATGACTTCCTGCTGGTGCTTGGCTCGGAGGATTGGCAAAAGCGCCTGAATCATCTGATCGATGACTTCCAGAACCAGTGCCGACGCTTCTATCGTGCCGAACACCTGGAGGCCGGCTGTTTCATTGCGTCAAACCGCCAGGGCTTGCGCCAGGAATTTGCCTTGCTGTCGCTGTCCATCGGTGCGGTGCACCTGAAGCCGCAGTCCTGCAGTCTGCTGGACGCCAGCCAACTGGCGGAACTGGCCTCCCAGGCCAAGCACCACGCCAAGAACGTGCCGGGCTACAGCATCCATGTGATCGACAGCAGCGAAATCACCTCGCTGGATGACAGCGCCTAAAGCCTCCTGGGACACGAGCCCGTCGCGACAAGATCAGGCCTCGGCCGACTCGGGATAATCGTACTCGAACACCCGTACCACTTCCGAAGCATGCCAGGACGCCGCCGCCACACCATCGGAGGGGCCGGAAAAACGTCCCAAGCGCTCGACACATTCGAAGAACCCCGTGCGCGGCAGGCGGCTGGCACCCTGGCTGATCACCAGGGAACTGCGCAACGGCTGCTCGGCCTTGGCATCCAGGGCTGCCAGGTGCTCCAGTGCCGCCGTCAGGGTCTGCATGGCCGGGCTGGGCAACTGCAGGCGCTCGAGCAACGCCCTATAGGTCAAAAGATGGCGCTGCCGGCGGGCCTGGTCGAGTTCTCCCAACAGGCCCTCCCAATGCTGACGACTGATGCGCACGCTCACGATGCATCCCTCCACCCGGCGACACCCAACTCCCAGGCCAGGCTGCGGCGAATCGCTGCATCCGGCTCACGTTCACCACTTTCGATCAGTCCCAGGTAAGAAGGACTGATACCGACGGTCCTGGCCAGTACCTCGATCGCCAGCCCCTTGGCTTCGCGCAGGCTGCGCAACTGATCGAACGTCGGCATGTCGGCAGACGCTTGCGCAGGAGGCGTATCGGAGGAGGTTGGCGAGGGGGATTGGCCATGCAAGCCGGCAGCCTTGAGCAAACTCTGGTACTGAGCCCAGGGCAGAACCGCATATTCCGGTTCGCCGTCGCGTGTAATTATTTGAAGATCCATTACTACACCCCGTAGGACGATTACACATAGCGAGTCAGCACTTTCCTAGTAACTGCATATTAACAGCCGCCAGGGTCGCTAGTGTGCTTGATCTTCGAACAGGGGGGACTCAGGTCAACTTTTATCGTCGCGTTCGAGCTGCAACTGCTCTGCGGTATCCGGCAGACGCTCGACCACCACCAGATGCTCGGGCACCTGACGTTCACGCCAGGCGCGAAACGCATTCAACTCCTGGTCCAGAGCGTTCATCACCCAAGCCAGTACCGCGATATCATCGAGCATGCCGAACACCGGGATAAAATCCGGGATCGCGTCGATCGGACTGAGGAAATACATCAGGCCCGCCACCACGATGACCATCGACTTGGCGCTGATCGCACGGTACTCGCCGCGCCAGTAAGCCAGACAGAGTACCTGCAGGAGTTTCAGGTCCTCCTTGAGCTTGCCTAACCGCCCCCCTTGCCGGGCACTCTTGCTCGCAACCGCGAACAACAGCGTAGGCAGACGCCCACGAAGCAGCAAACGCTGGGCCAGAGGGAGGAAACGCGCGAAATTCCAGGGTGCTTTCATCATCACTCCAGCAATCGGACGTACAAGGTTATCCACACAAATTGTGGATAACCTTGTGAACAGAGCCGCATTTCACAGCTGAAAGCCCCGTAGCACAAGGGCCAGACTCAGATCGGGCGTTTTTTACTCACTAAAAAAACCCATTATTTCATTGACTTGGCGACAGTCTACCCATACGCCTATTAGCTCAATGTTAAGACTGTTGCCGACAGTGTATGTTCGATTTGTTGCAGGTGATCATGCCCTGAAACGACAACGCCCCGTAGGACGGGGCGTTGGGATCAGCAAGCGCAGGATTACTTCGCGGCTTTCTCGGCCGGCTTGACTGCAGGTTTTGCTGCATCATCAGCCTTGGTCGGATCCTTGATCGCCAACAGTTCCAGGTCGAACACCAGAACCGAGTTGGCCGGAATCGCCGGGCTCGGGCTCTGTGCGCCATAGGCCAGGTCAGCCGGGATGAACAGCTTGTATTTCTCGCCCACGTGCATCAGTTGCAGACCTTCGACCCAACCTGGGATCACACCGCTCACCGGCAGGTCGATCGGGCTGCCGCGATCCACGGAACTGTCGAAGGTGGTGCCATTGGTCAGCTTGCCGGTGTAGTGAACGGTCACCACGTCGGTAGGCTTGGGCTGAGGGCCGTCAGCTTTCTTGACGACTTCATACTGCAGGCCGGAAGCGGTGGTCACGACGCCAGGCTTCTTGCCGTTTTCCTCGAGGAATTTCTTGCCGGCAGCTGCCGACTCTTCGCTCAGCTTGGCCATGCGCTCTTCGGCACGCTTCTGCAGCGCGGCGAACGCCTCGACCAGATCTTCGTCCTTGAGCTTCTGTTCTTTCTTGCCGATGGCATCTTCGATACCTTGGGCCACGGCCTTGGAGTCCAGGTCGTCCATACCTTCCTGAGCCAGGCTCTTGCCCATGTTCAGGCCGATACCGTAGGAAGCTTTTTGCGCCGGGGTTTTCAGCTCTACGCTGGAGTGCGAATCGCAGCCCGCGAGTACCAGGCTAACCAGGGCCACCGCCGCCGCCAACCGATGCTGTTTCATGCTATTTCCTTGTTCATGCGCCTAAAGGGCGATCGAATAAAGTCGCGAGCTTATCAGGCGGCCGCGACCAATGGCTACCGGCATCAGAGCCGAAAACCGTCGATAAGTTCAGGTCAGCAAAGCATTTTACACAGCCCTGACAGTCTGTTTACGTCCAGCAGAACCGGCTTTGCGCCAATCGGGCCAGCATGGCCGGCCATCACGGCTACTTGATGCCGGGCAACAGCTCAGGCATAAGAGCATGACAACTCGACAGGGATCGTTATCTTGCGCATTTTTTACCGTGTGTTACTGGCTCTGATATTGCTGCTTGGCTTAGGCCTCGCGGTGATCCTCTACTACATCGCCAACCCGAAACTGCCGGCATACAGACCGGCCGAACAGGTGCATTACCTGGAGCAGTGGAGCGCGGCCGATCGCCAGACCTTCTACTACACGCCCCAGGGTACGCAGGTCAAAGGCCTGCGCTACGAGTGGTTCACCGCTCTGGAACTGCCATTTTCCGAACAACGCTTCGCCGCGCCGGAATATCTGGGACGTTTCGGCTTCCTGGTCGATCCCCGTCAACAGGCCACGGCGGATAACCCCGGCAATCTGCCGGTCGGCTTTACCCGCCACCAGAACCCCGGGAGCGGCGAACAGTACCTGGATATCACCTGCGCCGCCTGCCACACCGGCGAACTGCGCTACAAGGGCCAGGCCCTGAGGATCGACGGCGGTTCAGCCCAGCATGTGCTGCCCTCCAGCGTACCGACGGTACGTGGCGGCAGTTTCGGCCAGGCGCTGGTCGCCAGCCTCGCCGCCACCTATTACAACCCGTGGAAATTCGAGCGCTTCGCCCGCAAGGTCCTGGGCAACGAATATGACGCCCGCCACGCTGAACTGCGGGTCGCGGTGAAACAGTCGCTCGATACCTTCCTCCATGTCGCCTGGAACGATACCCATCGCGGCCTCTATCCGACCCTGGAAGGTCCGGGTCGCACGGACGCCTTCGGCCGGATCGCCAACGCCAGTTTCGGCGACGCCATTTCCGACAAGAACTATCGGGTCGCCAACGCCCCCGTGGACTATCCGCAACTGTGGGACATCTGGACATTCGACTGGGTCCAGTGGACCGCCTCGGCTCAGCAGCCCATGGCCCGTAATGTCGGCGAAGCGCTGGGCGTCGGCGCAACCCTGAATTTCTTCGATGCCAACGGCCAGCCGCTCCAGGGGGATGCCCGCTACCCATCCAGCGTACGGGTGCGCGATCTGCACAAGATCGAAGAAACCCTGCAACGCCTCAAGCCACCGACCTGGCCCGAGGCACTGTTCGGCAAGGTCGACCTGGCCCGAGCTGCCCAGGGCCGTGCGCTGTTTGGCGAAAACTGCGCCGGTTGCCACGTCCCCTCGGTCAGCGAGGAAAACGGCCGGCCAGTACAACACCTGACCAGCATCCCGCTGGCCACGATCGGCACCGACCCGAACACCGCGAACAACATCGCCGACCATCGTTATGATCTGAGCGCACTGCAATGGGATCCGGCGGAGCTGGCCACGCTGCCGGTCGAGCTGCATCCAAAGACGGACCAGCCGCTGGACCTGACGCAACTGTCGGTCGCCAAGGGCCTGGCCTATGTCACCGCATTCGTCGAAGCGCGTGCCTATCGCGATGCCGGGGTGACGCCGGCCGAACGCCCGCAACTGGATGGATTCGGCCTGCCGATCGGCGTACTCGAACAACGCGCCTACAAGGCACGGCCACTGGCCGGCGTGTGGGCCACGCCGCCGTACCTGCACAACGGCTCGGTGCCAAGCCTCTACCAGTTGTTGTCGCCGCAGGATGAACGCTCCAGCACCTTCTATCGAGGCACCTTCGAATACGATCCACGCCACCTCGGTTATCGCCAGAAGGCTTTCGAGAACGGCTTCCTGTTCGACACCCGAATCAGCGGCAACCACAACAGTGGTCATGAATTCCGTGCCGGCAAGCGCGGCAATGGCGTGATCGGCCGGCTGCTGCAACCCGAGGAGCGCTGGGCTCTGCTCGAATACCTGAAAGTGCTGGGCGGCCCGCTGGAGCAACAGTTGCCATGAACCCTTGCCCTGACGACCCGATTGAAAGGAAATTTCCATGCTGAAGCGACTCTGGCTGCGCCTCGGCGCCTTTCTCGGCAAGAGCCTGCTGCTCCTGGTTGGCCTCGGCCTGATGGGCTGGGCCATCGCCACTGGCTGGTACGCCTGGCGTCATAGCGGGCCGGTGTCGACGGTCGAACAGGTACCAAGCGATGAAGCGGCCAGGACCCAGGACATCATCCAGACCGCCGTACGCATCGTCGACCAGCACCGTGAAGGCACCCGCTACCTGCGCGATGCCCACGCCAAGGCCCATGGCTGTGTGAATGCCGAAGTACAGGTCCTCGATGGCCTGGGCAGCGATCTGCGCCAGGGCGTGTTCGCCGAACCGGGCAAGACCTGGCAGGCGCTGATTCGCCTGTCCAACGGCAACGCCTACCCGCAGTTCGACAGCATTCGCGATGCCCGTGGCATGGCGATCAAGCTGATGGATGTGCCCGGCAAACAGTTGCTGGCCGGGCAACAGGGTCGCCACGAACAGGACTTCGTGATGTTCAACCATCCGAACTTCTTCGTCAGCGACGTCGCCGAATACCAGCAGAACATCGCGGCCCAGGCCGACGGCAAGAAGGTCCTGGCATTCTTCCCCAGTTGGAATCCCACCGGCTGGCAGATTCGCCACCTGTTCATTGCCCTGGCCACCCTGGCCCCGGCGCCGAAAACACCGATGCAGACGACCTACTTTTCCGTATCGCCCTACAAGTTCGGCAGCGCCAATGCCAAGTTCCGGGTCGCGCCCGACCCACAGAGCTGCCCACCGTACGAGTTGCCCAAGCAGAACGAAGACCTGCCGAATTTCCTGCGCGCCGCACTGGTCCAGCAGTTATCCACAGATCGGGTACCCGCCTGCTTCGTACTGCAGGTCCAGCGCCAGAACGCCAACCACTACATGCCGATCGAAGACACCAGCGTCGAATGGAAAGAAAGCGACGCGCCCTTCGAAACCGTGGCGCACATCCGCATCCCGGCGCAGGACTTCGACACGCTGGAACAGAACATTGCTTGTGACAACCAATCATTCAGTCCGTGGCACGGCCTGGAGGCTCATCGACCGATTGGCGGGATCAACCGCCTGCGCAAGGCGGTGTATGACGCGGTCAGCGATTACCGGCATAGCCGTAACGCCGAGCGATAGGATTAAGGCTGGGCGGTCCGTGGTGCTCACATCACGCCGCTCAATGCCGCAGCAATTTGCGCAGCGGCACGCCATCCTTGAGCACCGGTGATTTGATCACGATGTAGCTGAAATACTTGGAGATACCGATATTCTTGTCCAGAAGGCTTTCGACCACTTCCTGGTAGTGCTGGATGCTGCGGGTCATGAAACGCACCAGGTAGTCGTAGCCGCCACTGATCAGGTGACATTCCAGCACTTCGTCCACCAGGCGGATATTGGACTCGAACTTGGCGAAGTCTTCGCGCTTGTGGTCACTGAGGGTGATTTCGGTAAACACCGTGACCGAGTCGGTGATCTTCGCCAGATTCAAGTGCGCCTTGTAGCTGGAGATATACCCGGCCGACTCCAGCCGCTTGACCCGTTGCAGGCAGGGGCTGGCCGACAGGCCAACGGCGTCGGCGAGACTGACATTGGTCATCCGGCCGTCTTTTTGCAGTTCAACCAGAATACTGATATCGATCCGGTCGAGTTTGACTTGTCCTTCCATCGCGTACCTCTTGACTGCCGTTTGCCAGACAATCTTCTAGCAAATTCAGCGCCGTAAAGACAACTGATGCTGTGCCACCAGATCCGCCATGCTGTTGATGCAATACTGCGCCGCGCAAGGTGAAGGCTGCCGAGCCTGTTGGCGACCGATCAGACAGCGATCCAGCGACCCGATTACACCGACCGACGATCGGGTCACATGCAGCACCGGCTGCAGATCCGACGCCTGCGTGTTCAGCCATTGCGGGTCTTCGGCCAGGGAAATGAAATCTTCTGGTGCAATCCCTAGCCGTTCGCACAACACGCTGCGGTCCTGCGCATCCCGGTCGCCACGCACCAGCAAGCGATAGAACTTGCGCAGATACAGCATAGCCCCCGGTGCGTCCTCGAACAGCGACCAATTGCCCGCCGATCGGGCAAAGCTCATGCCCTCCTCCCAACTGGCGTGCACGCCCCAGCGTTCGGCGAGCTGGCGATGGGCGAAACACAGCACGCCACTCAAGCCCAATTCCGCAAAGCGCGGGTAGAGTGCGGCGATCACCGTGCTGTATTCAGCCAGCACATGCTCCCTGGAGGCCTGCCCGCCACGGCTGTCGAGCAGCGGTTGCAAGGCGGCCCATACCCCCGAATCGCGGTCTACCAGCACTTCATCGCAATCGATCAGCAACGTTCGGTAATCTGTCAGTCCCATGCGGGTCAAGCCTCCAATGATGCAGTTCACCCTGAACAGGCACAGGCTCAGTTCAAGACCCGTGCCAAGGCCGCGTCCAGAATCTTCACGGCTTCGTCGACCTGGGCCTCGGTGGTCACCAATGGGGCGAGGAAGCGCAATACGTTGCGGTACACACCGCATTTGATCACTAGCAGACCACCGGCGCGGGCTTCGTCGATCACCCGTTGGTTGAGGTCGGCGTCCGGCGTGTGCGCCGGATCATCCTTGACCATCTCGATCGCCAGCATGAAGCCGGTGCCGCGTACGTCGCCGATGCGCGGGTAGCGTGCCTGCAAACCGAGTAGCCCCTGACGCAGGCGTTCGCCGAGCACGTGGCTGCGCGCCAGCAACTGCTCCTGTTCGAAAGCCTCGATCACTGCCAGTGCCGCCGCGCACGCCAAGGCATTACCGCCATAGGTGCCGCCCAGGCCGCCGGGCAACGGCGCATCCATGATGTGGGCCTTGCCAACCACACCGGACAACGGCAAGCCACCCGCCAGGCTCTTGGCTACGGTGACCAGATCCGGCTGGATACCCGCATGCTGGAAGCCGAACCAGTTGCCGGTACGACCGAAACCGGTCTGGATTTCATCGAGGATCAACACGATGCCGTGTTTGTCGGCCAATGCACGCAGGGCCTGAAGAAACTCGCGCGGTGCGCTGAGAAAACCGCCATCGCCCTGCACCGGCTCAATGATGATCGCCGCTACCCGCTCCGGCGCCACCTGGGTCGCGAACAACTCATCCAGAGCCTTGAGGGCCAGCTCGCTGGTCACACCGCGATAGGCGTTCGGGTACGGCGTGTGGAACACCTCCGGCGCAAACGGCCCGAAGTTCTGCTTGTAGGGTTGGCTCATGCCGGTGAGCGTGGTGCCCAACAGCGTGCGGCCGTGAAAACCACCCCGAAAGGCGATCACCGCCGAGCGGTTGGTGTGGGCACGGGCAATCTTCACCGCATTTTCCACCGCTTCGGCGCCAGAGGTGAAGAACGCCGCTTTATAGGCCTCCTGCCCACCGATCATTGCACACAGACGCTGTGCCAGGTCGAGGTAAGGCTGGTAGGCCACCACCTGGAAGCATGCGTGGGAGACCTTCTGCAACTGGGCCTGTACCGCTGCCACCACCTTGGGATGGTTATGACCGATGTTTAACACGCCGATGCCGCCGACAAAGTCCAGGTAGCGCTTGCCATCCACATCCCATAACTCGGTGCCCTGGGCACGGTCGATCACCAGCGGATGCGCGGTAACCAGCCCACGGGGTACGAATTGCTCACGCTGACGGAGCAAATGAGGGGTTTCGTCGACTTTGCTGTTCATGGTTTTTCCCATCGTGAGTGCGGCAACCCAGAGGTGGTTGCGATGCTGTCCAGAGTACGGTGTGCGAGCAATCAACTACGCCGAACTTGGCCCGTGAGAAATGCGGATCGACTGTTTTGCACGCGCCTTTCAACAGATCCTGCGCCGGGCTTTGGGCGATCATGAGCATCTCCTTTCATCCAGCAGGAAATACCCATGGCCTTGCTCTACAAAGCTGACCCGGTGCGCGGCCAACACTGGCAGGCACTGTTTGCCGAACACGCGCCCGATATCGAATGGCGCGCCTGGCCGGACATCGGCAACCCCGATGACATCGAGTACCTGGCGGCCTGGCAGGCACCGGATGATCTGCAGCGCGTGCTGCCCAATCTCAAGGTGTTGTTTGCGCTGTCGGCCGGGGTCGACCAATTGGACCTGTCGCGCCTGCCGCCCGAACTGCCGGTAGTGCGCCTGCTCGACCCTGGCATCACCCGTGGCATGTGCGAGTACGCCAGTTGGGCGGTGCTCAGCCTGCACCGGGATATGCTGCGCTACCGCCAGCAGCAGGTTGCACGCTGCTGGCAGGCGCACCTGCTGCAGCCGGCGATGAACCGACGCGTGGGAGTGATGGGCCTGGGCACACAGGCCCAGCAGATTCTGGCGACCCTGGCACCACTGGGGTTTGCCTTGTCGGGCTGGGCGCGCAGTGCCCATCAGTTGGCGGGCGTGGACTGCTACGCGGGCACGGCGCAACTGCCGGCGTTTCTCAGCCAGTGCGACATTCTGCTGTGCGTGCTGCCGTTGACCGAGCAGACCCAGGGGATTCTGAATCGCCAGTTGTTTGCACAACTACCGCAGGGCGCGGCACTGATCAACATGGGTCGTGGCGGGCATCTGGTGGAAGAGGATCTGCTCGACGCACTGGACAGCGGCCAACTCAGTGGCGCCGTGCTCGATGTACTGCAAGAAGAACCGGCGCCGGCAGAGCATCCGTTCTGGGCGCACCCGCAGATTGTGTTGACGCCGCATATTGCCGCGATGACCCAACCGGCGAGTGCCTTCGGGGTGCTACTGGAAAATATTCGACGCTTTGAGCGGGGTGAACCCATGACGGGTGAAGTGGATCGCCACAAGGGTTATTGAGGCAGGGGAATCTCAACGTGGGAGCCATCGCTCCCACCTTGAGACTGTGCTCGCTCTAGCGCGGGAGCCCAGTCGAGCACTTCGATGCTCAGATTCAGGCCCCAGATTTTTGCCGCCTGTTCCAGGACCCGCAGCCCTTCGGGCAACACTTCCTTGCCAATGCCATCACCGGCAATCGCGGCGATTCTGAATGCTTTGCTCATGCTGCCTCCCGCTAGTTCAAACCGCCAATGTGGAAAGCCTTGACCTCAAGGTACTCATCCAGCCCGTACTTGCTGCCCTCACGCCCCAGGCCTGACTGTTTGATGCCGCCAAAGGGCGCCACTTCCATCGAGATAATTCCGGTGTTGAGCCCGACCATGCCGAATTCCAGGGCCTCACCGAAGCGCCACGAACGTTGCAAGTCCTGAGTGAAGTAGTAGGCACCCAAGCCATATGGCGTGGCATTGGCGAGGGCCAGCGCCTCGGCCTCATCGGTAAAGCGCATCAGCGGCGCCACCGGGCCGAAGGTTTCTTCATTGGCCAGCAGCATGCCGGCGTGGCAGTCGCCCAGCACCGTGGGCTGGACAAGCTGGCTGTCACCCGCGGGGATTGCGCCGCACAGTAACGTCGCACCCTGGCCCAGGGCATCATCGATATGCCGAGCCACCTTGCTCACCGCCGCCGGGTTGATCAACGGGCCGATCGTCACGCCCTCTTCCAGGCCGTTACCGACCTTGAGCTTGCCCACCTCTTGCACCAACCGTGCGGCGAAACGTTCGTAGATACCTGCCTGCACCAGGATGCGGTTGGCGCACACACAGGTTTGCCCGGCGTTGCGAAACTTGCTGAGCATCACCCCGGCCACCGCCTGCTCCAGGTCGGCATCGTCAAACACGATAAACGGCGCATTGCCGCCCAGCTCCAGACTCAGGCGCTTGATATGCTCGGCACTCTGGCGCATCAGCAGGCGGCCGACCGCAGTGGAACCGGTAAAGGAAATCTTGCGCACCGCCGGGTTGCCGGTCAGCTCCTCGCCAATGCCGGCCGGCAACCCGGTGACGACATTGAACACCCCGGCCGGAATGCCGACGCGCTCAGCCAGCACTGCCAGGGCCAGGGCCGACAGCGGCGTGAGGTCCGAGGGTTTGACGATGATCGGGCAACCGGCGGCCAGGGCCGGAGCACACTTGCGGGTGATCATCGCGTTGGGGAAATTCCACGGCGTGATAGCCGCACACACGCCCACCGGTTGCTTGAGGGTCAGCAGCCGGCGATCGCCACTGGGCGCCGGCATGGTTTCACCGTAGATCCGTCGTGCTTCCTCGGCGAACCATTTGACGAAGCCGGCGCCGTAGCGCACTTCGCCCTTGGCTTCATTGAGCGGCTTGCCCTGCTCCCAGGTCATGATCAGCGCGAGGTCGTCGAGGTTGTCGAGCATCGCCTGGTACCAGCGCTCCAGCAACGCCGCGCGTTCGGCGGCCGGACGAGCGCGCCAGGCGGGCCAGGCCCGTTCGGCGGCCTGGATGGCGCGACGGGTATCCGTAGCGTCCATGGCCGGCACCCGGGCCAACAGGTGGCCAGTGGCGGGATCATGGATGTCCAGGGTCGCGCCGCTGTCGGCGGCGATCCACTGGCCATCTACATAGGCGAGTTCAGCCAACAGGCTGGGGTCTTGCAAGCGAGTCGTGAGCATGGTCGAGATCCTGATCCGAGACACGCTCCAGTCTAGGGAGGTGCCGCGGACGAGGATGCCGAAAGCACGGTTACAGCAGCGTGCCGTGCTGAAATCCGCCGCAGGACGGCAGGCTCTGCTATGCCTTCAGCGAACCCAGCAAACCGTGCAAAAAGCGTTCGCCGGCCTCCATCTGGCTGATCTCGATAAACTCATCGGGTTTGTGCGCCTGCTCGATGGAACCTGGTCCGCACACCACTACCGGTACATCCAGGCGCTGCTTGAACAGACCGCCTTCGGTGCCGAACGAGACCTTGGAAGTGCCGGTGTCCGGCGCAGTGAACTGCTTGAGAAAACGTACGGCTTCAACGCTGGGGTGGGTATCGAGGCCCGGATAGACATTCACGGTTTCGATCTCGATGGCCGCCACACTGGACAGTTTCTGCGCCTCCCGCACGATCGTCTCAGCGCGTTCGCGCATCTGTTCCAGGAACTGGTCCAGGTCATCGGCCGGCAGGTTGCGCACTTCAAAATCCAGGGTGCACAGGTTGGGCACGATATTCAGCGCCTTGCCGCCGACAATCTTTCCCACATGCACGGTGCTGTAGGGCACGTCATAGTCGTTGTCCTGGGCGCCATGGCGTTGCAATTGCTGCTGGCTCTCGCGCAGGGCGGCGATAAAGTCGCAGGCCACGTGGATGGCGTTGACCGAACGCGGTGCCAGCGACGAATGGGCCTCTAGGCCCCGACAATAGGTACGGTATGAGCCCTTGCCCTTGTGGCCCAGCACAAACTGCATGTTGGTCGGCTCACCGATCACACACAGAAACGGCCGCACGGGCGCCAGGTGCAGCACGTCGAGCAGGCGCCGCACGCCGACACAACCGATCTCCTCATCGTGGGACAACGCCAGTTGCAGCGGGCGGTTCAGCGTGTGCTCGGCGGCATCGAGCATGGCGTCGATGGCCAGGGCGATAAAACCCTTCATGTCACAGCTGCCACGCCCGTAGATGCGTCCGTCCTGCACGGTCGCGGCGAACGCGGGAAAGGTCCACGCCTGCCCCGCCGCCGGCACGACGTCGGTGTGCCCGGAGAGCAAGACGCCGGGCTGGTTCTTGGGACCGGTGCTGGCGAACAGGTTGGCCTTGTGGCCGCTCTCGTCCTTGACGATCAGCGACTCGATACCGTGGCTCAGCAGCAGGTCGCGCACGTACTCGATCAAGGCCATGTTCGACTCGGACGACACCGTGTCGAACGCCATCAGTTTTTTCAGGATTTCCAGTACACGGGGTTTCATGAGGCCTGGCTCCATTGGGCGGCAGAAAGGGCAAAGCGCGTGATGGAAAACGGCGCGATCGGCGTGCTGGTGCTGCCGGTGGTGAGCAGTTCGGCCATCAAATCACCGACCCCGGGGCCGAGCTGAAAGCCGTGACCGCAAAAACCAAAGGCATAGAACAATCCATCGACCTTGCCGCTGGCGCCCATCACCGGCAGCGAGTCCGGCAGGTAGCCTTCGATGCCGCTCCACACACGGATGATATTGAGGTTCCCCACGCCCGGCAGCAGGCGGCGCATCTGGCTGATCTGGTTGAGGATGCTGCGGGGCTCCACGTAGGCACGACGGTTGAGCATGTCCGGTTTGCTGCGGTAACCGCCGCCAATCACGATATTGCCCCGGGGAATCTGGCGGAAGTAGATCACCTCTTCAGGGATCTTGGTGTACACACCGATGACCGTCGGCAACGCGTAGGGTACCGGCTCGGTCACCGCCATCTGCGGGCCGTGGGTGTCCAGGGGCACGGGCTCGCCGAACTGTGCCGAGAGTTTCTGACCCCAGGCGCCGGCGGTGATCAACAGCTGTGCGGCCTGGAATTGGCGGCCATCGGTGGTGGTGACGTGAAACTGCCCATCGACCTTTTGCACCTCGGCCACTTCGGTGCGCTCTTCAATCCGTGCCCCCAGGCGAATGGCGGCACGGGCAAAGGCCGGCGCCGCCAGGCGCGGGTTGGCATGGCCGTCATGGGGGGCGTAGGAGCCGCCCTTGACGTCCGGGCCGAGGAAGCCGAAGCGTTGATGCAGCTCGGCGCCGCTATAGATTTGCAGGTCCAGTTGCTCCGCCTCCGGGGCGGCGGCGTAGGCTTGCAGTTCAGCGATTTCATCTTCGCGATAACACACCCGCATGTGCCCGCTGGGGATGAACTCCAGGTCGTCGTCGATCAGCTCCGGCAGGCGCTTCCACAACGCCCAGGAGCGGTTGGCCAGAGCCAGTTGACCGAGAAAGCGCCCTTGCCGCCGCACGTTGCCGAAGTTGACGCCGCTGGCGTACTGGCCGATCTGATCGCGCTCCAGCAAGATCACCGACTGGCCGCGCCGACGCAGGAAAAACGCGGTGGCCGCGCCCATCAGCCCGCCGCCAACAATCACCACATCTGCTTTTTGCACGCTCATGAGCCTGCCTCCTCGGTGAGCATCGACAAGGGTTTGACCGGTGCCTGGCCGCGCTGGCGGCCCACCTCCTGCACCGGTACGCCGGCTTCGGCGGCAATCACTTCGGCGCCGGCCTGGGAACAATAACGCCCCTGGCAACGGCCCATGCCGACCCGGCTGAACGCCTTGGCGCGGTTGACTTCGCAGGCCCCCTTCTCGTTCACGGTACGGCGCAACTCACCGGCGCTGATCATCTCGCAGCGGCACACAATGGCGCTGTCGGGCAGCGCCTTGGCCTGCTCGCCGGGCCATGGGAATGCCTGGGCCAGGCCGAGACGAAACTGGTCCATTACCGCCAGTGCCTGTTGTTGTTCATCCCGCAGACCGGTGTCCAGCGGTTGCTCAAGGTCTTCCAGCAGTGCCAACGCCACCAGGCGCCCGGCATGCTCGGCGGCATCGGCACCACGAATCTTCGCGCCATCACCGGCTGCATACACGCCCTTCACCGACGTGCGGCCGACTTCATCGGTGGCCAGCCACCATTGGCTGGACGCCTGATCAAAGGCCATGGCACAGCCGGCCAGATCCCCCAGCTGGGTTTCCGGACGCAGGTGATAACCCAGCGCCACGGCGTCGGCCTGTACTGTCTCGGTCCGTCCGTTGCCGGTGCCGAACCGAATGCCCCTCACGCCGTTGGCCCCATCGCCCATCACTTGCAACGGTTTGATCCCCAGGTGCACCGCGACCTTGGCGCGGTACAACTGAGCCAGTAGCTTGATCCCGGTGAACAGCACACCCGGACGCGCCAGCAGCTTGGGCAAGGCCTTGATGCGCAGGCTCAAGGGCGAGGTATCGAGCACCGCCGCCACGTTCGCGCCGGCCTTCACGTATTGGCTGGCAACCAGATACAGCAACGGCCCGCTGCCCATGAAAACCACTCGATGACCGATGGCAACGGCCTGGTTTTTCAAGGCGATCTGCGCCCCACCCAGGCTGTAGGTACCTGCCAGTTGCCAGCCGTCAATGGGCATCAGGCGGTCGGTGGCACCGGTGCAGAGGATCAGCGCGTCGTAGTCCACCGTACTGTGACGGCCCTGGCTCACACAGCACAGTTGCCCCGGCGTGAGGTTCCACACCAGGGTGTCGGGGCGGTAGTCGATGGAACCGCGCAGGCGGTCGAAACTGCGGTGCAGGTCCTGGGCCTTGGCGGCTTCGCTGCCGTAAAGGGTCGCGTAGTCGCGGGTAAACCCTTCGGGCTGACGACGGTAGATCTGGCCACCGTCGCGGCGGTTTTCATCAATCAGGATCGGTTTGATCCCGGCCGCCAGCAAGGTTTCGGCGCAACGCACACCCGCAGGCCCTGCGCCCACAATCACTACCCGTGCAGTGGCCATGTTGCCTCCGGTTGTGTGGTCACGATGTCCAGCCCGTCACGGACTTCATTGGAACAGGCGCGCAGACGTTCGCCGCTGCGGGTCCACACCCAGCAGTCCTGGCACGCGCCCATCAGGCAGAAACCGGCGCGACGCCCGCTGTCGAATTCCGACTGGCGCAGCGCGTTGCCCTGGGTCAGCAGGGCGACCATCAGGGTGTCGCCCTGCAGGGCTTCGACAGCTGCGCCATCCACGGTCAGGCTGACCTTCGGCCGGCCCTGTTCGGCCAGCCTCACAAAACGCCCTTTCATGCATAGGCTCCCAGGGTCATGGCATCAACGCCCTGCTGGGTATTCAGCAAGTTGGCGCTGTCGTGGTGACAGAGGATTTCACTGCCGTTGTCCAGACGGCGCCGGGTCGGCGCGGTGCGGTTGCACAAGCCGTCGACGCGCACCGGGCAGCGATTGAGGAAGGTACAGAGTTCCGGCACATTGGCCCGCTCGCCTATCGCTGGCAGCGAGTCGCCTGCCGTGCCACAGGTTTCCAGCCAGCCTTGGCGCAACTCGGGCACCGAGTGAATCAACAGGTCGGTGTAGGGGTGGTACGGTGGCTCGGCAAACGACTGCCGGCTACCGGCCTGCACCTTGTGGCCGCTGTACATCACCACAATGTCATCGCATAGTGCGCGCACGGTGGAGATGTCATGGCTGATAAACAGGTACGACACCCCCAGTTGCTGACGCAGGTCACGCAGCAGTTCGAGGATCGCCGCACCCACCACGGTGTCGAGGGCCGAAGTCACTTCATCGCACAGGATCAGGTCGGGCTTGGCCGCCAGGGCCCGGGCCAGGTTGACCCGCTGCTTTTGCCCACCGGACAGTTCATTCGGGCGCCGTTCGGCGAGGTTGCGTGGCAGGCGTACCAGATCGAGCAGTTCACCAATGCGCGTTTGCAGCGCCGCGCCTTTGAGGCCGAAATACATTTTCAACGGCCGACTGATGATGTTCGCCACGCTGTGCATGGGGTTGAGCGCGGTGTCGGCGTTCTGGAACACCATCTGGATGCGGCGAAACTGTTCCGGGGTCCGCTCGGAGAGGCTGCCCCCCAGCGGCTGGCCATCGAACGTCAGCCCGCCAAGAGCCGGAGTCAGCAGCCCGGCCACCACACGCGCCAAGGTGGACTTGCCAGAGCCCGACTCGCCGATCACGCCAATGGCCTGACCACGGCGCACGGTGAGGTCGATGTCTTCAAGGACCCGAATCAACGGCATGCCTTGCAGATTCTTGTTGCCGTAGCCGGCAGTGAGGCCGGTGATGGTCAGTAGCGGTGCATCCTCGGCGATGCCGCAAGGCGGACGAATGGTGGTGTCCGGCCGGGCGGCAGCCAGCAGACTACTGGTGTAGGCGTGGCTTGGGGCCTTGAGCAGCGACGCCGTGGCGCTTTGTTCGAGGATCTGCCCGCCATTGAGCACCACGATCTGGTCGGCCATTTGGGCCACCACCGCCAGGTCATGGGAGACATACACCGCCGTGGCGCCGCGTTCGCGTACCACACGCTTGAAGGCGCGCAGGACGTCGATCTGGGTGGTCACGTCCAGCGCGGTGGTCGGCTCGTCGAGTATCACCAGCAGCGGGTCGCTGATCAGCGCCATGGCTGCCATCACCCGTTGCAGTTGGCCGCCGGAGACCTGATGCGGGTAGCGGCGGGCGATACGTTCGGGGTCGGGCAGGGCCAGGTCGCGAAACAGTCCGATGGCCTTGGCCTGCAGCTCGGCGCGGCTGCCCAGGCCATGGATCAACGCGCCCTCAATCACCTGGTCGATCAGCCTTTTGGCCGGATTGAACGCCGCCGCCGCGCTTTGCGCGATATAGGACACGCGGTTACCGCGCAGACCCTGCAGCTGGTTTTCGCTCAACGCGAGCATGTCGTGCTCGCCAACCTGCACCACCCCGCCGGACAAACGACAGCCGCGCCGTGCATAGCCCAGCAATGCCAGGGCAATGGTGGTCTTGCCCGAACCGGACTCCCCGATCAACGCCAGCACTTCACCTTTTTCCAGGGAAAAGCTCACGCCCTTGACGATTTCAACCTCGCCGCGCTCACCACAGGCGACCACGCGCAAGTCTTCGACGCGAATCAACTCAGTCATTTCAATGGCCTCCCGTGCGTCGACTACGTCGGGTCGACAAATAGTCGATCAGCAGATTCACGCTGATGGTCAACGTACCGATGGCCAGCGCCGGAATGATGATGGCCAGCGCACCCTGGTTGAGGCCGCCAATGTTTTCCCGTACCAGTGAGCCGAGGTCGGCATCCGGCGGTTGTACGCCGAGACCGAGAAAACTCATGCCGCTGAGCAACAGCACGATGTAGCCGAACCGCAGGCCCAGGTCGGTCAATACCGGGTTGAGCATATTCGGCAGGATTTCCACGCACGCCACATACAACCGGCGCTCACCACGGGTACGTGCAACCTGCACGTACTCCAGGGCTTCGATGTTGACCGCCATGCTGCGGGCAACGCGGAACGAACCGGGGATATAACTGATGACGGCCGTACAGATCAGCAACGTCACCGATGAGCCGAAGGCCGAGACCATGATCAGCGCCAGCATCTTGCTGGGAATCGAGATGAAGGCGTCCATGATGCGGCTGATGATTTCGTCCAGCCACTTGGGCGAGACCACCGACAACAGCGCACAGCCAGTCCCGAAGGTGCTGGCCAGCAACGCTGCCACCAGCGACAGGCCGACGGTGAAGCGCGCGCCGACCATGACCCGGCTGAGCATGTCGCGGCCCAGGTAGTCGGTGCCGAACGGATGCGCGAGGCTGAAGCCTTCGAAGATGTTATCGGACACCACTTCGCCCACCGGATGAGGCGCCAGCCAGGGACCGAACAACGCCACCAGCAGCCAGAGGATGCATACCACACCACCCAGCAGCCCCAGCCAGGAAGGACCACTGGACACCTTGGCGAGTGCCAGGGCGGAGGAAACAGGCTTGGACTTCGCAATGAGAGGGTTCATTGGTTTCTCAGCCTCGGATTGGACAGGATCGCGCACAGGTCGGCGAGCAGCACCAGACCCAGGTAGGCCGCACAGAACAACATGGTGCATGCCTGCACCAGCGCCATGTCGCGGTTGGTCACGGCATCGACCATCAAGCTGGCAATGCCGGGGTAGTTGAAGATGGTTTCAACGATCACCACCCCGCCCAACAGGTACGACAGACTCAGGGCGATGGCGTTGGCAATCGGCCCGATCGCATTGGGCAAGGCATGACGCAGCACTATGCGGATCGGGCTGACGCCTTTGAGGCGGGCCATTTCCACATAAGGACTGTCGAGCTGGTCGATCACGGCGGCACGTGTCATGCGCGCCATTTGCGCGACGATGACACAGCACAACGTCATCACCGGCAAGGCATAGGTACGCAGAAACTCCAGCGGTGAGCTGACGTCGCTGGCATACGACAACGCCGACAACCAGCCGAGGTTGACGGCGAAAATCAGCACCGCCAGGGTCGCCACCAGAAACTCCGGCACCGCGACCATGGCCAGGGTGATAAAACTCAGGCAACTGTCGATGCGCCCGCCTCGGCCCATGGCCGAGCCGATGCCGAGTACCAATGCCACCGGCACCGACACCAGCGCGGTGACACCCGCCAGCATCAGGGTATTGGGCATCCGGCCCGCCATCAGTTCACCCACCGGCATGGCGTTGGATACCGACACGCCCATGTCGCCGGTGAGCAGGCTCATCAACCAGTGCAAGTAACGCAACACACCGGGCTGGTCCAACCCCAGTTTCAGGCGCAGCGCCGCCACCTGTTCAGGGGTCGCGAACTGGCCAAGGGATTGTTGCGCCGCGTCCCCCGGCAGAACCGCCGTGATCGCGAACACGACCATGGACACGATCAACAAGGTCACGGCACCGGCGCCAAGGCGCCGGCCGATCAACCACAGTGTATTGCTATTCATCGCACCGCCCTCCTCACGCGTCCAACCAGACCTGCTCGGCGAACATGTAGCCCATGAAGCCGCCCAGCGGGTTGCTGTCGTAGCCCTTGATGCGTTGGTCCACGCCGTCGATGTTGCTGATGAATACCGGGATACCGATCCCCGCATGGTCATGCACCAGGGTCTGCATGTCGGCGTACATCTTGGCGCGTTTGGCGTCGTCGGTTTCACCGCGTGCCAGCATCAGCAACTGGTCGAACTGATCGTTCTGCCAGCCGGACTCGTTCCACGGCGCCTTGGATTGGAAGAACTGCGAGAACATCACGTCGGCGTTCGGCCGTGGGTTGATGTTGCCGAAGCTCAACGGGTGCTTCATCCAGTGGTTGGACCAGTAGCCGTCGCTGGGCAGTCGATTCACGTCCAGCTTGAGCCCGGCCTGTTTCGCCGATTGCTGCATGAGCACGGCGATGTCCACCGAACCGGTCGCGGCGGGTGACGCCATCAGCGGCATGGTGATGCTTTCCATACCGGCTTTTTTCAGCAGGAACTTGGCTTTTTCCGGGTCGTAGACCGTCTGCGGCAGGTCGGTGTTGAAATAGCGCGAACCGGGGGCAATCGGTTGGTCGTTGCCGACCACGGCAAAGCCACGGAACACCGCAGACTTGACCTGTTCACGGTCCAGCAGCAACTTCATGGCCTGGGTGAATTCCGGGCTCTTGCCTGGCAACTGGTCCTGGCGAATGATCAAGTCAGTGTAGTTGCCCGAGGGGGCATCGACGACACGGTGTTTGGCACTGGCCTTGATCCGCGTGGTGGAGCGCGGATTGACCTCGTTGATCATGTGCACGTCGCCCGACAACAGCGCATTGACCCGCGATGGCTCGTCGGCAATGGCGATGAATTCGATTTCATCGAGGTACGGCAGGCCCGGCTTCCAGTAATTCTTGTTGCGCACCGCAATCGAGCGCACACCGGGCTTGAATTCGCCGACGGTGAAGGGCCCGGTGCCGATGCCTTTGTTGAAGTCGGTCGTGCCCTCGGGAACGATCAACAGGTGCGACACCGCGAGAATCGACGGCAGCTCGGCGTTGGGGGCACTGAGACGGATCTGCACTTCGTTGGGTCCGCTCGCCTTGATCTCGACGAACTGCTCAAGCAGCGCCATGACTTTTGAGCCGGTGAGCGGATCCTTCTGGCGACTCAGGGAGAACACCACGTCGGCAGCGGTCAACGGCTTGCCATTGTGGAAGGTCACGTCCTTGCGCAGGGTGATGGTCCACAGGGTAGCGTCGCTGTTGTCGATGCGCTCGGCCAGTTCCAGTTGCGGCACCAGATGCTTGTCGAAGCGAGTCAGGCCGTTGTAGAACATGAAGTGGCGCACGTAATCGGTGGACAGTGCGCCCTTGGCCGGATCAAGGGTATCGGCGGTGGAGCTGGACATGCCGGCCACGCGGATCTTGCCCCCAGGCTTGCCCTTGCCCGTCGTGGCGGCTTCATCGGCAAACAGCTTGCCGGCAGCGCCGAACAGGCTGCCCGCACCGGCGGCGGCTACACCGGCAATGCCGAGCATTTGCAGGGCGTTGCGGCGCGACATACCACGGTTGAGACCCTCGAATACTCGCAGGCTTTCCTGGCCGGAGATAAGTTCGGGGGTGTTTTTATTGTCAGTCATAAAGGCTACCTGTCGATAATCGGAAGAATCGAGTGCTCACGGATGTCCGGAGCGTCCTGGAAACACAAACGACGGTGACGCAACAACGGCAACTCAGTGCAAATAGTCCTGGAATCGGTAGTAGGCGCCCACGAACGGCAGGAACCAGGGTTTGCCGAAATGCCCGGGAATCGCCGGCCACTCCAGTTCGCGCCAGGGGTTCGCCGCCGCATTGCCGGCCATCACCTCGGCCATCACCTGGCCCATGTGCACCGACATCTGCACGCCATGGCCGCTGTAGCCCATGGAGTGGAATACGCCGCCCTGCTGGCCGGCGCGGGGCAGGCGGTCGGACGTCATGTCCACCAGGCCACCCCAGCAATAGTCGATCTTCACATCCGCCAATTGCGGGAACATGTTCAGCATCGCCGCTTGCAGCACCTTGCCGCTTTTGACATCGGAAACGCTGTCGGACATGGCAAACCGCGCACGTCCACCAAACAGCAGGCGGTTGTCCGGGGTCAGGCGAAAGTAGTTGCCGATGATGCGGCTGGTCACATAGGCGCGCCGCTGTGGCAGCAACTGGTCGATCAGCGCCTGGGGCAAGACTTCGGTAGCGATGACAAAACTGCCCACTGGCACGATACGTCGGCGATACCAGCCGAGGTCGCCATGCTGGCAGGCACCGGTGGCCAGCAACACTTGCCCGGCATGCAGCGAGCCCTTGGCGGTGTTGACCTGATAGCCGCCAGCCTGGGCCTTCCAGTCCTTGACCTGGGTATGTTCGTAAATCATCGCACCCCGCCGTGCCGCCACTTCGGCCAAGCCGACCCCAAAGCGGCCGACATGCATCTGCACGCCGTTGCGTTGCAGCAAGCCGCCATGGAACTGCGTCGAGTTGACTTCCGCATGGGTCTGTTCAGCGCTGAGCAATTCGACGTTGGCATCCACCTCCTGGCGGATCAGCTCACAGGTGCGGGCCAGGCCTTCGTAATGCATCGGTTTGGCGGCGAGCTTGAGCTTGCCGTTGCGTACCATGTCGCAGGCAATGCCCTCCTGCTCGACCAGCGAAACCACCGTTTGCACGGCACTTTCATAGGCCTGGTAATAGGCACGCGCCTTGGCCGCACCGAGGCTGGCGTGCAACCCGGCGTAATCCTGGGCGACGCCGGTATTGCACTGCCCACCGTTGCGTCCCGAGGCTTCACCGATCACCCGGCCGGCGTCGAGTACCACCACACTGGCCCCCTTGAGCGCCAACGCCCGCGCCGCCGCCAGCCCGGTAAACCCGCCGCCGACCACCGCCACATCGACCTGCCTGGGCAAGTCGCCCAGCTGGGCACCGGTAAACACCGGTGCGGTGTCGAGCCAATAGGATTCGCTGCCCATGTCCTGCCCCTTGTGTGCGTTACAGACCGACCAGCGCCGGCAGCCCACCGATATCGGTGATCTGCTGGTAACCGTAGAAGGCATTGCCCGGCACTTCATGGCCGCGGGCAACGAACGCCTTGTTTTTGATCTTCATGTCATGGGCCGGCATCAGGTCATAACGAAAGCTTGAAGACACATGCAAGATGTCTTCCGGGCCGCAACCCAGATTGTCGAGCATGAATTCGAAGGCTGCCAGGCGCGGCTTGTAGGCCTGGGCCTGCTGAGCGGTGAACACCTTGTGGAACGGCGCGCCGAGCTTTTCAACGTTGGACATGATCTGTGCGTCCATGGCGTTGGAAAAAATCACCAGGGGAATCTTGTCGGCAATCTTCGAAAGACCGGCCGGCACATCCGCATGGGGACCCCAGGTCGGCACGGCGTCGTAATACAGCTGACCTTCCTCGCGGTAATCGATACCCCAGCGTTTGCAGGTACGGGCCAGGGCGGTCTTGAGGATTTCGTCGTACGGGCGCCAGTCACCCATGACCTGGTCGAGACGGTAGGCCGAGAAGTCCTTGACGAACTGGTCCATCTGTTCAGGCTTGATGCGATCGGCGAACAGCTCGCGGGTCATCGTGCCCATATGGAAATTGGTCAGCGTGCCGTAGCAGTCGAACGTAATGAATTTGGGACGAAGAAAGCTCATTGAATGCGGTCCTGAAGTTCGTTGAGTGTGACAAGCGTTCGCTGCCCTGGCGGTGCACCGGCCTCGTTGCAGCACGAGTTCATTACACCACTGTGAAATCAGCATATGCCGTCTAAAAAGACCTGCACTCAATACAAACCACCGTTTTGATGACCGGGCTCAGCAGACTTTGCGGTGCGCGCCAGGCTTGGGCAGGGCCAATGTTTGTGCGCGTTAACAGGGCTTTTACGGCCGGGAGGCTCAAGGATGAGGGATGTGGGCGGCAGAAAGTTTGGCTGGGGGGGAGCCCAACCCCTGCCCGCTATTCAGGTCATTGAGAGGGGCTCAAAACGCCCCTGGCATTTGCTGCTGCCCATCCCCCCCAATTAAGTAGTAACTGTGGCCCCTCCCCCTCGCTGTCCGAGGAATCTACCGAATATCCATGCCCCCCTTGCCAGCCTTTAAAGCAGATGGGATACAACCCTCCTCGCGCTGAAAAACGACGCTCTCTGGAGGTTCGCCATGCCCGCTCTGCCACACCCTTCTTATATCTATCGCCCAATGACCGTCGCCGACCTGCCCGCCGCTCACGACCTGTCGGTGCAACTCAAATGGCCCCACCGTCTGGAAGACTGGGCGATGTTGCAGCAGGTCAGTGAGGGGTTCGTGGTGCTGGATGGCGAGCGGCTGATCGGCAGCGCGTTCACCTGCCCCCAAGGCGACTACGCCACCATTGGCCTGGTGATCGTCAGCAATGATTATCAAGGCCAGGGCATCGGCCGCCGTTTGATGGAAATGGCCATTGCCGCCTGCGAGTCACGCACGCCGATCCTCAATGCGACCCTCGCCGGTGCGCCACTGTATGCCAGCCAAGGCTTTGTCGAGTTCGGTCACGTGCAACAGCATCAGGGCCAAGTGCGGGTGCCCGCACTGCCGGCGCTGGCCGAGGGCGAAACCTGCCACGTGCTTGACGCCAACGAGCCCACGGCGCTGCTCGCGCTCGCCAACGCGGCCAGCGGGCTGGACCGTCGAGAGGTGTTGCGCAACCTGCCGGTAGAGCACGCCGTGGGTATCGAGCGCGACGGCCAGCTACGCGGCTTCGCGCTGTTGCGCCCGTTTGGGCGTGGACGCTGCATCGGCCCGGTAGTGGCCGAAAACATCGAGCAGGCCAAACACCTGATCGCTCTATTGCTGGCCCAACTGCCGGACGCCTTTGTCCGCATCGATATTCCCGTGGCCTGCGGCCTCAGCGACTGGCTCGAACACGCCGGCCTCAAGCACGTCGACACCGTCGCGCAGATGGCCCTGGGCACACCGCCCCAGGCCAGCCAAGGCGTCCACCCCTTTGCCTTGATCACCCAGGCGATCGGCTGATTTTCCTACTGGAGCACTCCCCCATGTCATCTCCCCGTATTCTGCTGTTGGCACGCGCCGACGGCAGCCACGTTGCCACTTCCTTCAACACCGGCGCCTTGAGCGTCCTGGACCCGTTCGGCGACACCCGTCAACTCGCCTGGCTGGGCGACGATGGCGTATCTGCAGGACTTGTGCGGTTCAGCGGGGAAACCGTGATCGAAGACTTTCCCCACAGCGAAACACTGGTGGTTCACGCAGGGCATGTGGTGCTCAGCAGCGCAGACCAGACAGTGCAATTGGATGTCGGCAGCAGCGCGGTGATCGGCCGTGGTACACGCCTCACGGTGCAGGCGAGCGCAGGCAGCGAATGGGCCTTCTGCGCAGTCGACCAGGCCAGTGCCCCCGTCTGTCCGGGTCTGACCCCACTCGACCCGCACACCCGGCTCAACCCTTCCGCTGCGCCGGAACCGCAGATCCTGATCGGACCCACTCCACAGTGCCGCGCGTTCAACCTGTTCGACGATGCAGTGACCGAGCTGCGAGTCGGCATCTGGGACTCGACGCCCTACACCCGACACGGCCGTCCGCACAAACTGCATGAATTGATGCACCTGCTCGAAGGCAGCGTCACCCTGCAAGACAACGAGGGTCAAGCAGTCACGGTCAATCACGGGGACACGGTGTTCGTGGCCAAGGGCGCGCCGTGCGCCTGGATCAGCACGGTCTATGTACGCAAGGTCTACGCAGTGAAATAAACGCCCGATCAGGCTTTCAGCGCCTCTTCCAGAAACGCCACCAACGCCTCTACACGCGGGCTGCGCAGTTTGCGCGACGGCACCAGCAGGATGACCGGGGCGCTGTCAAAGCTCCAATCGGCCAACACGCGCACCAGGCTGCCGTTGGCCACGGCGTCGCTCACATCCCACTGCGAACGCAGCACCAACCCCAAGCCTTGCTCGGCCCAGCGCCGGGCAACGCTGCCATCGTTGCTCAACAACGCGGGCTCCACGCGCAGCGTCTTGCGGCCCTGGCCCTTGCGCAGGTGCCACAGCGTGACGTCTTCATCGTTTTCGCGGATGCAAATGCAGCGATGGGAGACCAACTGCTCCGGCGAGGAAGGCACACCGTGCACTTGCAGATAGGCCGGGCTGGCGCACAACCAGCGCTCGTTTGGCGTGAGTGACCGCGCGGTCCACAGGCTGTCATTGAGATGACCGATGTGAATCACCGCATCGCTGTCATGACGATCAGGCCAGGGCGTCTCGCGCAAATCCAGATGCAGGCGCAGTTGTGGATGCATTTTGGCAAACCGCGCCAACAGTGGTGCGATGCGCTGGCGACCAAAACCAAATGGCGCCGCCAATCTCAAGGTGCCCGTCAGCGTCTCGTCCTTTCGCCTGAACGAATCCGGCAGCGCCTCCAACTGCTCCAGCAACAGCGCACTTTCTCGCGAGAACCGCTCACCATCGGCCGTAAGGCTGAGCCGCCGGGCATCACGATTGGCCAGGGTCAGCCCCAGCAATGTTTCCAGTTTGCGCAGGCGCATGGAGAGCGCCGGCGGCGAGACATTCAGGGTCCTGGCAGCGGCACTCAATGATTCGGAGCGGGACAAGGCGACAGCCAGGCGCAGGTCTTCGATAGAAATCATTCAGTTTTACTTAATGATTGATTCGCTTTGATTTAACCACAAGTTAAAGACCGCTGAGTAGAGTGCAGCCTGTCCCCAGCCCTGCGAGTTCTGCCATGTCCACGCCGATTGCTTGCCTCGACACACCTGCCGCCCTCGTCGATATCCCCCGAATGCAGCGCAACATCCAGCGAATGCAACAGCGCATGAAAGACCTGGGCGTACGTTTGCGCCCGCACATCAAGACCAGCAAATGCCTGCCGGTGATCCACGCACAAATGGCCGCAGGCGCCAGCGGCGTCACGGTTTCCACCCTTAAAGAAGCCGAGCATTGCTTCGCCGCCGGCATCGCCGATGTGTTCTATGCCGTTGCCATGGTACCGGGCAAACTCCCCCAGGCCCTGGCCCTGAGACGTAAAGGCTGCAACCTCAGCCTGCTGACCGACAGCGTTGCAGGCGCCGAGGCCATCGTCGCGTTCGCACGCCTGCACGACGAGCGCTTCGAGGTATGGATTGAAATCGATTGTGACGGCCATCGTTCCGGCCTGGCCGCGCAAGCCCCTGCACTGCTCGACGTCGCGCGCATCCTCGACGGCGGCGGCCTGCAACTGCGCGGCGTGATGACCCACGCCGGCTCCAGTTACGAGTTGGACAGCCTTGAACCCCTGCAGGCGCTGGCAGAACAGGAACGCATGCTCTGCGTAAGCGCCGCAGAAAACATCCGTGCCATCGGGCTGGCGTGCCCCGAGGTCAGTATCGGCTCAACCCCCACCGCCCTATCGGCGCTGAACCTTGCGGGCGTCACCGAAGTACGTGCGGGCGTGTATGTGTTCTTCGACCTGGTCATGCGCAACATTGGCGTGTGCCAGGCCGACGAGTTGGCGCTGAGTGTACTGACCACGGTCATCGGCCATCAGCAGGACAAAGGCTGGATCATCACCGACGCCGGCTGGATGGCCATGAGCCGTGACCGCGGCACGCAACGCCAGCGCCAGGACTTCGGTTATGGCCAAGTGTGTACCGAAGCGGGCGCCTGGATCGACGGAGCGCTGGTCACCGGAGCCAATCAGGAACACGGCATCATCAGCCTGGAGGCTGCCCAAGGTGAAGCGCTTGCCACACGTTTTCCCATCGGCAGTCGGCTGCGCATCCTGCCCAACCATGCCTGTGCCACCGGCGCGCAGTTCCCGGACTATCATGCCGTGGATGCCGACGGCACGGTCCACACCTGGAGTCGCCTGCATGGCTGGTAATCACATCCACTCTATTTTCAGCCCCCACGCGGCACCACCGGGCGGGCACTATGCCCAGGCGGTCGCGCACGGGGGCGTGCTGTATGTGTCAGGGCAACTGCCGGTACGCGCCAATGGCGAGCACAGCAACGGTGAGCCGTTCGAGGTTCAAGCATCGATTGCCCTGGATAACCTGATGGCGATCCTCGCTGAAGCGGGCCTGAGTCAGCGTGACCTGCTCAAAGTGACGGTGTACGTCGTCGGGATAGAACACTGGCCAGCCTTCGATCAGATTTACGCGCGCTACCTGGGTGAACATAAACCGGCGCGCGCCGTGGTGCCCGTGCCGGTGCTGCATCATGGTTACCTGATCGAAATCGAAGCGGTGGCCCGTGTCGCCCAGGAGCAACCTTCATGATCCCGCAAAAAAGCGACGTGCTGATCATCGGCGGCGGCATCATGGGCGCATCGTCGGCGTTTTTCCTGCGACGACGCGGTTGCTCGGTCACCCTGCTGGAACGCGACCAGATCGGCCAGTACGCCAGCGGTGTCAATTTCGGCAACGTACGCCGCCAAGGCCGCTACCTGGGGCAACTGGAACTGGCCAATCGTTCGTGGGCTCTATGGAAACGCCTGCCGGAACTGATCGACGATGACCTGGAATTTATCCCCAGCGGCCACATGCGCGTGTGTTATCGCGATGATGAAATCGCCGAACTCGAAGCCTACGCCGCCGCGCCGGAAGCCGCGCAACTGGACCTGAAAATCTATCGCGGCGCCGAGTTGCACCGACGCTTCGGTTTCCTCGGCTCAGAGGTGCGAGGCGGCTCCTATGCGCCCCATGACGGCCATGCCAACCCCCGCCTGGCCGCACCGGCGTTTGCTCGCGCCGCCCGTCGCCTCGGCGCCCGAATCGAGGAAAAAACCGAAGTCGCGGACGTGGAAAAGGTCAATGGCCTGTTCCACGTCACCACCACCGACGGACAACTATTCGCCGCCGAGCAACTGTTGATTACCGCCGGCGCCTGGGCCGCACGCTTGTCCGAGCGCTTTGGCGAACCGGTGCCGCTGGAGCCCAACGGCCCGCAGATGTCGGTCACGGAACCGGTGCCCTATGCCTTGCCCACCGTGATCGGCGTGTTCACCAAAATCAAGGAAGAGGTCATCTACTTCCGCCAGATCCCGCGCGGCAACATCATCATAGGCGGCGGCAACCGCTGCACGCCGGACATGGTCAACCGACGGGCGTATTTCAAACCCGAAAGCCTGCTCAACCAGATGCGCCAGATGAAGCGCCTGCTACCGGGGGCCGAAAAACTGAACATCATCCGCGTGTGGAGCGGCATCGAAAGCTACACCCCCGATTCCCTGCCGGTCATGGGCCCCAGCGGCAGCGTGGACGGGCTGTTTTATGCCTTCGGTTTTTGCGGCCACGGCTTCCAGCTAGGCCCGGGCGTGGGGGATGTGATGGCCGAACTGATCAGTACCGGGAGCACCAGCACCTTGATCAGTCCGTTCGATATCCGGCGGTTTACCCAACCCTCGATGGTCACTGCCAACCTTCCCACTACAGGAAAACTGATATGAGCTACCCATACGTGTATCGCAAGGTCAGCGCCGCCGACATGCCTGCTGCCCACGCACTCTCCGTACACCTGAAATGGCCTCACCGCGAGGAAGACTGGGCCATGGTACAGCGCACGTCCGAAGGCTTCGTCGCCGAATATGACGGTGCCTTGGTAGGCGTCGCGTTCGCCTGCCATCAGGGGGCTTATTCTTCGATCGGCCTGGTGATCGTGAGTGATCAGCATCAGGGCAAAGGCATCGGACGCCGGCTGATGAACCTCTGCCTGGATGCCGTGGCCCCGCGCGCACCCATCCTCAATGCCACCGAGTCAGGTGCGCCGTTGTACATCAGCATGGGTTTCGTCGAGTTTGCACGCATCCAGCAACATCAGGGCGTGCCGCAGGCGCCTGCGCCCATCCCCTCGACACCTCACACAGCGTGTCGCGTATTGAGCACGGACGATTATCCGAAGGTGATTGAACTGGCCAACGCCGGCAGCGGCCTGGACCGCACCGGGGTACTCAATGACCTGCTGCCGGCGGCCGAGCAGGTGGTCGGCATCGAGGTAGAAGGACACCTCAAAGGATGCGCCCTGCTGCGCCGATTTGGTCGTGGTCATCTTATTGGCCCCGTTGTCGCACAAGACCAGGACCAGGCCCGACAGTTGATTACCCACCTGCTGCAGTCGATCCCCGGCGCCTTCGTGCGCTTCGACATCCCCACCGAGTGCGGGTTGAGCGAATGGCTGGAAAGCCTGGGACTGCCGTGCGTGGATAAAGCGCCACGGATGGTCAGGGGTGTAGCGCCGCAACCCAGCGCCGGCATCAAGCAGTTTGCGCTGGTGACGCAAGCCATCGGCTAGCGGCCAGATTCAGCAGATTATCCCTTGCAGGGTTGAAGAACGGCATCTTTGGGCTGGCACCTTTTGCTAGGTTAGCGATACATCGGGCCGTGCTGTACGCAACGCCTATTTACGCTCCAGGGAGCCAGTTGGATGACCACACACACATCGATCAACGACAGCCTTGATCCGCAAACATCGCAGCAGTTTTACATCGATGGCCGCTGGGTGAACCCGGCCATTTCGGCCAGTTTGCCGGTGGTCAATCCGGCCAGTGAAGAGGTGGTTGCCCAGGTCGCGGGCGGATCTGCCGAGGATGTCGACCGGGCCGTGGCTGCCGCACGGGCGGCGCTGGCCGGTTGGTCTGCGACCCCTGCCGAGTCAAGAGCGCAGGTGCTGGGAAAAATCCACGAACTGATCATCGAGCGCAAAGAGCAGCTTGCACAGGCGCTCAGCCTGGAAATGGGCGCGGCCATAAGCTTCGCGCGAGCGATGCAAGTGCCGCTGGCGGCCGAACATGTCCGGGTTGCCCGTGACCTGCTGTCCACTTATCGCTTCCAGACTCTTGAAGGCAGCACCGCAATCGAGCGCGAGCCTATCGGCGTGTGCGGTCTTATCACGCCGTGGAACTGGCCGCTGTATCAAATCACCGCGAAAGTGGCCCCGGCCATCGCCGCCGGTTGCACCGTGGTATTGAAACCCAGCGAACTGTCACCGCTGAGCGCCCTGCTGTTTGCCCAACTGGTGCATGACGCCGGCCTGCCGCCCGGCGTGTTCAACCTGGTGAACGGCAGTGGGGCCGAGGTCGGTGCCGCCATGGCGGCACACCCGGATATCGACATGATTTCAATCACCGGCTCCAACCGTGCAGGCGCGCTGGTTGCACAAGCCGCCGCCCCGACGGTGAAACGCGTTACCCAGGAGCTGGGGGGCAAGTCCCCGAATGTAATGCTGCCTGATGCCGACTTCGCCAAAGCCGTGCCGCTGGGAGTGATGTCGGCGTTTCGCAACGTAGGACAATCGTGCAGTGCGCCGACCCGCATGATCGTGCCCAAAAGCCGCCTGGCCGAGGTCGAAGCCCTGGCTGCGGCCACGGCAAATGCACTCATCGTCGGCGACCCGCAATCGGAAGCCACCCAGTTGGGCCCGATTGCCAACGAAGCCCAGTTCAATCGCGTCCAGGCGATGATCCAGGCAGGCCTCGACGAAGGCGCCAAACTGGTCTGCGGTGGTCCCGGACGGGCGTCCGGTTTTGACACCGGCTTCTATACCCGGCCGACCGTTTTTTCCGAAGTGAGCAGCACCATGCGCATTGCCCAGGAAGAAATCTTTGGCCCGGTGCTGTGCATCATTGCCTATGAGACGCTGGATGAAGCGGTCGCCATTGCCAACGATACCGTGTATGGGCTCGGCGCCCATGTCCAGACACAGGATCTGGCGCTTGCCCGTGCCGTCGCTTCGCGTATTCGCGCAGGGCAAGTACACCTGAACTATCCCGCCTGGGACCCGATGGCACCCTTCGGTGGTTACAAACGTTCGGGTAATGGCCGCGAGTACGGCGTGCATGGCTTTGAAGAGTTTCTGGAAACCAAGGCCATCGTTGGCTTTGGTCGATAGAACACAAAAGCCGTTGCGTGCGGCAATGGCCTGCACGCAACGGCCTCGGCTTCAGCTCAAAAATCTGCCACTTTGCCCCAGGCGGACATTTGAAAGCGGTCCGGGTGATAGGGCAGTGGGTCCACGATGGGGGTCATGCCGCTGACGATATCGGCAATCAGATGGCCCGCACCGGGACCGATACCGAAGCCATGTCCACTGAACCCGGCCGCCAGTACCAGCCCAGGCAGGCTGGCCATCTCACCGATGCCTGGAACACCATCCGGGGTACTGTCGACATAACCGGCCCAGGCCGCCTTGATCGACGTGCCGCTCAACGCGGGCATCAGTTCCACCGCGCGCTTATAGGTCAAGGCAACGGTCGAGGCGTCAGCGGCAGGATCGAGAATTCGCATTTTTTCCATCGGCGTGGGCTGGTCAAGACGCCAGCGCTTCCAGCTTTCGTGGCCGGCACGCCAGCCATCCAGGCCACCAGGTGCAAGGTTGCGCCAGCGGCGTTGAAACATCGGCAGAAATTGCATGGAAAAACCCAGCAACTGCGGGGTGATGTCGACCCGGCCGCGGCCGCTGATCGCCAGCGTGTAGCCGCCGTCGGAGCGACGGGTCATGGACGCGCTCGTGGTGTGCAGAGCACTGGGAAGTTCCTGGCTGGGGGCCGTGACCGAAAGTACGGTCTGACGAATCGTCGCCTGCGGAAAACGAATACCGTACTGGCGACAGAACGACGATGCCCAGGCGCCTGCGGCAAGCACCGCGATCCTGGTACGAATGGTGCCTTTTTCGGTCACCACCGCCGACAATCGACCGCCTTCGGTCTCCACGCCACGCACCGCGCAATCCTGATGCACGCTGCTGCCCAGCGCCATAATGGCGCGCGCGACGGCCGGTGCCGCATGGGAGGGGAAGGCGATACCGTCGGTGGGTGCGAACACCCCGCCTTTCCAGGGTTTTCCGGTTGCCTTGCCGCGCTCGGCGGCTTGCTCGGCGGTGAGCATCTGGGTCGGGACATTGACCGTGCGCGCAAACTCGCCCCAGCGCGCCCAGCCTTCCAGTTCCTGGTCGTTGTTGCTCAGGTAGAGCAAGCCGCACCGAGTAAAACCGGTATCTTCACCGGTTTGCTTGGCGAACTGCTCCCACAGCTCCAGGCTTTTGGTGGCCATCGGCAACTCACGCGCATCGCGGTTCTGCTGACGGCACCAACCCCAGTTACGGCTTGATTGCTCGGCGCCTATGCGGCCCTTTTCAACCAACGCGACCTTCATGCCGCGCCTGGCCAGGTAATAGGCGGTAAATGAACCGATGATGCCGCCGCCGATCACGACCACATCGGCCTGCGCCGGTAGGTCGGCGCAGGTTTGCACGGAAATTAAAGGTGCTGGCATGTTCTAGGTATCCATAGGGGTCAGATGTGACCTGAGACTAAAACGATAGGCCGCCTGGTCCTTGATGAACGGCTCCATTCGCTCAACCGGCAGGCAATCGGCAAACAGCTCGCACGTCAGGGCTGCGGTTTTGAAAGGGGTCAGCGTGCCGTAGCAGTCTAAGGTCATGTACCTGGGGCGAAAAAAGCTCATGAAGGCGGTCCTGAATGAGTAATGAGGTCATGACGGCGTAAGCCGCTGCGGTGTGCCTGGCATCGCCTCCTCATGGATTTATTACACCACCATGAAGCCGTGCATAAACGGGTAAACAGAGGGTCACTTGGTACAAACCACCGTTTAACAGGCCCGCCCCGGCAGACTTTGCCGAAGGCCGCCGGGGGCGCAGAGTTGCCGTCGCAACAACCTGCGATGAGGCCCCCAAGCCAAGCGTCGCCGACCATGAGCACTTGATCGCGTGTCGGTGCAGCCGTGACGTTGAAACAGCCCGCACAGCCGTTGTGAACATTGGGAGGATTCAAGCAGCAAGTGGCTACGCGCACAGTTCGAACGGCAACCATCGCGGTGAGCGGCGTGAAACCGCTCTCTGGCGACATGACTGAAAACGGCTCAAGGCGGTGCCAGCGGCGTACTTGAATGTGTACTTGAAACCGTGGCGGGAGATGGATTCCAGCAGAATCCAGAAACGAAAAAAGCGGCACAAGGCCGCTTTTTGCGTGGCTTCCAGGCGTTCAGTAGGCCTTGGAAACAAATATGGCGCAGCGGACGGGACTCGAACCCGCGACCCCCGGCGTGACAGGCCGGTATTCTAACCGACTGAACTACCGCTGCGCGTAACACTGAAACGAATGGTGGGTGATGACGGGATCGAACCGCCGACCCTCTGCTTGTAAGGCAGATGCTCTCCCGGCTGAGCTAATCACCCTTCGCTTCCGGTGTGGGCGCATTATGCCACAAAAAATCCATAAAGCACTGATTTAAATAAAAAAATTTAAATTCTGGATTTCCTGCACACCAGACAGCAAAAAGCCCGCACTGGGCGGGCTTTCCGTGATGACCTGGCGTTCAGTGGTCCAGATCATCGAATATGGCGCAGCGGACGGGACTCGAACCCGCGACCCCCGGCGTGACAGGCCGGTATTCTAACCGACTGAACTACCGCTGCGCGTAACACTGATAACGAATGGTGGGTGATGACGGGATCGAACCGCCGACCCTCTGCTTGTAAGGCAGATGCTCTCCCGGCTGAGCTAATCACCCTTCGCTTTCGGTGTGGCGCGCATTCTACGGAGCACTCCCCTCTCTGGCAAGCACTTTCTTTAATATTTTTTTCAGGCCTTCCAAAGACTTAGCAGAGGGTTGGCCTATCGGGCCACGAAGAGAATAATGCCCTCCTTTGTATAAAGGAGAGATTCGCCCCATGTGGTTCAAGAACCTGCTGATCTACCGCCTGACCCAGGATCTGCCCTTTGACGCCGAGGCCCTGGAGGCCGCGCTGGCGACCAAACCGGCCCGCCCCTGCGCAAGCCAGGAGTTGACCACCTATGGCTTCGTCGCGCCATTCGGCAAGGGTGAAGACGCTCCACTGGTACATGTCAGTGGCGATTTCCTGCTGGTTTCGGCCCGCAAGGAAGAACGTATCCTGCCGGGTAGCGTGGTGCGTGATGCCCTGAAGGAAAAGGTCGAAGAGATCGAAGCCGAACAGATGCGCAAGGTCTACAAGAAGGAGCGCGACCAGCTCAAGGATGAAATCATCCAGGCTTTCCTGCCTCGCGCCTTCATCCGTCGCTCGGCGACCTTCGCCGCGATCGCCCCTAAACAGGGCCTGATCCTGGTCAACTCGGCCAGCCCGAAACGCGCCGAAGACCTGTTGTCGACCTTGCGCGAAGTACTCGGCACCCTGCCGGTACGCCCTCTGACCGTGAAGATCGCACCGACCGCAGTGATGACCGACTGGGTCAAGACCCTCAAGGCCGCCGAGCACTTCTTCGTCCTCGACGAGTGCGAACTGCGCGACACCCAGGAAGACGGCGGCATCGTCCGCTGCAAGCGCCAGGACCTGACCGGCGAAGAAATCCAGTTGCACCTGAGCACCGGCAAGATGGTCACTCAACTGGCTCTGGCCTGGCAGGACAAGCTGTCATTCGTGCTCGACGACAAGATGGTGGTCAAGCGCCTGAAGTTCGAAGACCTGCTGCAGGACCAGGCCGAACAGGACGGCGGCGACGAGGCCCTGGGCCAACTGGATGCCAGCTTCACCCTGATGATGCTGACCTTCGGCGAGTTCCTGCCGCAGTTGTTCGACGCCCTGGGCGGCGAGGAAATCCCGCAGGGGATCTGACCTCTGACCTGTAGACGCCGGCCGGGCGGCGCTCCGCTGGCTGGCGATGGCGGTACCCTGTAGGCGCCTGGCTTGCCAGCGAAGCTTTTCAGCGGCCTCACGGGCCCCTTCGCCGGCAAGCCGGGCGCCTACAGGTACATTGCACATAACAAGGAAAACACCATGCGCGCACTGGCCGCCCTGAGCCGTTTTGTCGGTAATACCTTCGCCTACTGGGTGCTGATTTTCGCCGTGTTGGCGTTTCTGCTGCCCGGCGGGTTTATCAACCTGAAAGTCGCCATCGTGCCCCTGCTCGGCCTGGTGATGTTCGGTATGGGCCTGACCCTCAAACTCGAAGACTTCGCCGCAGTCGCCCGCCATCCCTGGCGTGTGGCCCTGGGCGTGGTCGCCCACTTCATCATCATGCCCGGGATGGCCTGGCTGCTCTGCCAGATCTTCCACCTGCCGGCGGAAATCGCCGTCGGCGTGATCCTGGTAGGCTGTTGCCCGAGCGGTACCTCCTCCAACGTGATGACCTGGCTGGCCCGTGGCGACCTGGCGTTGTCGGTGGCGATTGCCGCCGTCACTACCCTGCTCGCGCCACTGCTGACGCCTGCGCTGATCTGGCTGCTGGCCTCGGCCTGGTTGCCGGTGTCGTTCATGGAGCTGTTCTGGTCGATCCTGCAGGTGGTCTTGCTGCCGATCGTGCTGGGTGTGGTTGCCCAACGCCTGCTGGGTGAGCGGGTGCGTCACGCGGTCGAGGTGTTGCCACTGGTTTCAGTGGTCAGCATCGTGATCATCGTCGCAGCGGTGGTTGCCGCCAGCCAGGCGAAGATCGCCGAGTCGGGGCTGCTGATCATGGCGGTGGTGATGCTGCACAACAGTTTCGGTTATCTGCTGGGCTATTTCACCGGACGCCTGTTCAAGCTCCCCCTGGCCCAGCGCAAGTCGCTGGCCCTGGAAGTCGGCATGCAGAACTCCGGGCTCGGCGCGGCCCTGGCCAGTGCGCACTTCTCGCCACTGGCGGCGGTGCCGAGCGCGCTGTTCAGCGTGTGGCACAACATCTCCGGCGCACTCTTGTCGAGCTGGTTCCGCCGGATGAGCGACGGGCAGGAGCGCCAAGCAGCCGACTGAGAGAGACTTGTTCCCCGGATGGAGAGTGTGCAATAAAATGCGCAAGGCAGGGACGACCTTGCGGCTCACTCGAGCAATTCAATCCGGGGACGGCCCCATCAACTGATGGAGGCTCACATGTCCTGGATCATTCTGTTTTGCGCCGGTCTGTTTGAAATCGGCTGGGCCGTTGGCCTGAAATACACCGATGGCTTCAGCCGTCCGCTCCCCACCGTGCTCACCATTGGCGCCATGGCGATCAGCCTGGGCCTGCTCGGCCTGGCCTTGAAAGAGCTGCCGCTGGGCACCGCTTATGCGGTGTGGACCGGTGTCGGTGCGGTGGGCACGGTAATCGCCGGGATCATTCTGTTTGGCGAATCCATGGCCCTGGTGCGCCTGGCGAGCGTGGCACTGATCCTCGCCGGACTGATCGGCCTGAAGGTCTCCGCTTCCTGACACATCGCCCTGTAGGAGCCTGGCTTGCCAGCGAAGAGGCCCGCAAGACCGCTGAAAGCTTCGCGGCGCTGCGGCGTCCCGACAAGCCCCGCTCCTACAGGCCCCCCACCTCCCTCTAGCGACGGACCATCCCCCGCAACTGCAACACCTGCTCACGCAGCTTCGACGGCAGCGCCGATTCGGCAGCCACCGCCGGCCCGGCCACCAGCGTCACCCGCGACCACAGGCGCCGGAAGAAACCCTTCTGCGGGTCCCGGCTGAAGAAGCTGCCCCACAGCCCCTGCAGCGCCAGAGGGATCACCGGCACCGGAGTTTCCTCGAGCACGCGCATCGTGCCGCCCTTGAACTCATTGATCTCACCGTCGCTGGTCAGCTTGCCCTCGGGGAAGATGCACACCAGTTCACCGTCCTTGAGGTACTCGGCGATTTTCCTGAAGGCCTGCTCATAAATCTCCTGGTCCTCGCCACGCCCGGCAATCGGAATGGCACCGGCGGTGCGGAAGATGAAGTTGAGCACCGGCAGCCGATAGATCTTGTAGTACATGACAAAACGGATCGGCCGCCGCACCGCGCCGCCGATCAGCAGCGCATCGACGAACGACACGTGGTTGCACACCAGCAACGCCGCCCCTTCGTCGGGAATCAGCTCGAGGTTTTTGTGCTCGACCCGGTACATGGAATGGCTGAGCAGCCAGATCATGAAGCGCATGCTGAACTCGGGGACGATCTTGAAGATGTAGGTGTTGACCGCGATGTTCATCAGCGACACCACCAGGAACAGCTCCGGAATCGACAGCTTCGCCACGCTCAGCAGCAGGATCGAGACAATCGCCGAGACCACCATGAACAGCGCGTTGAGAATGTTGTTCGCGGCAATCACCCGGGCCCGCTCGTTTTGCGCGGTACGCGACTGGATCAACGCATACAGCGGCACGATATAGAACCCGCCGAAGACACCCAGTCCCAGGATATCGAGCAGCACCCACCAGGCCTGAGGGTGATGCAGCAATGCCAGCCAGTCATTGGCCTGGACGTTCTGCGGCAGATTGCCCGAGTGCCACCACAGCAGCAGCCCGAACAGGGTCAGGCCGAACGAGCCGAACGGTACCAGACCGATTTCCACCTTGCGCCCGGACAGGCGCTCACACAGCATCGAGCCGGTGGCGATGCCCACCGAGAACACGGTGAGAATCAGCGTCACCACGCTTTCATCACCGTACATCCACTCCTTGGCATAGGCGGGAATCTGCGTCAGGTAGATCGCGCCGACGAACCAGAACCAGGAGTTGCCGACGATCGAGCGCGAAACCGCAGGGGTCTGCCCCAATCCCAGACGCAGGGTGGCCCAGGACTGGCTGAAGATATTCCAGTCCAGGCGCAGTTCCGGGCTGGCCGCCGCCGCCCGCGGAATGCTACGGCTGGCCAGATAGCCGAATACCGCTACCAGCACAATGGCAGCGGAAACGAGGGTCGCGTAGTGCGCCGAGGACATCATGACCCCAGCGCTGATGGTCCCGGCCAGGATCGCCAGGAAGGTGCCCATTTCCACCAGGCCGTTACCGCCGACCAGTTCGTCCTCATGCAACGCCTGGGGCAGAATCGAATACTTCACCGGGCCGAACAACGCCGAATGGGTGCCCATGGCGAACAGCGTCAGCAGCATCAATGACAGGTGATCGAACAGGAACCCCACCGCACCGATCGCCATGATGGCGATCTCCGCGAGCTTGATCACGCGGATCAGCGAATCCTTGGCGAACTTCTCGCCAAACTGCCCGGCCAGGGCCGAAAACAGGAAAAACGGCAGGATGAACAGCAAGGCGCAGAGGTTGACCCATATGCCTCGCTCACCGTCGATGCTCAGTTTGTAGAGGATGGCGAGAATCAGCGACTGTTTGAAAACGTTGTCGTTGAACGCGCCGAGCGACTGGGTCACGAAGAACGGCAGAAAACGCCGTGTACGCAACAGACTGAACTGCGAGGGGTGACTCATCTTCCAGGGTCCTGAGTGGCGCCGAGAGCGGCTTTCTTATTGAGAGGCGGATCACCGCTCCAGGCCACAACCTTACCTAATCCTGAAGATTTATTTCACCATTCCTGCAATACAAGGCGAGACAAACAGCTCGCCTCTATAAGCCCCCCGCAGTGTCCGCGTACCCACGATCAGCCACAAGACAGTGAGCAACCCCACCAGCAGCAGGCCAAAACCGTTGAAAAAGCCCAGGTGCAGGCTGCTGCCCAGCTTCAGGGTCGCCAAGGAGTAGACGCCCAGGGGAAAGGTGAATCCCCACCAGCCGAGATTGAACGGAATGCCGCCGCGCAGGTAACGCAAGGTGATCAACAGCGCCATCAGCATCCACCACAGGCCAAAGCCCCAGAGGATGATCCCGGCGACCAGCCCCAGGCCACTGGCGATCTCCCCCACGCCCGGCAACCCATTGGCGGCAAACACCGCCGACGAGTCCACACCCAGCAACAGCATGCCCAACGCGCCAGTACCGATCGGCCCCAGGGCCAGCCAGCTCGACGCCGCCATGCTTTCATGGGGCAGTTTGTGCAATGCCATGCGCAACAGCAGGATGGCGAGGATGCTGAAGGCCACAGGCACCGAAAAGGCCCAGAGCACGTAGCTGGTGATCAGCACCTTGAATTGCAGCGCCGTGTCGCTCAGATGCGGTGCCAGCAGCGCGCCACTGGCCGCCGCCACTTCCGCCGCCACCACCGGCAACAGCCAGACCGCCGTCATCTGGTCGATACTGTGCTCCTGGCGAGTGAACATCAGGTAGGGAATCAGTACCCCGCAAGCCAAGGACATCGCCACATCAATCCACCACAGCGTCTGGGCGACGCGTACCGCCTCCTCGCCCCACTGCGACACACCGAACAACAGAAAGCCGTTGATGATGGTTGCCAGCCCCATGGGAATGGTGCCGAAGAACATCGAGACCGTGGAGTGGCCGAAGATCCGTCGAGCCTCATCGAAGAACAACACCCAACGTGCGCCGTAGAGCAGGCTGAACACCCCGAACAGCAGGATGTTGAACATCCACAAGCCCTCGGCCACGGCATGCAGGCCCGGTACCTCGATGGGCAGTTGCGCCAGAGCCAGGGCCAACACACCGGTGCCCATGGTTGCGGCGAACCAGTTGGGGGTGAACTGGCGAATGACTTCAAGGGGGTGCGGTAAATGGCTCAAGGGCCGCAGTCCGGGTTTGACGCTGTGGGTACAGATTTGCATGGCTGGCTCCTGTCCTCAGGTGAGGTTGAAGCCATCATAGAACCGCATCGAATATCTATATAACGGGTATTATCTCTATAACTTATCTATTTTAAAGATATAAATCAGAGACTCCCTTCGCTTTCGACCACCAGGACCCGCGCCGGCCCCTGCGGCTCGGCCAGATGCTCGCAACCGATAGCCGCGTAAAAGATATCGCCGCTTTCCAGCATCACGGCTTGCTCGACGCCGTCCTGGCGATAGCGCATGCGCACCCGGCCATCCAGCACCACGAACACTTCCTGACCCTCGTTGACGTGCCAGATATAAGGCTGGTCGGTCCAATGCAAGCGCGTACTGATGCCATTCATGCTGGCAATATCCAGCGCCGCCCAGGGACGCTCGCCAGTGAACTCACGACTGCGGATGACCTTCATGGCTGTTGCCGCGCTTGCTGGTTGGACGCCGGAATCGACGAACGGGACAAGGACACGCCCTGCGCCACCGCCGATAACCACTGCGCCGTACTGACGACGGCGGCGAAACGGCTATGGAACACCACACTGAAGACCCGATGGATTTCCTCGGCGCTGGCCTGTCCCGCTTCGTTGGCGTAGGGCAATGAGCCGGTGGCATCCGAGAGGAACTCGACTGCCAGACCACGGTGAGTGGCCTCGAAGACGGTCGAGGCGTTGCAGTTGTGGGTCATGTAGCCGACCACGCTCAGGGTGTCGATCTCATGTTGCGCCAGCCACTGGGCCAGGTCGGTGCCGGCAAAGGCGCTGGGCAGGGTCTTGTTCACCCGATGCTCATGCCGGCGCGAGGCAACCACCGAATGCAGCTCCCAGCCCGGCGAACCGATCGCGAACAACGGCGACGTCGCCGGCGCATCGTTCTGCACGACCACCACCGGAATACCTGCGGCATTGGCCGCATCGATGGCCTTGCCGATATTGGCCAGTGATTCGCTGACCGGCGGATATTCGATCAGCAGGTTGCCGCTGACGTATTCGTTCTGCACATCGATGACGATCAGCGCACGACGGGGGGCTTGGGACATGGCTCTCACCTGGTAACGGGTTCGGGAGCCCATGATTGCGCGCCCCCGTGAAACGCATAAGTGGCCTGAAAGACAATATTCGATAAGATCAGGCCAAACCTGTTCAATCGAGAACACTTCGATGACCACGATCCACATCGCCGTGATCGCCTTCAATGGCATCAGCCCTTTCCATCTGTCCGTGCCGACCCTGGTGTTCGCCGAGCAGCGCGAAGGCATCGACATGCCGCGCTTTTCCCTCAAGGTCTGCGGATTCGAGGACGGCCCCCTCAGTACCGCCGCAGGTTTCGATATCCAGGTGCACCACGGGCTCGAAGTGCTGGAACAGGCGGACGTGATCATCATGCCGTCCTGGCGCGACACCGAGGAGCGGCCACCCGAGCCCCTGCTCGAAGCCTTGCGCCAGGCAGACGCCAAAGGTACGCGGATCGTCGGCCTGTGCCTGGGGGCCTTCGTACTGGCCGAGGCCGGGCTGCTGGACGGGCGCAAGGCCACCACCCATTGGAATTGGGCGGCGGCCTTTACCCGACGCTACCCACGGGTGCTGCTCGATGCCGATGTGCTGTATGCCGAATCCGCTCATCTGCTGACCTCGGCCGGCACTGCCGCCGGCCTCGACTGCTGCCTGTACCTGATGCAGCAACTGTGCGGTGCCGAAGTCACGCACAAGGTGGCTCGCAGACTGGTGGTCGCGCCCCACCGTTCAGGTGGCCAGGCCCAGTTCATCGAACGCCCCATCGCCCTGGCCGGCGAGCAGCACCGCATCGGCCAACTGCTGCAATGGCTGGGAGAGCATTTCACCCATGACCACTCCCTCGACGAGCTGGCGGAACGCGCGGCCATGAGCCGCCGCTCACTGACCCGGCACTTCCGGCAAATAACCGGAACCACCATTGGCCAGTGGCTGCTGGCGCAACGTTTGAGCCACGCCCAGCGTCTGCTGGAGAGTAGCTCCCAAAGCATCGAAACCATCGCCCTGGAAGCCGGGTTCGGCAGCGCCCTGTCGTTGCGCCAGCACTTCAATGCGTCACTGCGTATTTCACCGTCGGCCTATCGGGCACAATTTGTCGGGCGCTGATCCAGGACGTTGCGGTTTCCACCGGAGGCTCGACCGCGCCGGACAAACCGCAAGAAAGATCCCACTGGTATTCCCCGCGCAGCCAGGCGACATCCAGCACCGGCTCCATACCCGGCACCGCTCGCCTGATGTCGTCGCCACGTAGCAACAGATTACGCATGATCGCGAAACGCGCCCGGCTGATATGCCCGCCAGAACCATAAAAGGCCGGCCTGCCGAGCCTCGCCGCGACACCGGTGTCCCCCCCGAACCAGCCGGCGGCGATACCCAGGCGCGCCATGATGAAAGGGTGATCCCTGAGTATCGAGGCACAGACCTCTACCAGTGCGATAAAACCCTGCACCGCCAGGTCCATGGACTCCAGGCCATGGAGTACGGCGATACGCCAGCCGATAGAGGCTCTGCGCCGACCGCTCAACAGGCAGTCGATGCATTCATGGGCCAGCAATACCCGCCGCCGAGGGTCCGGCTCCAGCAGCATGGCTTCGCGCAGGGTATGGAAGGCGTAGGCCAGCGGCACAGCCCCGCGTGGCCGCATCGCCGCCGAGGGCAGGACATGCCGCAGTTGCCGACTGATACCCGGCAGCACACCGGCGCCCAGCAGCAACACCGCCTGCCGAGGCAAGGGTTGCGCGGCGATTTCAAGGACCAGGGTGAAGGTTTGCGAAAGATCCGCGCCAGCGAACTGGCGCGCAAGGTGATCGGCGTTCAGCGGGAACGTCCGGGAGGTGGAGGCAGACATGAGCGTCCTGAAGCATACGGATAATGGATCTGCCACAGGATGACCGGGCCCTGCTACCCACGACTTTCAATTAGCGCTCATCGCCCCACTGCTCTGAGGTTGTCGTTTCAGGCAACACAGGTCCTGGTCGAACGTTGCAAACGCAACGCCAACAGGGCGCCCAGTGACAGCAGGATCAGTACAGCGCCATACCCTTGTGTCGTGACGATCAGGCCCAGACTGCGACTGAGATTGCCCGCGAGGAACGCCGGCATGCAGAAGGCCAGATAGCTGAGCACATAAAACGTCGACATCAGCCCCGCCCGCTCATGGGGCAGTGCCAGCGGCACGACACTGCGTAGCGCCCCCAGAAAACCGGCGCCGAAACCACTGCCGGTGATCAGCGTAGCGACGAAGAACAATGACAGGCTCGCCTCATGCACCGCGAACAGCACCAGCATCACCCCCACCGCCAACAGGCCCGCTCCCAGTTGCAGAATCGTCTGCGCCGCCCGTTCACGCAGACTGAAAATGGCCAGGGCACCGCTCAGGGTAAGCATCGCCACCAGGCCACCACCGACCAGGTTCGAGGTCGAACCGGTGACCGTCCGCACCAGTGAGGGCGCCAATGATGAATAGAAACCACCGACCATCCACACCGCGATATCGACCGGCAACGACAACCACAGGGCCCGCCGGGCCTGTGGTGGCACTTGCAGGGTCGGCCGCAGCGACGCCAGCGCCCCCGGCTGGGCGCTGACGCTTTCCGAAAGGCGCCAGACATACAGGGCCTGGAACACCAACAAGGCAAGCAGCAACTCGTATACCAACTGCATCGGTCGTGGGCAAAACTCCACCAGCAGACTCGCCCCCAAGCCTCCACAGGCCATGCCCAGCAACGGGGCCAGGCTATTGACCAACGGTCCCCTGCGGTTATCGCGATCCAGCAGGGCCGCGCCGAGTACGCTCGTCGCCATGCCCGTGGCAAAACCTTGCAATACTCGGGCGGCGATCAACAGCGGTATGCTGTCGGCGACGATAAACAGCCCCATGGCAATGATTTCCAGCAGCAGCGCCGCGAAGATGACCGGCCTGCGCCCCAGGTAATCGGACAGGGAACCGACTGTCAGCAAGGCTGCCAGCAAGCTCAACGCATAGACGCCGAAAATCAGGGTCAGGGTCGCGGCCGAAAACCCCATCGCCTCCTGATACAGGTGATACAACGGGGTCGGCGCGCTGGACGCGGCGAGAAACGTCAGCAAGACAACCGACAGGAAAACCAGGCCGGACCGGTTTGAAACAGACGCGTCAGCGGGGTTGGACATGCACACACTCCACAAAAGCTAATATTTTGCTTTTGTTCAGTGTGCTATCGGATTCCGCTTAAAGCAAATTCTTTGTGTTAAGGTTTTATCCATGGCGATAAAAGAAAGCATCCGCCCCGGTGGCCGCAGTGCCCGGGTACAGGAATCGATTCATGCGGCCGTCCGTATGCTTCTGGAAGAACAGGAGCGTTCCAGCATCACCGTTCCACAAATCGCCAGTCGGGCCGGCGTCACTCCCTCGACCATCTATCGACGCTGGGGCGATCTCTCTGAACTGCTGGCCGACGTCGCCCTGGCACGCATGCAACCGGATCGCCCGCCGCTGGATACCGGCAGCCTGCTCGGCGACCTGCGCGCCTGGGCCGAACAGTATCTGGATGAAATCAATTCACAGCCTGGACGCACCATGATGCGCGACGTGCAGAACAGCGCGTCCAGCCCCTGTTATTGCGTGGAAATTCTCAGCAGTCAGTTGCAGGTCATCCTCGACCGCTACCGACAGGACGGCCAGCCCCACCCCACGGTCGATCAGTTGATCAACCTGATCGTCGCCCCGACGGTGTTTCGCGTTCTGTTTTCCGATACACCGCTGAGCGTCGAACAATTGCACCAGCAGATCGACATCGCTCTCGGCGGCTGAGCGGCAAACTGCGACACTCGGCCACGCTGCGACCTTGGTCGACACTGACGCCGTCCGGGCATCGTGCGAGACTGTGATCCCGGGGCCGGACCGCCCTCGGGATGTCTTTTGCCGGGAGTTTCCATGTCGTTGTCCAGCGGGCTGATCGCCGCCGTCGCCCTGGCCTATATGGCCATCATGTTTGCCATTGCCTTTTATGGCGATCGCCGTAGCGCTCCATTGCCGCCACGGGTGCGTGCCTGGGTGTATAGCCTGTCGCTGGCGGTCTACTGCACCAGTTGGACCTTCTTCGGCGCGGTCGGCCAGGCCGCCGACCAGCTCTGGGCCTTCTTGCCGATCTATCTGGGCCCGCTGCTGTTACTGGTGTTCGCGCCGTGGGTCCTGCAGAAGATGGTGCTGATCAGCAAGCAGGAAAACATCACCTCGATTGCCGACTTCATCGCCGCCCGCTACGGCAAATCGCAATCGCTGGCGGTGGTGGTGGCACTGATCTGCCTGGTCGGGGTGCTGCCCTACATTGCTCTGCAGCTCAAGGCGATCGTCCTCGGAGTCAACCTGCTGATTGGTGCCGGGGCCGATGCCATGGGTGTGCGGGCACAGGATACGGCGCTGATCGTCTCGCTGGTGCTGGCCCTGTTCACCATCCTCTTCGGCACCCGCAACCTCGATGCCACGGAACACCACCGCGGCATGGTGCTGGCGATCGCCTTCGAATCCCTGGTCAAGCTGATGGCCTTTCTCGCCGTCGGCGCCTACATCACCTACGGCGTCTACGACGGTTTCGACGACCTGTTCGACCAGGCCAGGACCTCGGCGCTGCTGGCCGAGTACTGGAAGGAAACGGTCAACTGGCCATCCATGGTGGTGCAGACCGGTGTGGCGATGATGGCGATCATCTGCCTGCCTCGGCAGTTTCACGTGACCGTGGTGGAAAACATCGACCCCCAGGACCTGCGGCTGGCCAAGTGGGTGTTCCCCGCCTACCTGATTCTCGCGGCGCTGTTCGTGGTGCCGATTGCCCTGGCCGGGCGGATGATGCTGCCGGCCGAGGTCCTGCGCGACTCCTATGTGATCAGCCTGCCACTGGCCCAGGCGCATCCTTCCCTGGCGTTGCTGGCGTTCATCGGCGGCGCCTCGGCGGCCACCGGGATGGTGATCGTCGCCAGCGTCGCGCTGTCGACCATGGTCTCCAACGACATGCTGTTGCCCTGGCTGCTGCGCCGGACCAACTCCGAGCGGCCGTTCGAAGTGTTCCGCCACTGGATGCTGTCGGTGCGCCGAGTGAGCATTGTCGTCATCCTGCTGTTGGCTTATGTCAGCTACCGGCTGCTGGGTTCCACCGCCAGTCTGGCGACCATCGGCCAGATCGCCTTTGCCGCCGTCACGCAACTGGCGCCGGCGATGCTCGGCGCGCTGTACTGGAAACAGGCCAACCGCCGCGGGGTGTTCGCCGGGATCGCCGGCGGTACCTTCATCTGGTTCTACACCCTGGTCCTGCCGATTGCCGCCCACAGCATGGGCTGGTCGCTGAGCAGTTTCCCGGGCCTGGCCTGGCTGCATGGCAACCCGTTGGGCGTGCCGATTTCGCCACTGACTCAGGGTGTGGTGCTGTCGCTGGCCGGCAACTTCACTCTGTTCGCCTGGGTCTCGCTGCTCTCGCGCACCCGCGTCTCGGAGCACTGGCAGGCCGGGCGCTTCATCGGTCAGGAAATCAGCGCCCGCCCAGGCGCGCGCCCGATGCTCGCGGTGCAGATCGAAGATCTGCTGACCCTCGCCGCGCGCTTCGTCGGTGAGGAGCGGGCACGCCAGAGCTTCATCCGCTTCGCCTATCGCCAGGGCAAGGGCTTCAACCCGAATCAGAACGCTGACAGCGACTGGATTGCCCACACCGAAAGACTGCTGGCCGGTGTCCTGGGCGCCTCCTCGACCCGCGCGGTGGTCAAGGCGGCCATTGAGGGCCGGGACATGCAGCTCGAAGACGTCGTGCGGATCGCCGACGAGGCCTCCGAGGTGCTGCAGTTCAACCGTGCACTGCTGCAAGGCGCCATCGAGAACATCACCCAGGGCATCAGCGTGGTCGACCAGTCGTTGAAGCTGGTGGCCTGGAACCGCCGTTACCTGGAACTGTTCAATTACCCGGACGGGCTGATCAGCGTCGGCCGGCCGATCGCCGATATCATCCGTTACAACGCCGAACGCGGCCTCTGCGGCCCGGGTGAGGCCGAGGTCCACGTCGCCCGCCGCCTGCACTGGATGCGCCAGGGCCGCGCCCACACCTCCGAACGGCTGTTTCCCAACGGCCGGGTCATCGAACTGATCGGCAACCCGATGCCGGGCGGTGGTTTTGTCATGAGCTTCACTGACATCACCGCGTTCCGCGAGGCCGAAAAGGCCCTGACCGCCGCCAACGAATGCCTGGAGCAACGGGTGGCCGAACGCACCCATGAACTGTCGCAACTCAACCTGGCACTGACCGAGGCCAAGGGCAACGCCGAGTCGGCGAACCAGTCCAAGACCCGCTTTCTCGCGGCGGTCAGCCACGATCTGATGCAGCCTCTGAACGCCGCCCGCCTGTTTTCCGCTGCGCTGTCGCATCAGGAGGACAGCCTGTCCGACGAAGCCCAGCAACTGGTACAACACCTGGACAGCTCGCTACGCTCGGCCGAAGACCTGATCAGCGACCTGCTGGATATCTCGCGCCTGGAAAACGGCAAGATCACCCCGGATTCGAAGCCATTCGCGCTCAACGATCTGTTCGACACCCTGGGCGCGGAATTCAAACTGCTGGCCCAGGAACAGGGCATCAAGTTCCGGGTTCGCGGCAGCCGCCTGCTGATCGACAGCGATATCAAGCTGCTGCGACGGATCCTGCAGAATTTCCTGACCAACGCCTTCCGCTACGCCAGGGGACCGGTGCTGCTTGGCGTACGCCGACGCGGCGAGCAGTTATTGCTGGAAGTCTGGGACCGAGGCCCGGGTATTCCCGAGGACAAGCGTCAGGTGATCTTCGAGGAGTTCAAGCGCCTGGACAGCCACCAGACCCGCGCAGAAAAAGGCCTGGGGCTGGGCCTGGCGATCGCCGATGGCCTGTGCCGGGTGCTCGGGCACCGGTTGCAAGTGCACTCCTGGACAGGTCGTGGCAGCGTCTTCAGCGTCAGCGTACCGCTGGTGCGGCAACCGCTGGCAGCAGCCGGCAGCCGTGGGCAAACCCCGCCCCAACCCATGAGCGGTGCGCAGGTACTGTGCATCGACAACGAGGACAGCATCCTGATCGGCATGCACAGCCTGCTCAGTCGCTGGGGTTGCCAGGTGTGGACCGCACGCAACCGCGAAGAATGCGAGGGATTGCTGAAACAGGGTATTCGTCCGCAACTGGCGCTGGTGGACTATCACCTCGATGACGGCGAGACCGGCACCGAGTTGATGGCCTGGCTGCGCACACGGTTGAACCAACCGTTGCCCGGCGTGGTGATCAGTGCCGATGGCCGGCCGGAAACCGTCGCGCGGGTGCATGGGGTCGGGCTGGATTATCTGGCCAAGCCGGTAAAACCGGCGGCCCTGAGAGCACTGCTGAGCCGGCACCTGACGCTTTAAGCCGGCCCGCCTTCCCCCCCATCGTCGGCATCGGTCATCGCCCGCTCCAGCAGGTCGGCGGGCAGGCTCTTGCTCGCACGGGCACCCAGCAGCTTGAGCTGTTCGCTACGACTGATCAGATTGCCACGTCCTTCTGTCAGCTTGTTGCGCGCCGCCGCGTAGGCCTTGTCCAACTGCTGAAGACGGTTGCCGACCTCGTCCAGGTCCTGGATGAACAACACGAACTTGTCATACAGCCAACCGGCCCGCTCGGCAATTTCCCGGGCGTTCTGGCTCTGGCGCTCCTGTTTCCACAGACTGTCGATCACCCGCAGGGTCGCGAGCAAGGTAGTCGGGCTGACAATCACGATCTGTCGATCGAACGCCTCCTGAAACAGGTTCGGTTCTGCCTGCAAGGCCGCCGAGAAAGCCGCCTCGATCGGCACGAACAGCAGAACGAAATCCAGGCTGTGCAGGCCCTCCAGGCGCTTGTAGTCCTTGCCGGACAGGCCTTTGACATGATTACGCAGCGATAGCACATGCTGCTTGAGCGCAGCCTGGCCGATCACCTCGTCAGTCGCGCCGACATACTGCTGATAGGCCGTCAGGCTGACCTTGGAGTCCACCACCACCTGCTTGTCCCCAGGCAGCAGGATCAGCACGTCCGGCTGGAAACGCTCGCCATCGGGCCCCTTGAGGCTGACCTGGGTCTGGTACTCACGGCCTTTTTCCAGCCCGGCATGCTCGAGTACCCGCTCCAGAATCAGCTCGCCCCAGTTGCCTTGGGTTTTCTGGCCCTTGAGCGCCTGGGTCAGGTTGGTGGCTTCATCACTCAGGCGCAGGTTCAACTGCTGCAGGCGTTCCAGTTCCTTGCCCAGGGAAAAACGCTCACGGGCCTCGGCCTGATAACTTTCCTCAACGCGCTTTTCAAAGGACAGAATGCGCTCCTTCAACGGATCGAGCAGTTGCCCGAGTCGCTCCTGACTGCTTTGCGCGAAACGCGCCTCGCGCTCATCGAAGATCTTCCCGGCCATCTCGGCGAACTGGGCTCGCAATTCATCCCGCGAGCCTTGCAGATCGTCGAGCCGCTGCTGATGGCTCTCTTGCTGCTCACGCAGTTCGGCGCTCAGCGACGCCACCTGCGCATCGAGACGGCGCAGCTCGACTTCCTTGCCGTTACGTTCGAGATTCCAGGCGTGGGCAGCGTCCCGGGCATTGTCGCGCTCGATCTGCAACAACTCGACCTCACGTCGCAGTGCCGCCAGTTCCGCCTGCTTGGCGGCATTGGCCTGCCCGAGGTCACTGACTTCGTCGCGGCAGGCATCCAACTGGGCATTGAGCCCGTCCTGGGCCATTTGTGCGTTGGCCAGACGCTCCTCCTGCATCGCCTGCTCGGCCTGCGCTGCACTGCTGCGCCGCTGCAACTGCCAGGCGAACGCCAGCAAGGGCAACGCCGCCCCGGCCAAACCGAGCAACAGACTGGTCAGATCCAACGCCATCAAGAACTCCCGCCCAACACCGGACTAAAGGGTCAAGGGTAGCGAACGCGCCACCCCAGGGACAGCTCAGTCTTCGAGCAGACCCAGTTCGCGCCGTGCCACCGGATCACCAGCGCGAGCCGCCTGACGCAACAGATCGTGACCAATACGCCGCTCGCGGGAACTGCCGCAATCACGACACATCAACTGCCCCAGGCGCCGCTGGGCCAGGACCACACCCTGACGCGCCGGTTGTTTCAGCAGGCGTCCGGCGAAATGCTTGACGCTGGGGTTTTCGCCCAGACTCGGGCTGTCCAGTAACCAGAGCGCCACGCGCAGCGAAAAGCGCTTGGGCGTGGTTGCAATCGTATTGGACGAAGATGGAGAGGATGAGGTCGAACGAAACTTCATATCAGGTAGTAGGGCAAATCGCAGGGCGCGCCACTCTACTCTTTTTTCGGCGCAGGTAAAGTCGAAAAAACGTCACATGCCCGAGCTAGAGCAAGCGCTTGGGACAATCCACAGAAGCTGTGGATAACTCAGTGGACAACCCCCCTTTAAGCCTCGCAAAGCCCCATGGAACGGGGCCCGCAGTCAAACTGTCGATTTTTTCACCAATAAAAAAAGACGATATTTTTCATTGACTTGTATTTCCAATACAGGCATTCACGGGCCCGGAGAACGAGATGAGCACGAGGAGACAAGCCGGTCCAATAATGTGCACAAGTGAAGCGTGCACCGTTATATCCGCGCACCTTTTTTGCACAAGCAGAGGAAACAGGGCCTGGCGACAAACAGAATGCCCAGCGCCAAATGCCTCCCTATCGAGCAGATCGCCAACCACAGGGCAGCCACCTGGGTATCGACCACGATCTTCCGTTTTTTTTTCAAATCCCTCTTCCCTTTCAATGCTCAACAAGCTACCATCCGCCTCGTTAGTACCAAGCTGAAAGTCAATTCTGGTCGAATAAATCCCTTGATCTGCCCCTTCAAAGAAGCCGGCGACTGAAAACAGGGAACGACCACCTCGATGGTTTCCAGGTAAAACTTGCGCGAACACAGCCTTTGACTCAATAGCAAAGGGTGTTGCCAATAATTTTTCTCTGACCGAACCAACCTGCAAATTGATCAGGATCTTCACCCCGGGCCCAGAACCTTTGCCCGTGTCGTGATTGCCTGCCCTCCTGAGTACCTACCTGCCAGCCGCGCCACTTATATTTCAAGCGCTGCAAACTGGCTGCCTTGTTCCAGTCAGGTTCTTTTTCCGGCCAATGGTGGCACGGCATTACTGGAACGTTTTAATGTTGCACGGTTCAGATACCGTGTCATTTGTAGGAACACCAATAATTATGTCGACTCAAATTCACACCCAAGACGCCATTCGCACACTGGCCGACGCCTTTGCTCCAATGAACTGCCTGATCATGGCCGCCCGCAAAGGCTGCTTCAGCTTCACACTGGTCAACGAACACGGGATCGCTCGCCACAGCGAACGTCTTTATCCTGACCAGTACTCGAGCGCCGAACCCCTGCAGGCGGTAATCGAACGCACCCGCCAGGCCTTGATTGCCTGAGTTTCGGACGAACGGCAAGACATCAGCCCCGCCCTACAAGCGGGGCTTTTTATTGTCTGAAATTTCGCAATTTTGCTGATCGGCCTAATCGCCAATAAATATATGAGTTTTAAGTGCGAGTTTTAAATATTTTAAAAACAGGCCTTTACAGCAAAGATATGACACTACACTTCAACTCAAGCGACCCGGGTCGCTTCCGGCAGACCTGATCGATCCACTGCTGCCAAGCGCCAGGTCTCGCCGGCCGACTACCAGATAACGAGCAGTCTTGAGGGTGCCATGGGTATTGCCGCGAGGGAATTGCGCCTCTATGTGATTCGCCCGACCCTGATGTACCTGGGTCGTCACAGTCAATGCGCAGAAGCACTGCTGCTGGGCATCGCCGCCAGCCAATCGGACCTGGGCTCGGCCCTGCACAATCGCAGCGGTCACGGCCTGTATCGAATCGGCGAACGCCGCCACGCCGCACTCTGGGACCACTACCTGGCCCAAGACCCGGAACTGGCCAGCCTGGTGCGCGGCCTGGCCAGCCAACATGCCTTCCTGAGCAGCCCGCATCTCGAACTGACCGTCAACCTGCGCTATGCCACCGCCATTGCCTGGCTGCTGATCGAACAACAGCAACTGCGACTGCCGGCCATAGACGACCTGATCGGAATGGCGCGGATCTGGCGACAGACTTTCCAGCCACAGGGACGTTTACGCGACTTCACCCAGGCCTGGAAAAATTGTGACTCATCGGTCAATTTTGTCGCTTGCTAGTCATTCAACATCGAATTCAGAAAAACCTGACGACTCTGGTTGGATTGTCCTACAAAACCGCTCTATCTCCTGCGATACAGCCTATAGCGCCAAAGCAAAAATGTTGGTAATTTTCGCCTCGGTGATCACCACGGAGTTCTAATAATGAAAAAAGTAATGCTCAAGACCACACTCAGCCTCGCCGTTACCCTGGCATCCACCCAACTGTTCGCGAGCGGCTTCGCTCTCAACGAACAGAGTATCAGCGGGATGGGTACTGGTTTTGCAGGTCGATCTTCCGCTGCCGATGATGCAAGCACTGTCTATGGCAACCCTGCCGGTATGTCCCGTCTTGCGGGCCAGCAAATTACTGTCGGCGCTGCGTCCATTGATGCAACCACCGATATCAAGGATGCAAGCGGCCGCTACAGCGGCACCAACAAGGGTGACATGGTGCCGTTCACCACGGTTCCAATGCTGTTTTACACAAACCGCCTCAACGACAACTGGGCAGTCGGTTTCGGTGCCTATGCACCGTTCGGCCTGGTAACCAACTACGAAAGCAACTTCCAGGGCCGCGCTTTTGGTAGCAAGAGCGAAGTCAAGGTCGTCACCTTGCAGCCAACCATCAGCTACGCCTTCAACGACAAGGTGTCGATCGGTTTCGGTCCGACCATCAACCGTATCTCCGGTGAGCTACAATCGGATATTAGGCTCAGCCCATTCCTGCCGAACGACACCAATGTCAAGATCAAGGGTGATGACACAGCTCTGGGCTTCAACGCAGGTATTCTGGTCCAGGCGACCGATACCACCCGCGTAGGCCTGACCTATCACTCGAAGGTGAAGTACAAGCTTGAAGGGCATACTGACATTACTCCAGGTGCCGGTACTCCAGGTGCTCTTCTACAAAGTGCTCGCTATGACGCTTCGCTGAAAATCGAAACGCCTGAATCGTACGATCTGTCGGTCACCCAGGACATGAACGATGCCTGGAAGCTATATGCAGGTGCCACTTGGACTCGCTGGAGTCGTCTGAAAGACATCACCGTCAACAATGAAGGTGTCACCGCAGCCTCCCCGGTTGGAGTGGCACCAGCACTGTTCGGCTCTATCAGCGAGCCACAGAATTGGCACGATACCTGGGCCTATGCCGTAGGCACTTCGTACCAGTTGAACAAGCAATGGGTAGTTCGTACTGGTCTGACCTTCGACCAGTCGCCAACCAACAACACTGATCGTTCGCCACGAATTCCGACCGGCGATCGCACCATCCTCAGTGCGGGCCTGGGGTACGCCATTAGCGATAACCTGACCATTGATGCAGCGGTCTCCTACCTGAAGGAAGAAGACATTAGCGTCAACAAGAGCAACACTCTGAACAACTACAGCGCCAAGTACGAAAACAGCGCATGGGGCTATGGCCTGGGCGCAACGTACAAGTTCTGATCCGCAGAGAGCCTGAACGGCTTATCGGTTGAACAGAAAAAAACCCGCCTCGGCGGGTTTTTTAATGGCTGTGTTCTCAGGGTTTCGAAGCAATCGCCTTTTCCACCGCTTCGATCAACTCCGGACTATCCGGCTTGGTCAGGCTGGAAAAATGCGCGATCACCTTGCCCTGGCGATCCACCACATACTTGTAGAAATTCCACTTCGGCGCCCCGCCCTGCTCGCCCAGGACCTTGAACAGATGCACCGCATTCTCGCCCCTGACCACCTGCGGCTCGGTCATGGTGAAGGTGACACCGTAGTTCACGTAGCAGACCTTGGCCGTCTCGGCACCGTCCTTGGACTCCTGCTTGAAGTCATCGGACGGCACACCGATCAATTCCAGCCCCTGCCCCTTGTAGCGCTGATACAGCGCCTCCAGCCCCTTGAACTGAGGTGCGAAGCCGCAGAAGCTGGCGGTATTGACGATCACCAGCGGCTTGCCGGCGAACTTCTGGCACAGATCGATGGACTCCTTGGCTCGCAACTTGGGTAACTGTCCCTGCAACAACGCGGGACAATCGGCCGCTGCGGCAGCCCCCGAAAAAGCCAGCAAAACCGTAGGCACCAGTAACCAGCGCATCGCCATATCCTGCATCCTCAGGTAAAGAACTCACTCTACGACGTTACTCGCCTGCGCGCTGCCCTAGCAAGCCTCCCCTAACAAACGCCCATGCCCAGTTGCATCAGCGCCAAGCCGCCACGATGCCAGCCCCACCAGGCGAGTACCAGCAAGAGCGCCAGAACGGCCAGGGCCAACACCTTCGACCACAGCGAACTCACGCCGCCCCCGCTTGCGCCTGAAGACGCGCCACTGGCCGCTCGCGGACCGGCCAATTCAGGGCCGCCGCCAACAGGCTCAGGAGAATTGCCACCTGCCAGATCAGGTCGTAGCTGCCCATGCGGTCATACACCACACCGCCCAGCCAGCCGCCGAGGAAGGAGCCCAACTGGTGGAACAGGAAAACGATCCCACCCAACATGGAAAGGTTTCGTACCCCAAACAGGGTCGCCACGGTACCGTTGGTCAACGGCACGGTCGACAGCCAGAGAAAACCCATGGCCATGCCGAACAGATAGGCACTGGTCTGGGTTACCGGCAGCCAGAGAAACAGCCCGATCACCGCCGCCCGGGCCAGATACAGGGCGGTCAGCAGGCGCGGCTTGGACATCTGTCCGCCAAGCCAACCGGCGGTGTAGGTCCCGAAGATGTTGAACAGGCCAATCAGTGCCAGCACCGTGGTCCCGACACTGGCCGGCAGATGCTGGTCCACCAGATAAGCCGGCAGGTGCACACCAATGAACACCACCTGGAAGCCACAGACGAAAAATCCGAATGCCAGCAACCAGAAGCCAGGATGTACACAGGCTTCGCGTAACGCCTCAGCCAGCGTCTGCTCGCCGGCCAGGACCGGCAGCGGCTGGTCCTTGAGCATGGCCACCAGTGGCACGATCAGCGCTACCAGCACACCGAGTACCAACAAGGCCGACGACCAGCCCAGCCAGCCGATCAGTCCCAGGGTGCCCGGCAACATCGCAAACTGGCCGAACGAGCCGGCAGCACTGGCAATGCCCATGGCAATGCTGCGCTGCTCGGGTGCGACAGCCCTTCCGACCACGCCGAGAATCACCGAGAAGGAAGTCCCCGAGAGGCCGACGCCAATCAGCAGGCCGGCGCTCAGCGACAGGCTCAAGGCCGAATCGGACAGCCCCATGAACACCAGCCCAAGGGCGTACAGCAGGCCGCCGACCAGCACCACCCTGGCCGCGCCGAAACGGTCGGCCAGCGCCCCGGTAAAGGGCTGTGCCAGCCCCCAGATCAGGTTCTGCAAGGCAATGGCAAAGGCAAACACCTCACGCCCCCAGCCGAACTGTGCACTCATCGGCGGCAGGAACAGGCCGAAGCCATGCCGTACCCCCAGCGATAACGCCAGAATCAGCGCACTCCCGAGAAGAATCCAGCCGCTGCTACGCCAGAGCGATGTCATTATTGTTCTCCGATAACGGGTATATACCCGCTTTGATCCAAATGAAGGCGATTACTCGCCATCTGCCAATTCATCCAACAATGCCAGCAAGGCGGCGCGCTTTTCATCACCGAGCCGCTCGGCCAGGCGCTGCTGCGCCGCCTCCCAGGCGGGAAAGGCCTCATCCAGCCGCTGAGCCCCCAATGCCGTCAGACAAACCAGGCGATTACGCTGGTCCGAGCCCTCGCTCATCTTCACCAGGCCCTCGCCTTCGAGTACCCGCAGATTACGGCCCAGGGTGCTGCGGTCCAGCCCCATCGCCTCGGCCAGTCCTGAAATACTCGGTTTATCCAGACGCCGGAGATTGCACAGCAAAGAATACTGCGCAACGTTGATCCCGAAGCCGTCAAGAGCGCCGTCGTAATGCCTGCTGACGCCACGAGCGGCGCGACGCAGGCTGATGCATAAGCAGTCGGTGGATAACATAATGCGTGTATATACCCGTTACTTTTGAAATACAAGTTCAATCAATATTCACAGGCACCCGGGACGTCTCTCAGAGCAGTGCCAACCCGACCAGAACCGTCATCTCCAGCAATTCCAGCAGCGCTCCGGCGGTATCGCCGGTTGTACCGCCCAAGCGCCGCATCATCAGGTGTCGCAACCAGCAGAAACACCCAGTCGCCAACAACAGCGCAACCGCTCCGTGCCATCCTGCCAGCACCAGACAGGCCAGGGCACTCGCCAGCAACACCTGCCAACCGGTCCGCCGCGGCAGATGGTCAGCCAGTGCCTGACCCAATCCGCCAGAGCGCACATACGGCGTCACCAGGAACAGGCCCAACAACGCAGTGCGCCCGATCAGCGGGGCCAGGATCAGGGCGAAGGTCTGCTGTTGCTCGATCAGCGCCAGCAAGGCACAGAACTTCAACAGCAGAACCAGGACCAGCGTCACCACGGCAATCGGCCCACTGCGCGGGTCCTTCATGATCGTCAGCGTCCGCTCCCGATCACCAAAACCGCCCAACCAGGCATCGGCGCTGTCAGCCAGCCCATCCAGATGCAGACCGCCGCTGAACAGGACCCAAAGCGTCAGCAGCAAGGCGGCGTGCAGCATCGGCGGTGCTGCTGACAACAGCCAGTCACCGCCGTACAGGCCGCCGCCCAGCAGCAGGCCAACCAATGGATACCAGAGCAACGAACGTCCCAACTCCTGGGGTTGCGGCATGCCCGGCAAGCGAATCGGCAGACTGCTGAGAAACTGCAGGGCAATCCAGAACGGCAGCAGACTCACTGCAGCTCCTCCAGCCGACCCTCAACCGACACCTGCAAGGCGAACATCGCACCGTGTGCCACTTCGACCTGCAGCAATTGCTCGCGGGGCAATCCCCGTGCCTGGGCCAGCAGCAGCTTCATCACCCCACCATGACTGATGAGCAATACCCGTTCGCCCGCGTAGCGCTGCTGCAAACGTGCCACCGCCGCCAGCACCCGCTCGGCAAATTGCGATACCGGCTCACCTTCGGGCGGGGTGAAACCATAGGGGTCAGCCCAGAAGTGTCCCAGGGCTTCGGCATCGGTCTGCATCAACGCCGCCGCGCTCTGTCCTTCCCAGGTTCCAAAATGCAGCTCTTGCAGATCCCTTTCCAGCTCGACGGGCAACCCGAGCCGTTCGCCCAGTTCCTCGGCAAACCGGGCACAACGCTGCAGGGGCGAACTCACCAATCGGCGCCAGGGACCACGCCCCAATACCGCCTGACGCATCTGCTCCCAGCCCTGGTCGGTCAGGGCATCGTCCAGGCTGCCGCGCAGGCCACCGCCTTGTTCGGTTTCGCCATGGCGCAGCAGGTCCAGATGCAGCGTGGTCATGCCGGACGATCCGCCACTGCCGCTTCGGCAAAGGTCGCCATCTGGCCGTGCAGGTCACAGGCCAGGCGCACCAGTGGCACCGCCAACGCCGCGCCGCTGCCTTCCCCCAGGCGCAAGTCCAATTCCAGCAACGGCTCGGCCAACAGGGTTTCCAACACATGCCGATGACCCAGCTCTGCGCCACGATGACCAAAAATCAGCCAGCCGCGGCAGCCAGGATTCAGCCGCACCGCGACCATCGCCGCCACGCTGCAGATGAAACCGTCGACCAGTGCCGCCACGCCTTCCTGGGCACAGGCCAGATAAGCCCCGGTCAATGCTGCGATCTCGAAGCCACCGAAGCGCAACAGGGCCTGCAAAGGCTCGCTGGCCTGCCCGGCATGCAACGCCAGCGCCCGCTCGATCACCTGCGTCTTGCGACTGATCCCCGCCGCATCCAAACCGGTGCCCGGACCGGCAAGCAGGCTCGCCGGGCAGCCGAGCAAGGCGCAAGCCACCGCGCTCGCCGAGGTGGTATTGCCGATACCCATTTCACCGCCGATGAACAGCTCGCTCCCGGCCGCCACGGCACGCCGCACGCTGTCACGCCCGGCCTCCAGCGCCAGCCGGCCCTGGGCCTCGGTCATCGCCGGCCCCTGGGTGAAGTTCGCGGTACCCGCACCGATCTGCAAATGACGCACGCCCGGCAGATTGAGCATCGGCGTGACAGTACCGAGGTCATTCACATCCAACTGCGCCCCCAACTGCCGCGCCAACACGCTGATCGCCGCACCGCCGGCAACAAAATTGGCCAGCATCTGCCCGGTGACTTCCTGCGGGTAGGCCGATACGCCCTCCGCGACCACGCCATGGTCACCGGCGAAAATCGCGATCCACAAGTGGTCAACACGCGGCTTGAGCCGCCCCTGCAAACCGGCCAGCTGTACCGCCACCTGCTCCAGCAGGCCGAGCGAACCGGTGGGTTTGGTCAACTGCTGCTGACGCTCGAATGCCGCGTCCCGGGCTTGCCCGTCGATTGCCTTGCATGGGTCCAGCCACCACGATTGATTCATAACGCAGGTCCTTTCAAAGTCAGGGGCAGGCCGGCAACGGTCAGTACGACACGCTGACAACGTTCGGCCAGGGCTTGATGCAGCCAACCGGCTTCATCGACATAGCGGCGAGTCAATTCGCCCAGCGGCACGACACCCAGACCGGTCTCGTTGCTGACAAACAGTATTTCGCCCGGCAGATGTGCCAGGCAGTCCAATAGAGCGTCGCGCTCCGCCGACAGGCGCGATGCATCGTCCAGCATCAGCAGGTTGGTCAGCCACAAGGTCAGGCAGTCCACCAGCAGACAGGTATCGGCAGCAGCGTTGTCGCGCAAAACCCGCGCCAGTTGCAGCGGCTCCTCGATGAGTTGCCAATGGGCAGGCCGGCGCAGGCGGTGCAAGGCAATCCGCTCACTCAACTCGCCATCCAGCGGTTGGCTGGTGGCGACATAGATCACCTGTAGCCCGCTCTCCTGCGCCAGGCGCTCGGCCAGGCGGCTCTTGCCGGAACGGGCTCCGCCCAGAATCAGTTGCTGCATATTCAATCGACCCGCTTAATCAAGACCGCACAGCTCACGCAGACGAGCCGTGTCCAGATGCCGCTCGACCAGATCGGCCAGGCGTTCGATATCCCGCTCGCGCAGGGCGTGATAATCCACCTCCTGTACCGCTTCCAGCCCGGCCCAGCGCAGCAGCGCCGCACAGGAACCGGGCGACTCGAACAGGCCGTGCAGGTAGGTCCCGAGGATCTGCCCATCGGCACTGCAGGCGCCATCGCAACGCCCGTCTTCCAGCAGTACCGCCGGCCGCTCCAGCGCCGCACCGGTGGTCACGCCAGCATGAATCTCGTAACCGCTGATCTCGGCGTTCTCCAGCGACAGATGCCCACGTACATTGCGCAACTGCTTCTCGCGCTCAAGCGCGGTGCTGAACGCCAGCAGGCCGAAACCGGCACTGGAGCCCGCCGTGCCTTCGAGCCCCAGTGGATCGTGTACCTGCTCGCCGAGCATCTGCAAACCACCACAAATGCCCAACACCTTGCCACCGTAGCGCAGGTGCCGGTTGATCGCGGTTTCCCAGCCATTCTGGCGCAGATAGGCCAAGTCGCTGCGTACGCTTTTCGAACCGGGCAGGATGATCAGGTCCGCCGCCGGGATCGCCTCGCCGGGACCGACGAATTGCAAGTCGACCTGAGGATGCAGGCGCAACGGATCAAAGTCGGTATGGTTGCTGATGCGCGGCAGCACCGGCACCACCACCTTCAGGACCTGGTCGAGCTTTTCGATCTGACGCCGGTCCAGACCGTCCTCGGCCTCCAGGTGCAGGTCCATGACATAAGGCAGCACGCCGATCACCGGCTTGCCGGTGCGGGCCTCCAGCCAATCCAGCCCAGGCTGCAGCAAGGCGATATCGCCCCGAAAACGGTTGATGATGAAGCCCTTCACCCGGGCCTGCTCGCTCGGCGACAACAGCTCCAGGGTGCCCACCAGATGAGCGAAAACGCCGCCGCGATTGATGTCGGCGATCAGCAGCACCGGACAATCCACCGCCTCGGCAAAGCCCATGTTGGCAATATCGCCAGCCCGCAGGTTGATCTCTGCCGGGGAACCTGCGCCCTCGACCATCACGACCGGATAGTCGCGGCTCAGACGCTGGTGGGACGCCAGCACCGCCTGCATGGCGATGGCCTTGTAGTCGTGATAGGCGACAGCATTCATGGTGGTGACTGCGCGGCCATGGACGATCACCTGGGCCCCGGTGTCACTGTTGGGCTTGAGCAGTACCGGGTTCATGTCGGTGTGCGGTTGCAGCCCGGCAGCCTGGGCCTGGACCGCCTGGGCCCGGCCGATCTCGCCGCCGTCGGCGGTCACCGCGCTGTTGAGCGCCATGTTCTGGGGTTTGAACGGCACCACGCGGATGCCCTGGCGAGTCAGCCAGCGGCACAGCGCCGTCACCAGCGTGCTCTTGCCGGCATCCGAGGTGGTGCCCTGGACCATCAGGGTGCTCATGGGTGCTCCTCGTTATAAGCCTTGAACGCCTGCTCCAGGCGCAACCAACCGGCTTCGTCCGGCGGCAGGCCAAACCGCAGACTGCTGTTCTGGGCAAACAGCCGCAGCAGGATCCCGCGCTGTGCCATGAATTCGTGCAGGTGTTCGGCGCGGTTGGTGATCAGCCATTGGAACAGCGCACAGCCGCCCTGGGGGGCGAATCCATGGTTTGCCAGCAAGGTTTCCAAGCGCTGGCTGGCCTCTTCGCTGCGTTGTCGCTGCCGGGCGTGGCCGGCGCTGTCGGCCAGGCAGACCTGGCCCAGCACCCGCGTCGGTCCCGCCACAGCCCAGGGACCAATCTGCTCGGCCAACAGCTTGAGCAGCTTTCGCTCGGCCAGGACGAACCCCAGGCGTACACCGGCCAGGCCGAAGAACTTGCCGAACGAACGCAGCACGATCAATCCGACCTTGTGGGTGTGCGCAGCCAGGCTCTGTTGCGGGGTGTTGTCCATGAACGCTTCGTCGACCACCAGCCAGCCACCACGCTGAGCCAGCCGAGCATGCCACTCCAGCAGTTGTTCGGGCGACAGCTTCAGGCCCGTGGGGTTGTTCGGGTTGACCACCACCAGCACGTCGAGGCTGTCGAGAAAGAAATCGATCTCGTGCTCCAGCACTTCGCGCACGATGTAACCGTTGCGGCGCCAGGCCTCGGCATGTTCGGCATAACACGGCGAGAGCACCCCGACCTTGCCTGCCCGACGTACTTGCGGCAAGGCTTGAATCGCCGCCTGGGAACCGGGTACCGGCAAGGCCAGCGGCGCACCGTAGTAGGCACAGGCGGCGCGTTCCAGGCCATCATCGGTTTCCGGCAGACGCGCCCAGGCGCGCTCGGGAATCGCAGGGATAGGCCAGGGCCAAGGCGCCAGGCCGCTGGACAGGTCCAGCCAATCCGCCTCGGCAATCGCGTAGTGTTCCACCGCCTTGCGCAACCGCCCGCCGTGCTCAAGCATAAAACTCAGCTCCCAGACAGAGAATCAGCAACCACAGCCATACCCCACGCTGCACCAATTGCCAGCCGCGATCGATCGCGTCGGCGTCGGCAGCCGGCCCCTCGCCCAATTGCGGACGCTGGTGCAACTCGCCGTGGTAGATAGCCTCACCGCCCAGTTCGACGCCCAGGGCGCCAGCGCCGGCGGCCATCACCGGCCCGGCGTTCGGACTGTCCCAGGTGGGTCCCTGGGTAAACCAGCACCTCAGCGCCAGCCGAGTTTTGCCCAGCAGAGCGTAGGTCAAGGCCACCAGTCGGGCAGGAACATAGTTGAGCAGATCGTCGATCTTAGCCGCTGCCCAGCCGAAACGTTCGAACCGTTCGTTACGATAGCCCCACATCGCGTCAAGAGTATTACTCAGCCGGTACAGCACCACCCCGGGTACCCCGGCAACGGCAAACCAGAACAGCGCGGCGAAAATCGCATCGCTGCCATTCTCCAGCACCGACTCGGTCGCCGCTCGGGCCACTGCGGACTCATCCAGCTCCGAGGTCTGGCGGCTGACCAGGTAACCCACGCGCTGGCGCGCCAGCTCCAGATCGCCACTGCGCAGCGCCTGGGCCACCGGCACCACGTGCTCGCCGAGGCTGCGCATGCCCAGGGCCGCGTAGAGAAACAGGATCTCGACGAGCCAGCCAATATAGGGCGCCCACGACAGAGCCGTGGCCAGCAGCGTCAGCGGCACCACCGCCAGCACCCAGGCCGTCACGCCATGGCTGCGCCAGCCTCGGCCGCCCGCGTTGAAGCGTTGCTCGATGCGATCGGCAAGACGACCGAACGCCACCAGCGGATGCCTGCGTTTGGGTTCGCCCAGCAGCGCATCCAGCGCAACGCCGGCGACACTCAACAACGCCACACTCATTGACTCACTCCCCAGAAATTTTCGTACAACAACTCACTCAACGGTCGCGGTTGCGCCCAGCCTTCCAGCACCAGCATCGGCGCGGGGTAGAATGCCTTGACCGGCCCCAGGCACAGCACCGCCACAGGCTTGGCTCCCGCTGGCAGCCCCAGCAGTTCGGCCAACGCCTGCGGTTCGAACAACGATACCCAGCCCATGCCCAGGCCCTCGGCTCGCGAGGCCAGCCAGAGGTTCTGGATCGCGCAGGATAACGACGCCATGTCCATCTCCGGCAACGTCCGACGACCGAAGATGTGCCGTTCGCGCCCGTCCATCAGCGCCGCCACCAGCACCTCGGCACAGTCGTTGATGCCCTCGACCTTCAACTTCATGAACTCATCGGAGCGCTCGCCCAAGGCCTCGGCGGTACGCACCCGCTCCTCTTCCACCAACTGCTGGATCTGCCCGCGCAGCGCACGATCGCTGATCCGGATGAACCGCCAGGGTTGCATCAGACCCACGCTGGGCGCCTGATGCGCCGCCTCCAGCAGCCGTGCCAACAACGCTGGCGCCACCGTACCTCCGGCAAAGTGACGCATATCGCGACGCTCCGCGATGGCTCGGTAGATTGCCTCGCGTTCCTCCAGAGAAAAAACCTTGTCTGTCATGGCCTCTTCGCAGCGTTCCGGCATCCCGGTCAGCCTGCGTCCACATCAAAAGCGCCGGCCTTGGCAGGATCAGAAGGGCAATCCCCGGATTGCGGCGCCAGCAACGCGGCAACCGCCCGAGGATTGGACGGAAAATAAAAGTGCACATACGAAGCGGTCGTGCGCCCCGCGCGGTAGACCGCCTCCGCCCCACGTCCACCATTGGGGCTCATTCCCCGGGCAATCGGCGTCAGTTCGGTGGTGGTCAACGAATGGTGGTAGGTATGCCCGCGCAACACACCTTCCGGCAGATCCACGGCTTGCAAGGCCAGGGCAGCCAGGCGTTTCTGCATCACCGCCTCGCCCGCCAGCAAGCCGAGCAATTCGGCACGCTGGCCGTCGACATCGGTCAACGCATCGAGCAGATAGAGCATGCCGCCGCACTCGGCGAGCAGCGGCTTGCCTGCGGCGTGGTGCGCACGGATCGCCGCCAGCATCGGCTGGTTGTGCGCCAGCGTCAGGTGGTGCAGTTCCGGATAGCCGCCCGGCAGATAAAGGCTATCGGCCTGCGGCAGCTCGCGGTCGTGAATCGGCGAAAAGAAGCACAGTTCGGCACCCAGCGCACGCAGCAGATCCAGGTTGGCACCATAGATGAAGGCAAAGGCCTCGTCATGGGCCACCGCGATACGCACACCGGCCAGCAGTGGCTCGAGAGTGACGGCTTGCGGCGCGGCAAATTCGACCGGCGGCGGCAATGCGACTTCACAACTGGAACCCAGGGCTTGGGCGGCATCATCGAGACGCCGGTCCAGGTCGTTCAGCTCGCTGGCCTGGACCAGCCCGAGGTGACGGCTCGGCAGCTCGATCCCGGTCTCGCGGGAAAGCGCGCCGTACCAGCGCAGGCCTTCGGTCAGGCTGCCTTCGAGCAGTTGGGCATGACGCTGGGTGCCGACCCGGTTGGCCAGTACACCGGCAAACGGCAGGTCCGGCTGGTAGCGCGCCAGGCCCAGGGCCAATGCACCGAATGTCTGGGCCATGGCCGTACCATCGATCACCGCCAGCACCGGTACACCAAAGTGCCGTGCCAGATCAGCGCTCGATGGCGTACCGTCGAAGAGCCCCATGACGCCCTCGATCAGGATCAGATCGGCCTCGCCAGCGGCTTCCCAGAGCAGCCGGCGGCTCTCCTCGGCCCCCACCATCCACAGGTCGAGCTGGTACACCGGCGCACCACTGGCACGCTCGTGAATCATCGGGTCGAGAAAGTCCGGGCCACACTTGAACACCCGGACCTTGCGCCCCTGGCTACGGTGCAACCGCGCCAGGGCCGCCGTCACCGTGGTCTTGCCCTGGCCGGAAGCCGGCGCGGCGATCAGCACCGCCGGGCAATGACGCGCTTGACTCATAGTTCGATGCCTTTCTGCGCCTTGATCCCGGCCTGGAATGCATGCTTGAGCAGGCCCATTTCGGTGACGGTATCAGCCAGCTCGATCAGTTCCGGCCTGGCACCACGCCCGGTGACCAGCACGTGCTGCATCGGTGGCCGGGCCTGCAGGTCGCCGAGGACCTGGTCCAGGTCCAGATAGCCGTGCTTGAGGGCGATGTTCAACTCGTCGAGCACCACCAGGCCGATCTGCGAATTGGCGAGCATTTCCCGCGAGACCGCCCAGGCAGCTTCGGCGGCGGCGATGTCACGCTGGCGGTCCTGGGTTTCCCAGGTAAAGCCCTCGCCCATCACATGGAAACGCACCTGCTCGGGGAAGCGGCGGAAAAACAGCTCTTCACCCGTACTGTTACGCCCCTTGATGAACTGCACCACGCCACACTGCATGCCATGGCCCATGGCCCGGGCGAGCATGCCAAACGCCGAACTGCTCTTGCCCTTGCCGTTGCCGGTCAGTACCAGCAGCAGACCACATTCGTTCGGGGCGTTGGCGATACGCTCGTCGATCACCGCCTTCTTGCGCTGCATACGCGCCAAGTGGCGCTCGTCGCGATCGGGGGATTCGTTCATGGCAGCTCTCCGTTGGGGCTGAATAAGGCAAACGGCGGGCAGACACAGGCACGGCCGAAGCCGTCCAGCATCGCCCGCCGTGACGCTGTTGGATGGATCAGGCCGGTCTCCGGGCTCATGAGTGGCGCGAACGCGGGACCACGCGCCTTCCCATGCCGTCGGCACAGTGGCGAAAAGCGCAGTCTTGACTCATTTACCGTTGCGGGGGCAGCGCCGGGATCGCACCTGTCTGAGGGCTCACCGGCTTCCCTGTTTCACTCTGTCGACGGATCGCCACAGAGCACCTGAAACAATCGGCGAAGGTTAGAGGGTTGGGGGTGGAGCGTCAAATAAAGCCGAGGAGCGCGCCGTTGATCAAAAGACGACGCGGATCAATAAACCGGCGCCAGAATTTGTGTCACACTGAAAAAAGTGATATCAAATAGCCATAACCCGATCAATAACAACAAGGGGTGAGCAGCATGCAAGGCTTGACGATCAGCAACCCGAAACTGGAATTCCTGCGCCCCGCCCTGGAACGCTGGTCAGACTGCATTGACCGCTATAACCAGATACTTGGCGACGGCCAGGCGCCTTACTGGTTCAACGAGCGCGCCAACCTGGGCTTGCTGTCAGCCGCAGCCTGGGCGGCCGAGATGGTGACTCTGGAGCATTTCCAGACCCGCAAGCAGGCCGAAGAGGATGATCGCAACGGACGCTGCGACCTGCATATCGCCACGCCGGACGCCTCGGCGTATATCCGGGCAAGCCAGCGCTGGCCGCGGTTCAACAACCTGAACCTGATGCCGGCCCTGCTCGATGCGGCCAGTGATGCGAAAAAGGTCAGCTATCCCCATCACCTGAAGCTCGGCTGCCTGTTCGTCTCACCCTTCAAACCTCAGCAGAGCCCGAGCCCGGAAGACATGCAGGATATGGTCGACGACCTGCAAAAGGCCAACAGCTGCGCCGTGGCCTGGTACTTTCCCTATCCCTACCGCAAGCTGCACAACGAGGCCGGTCACTACCATCCCGGCATCGCCATGCTGTTCAAGGAGGCCTGAGCAAAACGATTGAACCTGCGCCGACTACGCTTCTCTACTTCTAGACCAGCGTAAGCATCGACGGAGATTCAGCATGTTCCAGCAGAAACACGCCCTGATCATTCTGCTCGCCAGCGGATTGGCTGCTTGCGGCGAAAGCTCCACCCTGTCGGTGTCCGATGGCACCGGCCCTTCGCCCAAGCTCCCGGAACCGAACAAGACCCTCCTTCCCACGGTCAACATCGCCCCCGCCGTCGGCTGGCCACAGGGCAGCAAACCTGTAGCCGCGAACGGCACTCAGGTCAGTGCATTTGCCGAAGGCCTGGATCATCCACGCTGGCTGTATGTATTGCCCAACGGTGATGTCCTGGTGGCCGAAACCAACTCGCCCGCCAAGCCCGATGACAGCCGGGGTATCAAGGGCTGGATTGCCGGCAAGGTCATGGACAAGGCAGGGGCCGGGGTACCCAGCGCGAATCGCATCACCCTGCTGCGCGACGGCGATCACGACGGGGTCGCGGAAACCCGCACAACCTTTATCGAAGGGCTCAACTCGCCGTTCGGCATGACGCTGGTGGGCAATGACCTGTATGTCGCCGACACCGACGCCCTGCTGCGCTTCCACTACCAGCCGGATGAAACCGCGATCAAGGAACAACCGGTGAAGGTGATCGACTTGCCCGGCGGCACACTCAATCACCACTGGACAAAAAATGTCATCGCCAGCCAGGACGGTAAAAGGCTCTATGTCACCGTCGGCTCCAACAGCAATGTCGGCGAAAACGGCCTGGACAAGGAGGAAGGTCGCGCCGCGATCTGGGAGGTCGATCCGGCCACTCGCAGCCACCGGATCTTTGCCTCCGGCCTGCGCAATCCCAACGGCCTCGCCTGGGAACCACAGAGCGGCAAACTGTGGACCGCGGTGAACGAGCGCGACGAGATCGGCAGCGATCTGGTGCCGGACTACATCACCTCGGTGAAGGATGGTGGATTCTACGGCTGGCCCTACAGCTACTACGGCCAGCATGTGGATGTACGGGTGTCGCCTTCGGACCCGGCAATGGTCGCCAAGTCCATCGCCCCCGACTACGCCGTCGGGCCGCATACGGCCTCACTGGGACTGGCCTTTGCCAAGGGCAGCAAGCTCCCGGCGCCGTTCACCCAGGGGGCCTTTATCGGCCAGCACGGCTCATGGAATCGCAAGCCCCACAGTGGCTACAAGGTGATCTTCGTACCTTTCGCCGACGGCAAGCCGAATGGCCAGCCGATAGATGTGCTGACGGGTTTTCTCGACAAGGATGAAAACGCCATGGGCCGGCCGGTCGGAGTCGTGATCGACCAGCAAGGCAGCCTGCTGGTGGCAGACGATGTGGGCAACAAGATCTGGCGGGTGTCCGCCAGCAAGTGACCCGTCGCCCGCGATCCCGATGAAGAATCAGGCCGGGCAACCTGGAACGGGCGGGAGATCAGACCACCTCGTGGATGCCTCCCGTCCTGATCCCCTTGTTCCACAACTGGCTGGTCAGCCAGCCGTCCTTCGCGCCTTTTGATCGCGGGTCCGCCGCCACCGCCCCCAGGTCGATGATGCCGCCGAAGTTGGTCTTGTCGAGGAAATAGGTAGCACCCAGCATGCGGGGGCCCTTCTGGTCTTCGTTCACGTAATCGATGGCGCTGTTCATATACTGTTGGGCGGCATTTTTCAGCGAGTTCGAGTTATTCATGAGCTCGTTGAGCTGATCCATGTCGTCCTGACTGAGGGCGCCGTGGGTATTGAGAACCCGCAGCAGGCCGTCAGCATCCACGGTAAAACCGAAGGCCTTGCCTGCCAGGTTCTCGTCCAGCGAACTCTTGAAGTCATTGAACACCGATCGCAGCCCGACGGTGGCAGTACTCAATTGTCCCTGCGCCCGCAAGAATGCCTCGGAGTGGTTGTTGAGCTGAGCCAGCTGCTCATCGATATTGGCCTTGATCCGCGCCTGGGTCTCGGCCTCTTCCGCAGCCGTGGGCGGCACACGGACCAGCGCGACGGACTCGCGTGGTACATCAGTGGCGGCAAGAGGCCTGGCAGCCAACGGCGTCATTGCGATAGGCGAACTGCCCAGGATACCGATAGCCATACGTCACATCCATGTCGTCAGGTGATACTCCTTGTAACGGCAGCGATACAAACAACTTGAACGACCGGTCTGGCGCCATTGGGCAACGCCTGCGTGTCGTCCCGCAGGCGCTTGAGCAATGGTGCCTCGCACAGGGAAACGCCCAGCAGGTAGCCGTAGAGGGCAGCGCCGAGCTTGAGGGTGCGAGCGGTCATGACCAGCTCGCGATATCAGACTAGGGATTGCGTGCCAGGTGCTCGGTCGGCAGTACGCGCTTGGCGTTCAGGTAGGCGCGCTGCCAGTAGGCCTTGGACAGGCTGTCCAGCTTGACCGTGCCGCCGGTGGCCGGGGCATGGACGAACCGGCCTTCGCCGACGTAGATGCCGGCATGGCTGACCTGGGAACCACCATTGGTGGCGAAGAAGATCAGGTCGCCGGTCTGCAAGGCATCCTGCGGCACGTTCGGTGCACGCATCACGATCATTTCACGGGTGGAGCGCGGCAGGTTGATACCGGCCATGTCGCGATACACGTAGCCGATCAGACCGCTGCAATCAAAACCGGAATCCGGTGTGTTGCCACCCCAGCGATACGGCGTGCCGACCAGGCCCAATGCGCGAAACAACACGTCTTCGGCTTCTGGCGAGGTCGGTTGCGGTGAGACGAACACCACGGGACGAGCCACCGGCGCCGGAGGGGGCGGCGGACGGCTGGCACAGGCACCGAGCAATGCGGTGAGGGCAACAAGGGCGATGCGGGCCGAGATCGACATATGCAGAAATCCTGACTGAATGCGGCTTGCTCTGCCGTGGCGTGGAGAAACCAAAACCGCGCAAACAAGGCTTGCACGGTCAGGCACTCAACAATAAGTCAGGATTCTAGCGGTTACGCGCCAAACTTCAAGTATCACTTTAACTTCGGACGTTTTTTGTACAACTCTGCTATCCGTGAAGCTTAGCAGTTCGCACATCAGCCATGATTGCTGGCACAAACGTCCGAATCTTTACTTGTTGCTGGCTGTGACCGTGGTAGGAGCCATCGCCAGGGCGCGCTTGGCTTCAATGAAGGTCTTGCTCCAGTAGCTGTCACCCAGGCTGTCGACCCGCACACCGCCACTACGACGGCTGCTGGAGTGGATGAACTGGTCATCGCCCAGGTAGATGCCGGCGTGGCTTACACGACCGCGGCGACCGTTGGTAGCGAAGAACAGCAGATCACCCGGCTTGAGCTTGTTACGGGCAACCAGCGGCGCTTTCAGATTGATCATCTCACGCGTCGAACGAGGCAGGTCCAGACCTGCTTCCTCACGGAACAGATAACCGATGAAACCGCTGCAATCAAAACCGGAATTCTCATTGGTACCGCCGAAACGGTAACGGGTACCGATCAGGGACATACCACGCTCAAGAATGCTGTCGGCCAGCACGGGCAACTGATAAGGCTTGCTGTCGGAGAACTCGGCGAGTTCTTTTTCGGTGGCCAGCTCATCGTCCAGTACGGTCGAAGATTTGACACCAGAAACCGAAGTGGTTTTGACCGAATTATCTACCTGCTGTTGCGAAACCGGCGTATGTGCCGCGCAACCAAAAAGCAAGGTAACGAGTGCGAGAGGCACGAGGGGTGCGAAGCGATTTAGCATGGGCACGACCGTGGCTGAGTTTTTTAGAAGACGCGACTATGCCCTCTATCATCCTCATTTGCAAATTTTATGAGGCAAAATGTGACCCGGTTGTATCTTGAAAACATCTAACGCCTTAATACCCGAACGTCTCGCACGCGCCTGAAAACTGCCCTCAGCGTAGGTTTCGTGACGTCTGGAATTTGGCGAAAATCCCCTGCAGCCCTCGATAATAGGGGGCTTTGCCGGTGTTTTACCAGCCCAGGGTTTCCTTCAGGAAGGGGATGGTCAGCTTGCGCTGCGCCTGCAAGGAGGCCTGATCAAGACGTTCGAGCAATTCGAACAACGCGCTCATGCTGCGAGTGCCACGAGTCAGGATGAAATGTCCTACTTCATCGGTCAGATGCAACCCACGTCTTGAAGCACGCAGTTGCAAAGCACGCAGTTTGTCTTCATCGGAAAGCGGGCGCATCTGGAAAATCAACGCCAGGGTCAGCCGCGACTTGAGGTCAGCCAGTTTCACCGGCAACTCACGGGGCGAGGTAGAGGCGGCAATCAACAAACGCCGACCGCTATCGCGCAAGCGGTTGAACAGATGGAACAGCGCCTCTTCCCAATCGGCACGGCCAGCCACCACCTGCAGATCGTCGAGACAGACCAGTTCGTACTGCTCGAGGTTATCCAGCAGTTCGACGCCACGATCCATCAACTCGGCCAGCGGCAGGTAGACCGCCGTTTCGCCCAACTGCTCGAAACGCAGGCACGCCGCCTGCAGCAGGTGGGTACGCCCCACGCCGTGCTTGCCCCAGAGATAGATCAGGCTTTCGGTCCATCCGGCGTCGGCTTCGCATAGCCGCTCGACATAGCCGAGTGCAGCGGCATTGGCGCCTGGATAGTAGTTGATGAAGGTAGCGTCATCCCGTAGACGCACACCTAGGGGCAGCTGAATCGGTTTCATGCTGACTGAACAGTTCCCGGGAACCGTTAGTGGCCTCTGTATAAAGTGTGCAAAGTTTATACCCGTGACGCCGGGCGCACAATGCAGCAGACCACAAGCAAAATCAAAGGTTTGCGTTAATCAAAGCAAAGCTTCGGGAAAACTCGCGCACCATCGTCGGGAGCAGGCTTGCTGGCGACAGTGCCCGCAAGCCCGGCATCGACCTTGCGGACAGTCTTGTCAGGATAGACCGAGTCGGCGAACGACTGAATTACAACTCAGGATCCTCACGCCCCTCATACATATCCGATTCCTTGTACAGATCATGAACATGCCGTACCAGCACCATGATCACCGCAGCCACCGGCAACGCCAGCAGCACACCGGTAAAACCGAACAGCTCGCCACCGGCCAGGATCGCGAAGATCACCGCAACCGGATGCAGACCGATACGGTCCCCCACCAGCAGGGGCGTCAGCACCATCCCTTCCAGCGCCTGGCCGACCATGAAGACCACAACGATGCCGATCATCGGATACAGCTCGCCGCCAAACTGGAACAATCCAGCCGTGATCGCCGCGCCAATCCCGATCACGAAGCCCATGTAAGGCACGATGGCCGCCAATCCCGCCAACAGGCCGATCAACAGCCCCAGCTCCAATCCGACCAGCATCAGGCCGCCAGCATAGATCACACCAAGCGCCAGCATCACCAGCAACTGTCCGCGCACGAAAGCCCCCAGCACGCCGTGACACTCATCGGCCAATGCGACAATGCGCCCTTCCTGTTGGCGCGGCAGCAGGCTGCGGATCTTCGCCATCATCAGGTCCCAGTCCCGCAACAGGTAGAAGCTGACCACCGGGATCAACACCAGGTTGGCCAGCCAGCCCATCAGCGCCAGGCCCGAGGCGGTAGCCTGGGACAGGACCACACCGACGATATCGGTGGTCTGGCCCATATGCTCGCTGATAGCCGCCTTGACCTTGTCGAACTTCCAGAAGCCGTCCGCCAGGCCGAACTTGTGCTGCGCCCAAGGCATCGCGGTGTGCTGCACCCAGTCGAGCACCTGCGGCGCCAACTCATAGAGCCGCACCAGTTGCTTGGCGAGCATCGGCACCAGCACCAGCAGCAAGGTCATCAGAATCAGGGTAAACAGGGCAAAGACCGTGACCACGCCCCAGGTCCGCGACAGACCGAATTTTTCCAGGCGGTCGACCAACGGGTCGAACAGGTAGGCCAACAGAATACCCACCAGGAAAGGCGACAAGATCGGGTGTAACAAGTACACCAGCAAACACAGCAGAAACGCCGCACCCAGCCAAACCCATCGACGAACGTCGGTCATGGACGATTCCCGCCTTATATATAGAAAGAAAAAAGTTGAGTTACCAACGGAAGCGCAACTGCGGGGTTGCAGTTGGAGCCGTCGCTGGCGCTACAGCCGGCACCGTCGTATTGGCCGCCGCCGGAGCGGGTGCGGGCGCCTCGTCCGGCGCAACCTCCTGCAACTTTGCCAGCCCCAACTGTGCCCGCAACTGCTGCGCGCTACCACTGACCTGATAGACGATGCGATCGCCATCCACACTCAATGGCCGGCCACCGAACGGCTCAAGCAACCGCTCCAGCGCCGCATAGCGCTCAAGGGTCATGCCCTGCACTTCCAGCAACTGCTCCGTGGCGACGCCAGGCTTGACGGCGAAACGCGGCGCCAGGCGCTCGCTCACCGCCAGCAGCACGGCATCGGCCAGCGCTGCCGTATCAGCACCCTGTACCGTGCCCTGCTCTTTCTGATCCCCCAGCCACAGACGCCACTTGGCTTCCCACTGGGTGCCATTCTGACGGGCATGCACCGCCAGCAGGGCATCGGCGCCGTAACGCTCGGACGCCGCCTGCAACGGCGAGGCATCGGAGCCCTCAAGATTCTTCGCGGTGGCGACGATCTGCTCTTCGAGGTCAGCCAACGGCAGGCGCAATGGCAGGCCGCGATGCTGCGCTGCGCGACGCAACGGCTGCGCCGCAGGCTGACCATCGCCGACCAGGCTCGATCCCTCGGTGGAATCGTTCAGCCACCAGCCGAGAATCGCTGGCCGATTGCTGCCCCATAGCGACAATCCGGCGCCACGCAAAGCACGTTCGGTCGTGACGGGATCGAAATCCACCTGCAGGCTTTCCGGCGGTCCGGCGTCATAGCCATATTGACTGATGATCTGCTGCGGATCCTTGCGCACCTCGGCCAACCCTGCACTCTGCAAGGCCTTGGGGTCGCCGGTCAGACGCAACACCAGAGTCTCCAGCGCGCGCTGGGTGGCCTGGTTGCGCTCATCGGGGGACTGGCTGCTGACCGGTTCGCGCACCTGATACAGACCGTTGAGGGTTTCGGCATGGATCGCCAGACTCAATAACGACAGGCAACCGGCACTCAGTAATTTGAACAAACGCATGGAAAATTCCCGACAGGCAGAAACGGCTTGAAAGACCGCATGAATACAAAGGGACAGGCGTGTGACCACAGCGCAGTGCCATTATTCATACCATCACGAAAGTTTTTCCGCTGTCATAAAGATAGCGGCTGATGAGGCTATACCTTATACAGCCGCGCCCGATGCAGCCAGCGTCGCCATCGAGGGATTTTTTCGCGGATATCGCCCTGCCCGTCGGCCCGAGGATGGCCGCTGCTGCTCAAGCCTGATAAAATCGCGCGCCTTCGCAGACCGGCAATGGCCGGACAACTGAAAAGCCGACTTGCGTTCGTCTTTGCGGTAGTCCCGTCTTCCCCGGTCGATACCCAAGAATCCCCCCTATAGGCCTGGATCATGAGCAAGCAACCCTCCCTGAGCTACAAGGACGCCGGTGTAGACATCGACGCCGGTGAAGCATTGGTCGAACGCATCAAAGGCGTGGCCAAGCGCACTGCGCGTCCGGAAGTCATGGGCGGCCTGGGCGGTTTCGGCGCCCTCTGCGAGATCCCGGCCGGTTACAAGCAGCCGGTTCTGGTCTCCGGCACCGACGGCGTCGGCACCAAGCTGCGCCTGGCACTGAACCTGAACAAACACGACAGCATTGGCATCGACCTGGTGGCCATGTGCGTGAACGACCTGGTGGTCTGCGGCGCCGAGCCACTGTTCTTCCTCGACTACTACGCCACCGGCAAGCTCAATGTCGACACCGCCGCCCAGGTAGTCACCGGCATCGGTACCGGCTGCGAATTGTCCGGCTGCTCCCTGGTCGGCGGCGAAACCGCTGAAATGCCTGGCATGTACGAAGGCGAAGACTACGACCTGGCCGGTTTCTGCGTCGGCGTGGTGGAAAAATCGGAAATCATCGATGGTTCGAAAGTAGCCACCGGCGATGCTCTGATCGCCCTGCCTTCTTCCGGCCCGCACTCCAACGGCTACTCGTTGATTCGCAAAATCATCGAAGTCTCCGGTGCCGATATCGAGAACACCCAGCTCGACGGCAAGCCGCTGACCGACCTGCTGATGGCGCCGACCCGCATCTACGTCAAGCCGCTGCTCAAGCTGATCAAGGACACCGGCGCGGTCAAGGCCATGGCCCACATCACCGGCGGCGGCCTGCTGGACAATATCCCGCGCGTTCTGCCGGCAGGCGCCCAGGCAGTCGTCGACGTGGCCAGCTGGCAGCGCCCAGCGGTCTTCGACTGGCTGCAGGAAAAAGGCAACGTCGACGAAACCGAAATGCACCGCGTGCTGAACTGCGGCGTCGGCATGGTCATCTGCGTGGCCCAGGAACACGTTGAAAGCGCCCTGAAAGTCCTCCGTGAAGCCGGCGAACAGCCATGGGTCATCGGCCAGATCGCCGTGGCTGCCGAAGGCGCTGCCCAGGTCGAGCTGAAAAACCTCAAGGCTCACTGATGTCCGAGCCGATAAGCCCGACCTGCAGCGTCGTGGTGTTGCTGTCGGGCTCCGGCAGCAACTTGCAGGCCCTGATCGATGACGTACGGACCGGGGACAACCCGGCCCATATCGCTGCGGTGGTCTCCAACCGCACCGACGCCTATGGCCTGCAACGTGCCAGGGACGCGGGTATCGAAACCCGCACCCTGGATCACAAGGCCTTCGAAGGCCGTGAAGCCTTCGATGCCGCCCTGATCGAACTGATCGACGCCTTCAATCCGCAACTGGTGGTTCTGGCCGGTTTCATGCGCATTCTCAGCGCGGAATTCGTCCGGCACTATCAGGGACGCCTGCTCAATATCCACCCTTCGCTATTGCCCAAGTACAAGGGCCTGCACACTCACCAGCGGGCTCTGGACGCCGGCGATAGCGAGCACGGCTGCAGCGTACACTTCGTCACCGAGGAACTCGATGGCGGACCTCTGGTCGTACAGGCTGTGGTTACGGTAGAGTCTGGTGATTCGGCGCAGAGTCTGGCGCAACGGGTTCATACCCAGGAACACAGGATTTACCCCCTGGCGGTACGCTGGTTCGCCGAAGGACGCTTGTCCCTTGGCGAACAGGGTGCCTTGCTGGACGGCCAATTACTCGCGGCCAGCGGCCATTCGATTCGAACCTAGGAGATTTTATGCGTCGCGCTTTGCTCTTCGCTCTTACCCTGCTCGCCCTGCCCATGGTGCAGGCAGCGGATCTTCAGCCGTTCTCCGCCAGCTACACCGCAGACTGGAAACAGCTGCCCATGAGCGGTTCGGCCGAACGCAGCCTGACGAAAAACGCCAACGGCACCTGGACCCTGAGCTTCAAGGCCTCCATGATGATCGCCAGCCTGACCGAGGAAAGCACCCTGCGCCTCGAGAAGGACAATCTGCAGCCACAGACCTATACCTTCGAGCGTGGCGGACTGGGCAAGGCCAAGAAGATCAACCTGGACTTCGACTGGGCGAACAACAAGGTCACCGGATTCGAAGGCAAGGACTCGGTCAACCTGCCCCTGGAAAGCGGCATGCTGGACAAGTCCACCTATCAGTTGGCCCTGCAGCGTGACGTGGCGGCCGGCAAGAAAAGCATGAGCTACCGGGTTGCCGAAGGCACCGATACCGACACCTACGACTTTCGCGTGATCGGCCCGGAAAAGGTCCAGACCAAGGCTGGCACGATCGACGCGATCAAGGTCGAGCGCGTGCGTGATCCGACGCAGAGCAAACGCATCACGCAGATGTGGTTCGCCAAGGACTGGGGTTACATCCTGGTCGCCCTGCGCCAGGTCGAGACCGACGGCAAGGAGTACAACATCATGCTCCAGGACGGCACCGTCGACGGCAAGGCGGTCAAGGGCAACTGAGCCGCCGCAACGCCATGAACAAGCCCCGCCTTATGCGGGGCTTTTCGTTTGCGGGATTCAGACCGCAGGGCCTGAACGGCTCTCGTCGAATGTCCCGCTGTCCAGCGCAAGAACCTTGTCCAGTATCTCTTGCGGGCTGCCCTGGCCTTCGACGGTGTGGGTCTTGTAGTTGAAATCGAGGGCGATCCACGCCTGCAGCTTGGCTTCATAGCTGTTCGGGTACTGAGCCTGTTCGATCGCCGGCAGGTCCTTGTAGTGATCGAGCGCCGAGGTGAAGAACTTGCTCAGTTTGCCCGTGTCGTTGTACTCGGCCATTGCACCGGCCACGGCTTTCTGGCGCCAGGCATATTCCTGGTCGGAAGACTCGCTCCAGGCCGCGCGCCGCTCGTTGGCGGTAAAATTGCCACTGTCATCGTAGATGATCAGGGACAGCTGATCCTGCGACATACCGGCAAAGGGATTGCGACCACTGCCATTGACGAACTGCGTGGCATTACGCGCCCGCGCCAGCAAATCGGGATCATCGGTGGCGGGTACTTCGGCATCGTTGGCCGCCTTGTTGGCGAAATAGCCATCACCGCTGATCTGGCTGAGCAGTTCGGTGGCCTTGGCCCCCAACTCCTTCCTGCTCAGGCTGGCATCCCTGGCTGCGGCACTGGCAGCACTCTCGCTCAGTTGACGAGAGAGTGGGGAAAGAAGACTGGTATCCTTCTGCCCGGCGCTTGCGGGAGCGGCCGCCGAGCCGGCCTTGACCGAATCGCCCGGTACGGACGGCGCACTGACGAGCTGGGCGCCGGACAGTGAATTGGAATTGATAGAACCTACCAAGATAAAACCCTCCCTGTTAGTGGCCACCCTTGAAACCTTGGCCTATCAAACGTTATCGGCCCCGCTTCAAGAAACTTGACCGCACACGACGGGCGGCAAGACAGCGGAGCCCGCAGGCTCCGCCACCAGCTTACTTCATGGTGAATTCGACCGACCAGGCATAGGTCGAGATATTGGTCGACGTCACTTTAGCCGTACACACCGCGCCACCGCTCGGAGTCGCGGTGTTGTTCCATTTAGGCGTGGTCGAGCCCAATGGACCCGCCATCGCGACATAGGTGGCCAGGAAGGTGCAGGTCTTGCTGCCAATGGTGTAGCGCAGGTTGGCGTAGTTGGCGAGCGGGCTGATGTTGCTCTGGACCACGTACGTGTCCGCCCCGCCAGCCTTGACCGTGGTCACCGGCTTTGGCACCGCATTGACGCTGGTAGTGGCTTCATTGCTGGTGATGATCGTATAGGTGGCATCGGCGGTACCGAGGTTCTTGAAATTCACGGACACCGGCGGCCCGGCGAATGCCGATCCGGCAGTCAAGGTAGCCAGGGCAACTACCGAAAATACCGATTTGAACAGCTTCATGCTTCTACTCCTGTGTGGGTTGGATTCCCTGTCCACGCTTTTTCCGACGCCCCGGGAGCATCGACCCCGGTACGGCCCAAGCCGACGGCAGAACATCGAAAGATATGGAAAACACAGGCCACGCTCACGACACAGACAGCAACTGTCGTCTCGCCGAGCGATAGCTATGAACGGTGCAGGTGGCAGCTCGATGCTGCCGGGTGAATGCAGGCGTTGACTGTGGCTTCCATGCCGAACGGTTTTTCTCCATCGATCCGGCCGCCTGGCCGGAAATGTCGCGAAACTTCAGGGCACCCCAATATTCCTGGGGCGCAGGTATTTAGCACAAAAAGTTGTAAAAATGGAAGCTCAAATAACCGCCGGGACGGTTTGCCTTTACCTGATGAATCTCCGTCATCGAATGCGATTTCGTTGCTCTAGCCCGCGTCTCCCGCTGACAGAACATGAAACTTTTGTCAGGAAACCACTGACTTGAAACGTAAAAGCCAGTAAATCCGGGCCTCAGCAGATTAATGCAGATTCTGTAAAGGTTAATTTCATTTCCCAACAATTTACGTAGGAAGCTAATGAGTCATATAACAGAGGCCTGCGACGCGTTGCCGCAGTTCAACAGAGACTGGAGCTTGCAGATGACTGTAAAAGTGACCGAACGCGATGATGCACACATGTCCCATGAAGGCCTGGCCGCCGGTATCCGGATCTGGGATGTCCATCAACAGGACCTGCTGGTAGGCATGTTTCACAACGAGGCCGACGCTCAACAATACAAGAGCGAACTGGAAAACCTCGAAATGAAGCGCCAGCCACAACACTCCTGAAGCCCTCGTTCAAACGCTGGCGCCGGCCCACGCAGCCGGTGCCGCCAAAAACCCAAACCCCGCCTTTCGAGCGGGGTTTGTTGTTATCACCAGACCAGAGTTACCACATCAGGTCGTCAGGGATCTGGTAGGCCGCGTACGGATCATCCTCATCCGGCACCTGGGTCTCGCTCAGGACATTGAGCTGGACGATGCGCTCCGGGGCACGCTCCTGGATTTTCAGCGCCGCCTCGCGTGGGATCACCTCGTAACCACCACCGTGATGAACGATCGCCAACGAGCCATTGCTGAGCTTGTTGCGCATCAGGTTGTTCACCGACAGGCGCTTGACCTTCTTGTCGTCGACGAAGTTGTAATAGTCCTCGGTGGTCAGCTTGGGCAGGCGCGAACTCTCGATCAGTTGCTTGACCTGGGCCGTTCGAGCCTTGGCTTCGGCCTTTTCCTGCTGCTGACGGTTCAGTTCCTGGTCGCGCTTGACCTTCTCGGCCTGCGCTTCCTGGGCCAGGCGCACCTGGGTGTCGTCAACCTCGGCCTGGCCCTTGTGGACCAGCCGCTGGTGTTTCTGTTTATCCTTGCTGACCTGCTTGGCCTGCTTTTGATTGACCAGACCTGCCTTGAGCAACTGGTCGCGAAGGGAAAGACTCATGATGCTTACTCACTTGGGTCAACGACTCAGCCGCAGCTGGGTGCATTCTGTTCCTGGCGCTTGGCTTCGCCCCACAAGGCGTCCAATTCTTCAAGGGTGCAATCTTCCATGGGACGATGGGTATTACGCAATGCCTGTTCGACAAATCGGAAGCGCCGGTCGAATTTACCATTGGCACCCCGCAGGGCATTTTCCGGGTCGATCTTGAGATGGCGCGCCAGGTTGACCACGCTGAACAGCAGGTCGCCGATCTCGTCGGCCATAGCCGCCGGGTCGTTGTCCGCCATGGCTTCAAGCACTTCGTCGAGCTCTTCGCGGATCTTGTCTACCACCGGTAACGCCGCCGGCCAGTCGAAACCGACCTGGGCTGCGCGCTTCTGCAGTTTTGCCGCACGGGACAGCGCCGGCAACGCGGCAGGTACGTCATCGAGCAGCGATAGCTGCTCAGGCGCGCGGTGATTCTCGGCGCGCTCCTCGGCCTTGATCTCTTCCCAGCGCTGCTTGACCTGCTCTTCGCTCAGGCGTGGCTGATCCATCGGCGCATAGAGATCGCCGGTAGGGAAAACATGCGGGTGGCGCCGAATCAGCTTGCGGGTAATACCGTCGACCACGCCGTCGAACTCGAAACGCCCCTCTTCCCGGGCCAGTTGGCTGTAATAGACCACCTGGAACAGCAGGTCGCCCAATTCACCCTGCAGGTGCTCGAAGTCCTCGCGCTCGATGGCGTCGGCGACCTCGTAGGCCTCCTCAAGGGTGTGAGGCACGATGGTGGCGTAGCTTTGCTTGATGTCCCAGGGGCAACCATATTGCGGATCGCGCAACCGGGCCATCAGGTGCAACAGGTCTTGAAGGCTGTACATCGAGGATTCTCGGATTGTTGGACGAGACAGTGAGTTGCAGGAGCGAGCTGGCCCGCGAAGCCTTTAGCGACTTCACGGGACTCTTCGCGGGCAAGCCCGCTCCTGCAAGGGCCCTGTTTCACATACAGGCCATCTGCCAATCAGGTCGTTCGGTTGCGGCGGGTCTCGATGATGTTCGGTAACTGGGAAATCCGTCCCAGCAACCGCCCCAGCGCGTCCAGTCCCGGGATCTCGATGGTCAGGGACATCAACGCGGTATTGTCCTCCTTGTTCGAGCGGGTATTGACCGCCAGCACGTTGATCCGCTCGTTGAGCAGTACCTGGGACACGTCACGCAGCAGGCCGGAACGGTCGTAGGCGCGGATAATGATATCCACCGGGTAAGTCGAGACCGGCACCGGCCCCCAACTGACCTGGATGATCCGCTCCGGCTCGCGTCCACTCAGTTGCAGCACCGAGGCACAGTCCTGACGGTGAATACTCACTCCACGGCCCTGAGTGATGTAACCGACGATGGCGTCCCCAGGCAGCGGCTGGCAGCAGCCGGCCATCTGGGTCATCAGGTTGCCGACGCCCTGGATCTGGATGTCGCCGCGCTTGCCTGGCTTGTAGCCGGCGGACTTGCGCGGAATCAGCTCCAACTGCTCGTTGCCACGCTCGGGCTCGACCAGTTGCTGTGCGGTGTTGACCAGTTGTGCCAGGCGCAGGTCGCCGGCGCCGAGGGCCGCAAACATGTCCTCGGAGGTCTTCATGTTGGCCTTGTCGGCCAGCTTGTCGAAGTCCACCTGCGGCAGGTCCAGACGCGTCAACTCGCGCTCGAGCAGTGTCCTGCCGGCCGCGACGTTCTGGTCACGGGCCTGCAGCTTGAACCAGTGGACGATCTTCGCCCGCGCCCGCGAGGTGGTCACGTAGCCCAGGTTCGAGTTCAGCCAGTCACGGCTCGGCGTACCGTGCTTGCTGGTGATGATCTCCACCTGCTCGCCAGTCTGCAGGCTGTAGTTGAGCGGCACGATACGCCCGTTGATCTTCGCACCACGGCAGTTGTGACCGATCTCGGTGTGTACCCGATAGGCGAAGTCGAGCGGCGTGGCGCCCTTGGGCAGATCGATCGCATGCCCGTCCGGCGTGAACACGTAGACCCGGTCCGGCTCGATATCGACCCGCAGTTGATCCGCCAGGCCACCGATATCCCCCAGTTCCTCGTGCCATTCGAGCACCTGGCGCAACCAGGAGATTTTCTCTTCGTAGTGATTGGAACCGGACTTGACGTCGGTGCCCTTGTATTTCCAGTGCGCACAGACCCCGAGTTCAGCCTCCTCGTGCATGGCGTGGGTGCGGATCTGTACTTCCAGCACCTTGCCTTCCGGCCCGATCACCGCGGTGTGCAACGAGCGGTAGCCGTTTTCCTTGGGGTTGGCGATGTAGTCGTCGAACTCCTTGGGAATATGCCGCCACAAGGTGTGGACGATCCCCAGCGCGGTGTAGCAGTCGCGCATTTCCGGCACAAGCACACGCACGGCACGCACGTCGTAGATCTGGCTGAATTCCAGGCCCTTGCGCTGCATTTTGCGCCAGATCGAGTAGATGTGCTTGGCCCGGCCGCTGATATCGGCCTTGACCCCGGTGGCCAGCAGTTCGTTCTCCAGCTGGCACATCACTTCGCTGATGAAGCGCTCGCGATCCAGCCGCCGCTCATGCAACAACTTGGCGATCTGCTTGTACTGATCAGGCTCCAGGTAGCGGAAGGACAGGTCCTCCAGCTCCCATTTGATGTGACCGATGCCAAGGCGATGGGCCAGCGGCGCGTAAATGTCGAACACCTCGCGGGCCACGCGGTTGCGCTTCTCCTCGTCGGCGTTCTTCACCGCGCGGATCGCGCAGGTACGCTCGGCCAGCTTGATCAACGCGACACGCACATCGTCGACCATCGCCACGAGCATCTTGCGCAGGTTTTCCACCTGCACCTGCGAACCCATCACCTGGGACTGGCGCGGGCTGAGACTGGCACTGATCGCCGCCATGCGCTGCACGCCGTCGATCAGCTTGGCCACCACCGGGCCGAATTTCTGGCTGACCGCCTGCAGTTGGACCTGCCCCTGGCGCACGCCACGGTACAACACGGCGGCGACCAGGGAATCCTGGTCGAGCTTGAGGTCGGCGAGGATATCGGCGATCTCGAGCCCGGTACTGAAACTTCCCCCTTCCGGCCACGTGTCACGGGTCGGCAGGGTCTGTTGTTCGGCCAGCAGTGCGTATTCGCAGGCTTGCTTCAATGCTTCACGGTCCAGCGCCGGATCGACGCTCACCGTGTGGTCGAGCCATGCCTCGAGATTGATACTGCCGTCGGTGTTGATCGGCTGGTGCGCTCTCACCTGTACCATCTTGCTTACCTTCCCTACGACGCAGATTCAATGCGTCAGAATCGCTGGCCGTCTATCGTCCCCTGCACTCCGGCAAGGCTGGTCGGAATACGGGGGCGGCCAGTCAGACTAGACGAGCATCCTGGCTCGCTTCAAATAACGCCATGGCCTCGACATGCGCGGTTTGCGGAAACATATCGAGGATCCCGGCACGTTTTAACCGGTAGCCCTGCTTGATCAATTCGACCGTATCACGCGCCAGAGTCGCGGGGTTGCATGACACGTACACCAGACGCCTGGCACCCAATCCGGCCAGCTTGCCGACCATATCGAAAGCACCATCACGTGGTGGGTCCAAGAGTACAGCAGAAAAGCCTGCTTTGGCCCAACCGGCATCGTTCAGTGGCTGGGATAAATCGGCCTGAAAAAAACTCGCGTTATGCAGATTGTTCTCGGCGGCATTCGCGGCAGCCCGCTCGACCATAGTCTGCACACCTTCCACCGCGACCACCTCGCGTACCTGGCGAGCCAGTGGCAAGGCGAAATTGCCCAGGCCGCAAAACAGATCAAGCACCCGCTCATCGGCGGCAGGCTGGAGCCAATCCAGGGCCTGGGCCACCATCGCCTCGTTGACCCCGGCATTGACCTGGACGAAGTCACCTGGCCGATAGGCCAGTTCAAGGTTCCACTGTTCCATCTGATAGCCCAGCGACTGCGTGGCATCCACCGGCTGTGGACCGTCTTCACCCTGGAGCCAGAGCTGCGCGCCATGCTGCTCGCAGAAGCTGCGTAGAATCTGCAGGTCATCTGCCGACAACGGGGCCATATGACGCAGCAAGACGGCCACGGCCGAGCCGCTGAACAACTCGACATGCCCCAGCGACTGGGGTTTGCCCAGACGCCGGAGCATCGCCGGCAAACCGTTCATGATCGGTTGCAGGGACGGGACCAGCACCGGGCAGTCATCGATGCCGACGATGTCCTGACTGGCCGCCGCACGAAAGCCGACCTCCAGCGTCTTTGCCTTGGCGTCCCAACGCACCGCCACCCGAGCCCGTCGACGATAGCCAAACTCGGGACCGGTCAGGGGCGCCGCCCACTCTTCGGGCTCGACGCCACCAACCCGCGACAATTGCTCGGCGAGCATGCGCTGCTTCAACGCGAGTTGATCGGTGTGAGGCATATGCTGGATGCTGCAACCCCCGCAGCGCCCGGCATGGGCACAAGGCGCCGGGCGGCGCTGGTCGCTGGCGAGCAGCACCCGTTCGCTACGGGCCTCGACCACCTTGCCATGGGCTCCCAGTACGCGCGCATCGACTTCCTCACCGGCCAGGGCACCAGCGACGAACCAGGTACGACCTTCGCTGAAGGCGATCCCGCGACCGTCGTTGGACAGGCGCTCGATGGTCAGACGCTGCTTCTTGCCCACCGGCACTTGTGGTGCCCGGCTGCCGCCACTGGGCTGAAAGCGCAGGCCTTTATGCTGTCTGGCCATCAGTTGGGAGAGTCGTAGATGCCGGTCGACAGGTAGCGGTCGCCACGATCACAGATGATCGCGACCATTACCGCATTCTCGACCTCACGCGACAGGCGCAACATCGCCGCCACCGCGCCACCGGAGGACACACCACAGAAAACGCCTTCCTCACGAGCCAGACGGCGCATCACGTCTTCCGCCTCCTCCTGGCCCATGTCGACGATGCGGTCGACCCGCTCGGACTGGAAAATCCTTGGCAGGTATTCATGGGGCCAGCGGCGGATACCCGGGATCGTCGCGCCTTCCATCGGTTGCAGACCAACGATCTGCACATCGGGATTCTGCTCCTTCAGGTAGCGTGATACGCCCATGATGGTCCCGGTGGTGCCCATGGAACTGACGAAATGGGTAACGGTGCCCTGGGTCTGTCGCCAGATTTCCGGACCGGTACTGGTGTAATGCGCCTCGGGGTTGTCGCCATTGGCAAACTGGTCGAGGACCTTGCCGCGGCCTTCGGCCTGCATCCGCTCGGCCAGGTCACGAGCCCCCTCCATGCCCTCCTCGCGGCTGACCAGAATCAATTCGGCGCCATAGGCGGTCATCGCCGCCTTGCGCTCGGCGGTGGAGTTGTCGGGCATGATCAGGACCATCTTGTAACCCTTGATCGCCGCAGCCATGGCCAGGGCGATCCCGGTGTTGCCCGAGGTCGCTTCGATCAGCGTGTCGCCGGCCTGGATCTGCCCACGCAATTCGGCGCGGGTGATCATCGACAGTGCCGGGCGGTCCTTCACGGAGCCCGCCGGGTTGTTCCCTTCAAGCTTGAGCAGCAGGGTGTTGCTGGTCGCTCCAGGCAAGCGTTGCAGGCGAACCAGAGGCGTGTTGCCGATGCAATCGGCGATCGTGGGGTACTGCAAGGTCATGGCGTATTCACAATCCAGACTGCGGGGGGCGCCTATCATACCGGCAAACGTCTGCGGCCCATATCACGCAAAGTGCGGTGCTTATGGCTTATCGCTATAAGCGACCGACAGAGCCCGATTGCCCGGGACCTGTCCGGGTCGCTGGCAACGCCACCAACTTTGCGAGATTTCCCCCACCTCATATGGCTAAACTGCGCAGGTGGAGCGAGCGCAGGAAGCGCACGCCAGGAATAGAAGATCGCCGTGTCTGCCAAACGCCGTATCTGATGGAGAGTATGCGTGCTTAAAAACCTGGGCATCAAAGGCCGTGTCCTACTGCTCACCCTGCTGCCAACCACGCTGATGGCCCTGGTGCTGGGCGGGTATTTCACCTGGTTGCAGCAATCGGAACTGCAAAGCCAGTTGCTGCAGCGTGGGGAAATGATCGCCGAGCAATTGGCACCGCTGGTGGCCCCGGCGCTGAGTCGCAATGACAGCGATCAACTGGAACGCGTCGCCACCCAGGCCCTGGAGCAGACCGACGTACGCGCCGTATCGTTCCTCGGGGCCAACCGCGAGCAACTGGCCCATGCCGGTCCCAGCATGCTCAACCAGCCGCCCACCGGCAACAGCAGCCACATGCTGCAACGCAGCGGCAACGACGCGACACGCTACCTGCTGCCGGTGTTCGGTCGGCACCGCAACATGGCCGGCGAGCCGGTCCCTGACGAGGCCGACCGGCTGCTCGGCTGGGTGGAACTGGAACTGTCCCACAACGGCATGCTGCTACGCGGCTACCGCAGCCTGTTCGCCAGCCTGCTGCTGATCGCCACCGGTCTGCTCGGTACCACGCTGCTGGCGCTGCGCATGAGCCGCACCATCAACACCCCGATCAGCAAGATCAAGCAGGCCGTGGCCCAGCTCAAGGACGGCAACCTGGAAACCCGCCTGCCACCGCTCGGCAGCCAGGAACTGGATCAGTTGGCCTCGGGCATCAACCGCATGGCCGAAACCCTGCAGAATGCCCAGGAAGAGCTGCAGCACAGTATCGACCAGGCCACCGAAGACGTCCGCCAGAACCTGGAAACCATCGAGATCCAGAACATCGAGCTGGACCTGGCGCGCAAGGAAGCCCTGGAAGCCAGCCGGATCAAATCCGAATTCCTCGCCAACATGAGCCACGAGATCCGCACGCCGCTCAATGGCATCCTCGGTTTCACCCATCTGCTGCAGAAAAGCGAACTGACCCCGCGCCAGCTGGATTACCTGGGCACCATCGAAAAATCCGCCGACAGCCTGCTGGGCATCATCAACGAGATCCTCGACTTCTCGAAGATCGAGGCCGGCAAGCTGGTGCTCGACAGCATTCCGTTCAACCTGCGTGACCTGCTGCAGGACACCCTGACCATCCTCGCCCCGGCGGCCCACGCCAAGCAGTTGGAACTGGTCAGCCTGGTCTATCGCGACACCCCGCTGTCGCTGATCGGCGATCCGTTGCGGCTCAAGCAGATCCTCACCAACCTGGTGAGCAACGCGATCAAGTTCACCCGCGAAGGCACCATCGTCGCGCGGGCCATGCTCGAGGAAGAGCATGAAGACAGTGTGCAACTGCGCATCAGCGTGCAGGACACCGGTATCGGTCTGTCGAGTCAGGATGTACGAGCGCTGTTCCAGGCCTTCAGCCAAGCCGACAACTCGTTGTCCCGGCAACCGGGCGGCACCGGCCTGGGCCTGGTGATTTCCAAACGTCTGATCGAGCAGATGGGTGGCGAGATCGGCGTCGACAGCACGCCGGGCGAAGGCTCCGAATTCTGGATCAGCCTCAGCCTGCCCAAGACCCGCGATGACATCGAAGACTTGCCCGCCGCGCCGCTGCTCGGTCGGCGCGTCGCCGTGCTGGAAAACCACGAACTGGCACGTCAGGCCCTGCAGCACCAACTGGAAGACTGCGGCCTCGAGGTGATTCCGTTCAACAGCCTGCCCGGGCTGGCCAACGGCGTGACCGGCGCCCACCAGACCGAACAGGCCATCGACCTGGCGGTACTCGGTGTCACCGCCCAGGACATGCCGCCGGAGCGCTTGAACCAGCATATCTGGGACCTCGAACACCTCGGCTGCCGGGTGTTGGTGCTGTGCCCGACCACCGAACAGACGCTGTTCCATCTTTCCGTGCCCAACCCGCACAACCAGCTCCAGGCCAAGCCGGCCTGCACGCGCAAGCTACGGCGGGCGCTGTCGGACCTGATCGCCCCGCGTCCGGTCCGCCAGGAGCCCAGCGAACCCCTGGGCAGCAGGGCCCCACGGGTACTCTGCGTGGACGACAACCCGGCCAACCTGCTGCTGGTCCAGACCCTGCTCGAAGACATGGGCGCCGATGTCATGGCGTTGGACAGCGGCTACGCGGCGATCGAAGCGGTGCAGCAGACCAATTTCGACCTGATACTGATGGATGTGCAGATGCCTGGCATGGATGGCCGCCAGGCCACCGAAGCGATTCGCCAGTGGGAAACCGAACGGCAAAGCGCCGCGCTGCCCATCGTCGCCCTGACCGCCCACGCCATGGCCAACGAAAAGCGTGCCCTGCTGCAAAGCGGCATGGACGACTACCTGACCAAACCCATCAGCGAACGCCAATTGGCTCAGGTGGTACTGAAATGGACCGGCCTGGCACTGCGCAACCAGAGCCAGGAGCGCGGCGCCGAGACCAGCAACACCACCACCGAGCTGCTGGTACTCGACCCGGAAGAAGGCCTGCGCCTGGCCGCCGGCAAGGCCGACCTGGCTGCCGACATGCTGGCAATGCTGCTGGCCTCGCTCGACGCCGATCGTGAGGCGATCCGCTCGGCGCGCGAAGCCCATGACAACAATGGCCTGATCGAACGAGTCCACCGCCTGCACGGCGCCACCCGTTACTGTGGCGTTCCGCAATTGCGCGCGGCCTGCCAGCGCAGCGAGACGCTGCTCAAGCAGGACGACGCCAACGCCCACCAGGCCCTTGACCAGTTGGACATGGCGATTGCCCGCCTGGCGATCGAAGCCCGGGTCAGCGCCTGATCCACGACAATACCCACCCAGGAGACCGGCGCCAAGCTGCCGGTCAGTCTCACACGGAAGACCTCATATGCGTGGCATACTCTTCAGCAGCCAGACCTACGACCGCGACAGTTTCCTCGCCATCACCCCGCACGCCGACCTCGAACTGCACTTCCAGCCCGCTCGCCTGAGCCTGGACACCGCCGCCCTGGCCGAACGACACGAGGTGGTCTGTGCCTTCATCAATGATGACCTGAGCGCCCCGGTGCTGGAACAACTGGCCGCCGGCGGCACGCGCCTGATCGCCCTGCGTTCGGCCGGCTACAACCACGTCGACCTGAACGCCGCCCGGCGCCTGGAACTGAGCGTGGTGCGCGTACCCGCCTATTCGCCGCATGCCGTAGCCGAACACGCGGTAGCCCTGATCCAGGCCCTCAACCGCCGCCTGCACCGCGCCTACAACCGCACCCGCGAGGGCGATTTCAGCCTGCACGGGCTGACCGGATTCGACCTGTTCGGCAAGACCGTCGGCGTGGTCGGCACCGGGCAGATCGGCGCGACCTTCGCCCGGATCATGGCCGGTTTCGGCTGCCAGTTGCTCGCCTACGATCCCTACCCCAATCCAGAGGTGCTGGCTCTCGGCGCGCGCTATCTGGAACTGCCGGAACTGCTCGCCCAAGCGCGGATCATCAGCCTGCATTGCCCACTGAACAGCGATACACGCCACCTGATCAACCGCGACACGCTGGCCCACTTGCAGCCTGGCGCCATGCTGATCAATACCGGACGCGGCGGCCTGGTCGATACCCCGGCACTGATCGATGCACTCAAGAACGGCCAGCTCGGTTACCTCGGGCTGGATGTGTATGAGGAAGAAGCGCAACTGTTTTTCGAGGACCGCTCCGACCTGCCGTTGCAGGATGACGTCCTGGCGCGACTGCTGACCTTTCCCAACGTGATCATCACTGCTCACCAGGCGTTCCTGACTCAAGAGGCTCTGGCGGCGATCGCCACGACGACCCTGGACAACATCACCGCCTGGCGAGCCGGTCGGCCGCAGAACCTGGTGGAAGGCTGATCGGACGCAAAAGCCCGACCAACCGGATCGAAGGTTACATGCGGCAGCTATCGATCAGTCCTCTGCGTGCTAGCATATCGGCCATATTTGGAGGATCCATGGTCGAACACGATTTCCGCTACAACCTGATGAACCCGCAACACACCCTGACCGAATGCCGCGCCCTGGTGCCGGGTCGCTACCAGGTCACCGGCAACGGTGGCTCGATCCGCATCGACGACGTGCTGCTGGTCACCCTCAAGGGCAGCAAGGACCTGTCCATGCGCCTGACCGTCGAGACCGTACGCCACCTGATCAACCCACCGGGCCAGTGGACCGCCATGGCCCGCGGGCCGGTATTTGGCGAACTGGCGATTCACCAGTGGCAGGTCAACTGCGACAGCTGCGCCAAGCAACTGGACTTCGAATTCGCCGTGGATGCCAAGCTCGGTACCCCGGCCCAGAAACCCGCTGCCACGGCGCGTATTGCCGAGCTGGGCTGGACCACACAGGGCGAGAAACATCTCTGCCCGAAATGCCAGGAGGCAGCAGCATGAAAAAAGCGGTGATTCTGGGAATGCTGGCCACCAGCCTGCTGGGCTGTGCTGGCGACCGTGTGCAACTGCAGCAGGATCACAGCTATGTGCTGGAGTGGATCGGCGAGCGTCCTTTAATCGACAACAGCCACCTGACCGTCACCCTGGGTCATGACGGCCGGGCGTATGGCAATGGCGGTTGCAACCACTGGTTCGCGCCCTACACCCTGGACGGCGACACCCTCAGCTTCGGCAAGGTCGGCAGTACCCGCAAGCTCTGCGCCCCAGCGCTGATGGAGCAGGAGAAACGCTTCCTGCAGGCACTGGAAAACGTCCAGCGCTGGGATATCTCTGCGGTCGAGCAGGTACGCTTCTGGCCGGCAGAGGGTCAACCGCTGCGCTTGTGGTCGGAAGAAGGCTGACGGTGACACCGACCCACGGCGCCTTCACCCAAGGTGCCGTGAGCCTGCTCAACGCAACACTCAGCCCTTGAGGGCCTTGAGTTTCGCCAGCACACCGGCTGCGGTCTGCTCGCCCATCAGTTGCTCGCGGACCTTGCCCTTGTCGTCGATGATGTAGGTCACCGGCAACGCCTCGCTACGCGGCAGCTCGAACAGCTCCGCAGGGTCCTGCGCCAGCACCGTGAACCTGATCCCCAGCGCCTCGGCGGCCTTGGCCAGATCATCGCCCTGCAAACCGTCGAAATTGACCCCGAACACCCCCACCGACTGCTCCTTGAGCTGTTCGGACAACGCGTTGAGTTCGGGAATCTCGGTGCGGCACGGACCACACCACTCCGCCCAGTAGTTGACCACTTTCCAGTGCTTGTCCAGTCGCTCGGCCGCCACCTTCTGCCCGTGCTGGTCAACCCCATAATCGTTGCCGCAACCGCTGAGCAGCAGCGCGCCCATCATCGCCAGTAAGGCTGCCAATCGCCTTGCCATGTGCCATCCCCCATCAAATGAGTCATCGACTGCGACCATTTACCTCGTACGGTTCAGGAGCGCTCGCCAGACGGGTAGAATACCCGCCACCTTACGCAAGATGCGACCCGCATATGACCGACCTGACGCTTTATCACAATCCGCGCTGCTCGAAATCCCGTGCTGCGCTGGAACTGCTCGAAGCCCGTGGCCTTGCCCCGACCGTGGTGCGTTATCTGGATACCCCGCTCGACGCGGTTCAATTACGCACCCTGCTGAACAAGCTAGAGATCGGCGCCCGGCAACTGCTGCGCAGTGGTGAAGACGAATATCAGAGCCTGAACCTGGCCGACAGCCAACTCAGCGAAGAGCAACTGATCGACGCCATCGCCGCTCACCCGAAACTCATGGAGCGACCGATTCTGGTAGCCGGTGACAAGGCGATCATCGGTCGTCCGCCGGAAAAAATCCTGGAGATCCTGCCGTGAGCGAACCGTACGTTCTGGTGTTGTTCTACAGCCGCAACGGTTCCACTCGCGAAATGGCCCGGCAGATTGCCCGGGGTGTCGAGCAAGCCGGCCTTGAGGCACGCCTGCGCACCGTTCCGGCGATCTCCAGCGAGTGCGAGGCAGTAGCGCCGGCCATCCCCGAAGAAGGTGCGCTGTATGCCAGCCTCGACGACCTCAAGCACTGCTCGGCTCTGGCCCTGGGCAGTCCGACCCGCTTCGGCAACATGGCGGCGCCACTGAAGTATTTTATCGATGGCACCAGCAACCTGTGGCTGACCGGCGCCCTGGTCGGCAAGCCGGGCGCGGTGTTCACCTCGACCTCCAGCCTGCATGGCGGCCAGGAAAGCACCCTGCTGTCGATGCTGCTGCCGCTGCTGCACCACGGCATGCTGGTCACCGGCCTGCCCTACAGCGAATCGGCGCTGCTCGACACCCGTGGCGGCGGCACGCCCTACGGCGCCAGCCACCACACCGGCAGCGATGGCAAACGCCCGCTGGACGAACATGAAATCGCCCTGTGCCGCGCCCTCGGCCAGCGCCTGGCGAACACCGCACTGCAATTGGAGAAAGGCCGTGGCTAGGAAGCCCAAGGTGCTGCCCAGTCAGGAGTGGCTGGAGCCGCGCGTCACGCTCAGCCGCTGGCTGGCCCTGGCGTGCTTTTTCGGCCTGATCGGCCTGCTTTGCACGTACTACCTGATATTCGCCGACCTGCACGGGGCCCGCCCCTGGGTGATCCTGCTGATCGAACTGGTGCCCCTGCTGCCGTTGGTGCCCGGGATGCTTAAGGGGAGCCCGCGCGGTCACTCGTTCACCTGCTATGTGGTGAACCTGTACTTCATCAAGGGCGCACTGGCAGCCTTCGACCCGAATCGGCAGGTGTTCGGTGTACTGGAGATAGCCGCGAGCCTGGCGGTGTTCTGCAGCGCAATGCTCTATGTGCGCTGGCGTCATCAGTTGAATCGTCGCCTGGCCGGTGAAGGCCAGGCGCAAACCGTCTGAGCGTCGAGAATCAGTGGTTGACGGTGAACGCCAGCATCATCGAGAGCTGGCACATCGGCCGACCGCTCTCGGCATGCCACTGGTTGAAAGCGTCCTGAACGATCGCCAGATCGCGCAGGCTGGTCGGCACCTTGTCGATGATGTCCTGAGCGTTGAGCGCCGCCACCACGTCATCGCTCGGGACGAAAGTGTCCTTGCCGACCATGCGCAATAGACGCGGTGCCGACAAGCCACCGAGCTGATGCCCGTGCTTGGCCAGGTACTTCCACAGAGCGGTGATCTCGGTGACCGGCCAGTCGGCGATCATCTGACCGAAACTGCCCTTCTCCTTCGCCACGTCCAGCACCATCTGCGCGTTGCGCGGCACGCTCTTGAGCTTGCCCAGGTGACGGATGATCCGCGTATCCTGCATCAGCCGCTCCAGGTGCTCGGCGCCCATCAGCACCACCTTCTGCGGATCGAAACCGAAGAACACCTGCTCGAAGTCCGGCCACTTGGCATCCACCAGGCTGTGCTTGAGCCCGGCCCGGAAGACCCGCAGGGCAATCATCGACAGGTAGCGATCATCGCCGAACGCCCGCAGTTGCTCCGGCGTGCGCGGCACCGGCAGATGCGCCTCCAGCGCCGCCGCCGAACCGAAGCGGTTCAGGCAATACTCGTGCAGCCACTTGTAGTCGCGCATGCCGCTGCCCTTACAGGTTCACGACATTGACGAAACGCGAAGCCGCCGTTTCATCGATACGCAGGCTGGTGAAGTCGAACAGGTTGCGGTCGGCCAGTTGCGACGGGATGACGTTCTGCAGGCCACGGAAGATGCTCTCGGTACGCCCCGGATTCTTGCGCTCCCACTCCAGCAGCATTTCCTTGACCACCTGGCGCTGCAGGTTCTCCTGGGAGCCACAGAGGTTGCACGGGATGATCGGGAATTGCTTGAGGTCCGAGTAGGCCTGGATGTCCTTCTCGCTGCAGTATGCCAGCGGCCGGATCACCACGTTGCGGCCATCGTCGGCCAGCAGCTTGGGCGGCATGGCCTTGAGCGAACCGTTGTAGAACATGTTGAGGAAAAAGGTTTCGACGATATCGTCGCGATGGTGCCCCAGGGCCATCTTGGTCGCACCGATTTCGTCGGCGAAGGTATACAGCGTGCCGCGACGCAAACGCGAGCACAGCGAGCAGGTGGTCTTGCCTTCCGGCACCAGTTCCTTGACCACCGAGTAGGTGTCCTTCTCGACGATGTGGTACTCCACACCCAGCTCTTTCAGATAGGCGGGCAGCACGTGCTCGGGAAAGCCGGGCTGCTTCTGGTCCATGTTCACGGCGACGATGTCGAACTTGATTGGCGCCACTTTCTGCAGGTGCATCAGAACGTCGAGCATGGTGTAGCTGTCCTTGCCACCCGACAGGCAGACCATCACCTTGTCGCCATCCTCGATCATGTTGAAGTCGGCGACCGCCTCGCCCGCCTGCCGACGGAGGCGTTTCTGCAGTTTGTTCTGATTGACCGAAAGAGTGCCCATAGCCCTTGAAATCCGCGCGGTATGTCGAAAAGGCGGCCATTTTACGCACAAACCCGGCGTGGTGGGAGTGGAGCAGATAGACGCGGACTTGCGGGCAAGGCTTTGGGCGCCCCTGAGGCCTGATTTGTGGGCAAGCCTGCGTCCTACACCCACACACCCAGACGGTTCCTTCAGATGATTCGCGACAAATGCTCCAACGCGATTACCGCGCCTTTGGACAGTGCAATTTGCTCTAAAAGCCCGGTTCTGTTGGCCCCAGCCCTTCCTATACTGCGACATAAGGTCGCAGACATATCCAGACCTCCGATTACTCTGGCCGTCTGTCCCGGCGCTCCACATGGGGGGCGATGGTAATAACGAAAGGAGTGACTGACATGATCCATCACGTAGTGGGACTGTTCACCCACCCTGATCAGGAGTGGCGGGAAATCCGTGGCGACGCCGAGGAAAGCATCAGCCACATGTACCTCACCCATACCCTGATTCTCGCCGCGATCCCTGCGGTTTCCGCCTTTATCGGCACTACCCGGATCGGCTGGGTCATCGGCAACCGCGCGCCGGTCATGCTGACCCAGGACAGCGCGATCTGGATGTCGCTCCTGTCCTACCTGGCCATGCTCGGCGGCGTGGCGGTGATGGGCGCGTTCATCCACTGGATGGCCCGCACCTACGATGCCAACCCCAGCCTGCCACGCTGTATCGCCTTTGCCACCTACACGGCCACTCCCCTGTTCATCGGTGGCCTGGCGGCGCTCTACCCACACATGTGGCTGGGCATGCTGGTCGGCACGGCGGCGATCTGCTACACGGTCTACCTGCTGTATGTCGGCTTGCCGACGTTCATGAACATACCTTCGGATGAAGGTTTCCTGTTCTCCAGTTCGGTACTGGCCGTTGGGCTGGTCGTACTGGTGGCGATCATGGCGTTCACCGTGATCGTCTGGGGCCTGGGAGTCGGCCCGATCTACACCAGTTGAATAACCACAAAACTGCCGACACGGGCCGCCGCCAGGCGGCCTCTTTCATGTCTGCACGACCATTCGGCACCTGATGGATTCGGAATGGCCAGGGTTTGCGGCATACTCGACGTCTCTGGAGAGACGTACAGCATGTCCGAACCACTCAACACCCGCGTCGAAGACTGTTTTCTGCAAGCCGAATCCTTTTTCAAACGACCGTTCAAACGCCCGACCATCAGCCTCAAGCTGCGTGGACAGAAGGCCGGTGTCGCCCACCTGCACGAGAACCTCCTGCGCTTCAACCCACAGTTATATCGGGAAAACAGCGAAGATTTCCTGCGTCAGACCGTGCCCCATGAAGTTGCCCACCTGATCGCCCATCAACTGTTCGGCGACCGTATCCAGCCCCACGGCGAGGAATGGCAACTGATCATGCGCGGCGTCTATGAACTGCCGCCCAACCGCTGCCACACCTATGAGGTGCAGCGGCGCAGTGTGACGCGCTACATCTACCGCTGCCCCTGTGCCAACAGCGACTTCCCGTTCTCGGCCCAACGTCATCGACTGGTCAGCCAGGGGCGGCGGTACCTGTGCCGCCGGTGTCGACAGACACTGGTGTTCAGCGGTGAAGTGCGGGTCGAGTAGACAGCCCAGCAGCCGCTGGCAAGGGCAGCCACAGGCGGTACAACGGCAGCAGACGCTCGCCGGCAGGCATAAAAAAACCCATCCGAAGATGGGTTTTTTTCAACTGAAGCAGACGCTTACTTGATGTTTGGCGCCTGGCCTTCGGCCACGCCCAGATCGTCGAGGATTCGCCCATCTTCGATAGCGCGACCGCCGGAAGCCAGTTCCGCGTGCAGCTTGTCTTCGTCCAGCTCCTTGACCCACTTGGCCACGACCACGGTCGCTACCGCGTTACCCACCAGGTTGGTCAGCGCGCGGGCTTCGGACATGAAGCGGTCAATACCCAGGATCAGCGCCAGGCCGGCAACCGGCAGATGGCCGACAGCCGACAGGGTCGCAGCCAGAACGATGAAGCCACTACCGGTCACGCCCGCAGCGCCTTTGGAGGACAGCAGCAGCACCAGCAGCAGAGTGATCTGGTGAGTGATGTCCATGTGGGTATCGGTCGCCTGGGCGATGAACACAGCCGCCATGGTCAGGTAGATCGAGGTACCGTCGAGGTTGAACGAGTAGCCGGTTGGAATCACCAGGCCCACGACCGATTTCTTCGCACCCAGGCGTTCCATCTTCACCAGCATGCGTGGCAGAGCGGATTCCGAGGAGGAAGTACCCAGTACGATCAGCAGTTCTTCACGGATGTAGCGAACCAGCTTCAGGACGCTGAAACCGTGAGCACGGCAGATGGCGCCCAGCACCACCACCACGAACAGCACACAGGTGATGTAGAAGCAGATCATCAACTGGCCGAGTTGCACCAGCGAGCCCACGCCGTAGGCGCCGATGGTGAAGGCCATGGCACCCAGCGCACCCAGGGGCGCCAGTTTCATGATCATGTTGATGATGTTGAACATCGCGTGAGCGAAGCGATCGATCAGGTCCAGCAGCGGACGGCCGTAGTCGCCCAGGCGATGCAGGGCGAAGCCGAAGATCACCGAGAACATCAGCACTTGCAGGATGTCGCCGTTGGCGAAGGCACCGACGATGGTGTTCGGGATCACGTTGAGGATGAAACCGACGACGCTCTGGTCGGCACCGGCAGTCACGTAGGCTGCGACTTTCTTGGCATCCAGGGTGGCTACGTCGATGTGCATGCCGCTGCCCGGCTGGACCACGTTGACCACGATCAGACCGATCAGCAGTGCGAGGGTCGAAACGATTTCGAAGTACAGAAGTGCATAACCACCGGTCTTGCCGACCGACTTCATGCTTTGCATGCCAGCGATACCGCTGACCACGGTGCAGAAGATGATGGGCGCGATGACCATTTTGATCAGCTTGATAAAGCCGTCACCCAGTGGCTTGAGGGCCACGCCGGTCTGTGGGTAGAAATGGCCAATCAGAATACCGAGAGTGATCGCTACGATCACCTGGAAATACAGCGATTTGTACAGTGGCTGACGAGTCGTCATTGCAAAGTTCCTCAAGAGATCACGCAACTGTCATCCATCTGACAGATGCCCAACCTGAAGCACGAACCCTCCTGCACCGGAGGGATTTGTTGTTTGTCGAACTGCGTGGGCAGACTACTCTCCTAACGCAAAGCACGTGCCATATTCGGAAAATCCAGTAAAAGCCTTTAGCCATCAGGCTTCCCGTGCTTCTCTGTCAGCTCACTCCATAGAGAATAGATGGCGGATTTCCGCCCTTCCACTCTCGACAGCCATAGATTTTGGCGGATATCCGCCTTGTTCCGGATCAGGGTCCCTGACTAAGATCCGCCATCAATGGACATGGAACGCCCCATGCGTGAACGCAGCATCGCCAGCCATTTCGCCAATGCCGCCCTGGAAGGTGCACGCCGCAGGGGATTTGTCTACTCGGGCCTGCTGCAGCGCCTGGGCATCGCTCCCGAGCTGTTGAGCGAACCCAGGGCACGCCTGGCCCCGGAGCAGTTCACTCAACTCTTGCAGGGGCTCTGGCTGGAGCTGGATGACGAGTACCTGGGCTTCGGCCAGAGCCGCAGCCATCGCGGCACCTTCGCGATGATGTGCCACGCGCTGATCCATTGCAGTAACCTGGAAAAGGCGCTGCATCGCGGCCTGATGTTCTACCGGTTGTTTCCCGATGGCCCACGTTTGAACCTCGAGCGCGAGGGCGACAAGGTGCGCCTGAGCCTGGATGCGTCGAACCTCTGGGACCCGGATCATTTCCTGTGCGAATGCCTGCTGGTGATCTGGCATCGTCTCGGCAGTTGGCTGGTCGGTCAGCGCATACGCCTTGAACAGGCCACCTTCCACTACCCGCGCCCCGCACATGCCGACGAGTACGATCTGCTGTTTCCTTGCCCACTGGCGTTCTGCGCCAACACCAGCAGCCTGCTGTTCAGTTGCCGTTATCTGGGTATGCCACTGCTGCAGGATGAACGGACGCTCAAGCAGTTTCTGCGACGGGCACCGGCCGACCTGTTGGCCCGCCCCGATGATGGTGACAGCCTGAGCAGCCAACTGCGCCGCCTGCTAAGCCGCGACGCCAGCCGCTGGCCGGACCTGGAAGCCGTCGCCCAGCACCTGCACATCAGCGCCCAGACCCTGCGGCGGCATCTGCGCGAGGAAGGCACCAGCTTCCAGGCACTCAAGGATCAGTTGCGGCGGGATATCGCCATCTATCATCTGGGCCGCAACGACCTGTCCCTGCAACAGATCGCCGAACAACTGGGTTTCTCCGAACCCTCGGCGTTTCACCGGGCATTCAAGAAGTGGACCGGGCTGACCCCGAGCGCCTATCGCGCCCAGGAGCTGTAGGCCCTCAGGGGGCCGGGAAGTGAATGCGGAACGACGCGCCACCGAGCGGCGAATCGCCCAGAGTCAGCTCGGCGTCGTAACTTTCGATGATGTCCTTGACCACCGCCAGGCCGATCCCCTGCCCCGGATGCTGGCGATCCAGCCGTTCGCCGCGCTGGAGAATCCGCGCCCGTTGATCCGGCGGCACCCCGGGACCATCGTCCTCGACATACACCTCGATGCCCTGCAAGCCCCGGCGCAGGCTGATACGTACCTGGCTCAGGCACAGCCGGTAAGCGTTCTCCAGCAAGTTGCCGAGCAATTCCAACAGAGCGCCCTGCTCGATCGGCACATGGCTGAACTCGGGCACATCGATAGCGACCCGCACCTGCTTGTCGCGATAGACCTTGTCCAGGGTACTGCAGAGGCTGTCGAGCACCGGCTGCAACTCGACCTGATGGCGTACCAGGCCGCTCTTGCGCAGGCTCGCGCGCTGCAATTGGTAGCTGATCTGCTGATTCATGCGCTCGATCTGGCTTTGCAGGATCCACGCCTGGTCGCGCTCCTGCGGTCGCTGCGCCATGCCTTCGCTGACCCCCTGCAAAACCGCCAGCGGGGTTTTCAAACTATGGGCCAGGTCATCCAGGGAATCACGATAGCGGCTGCGCTGGTCGCGCTCGCTGCGCAACAGGCGGTTGAGCGATCCGGTCAGGCGCAGCAGCTCGCGCGGGTGTTCTTCGCTGAGACTTTGCAGGTCGCCACTTTCGATCGCGTCCAGTTCCTGGCTCAGTCGGCGCAACGCCCGCAGGCCCCAGGTCAGGCCGATCCAGAGCAGCAACAGCAGTACCGAAAGCGCCGCGCCGAAGCCCAGGTAAAGCTTCTCGCGCAGACCGGCCAGGGTCATCTTGTACTCGCGCATCGGTTGCAGGGCGACAAAGCTGTAGGCCGCGCTCTTGCCGCCCAGCAGCTTGACCTCGACGTCGTAGACGAAAAACTCGTTGCCGTTGTCTTCGCGAATCTTCGCGAACTCGTTGCCACGCCCGTCATAACGCGGCTTGTAGTTGATGTTCTCTTCCTGGGTCGCACGCGAGCGCCAGACCAGGCGACCGTCGCGGTCGAAGATATACCCGAGCAGACGACTGTCCGGCAGGTTGAACTGCTCGTCAGGGAGCAGATTGGGCATTTGCAATTGCTTCTTGCTGTCCACCCGTGCGGCGGAAATCAGCGTGGTCACATCCGAGGCCAGCCGTTGTTCGATGGCATCCTGCAGGGCCAGGCTGAAGGCGCCCTGCATGGCCGGCAGCAGCGCGAGCATGAACAGAATCGCCAGGGTGGTGGCGGCCAGCATCAGCCGCACCCGCAGCGAACGAATCATCGGCAGCGCTCGTTGAACATGTAGCCCAGGCCACGCACGGTATCGATCGGCTTGAAGCCGACCGGGCCCTCCAGCTTGCGCCGCAGACGCCCGACCAGCACTTCGATCACGTTCGGATCACGCTCGTCATCATCGGGATACAACTGTTCCATCAAGCGGTCCTTGGCAACCACTTGCTGATGATGGCGCATCAGGTATTCGAGTATCCGGTACTCATAGGCAGTCAGAGCCAACGGCTGCTCTTCGAGCGAGGCCTGCTTGCGATTGAGATCGAGCAGCAGCGGCCCGGCGGTAATCGTCGACTGGATAAAGCCGCTGGAACGACGCAACAACGCGTTCATCCGCGCCTCCAGTTCCTCGAACTGGAAAGGCTTGACCACATAGTCATCGGCACCGGCAGCCAGCCCCTCGACCTTGTCCTGCCAATTGCCGCGAGCGGTCAGGATCAGGATCGGGAACGCCTTGCCCCGGGCGCGCAACTGACGAATCAGGTCGAGCCCACCCACACCGGGCAACCCCAGGTCGACCACCGCCAGGTCGTGGTTGAACTGATCGCTCTGGTACAGCGCCTCTTCGGCATTGCCCACCGCCTCGACCACATGGCCGCTGTCGCTCAGCCGGGTTTGCAAGTGATGACGCAACAGCGCCTCATCTTCTACCACCAGCAATTTCATAACGCTCTCCAACGATACGGGCATCGCTTCACCACTAACGGTAACTCAGTTCTGCCAAAGTGTTTCGTAAAAGATACGGCCAACCAGCACGTACAGACCCGGCGCATCATCACCGTTACAGAGTACCCAGGCGGCCCTGAACTCCCCCTGAACATAGGCCTGATCGAATTCGCCACTATCCAGCTCCGTTCCGAATCGGCAAAATATCCGGCATGAACCTGCCCCACAACCTCCCCGCCTGCTGCACACCACTCGACGAGCATTGGCCCTTGCCGCTGGCCGTGCCCCATAGTGTGCTGCTGGGCACCCAGTTCGATCCGGCGCAACTGGCGCCGGACGATTTCCAACGCAGCCGGATCGCAGCACCGGCGAGCATCCAGCGTTCAGTCGCCAAGCGTCAGGCCGAATTTCTCGCCGGTCGGTTCTGTGCCCGCGCCGCGCTCCTGAAGCTGGACGGCACCGACTGCGTACCCGCCATCGGCGAGGATCGTGCGCCCATCTGGCCAGGCCATGTCTGCGGCTCGATCACCCACGGTACCGGCCGAGCTGCTGCCATCGTCGCCGACAAACAACACTGGCGCAGCCTGGGGATGGACCTGGAAAACCTGCTGCCCCACGAGCGCGCCGAGCGCCTGGCCGCTGAAATTCTCACTCCAGACGAACTGCAGCGCCTGGCCGCAGGCCCCGTCGAACAGATCGCCCTGGCGGTGACCCTGACCTTTTCGGTCAAGGAAAGCCTGTTCAAGGCGCTCTACCCGCTGGTGTTGCAGCGCTTCTATTTCGAGCATGCCGAGGTGCTGGAGTGGGATGCGCAGGGGCATGTGCGGGTGCGCCTGCTGACCGACCTGTCGAACGAATGGTGTCATGGTGTCGAACTGGACGCTCAGTATGTCGCGCAGGGAGAACATCTGCTGAGCCTGGTCAGCATTTCTGCCTGACTCCGGTGCTGTTTTCAGGTTGCTAAAAGCTTCGCGGATAAACCCAAAGGGGTCTCTGTGGGCATCGGCCCCATCCGCGAACAGGGACCTCAGGCTTTCTCCTGATGGCGCGGCCAACTCAGGCTGAAACAGGCACCGCCCAGGTTCTTGCTCTTGCCGATCAGCGCTCGGCCATCATGCCAGTGAATGATCCGCCGCACGATGGATAATCCCAATCCATGGCCACCCGAAGCCCGCGTACGGCTGTTGTCCAGCCGCATGAACGGCGTGAAAATCCGCTCCCAGGCACTCTCCGGCACACCAGGGCCGTCGTCCTCGACATCGATCCGACAACGCAACTGACCCACCTGGTAACTGATGGTGACCTGCGACTGCGCATGGCGCATGGCATTGCTGACCAGGTTCTGCAATGCCCGGTGCAGGTAGCGCGGCTCGGCCTCGACCCAGGCATCGTCGCAATCGGCCGCAGACAGGCAGATCCCCCGCGACACCCGGACCTCGGCGCGCAACGGTGCCAGCTCACCGATCACCTGGTTGACCAAGGCATCGAGGTCGATGCGCTGGAAGTTCAGCGCCGGCGAGCCCTGTTCCAGCCGCGCATAGGTGAGCATTTCATCCACCAGGCGGTCGAGGTCCTGGATATCATTGTCCATGCCCTCCATATATTTGGCGCGGGCCTGGGGACTGGTCGCATCACCGATCATCTCCAGGCCGAAACGCAGCCGCGCCACCGGCGTGCGCAATTCATGGGATACCGCCCGGACCAGTTCGCGCTGGATCATCAACGATCGCTGCAGATGCTCGGCCATGTCATTGAAAGCACCGGCCAACCGCCCTATGGAGTCCGCACCTCCGGCCGGGACGCGGGTTTCCAGGCTGCCCTGGGCGATCCGCGTGGCGGCCGAAGCCAACCCCCGCAGGCGCCGCTCCAGTTGGCGAACCAACAGATAGACGATCAGCCCGATCAGGCTCAGCCCCAGCACTGCGATCAGCACCAGCCACTGCGGCGGATAAGGGTTCATCTGGTACAGCGGACCGATTTCCAGGACCCAGGGCGTGCCTGCCACCCCGGCGAATACCCGGATCGAGTCGCCGCCCTTGCCTAACGCCATCACCGTATCGCCTTCGCTGATGCGCCGACGCTGGTCCTCATCCATGTCTGCCCGTTCAAGAGCCACCAGGCGCATGTCGAAACCGAAGCCCTTGTCCTGCTTCAATGCGGCCAGCCGGGCCGGCTGCTCGGCCACCGGGTAACGCACCAGTTCGTCGGCCAGCAGGTAGATGGTCGCCCGCGCCAGTTGCTCGCTGATCTGCTGGACGTCCCCGGCCAGCAACAGTTGCTCGCGTTCGCTGATCAATCGGTAGACCCGCGCAGCGTAAGGCCCACTCTGCACCACCAGGGCCTGGCCCCGCAGGACCCGGGTGCGCTGCCCAAGATCCAGCCCGGCGGCACTGATCGATTGCAGTGACAGCGGAATCCCCAGCAGACGCTCCCAGAGCACCAGGGCCCGACGGCGCTCGATGTCGGCCATCGGTTGCAGATTGTCGGCCATCAGCGAAAAAGTGCCGTGGGCCAGTCGCTCGCGGTACTGCTCGCCACGCACCTCATTGAGCAGATGCAACGCCAGCACGCCGAGCAGTGCCACCAGCACCAAGGCAGCACACATGCCGCCATAGATACGCAGGAAGATCGAGTTCACGGGAGCATTTCTGCGGCTGCTTCCGGCACGAACAGATAGCCCTTGCTGCGAATGGTCTTGATCAGACGCGGATGCTCGGGGTCGTCGCCGATCTTCGGCCGGATGCGCGAGATACGCACATCGATGGAGCGGTCCTGGCCGTCGTAGCCGATGCCCCTCAGGGCGGTGAAGATCTCCTCCCGGGAAAGAATCCGCCCGGCGTTGAGCACCAGCAGCCAGAGCAAATCGAATTCGGCACTGGTCAGTTCGATGCCCGCGTCGTTCAACCAGGCTTCGCGCAGGGCTTCATCGATCACCAGCGGTCCGAACTGCAGTCGACGGACAGGCTGTGCGGCGCTCTCGAGCGGCTCACTACGGCGCAGCAGCGCCTGGATCCGCGCCAGCAGCAGGCGTGGGCGCACCGGCTTGCAGACATAGTCATCGGCGCCCAGGTCCAGGCCCTGGATCTGATCGAGGTCATCGGTACGCGCCGTGAGCATGAGAATGGCGCCGTCATACCCAGAGCGGACCCTGCTGCAGATACTCAGGCCGTCCTCGCCCGGCAACATCAGGTCGAGGATCACCAGGTCCGGCTGTTCGCGCAGGATCCGCTCGGCCGCCAGGGCACCGTTGCCCTCGATGGAAACCCGTAAACCATTGCTTTCAAGGTACTCGCGGGTCAGTTCGGCCAAACGCTCGTCATCCTCGACTATCAGTACCTGCCAGGCCTCTTGCTCCACGGACTACCTCTACGGACGAAGATCGGTTGGGAAAGGCTCCACTCGTCTTTTTGTAATGATTCGAGCGAATGATGAACGCCTGTGACCGGCCGATTGTAGCAACGGTGCGGCAATAGCACACATGCCAGGATTGGCACTCGGTGGCAGGCATTTTCTGTGATAGGGTTCGCGCCCGCAAAAATCCGCACCAGGCATGTTTCGTGCGGTAGAAAACAGTGACAAACGGTCCAATCCAGTACCGCTGCGGCCTACGCGCGACTTCAGGCTTTCATACACAAATTACGCACAGTCTTATCCACAGGTAGTACGTTGCAATCCCCCCCGAAAACGCATTATCTTGTAGCCCGGCGGAAAAAAAACCCTACATGTAGGGTTTTCCACCTAAAACCCCAAACACATTTCGGACGAGAAACTCAAGCTTTTTTCTTGCTCCCGTGGGGTTGAACTAAACAGATTTCCAGAAGACCAAACCGCGCCTGCGGTTGGCAGCCTTTTCCCCTGCTGCGAGGGAAAACGGTACGGGTGTTGCAGTAGCAGACTGTCACCCACCAGAAATTCGGCAGCGGGCCCCTGACCCGCCGCCCGTGAAACTTCGGCAAGGAAGCGGCGCCACAAGCCCCCTTCCCCCTGTCAAGAAGTGGTTATGCCCGACGACACTCGTCGGTTGTAGTGCTTCAGGACGGAACGGTGGGCACCTTCGTGGTGCCCAAACAAACATAAAGAACGTGGAGACACCCATGCAAACCGACACAACTCGCGAGAACCCGCAGGGCTCCGTGCCGCAGGCTTCCGATTCGAACCTGGATCTGTCTGCTACCGCGCCGGGCCAACTGCGTGTGATCAAGCGTAACGGCACTGTCGTTCCTTACACCGATGACAAGATCACCGTCGCCATCACCAAAGCGTTCCTTGCAGTTGAAGGCGGCACCGCCGCTGCCTCGTCGCGCATTCACGACACCGTCGCGCGCCTGACCGAACAGGTCACCGCGACCTTCAAGCGGCGCATGCCTTCGGGCGGCACCATCCACATCGAGGAAATCCAGGACCAGGTCGAACTGGCCCTGATGCGTGCCGGCGAGCAGAAAGTTGCCCGCGACTACGTGATCTACCGTGACTCGCGCGCCAAGGAGCGTGCTACCCGCGCACCAGTCGACGAGCCGGTCAACGCTCACCCGTCGATCCGCATCACTCGCACCGACGGCAGTGTCGCGCCGCTGGACATGGGCCGCCTGAACACCATCGTCAGCGAAGCCTGCGAAGGCCTGGAAGAAGTCGACGGCGACCTGATCCAGCGCGAAACCCTGAAGAACCTCTACGACGGCGTGGCCCTGAAAGACGTCAACACCGCTCTGGTGATGACCGCCCGGACCCTGGTTGAGCGTGAGCCGAACTACTCGTTCGTGACCGCCCGCCTGCTGATGGACACCCTGCGCGCCGAAGGTCTGAGCTTCCTCGCCGTGGCCGAAAGTGCCACCCACCACGAAATGGCCGACCTCTACGCCAAAGCCTTGCCGGCTTACGTCGCCAAGGGTATCGAGTTCGAACTGCTGAACCCGGTCCTGGCCGAGTTCGACCTGGAAAAACTGGGCAAGGCGATCAACCACGAGCGCGACCAGCAGTTCACCTACCTGGGCCTGCAGACCCTGTACGACCGCTACTTCATCCACAAGGACGGTATCCGCTTCGAACTGCCGCAGATCTTCTTCATGCGCGTGGCCATGGGCCTGGCGATCGAAGAGAAGCAGCGTGAAGAGCGCGCCATCGAGTTCTACAACCTGTTGTCGTCCTTCGACTACATGGCGTCGACTCCAACGCTGTTCAACGCCGGTACCCTGCGTCCACAGCTGTCCAGCTGCTACCTGACCACCGTGCCGGACGACCTGTCGGGCATCTACGGCGCGATCCACGACAACGCCATGCTGTCGAAATTCGCCGGCGGCCTGGGCAACGACTGGACGCCGGTCCGCGCACTGGGTTCGTACATCAAGGGCACCAACGGCAAATCCCAGGGCGTCGTACCGTTCCTGAAAGTGGTCAACGACACCGCCGTGGCGGTCAACCAGGGCGGCAAGCGCAAGGGCGCGGTCTGTGCCTACCTGGAAACCTGGCACATGGACATCGAAGAGTTCATCGAGCTGCGCAAGAACACCGGTGACGATCGTCGTCGTACCCACGACATGAACACCGCCAACTGGATCCCCGACCTGTTCATGAAGCGTGTCTTCGATGACGGCAAGTGGACCCTGTTCTCGCCCTCGGAAGTGCCAGACCTGCACGACCTGACCGGCAAGGCCTTCGAAGAGCGCTACGAGTACTACGAAGCGCTGACCGAGTACAACAAGATCAAGCTGTTCAAGGTGGTTCAGGCCAAGGACCTGTGGCGCAAGATGCTCTCGATGCTGTTCGAGACCGGCCACCCATGGCTGACCTTCAAGGACCCGTGCAACCTGCGCAGCCCGCAGCAGCACGTGGGCGTCGTGCACAGCTCGAACCTGTGCACCGAGATCACCCTGAACACCAACAAGGACGAAATCGCCGTCTGCAACCTGGGCTCGATCAACCTGCCGAACCACATCGTCAACGGCCAGTTGGACACCGCCAAGCTGCAACGCACCGTGAACACCGCCGTACGCATGCTCGATAACGTCATCGACATCAACTACTACTCGGTTCCACAGGCGAAGAACTCCAACTTCAAGCACCGTCCCGTCGGCCTCGGCATCATGGGTTTCCAGGACGCACTGTACCTGCAACACATCGCCTACGGTTCCGACGCCGCCGTCGAGTTCGCCGACAAGTCCATGGAAGCGGTCAGCTACTACGCGATTCAGGCTTCCTGCGACCTGGCCGACGAGCGTGGCGCCTACGAGACCTTCCAGGGTTCGCTGTGGTCCAAGGGCATCCTGCCGCTGGACTCGCAACAGATCCTGATCGAGGCCCGTGGTCAGAAGTACATCGATGTCGACCTGAACGAAACCCTGGACTGGGCACCGGTTCGCGCCCGTGTACAGAAAGGCATTCGTAACTCCAACATCATGGCCATCGCACCGACCGCGACCATCGCCAACATCACCGGCGTATCGCAGTCGATCGAACCGACCTACCAGAACCTGTACGTGAAATCGAACCTGTCGGGCGAATTCACCGTGATCAACCCGTACCTGGTCCGTGACCTGAAGGCCCGCGGCCTGTGGGACTCGGTCATGATCAACGACCTGAAGTACTACGACGGTTCGGTACAGCAGATCGAGCGTATCCCGCAAGAACTCAAGGAGCTCTATGCGACCGCGTTCGAAGTGGAAACCAAGTGGATCGTCGACGCTGCCAGCCGTCGCCAGAAGTGGATCGACCAGGCTCAGTCGCTGAACCTGTACATCGCCGGTGCTTCGGGCAAGAAGCTGGACGTGACCTACCGCATGGCCTGGTACCGTGGCCTGAAAACCACCTACTACCTCCGTGCCCTGGCTGCGACCAGCACCGAGAAGTCGACCATCAACACCGGCAAGCTGAACGCTGTTTCCAGCGGCGGCAACCACGGCGACGACTCGGTCCTGGCGGCTCCTGCAGCAGCCGCGCCAGCCGGCCCGGCTCCAGTGCCGAAGGCTTGCGCCATCGACGAGCCGGATTGCGAAGCTTGCCAATAAGCTGAGCCGGTGAGCGCCTAGCGGCGCAAGCCTGAGAAACCCCCGCCAGGTCCTGGATCTGGCGGGGGTTTCTTTTTGCCCATTGGAAAATTTTCCCGCGCCATGAAAAACGGCACCCCGACTCAAAAACCGGGGTGCCGTTTTCGTCATATCGGCAAAGCTCCTGACACCGGGCTTTGCCTATCCACTATCAGGCTGGAAGGGTGAACGAGTCTCCATTGTTGGTGTAGAACAGCTCGATAGTATTGCTGCCGTTGTACCAGTCCTTCAGGAACACACCCGAGTCCAGGTTGCCATTCTTCACGTCGGTCGCCGAGAAGATGTAGGCCCCCAGGTCCGTCCTGATAACCTGCACGTCACTGACACTCTGGATGTTTTTCAAGGTCACCGTATCGACACCTGTCGTACCGGTATCCAGGATGGCCACCATGGTTTTCGAGTAGACGATGTAGGCATCCCCGCCTTCGCCACCATAAGCATCCCCCGAGTTGTAGAGGTTGAGCATGTCAAAGCCGCTCTCGCCATGAAGCTCATAGCCATAACCGAGACCTGTCAGGGTGTCGCTGCCATCACCACCAACAGCAGTGCCGGAGTACACCGTGAGATTGTCGTTCCCGGCTTCGCCATAGAGGATGCTTCCAGTGTCATTGGTGCTGCTGACCATGGTGTCATTGCCGTTGCCGCCGTAGAGCATGTCGGCTTGGGCAACATTCAGCCCCGATGCCGGTTTCACCGCAGAGGTATCGCTGCTGCTACCACCATAGATGAAGTCGTTGCCGTCCCCGCCGTAGATAATGTCGTTACCGGCGCCGCCTTCCAGCCTGTTGGAGTAGGCGTTGCCGGTCAGCGTGTCATCGAAGTCCGACCCCATCAGGTTATCGATGTTGTTGAGGACATCGCCTTGGGCATCGCCACCGGTGGCCGTGCCATTTTGCAGGTCGACCTGGACTCCATCGCTACTGGTCAGGTACCAGACACCATCGCCTCGCCCCATACCGTTGAAGGTATCGGCACCCAGTCCACCTATGAAGTTTTCGGCATTGGCAAGGCTGCCCGTGAAGGTGTCGGCCTGGTCAGTCCCCTGGAAAATCTCGATGGAGGTGTAGGTGTCGCCTGCGACGATACCGGTCAGCACAGAGCTGCTCAGATCAAGGACAATACCGGAGGTTTCGCTAGCGAAGCTCAGCATGTCCATGCCGGCGCCGCCGTCGAAGCGATCAGCCCCCGCACCACCGACAAAGACATCACCATAGCTGGAGCCCTGGATCACTTCGATGCTGTCATAAGTATCGCCAGCTGCAATCCCGCTGTTGATCCCCGTCTTGGTATTGATCGTAACACCCTGGCTGCTGTCGCCATAACTGACCGTATCAGTCCCGATACCACCGATAAAGTGGTCGGCACCGGCACCGCCCATCAGGATGTCGTTGCCCGCGCCGCCGGTGATGATGTTATCCGAGGCGTTGCCGTAGCCGATGAAGTTGCCGGTACCGACATACGTCAACCGCTCGACGTTGCCCGCCAAACTCAGGGTACCCAGCAACGTGCGTACCTCGTCATCCCCTCCAT